>Ga0315904_10006850_pt1 | contig 15449 bp, 29 predicted proteins | sample LakEriMetagenome_6_FD_203529 | JGI IMG/M metagenome (GOLD analysis project Ga0315904, IMG submission 203529) | Freshwater fungal communities from buoy surface, Lake Erie, Ohio, United States - Buoy 12 MA120 | ecosystem: Environmental > Aquatic > Freshwater > Lake | place: USA: Lake Erie, Ohio... | reverse complement strand
GATATACATTTACATCATATTCTTTAGGAACAGCAGTAACAATAAATTCATTATCATACGGATTTGGTAGTTATTTTGCTGGAGCAAGTGGAGTTTATACATCTACAGATCTTGTGTCATGGACAAATCAAGGTGTTCCATTTAGTTCAGATACCTATTTAGCTTATGGTAATGGATATATGGTTGCTGGAGGGTCATTCGGTATTTATACATCCACAAATTTAAGTGCTTTTGAATTACAGTCAACCCCATCTACTTCTATTTTATCTTTAATATCAGGTGGAACAGTTTTTGTGTCAGGTGGGAATGCTGGTGTTATACAAACATCTAACACAGATTACCCTTATAATATAGCTACACAATTTCAAGTTCCGACGGATGCGCAATTATCTATTACAACAGAAATATTAACAAATTACGAACGATCATTATACATTAAGGCAACATGAAAATATTTATTGCAACACCTGCTTTTGATGGGAAAACACACGTACAATACACAATTGCTTTGGCTGAAACATGTATGTTATTAGCTACAAATGGAATTGAGTATAAAATATCTGTTAATTGTAGTGGATCGCTTTTAATAGCAGAAAGAAATAGGCTAAACAAAGCATTTCTTGAGTCAGATTGCACTCATATGCTTTGTATAGATTCTGATTTAGGGTGGCCTCCAGTAGCAGTTTTAAAAATGTTAGAGCATGAAGTAGATTTTGTTGGGGGTTTATATCCAGCAAGAGGAGAAAAAACATTTCTTTTTAGAGGATGTCATAATGAAGATGGTGCTTTACAGAGTAATGGAAAAGGATTATTGAAAATGCAATATATCCCAGCTGGGTTCATGCTAATAAAAAAATGTGTATTAGAAAAAATGACAGAACACTTTTCACATTTATATTTTCAGCCAAAAGCAGAAAAACTTAAAGACGAATGGGGTCATTGCTTGTTTGAAACAGAAGTCAAAGATGGAGAATTTTGGGGTGAAGACTACGTTTTTTGTAGAAGAGTGAGGGAATGTGGTTTTGACATTTGGATAGACCCTTTAATTCAATTTGATCATGCTGGAAATATTGGAATGTTTGCAGAAATGTTAACTCAAGAAAAACCAGTGTAACTATCCCTCACAAAAGTGATTCTTTGTTTCATCTTTTTTTTCTAAACATTTTTTAGCAATATCCTGGATTTTTTTAGTCGGGGATTTGTTTCGAATCCAAGGAATGCAACAGCACGAATTGCAGCTGTTGTCAATTACTATAGTGATATCTGAATGAATGGGTGGAACGGGATCTAAGATCATATCGAGCTCCTTTTTTTCAAGAGGGCCGTATAACCTCATGATATCCGTTCCGTAATATTTGTCAATTTTTCTATTTTTTCGCGTTTAACAAATGAACTTGATGGTTGTATAAAAGAATATAATGGCTTTGCATTTCGTAATGATATTTAGCTTCAGTAAGCTTGCTTTCAATGTATTGCCATTCATCCATTACAGAAAGTCCATATTGCCCGCTTGCAGTTATGATTCCAGCAATGATTCTATAAGAGGGGCTAGCTGGATAAAGAAGAGCTATGGTTGTAGCAAAACAAGCCTTAGCTTTTTCTTTACAGTCTACGTTCGGCAATAAAAGGCAAGAATCTTCTGCTTGAAAAAAGCATCTTTTAGCTTCACTTTCGTGATATTCAGCCATTTCCCAACATTTATTAAGAAAGTCTTTATTTGCTTCTCTAATAGTGTCTTTAGGTTTTGTGTTTTCACCAGTATATACAACAACACTGTTTGCTAAATATTTATCAAAAACATCGCCATGGCATTTATGGAATGTGAAAAAAAATTCTATTACAGAAAATATGACAAAAAGACCAATGTAATACAAAAAAGACCTTTTCCCTTTTAGGAAAAAAGAATGCGCTAAAAATATAGCGCTAGTCAAAATTGATGAGTATATTAATATGTTCATCGTTCACGAATCCAGCGTACCCCTTTTGCGTCTACAAAAGAATCTTGTGGCACCAATTCAACGGTAATCTTAAAATTAGGCATTGAAAAGCCTTCGCTGTATGTTAAAATTGTCGGTGATTGCAATTGATCGTCTTCAATGATTTGTTTTATTCGTCTTTTTAAAACTGAAATTTTGCTTATGGATTCGTTCATTTACACTCCTTTTCTTGATGATTTGCTAGCTCTGCGGGCATTATATTTCGTAAAACAAGCACTGTTTTAATTATTGCTATGTCCTTTTCTATTTCATTAAATTTTCCGTTCATCCATAAAACGGAACTTGCAAAAGCGGATAACATAATCACTAAATCTACATGTTTTTTAAACCATTCCATTATAGATAATACCCTTTTTTTGCAATGTTAGACTGCAAAAACTCCATTTGCTCTATCAAGGTTTTGACTTCTTTTTGAAGACTTGTGATTTTTGCGTATTGACCTTTTCGAAGAACATCATATTTTTCTTCTAACTGTCTCATTTTTCGTTCTAATCGATCTTCTTGTGTTTCTTCAAATAAAAATAACTGCGCCATACAACCTAATGTTTTCGTTTTGAGATTTCTAAATGAGTTATTTCATGCATATCTTTCACAAATTCGTTAATTTCTTTTATTTCTCTATGTATTTCTTTCAGCATGACATTAGATGTGAAAAAATACAAAATTGACATTAAAAATATAGAAAAAATTCCACCAAAAATAAAAGAAATAGACTTGCTAAATTCCATAAAAAACTCTAGGGTAAAGATTTTAAAATTAGAACAAGTAAAAGTCAATAAGTTTGTGAATGCTATTCATTTGATATAAGAATCGAAACAACGCATAAAAAAACAACAAAACAAACAAAATCTAAGATGTGTTCTTGTGACATGCAATTCCTTTTTAATCAATTGAGACTCGAAAATATTCAATCGGTTTTTTTCTGTATTTTTCTAAGTCTACGTTTTTTATTTCTTGAATTGCAGAGTAATCGATTAACCCTTTTTTCACTACTTTTGATAGTTTTATCCCGTTTCCCATCGTTGATTTTGACTGAGACAATGCAATCAACTCCTGTTTCAAGTTCTGTTCCAGTTCTTCCGCATTCTTCAGATTCTGGTGTGCAATTCGATATTTCTCTGACAAGCTGATCCATTGTGAATCTGACCTCGTCAGATAATCCCGCGTAGTCATCATAGGAGAAGTAAATGTTATGAGGCATTCGTAAAATTCCCGTTCTTTTTCGATCATGTTATTTATGAAATCCTGATCTCTTTCAACGGGTATTACTATGCCGTGTTCTCCGTTGAACGCAACAAATAGAGATTGATCAACATCGGCGCAATGCATTTGATGGTATAATTGACTAAGATAATAGGGCGCTATTTCCCCGCGCTCTGCTTGCGCAAAAGACTTTGATCCGCATTTAATCTCAACTACAGTCTTTTTATCGCTTGTAAGTCCGTCTAATGAAGCCATCATAAAGTCTTTAATAATTACAATAGGCTCGCATTTTATGCCGCGTTTCTTTTCTAGCCACTCTCTTGCTATCGGTTCAAGAAGAGTTCCTCTTGCCATTGCGGGTGTTTCAATTTCAGGTGGATCTAAGTCCATTTTTTGACGCCACAGTGCAAAAGGAGTTTTAAAAGGAGACAACCCTAGAATCACTCCGCTATCTGTTGCTGTTATTTTTGTTTTTCGAAGCTCTAGCCAATCGCTAGAGCCTTGTTTAAGTTCATTCACTTGCTTCTGGTTTCCTTGATTAAATCAATAAACATTTCATACAACCTATCAGTACGAGAAGATTGCCTATCGATCTTTCCGTCTAATATATAAAATCCACCTATCAATGTGACCATAATCGTTATCCATTCCAAATGTGATATCCATTTATTTTCTTTCATTATTTATCCTTGCGATTCAGCTTGTTTAATTTTAATTTCTCTGAATGCTAACGCTTTTTGAATGACCTTTTTTAAATCAGCATCAGGAATGCCATCAATATTTTTTATTTTGTAATGCTCGCAGATTTTATCTTCGTAGTCAGTTCCACAATCTTCTAGAATTCCTCCAAGCTGAATAATCATCTCTTCACGATTAACAAGGGGAGCAGTCTCTTTCATAACAACAGGCTGTACAACTTCGCATTCAGTCACGGGGAGCTTATACTCGTCGACTCTAGCGATCTCTTTAAGTTCGTCTTCTACGTAGCCCGCGCCCATGCTTAAGTCTGGAAATAACTGTCTGAACAGCATAGACATACAACGGTTGTACATCATAATTTGTGGGTACTTTTTCCATGTTGGTCCATCCCATAAACCAGCCCTCAAAGCATCATTTTTTGAAAATGAGCATGTCCAAGTATCACCTGAATCAGCACGTTTACCGTGCAGTATAACAACCTCATCATTTGATTTAGGATCTTTCGTTATTGAATGACCGCGTTTCCTGACCAATGCAGCCATCATCTCAGTTGACATGCCCATTTTACCGTTTACCATGTAGAAACCTCCGTTAAGGCCTTCAAATGGATGAATTCCTAACGATTTGCAACGAGCTATGATTGTATGAATTCCATCTTCTCCCATTTTAGCATAATGTTTGGTATTCATTAGCTTTCTGCAAGTCTCTTGAATTTTGTCTAATTCTGCCAATTGCTTGCTAAAATCATCTTGCGTTACCAATTCGTTATTCATAATCAACCTCATTTTCTTTTTGCTCTTTATATTCTATTATAAAATTCTCTAAATCTTCCAAAATTGCGTATCTATCCAATTCGTCAATGTCAAAATAACTCATAAAATCATCTGCGTAAATGCAACCTTCTTGTTCTGCGTCAATCATCATCTTTGCAAACTTTTCTTGTATATTTTCGTCTTTTGATACAAAAGAAAGTTTTTTCAAGCATTTCTTTTTGTGTTCTTCCATTTGATATGACATTGAGTCATGAAAATCATTCATAAAATCCTCGTAACTTTCTTGGTAGCTGTACATGATCAACTCGCTTTTTCTTGTATTTGTTTAAATTGCTTGATCAACTTGATGTCTTCCATAACTTTAAATGCTTGCCAAGATAACATTTCAAATTCATCTTGTAATTCCTGACACATTTGCTGTTCGTCTTTAGCAGCTTGTTCTAGTCTTTCGCACAATGTTTTTGCTGTATCGATCAATTCTTGTAAGTCTGTTTTCATGATTTACCTATTTTTTTTGTTAATCCTTAACTTTGCGCCGCTACAACCGTTTAGTCTAGACTAAATTGGGAGACTTGCGCTTTGTTATGTACATAATTTAACACAAAACAACATTTAAAGTCAAGTTTTTGTGGTCATTTATTTTCACGTGCACAAAAAACAGCTTCTGTTATATCATATTGGTAACCTTAAAAATAAAACATAGGTAATACAATGAATTTAAAAGAGTACCTTTTCTTTAAAAGAATGACAGTCAAAGAGTTCAGTCAGATCATGGATTACAGTAGGACTCATATGTCATCTATTGTAAATGGGACAGCAACGGCGGGTATAAAATTAGCTAAAAGGATTGAGAAGTTTACAGACGGCGAGCTAAAGGCTATTGATTTGATGAAAGAAAACGATAAGAGATATAAAACGAGAAAGCTTGATTCAGATTAAGAAATAATCGAAGAGGTGAAGTAATGGACGCATTAGACAACGCTTTAGGTATAAGAGCTATAGGAAGGTTTATGCATAATCATTTTAAATTTATTTTTTGCGTAGCTTTGATATTAATTGTTGCATATCACATAGATCACAAACTTGAATCACATCATGAAATCATAAAAAAAGAATATGAATACAATAAATTTAGGACAAATCTGAGATTTGATGAAATAAATAGTAATATAAAAAACAAAAGGTAGCATAAATGGACTGGACACAAGTTTTAGCAATAATTTTAGGGAATTTTGCAATGTTAGGTGCAAATTTAGGAATATTTTTTTGGCTTCGAGCTGAGGCAAATGCTGATAGAAGGCAAATCCAACAAGAATCTGCTGCCGATAGACGAGATTTTTTGAGTTTAATTCGAGAAATTAAAGACGAGTTAAAGGATTTTCACGCAAGACTTTGCGTAATCGAAGAAAAAAGATCAAAGAAATGATTTACTGAAATGTTAAGATTGTGTTAACACTTAACATTCTAGAAAAAAGAAAAACCGCAGTATCTAGCTGCGGTTTATCGAAACTTAGGACTTAGATGACTTAAGTTTCTAATTAACACCCCCAGGTGTTGTCTAAATATTACCATACGGTAAATATCTTTGCAACACCTCCTTGACATTAACTAACCTTAAGGAGGTTATATCATGAAAAGTAAAAAATCTGATTATAAAACGAAAATACTTCAATTATTTTTACAGTCAAAAAACTACCGTCAATACAATATTCCCATAGCAAAAGCACTTGGAAAAATTGAATATGCGGTTCTTTTGACTGACATGATTGATCAATTTTTTCATTTTGATGTTGAAGAATCGCTTATTTCCCATCCAAAATATGGTGACGGATTGATGTATTACACTATAGACAAAGCTTATATAAGATGCGCTATGAACAAAGATTCTTATGATTCTGGAATAAAATTGTTCATAAAACTGGGATTTATAAAAGATTACGTTTTGTTTGGTTGGCCACCCAGAAGGTATTTTAGGCTTGATTTTGAAGCAATATACGATTGGACAATTCAAATTAATTTTACTGAATTGCGGAATTCCTCAAAACAATTTGCGGAAACCCGCAAATCAATTTGCGGAAACCCGCAAACATACGAATCTAATAACGAATCTAAGAAAGAAACTAATATTCGATTGTCTCCTCATCCTCCTGCTCCCTCAAAAGATTCGTCTTCTTCAAAAAGGCAAGAAATCGTTTTTTTTGATCCGTTTACCTATCAGCTAGCCGATGGAAAGACATTAAGTCCTATTATGGCAAAAACTTTATCTAAGCAAATGAAAGATCCAAAGCTTTTGCCTATAATTCTAGCTAATGTCTCGTGGTACGAAAGCCAGATTCAAAAAGGAAATACCCCTAGAAAGCATGAAGCTTACCTTCAAAGTGCAATAACAAAAAACTACGCAGCGAAAGAAAATGGAAGCGCATCCAACCTGCTTTACGCTAGGTTTGTAAAGGAAGATATGAATTTGGATGGAATGAAAATAATGAAAACAGTCGTTCAGCTCGACAAAAAAGACGGGTCTAAACCAGAATCGATTTCACTCAATTTACCCGAGCAAACATTTGCATCAATACTCGATAATTACATAAAAAATATTCAAAATAAGGAAAAAATAATATGAAATACATCAAAATCTACTTTGATAGAAGAGATGATAAAACATCAGATTCACTTGAAGATTTAGGGGATAATCCTGGTGGAAGTTTGGAGATATTTTTTTTAAAGTTAGATGATTTAAAAGAAATAGAATATTCAAGGTTTAGAAAATCTGTTAAGTTTCGGTTTAACGATAAAATTTTCTATGGAATAGATATTCTCTTTGAAGAGTTTAAATTTGAAGAATACCTAGGATCAAAAAGTCAAGTGGTGTTTGATATTCATATTTCATCTGCAAAACTTTTTTATGTATAAAGAATAAACATTGACCGTAAGTTTCTTGCGGTCAATTTATGAGCAATTACGAGGAAAAATGAACGACATCAACAGCAAAATGATTTATGACGGGTACAAATCCTTATCCGACAAAGTAGATAATCTAGAATTCATGGCAAAACGCTTGCATTCTTACATAAACGACCATAGAAGCGCGATAATTGAGTTAGACAACAAAGTAGACAGCTTGCTATTCGATAACGAAATGGATGAGTGTTTCTGTGAGAATGATGAAGAAGAGATTCGAGATGCAATGAGATACTCTGATATAAATACTTTGATTTTGCTAGTTAGAAACATCATGAGCGAAGAGAGAATGACTTTACATGATGTTATAAAACGTCTGATTAGCGATGTGTGATATCACGATGTGCTCAAATGTCGATTGCAAAAAGAAAAGCCTGTGCTATCGATTTATGGCGGTTCCTAGCGAATTTCAGCTATACGACGCATTCATTGAATTGCCGTGTAAGCATTTCATGCACATTGAAAATAGAAAGACTAGAAATGAAAAAGGCCCTGAGACAATCTCAGAGCCCTAAACTTTAGTTCAAAAGGAATATATGCAATTTCAATATTGCAGGTAGCAACATTACACTCAAGAAAAAATATGACAAAAACAACAATATTTCAAATTCCGGCAAAAACCGTTAGCGAAGCAAACTCATCAGAGCATTGGGTGAAAAAAGCAAATAGACACAAACTTCAAAAGTGGATGGTTAAAAAAGCCTTTAAAGACCACGAGTTGAATATTAAACTGCCTGTTGAAATTACATTTACACGAATTGCACCTAGACTTTTGGACGAACATGACAATTTACCTTGCTGTTTCAAATATATGCTTGACCAGTTCGCTGCCGAGATTACAGGAATAAAACAAGCAGGTAGAGCCGACGATTGCAAAGAAATTACTTGGAAATATTCTCAAAAAAAAGGTAAGGTCAGAGAGTATGCAGTTGAGGTAAAAATCGAGGAAAATGTTTCTAACAAAATTGTTTAAAAAATTTATCGAATTTTTAGAAAAATATACTAATCCAGGAGGTCCATGTTGTTAAAAATAATGTTTTCTGTTTTTGTGATGGCTTTTTTAGCTGGTATGTTAGCGACTAGTTTAACTGGATGTACCTACAGCATAAACATGGTGCATACAGAAGGTTCTGCATCTGACGTAGTAGACGAAACACAAAGAGCCAATCCAGATATTAAAACAAATTTAAGTATTCCAGCATTATGAAGTGTTCAGTATGCAACGAGAATATTTACCCTACAGAAATATATAATTCTTTTTATTTTTGTAGAGAATGTCATGAAATATACATATACGAGGGACAAAATGGACAAAAAAATAAAAGAACTACAAAAAAGCACGCAGAAATTAATGAAAAAGGAAGCTGCTCTTTTAAAAGCGGATCGCAAAAACGATAAAATAGTCGATAAAGCTAAAGCGAAAATGAAAGGCAAATGTTAGCGGTGTAAAATGAAAAATCACAAAACGCTTACAATAACTCAAGCGTCAAATATTTATGATATAACAAGACAAGCAATTGCAATCGCTATAAAAAGCAAGCGACTTAACGCTGTAAAAGTCAAAAAACATTGGTATTTTACTCAGGAAGACTGGGATAAGTATCACAATTCTAGATATGATAGAAAACATAGCGTTAGAAATGGAAGACATATTTACGATATTGAAACAGGTGTTCTTTCTCCATCGATGATTGCTAAAGAATACAATGTTAAAATCCAGCAAATATATTACATCATACGAAAAAATATTTTGCCTTACGAGAGAGTTGGGTTTGCATATGTAATAAAAAAAAATGAATTTGAGAAAATCCACAAACTTTTTTTAAAAAACAGAAAAAAAACTGGTAAATTTGCTGATGAACCAAATTCAAATGATAGAAATAAAAAAACTAAAACTCTGTCAAAAAAATCCACGAAAAATAACAAAAGACGACTTAGATAAACTTTGTGATTCCTTAATAAATGACCCAGGGTTTTTAAAAAACAGACCAATACTTGTTAATCAAGTAGATGGAGTGCTAAATGTTTACGCTGGAAACCAAAGAGTTCAAGCTGCTAAAAAACTTAAATGGAAAGAAGTTCCTTGTATAATTGAAGAAAATCTTTCCGAAGAACTTATTAAGCAGCGAATTCTAAAAGACAATCGACATTCAGGTATTTGGGATTATGATATTTTAGCAGGAGATTATGATCTAGAAATGCTAGTCGAATGCGGCTTTACTCCAGAAGAACTTCATTTAAACTTAACTCCACAAGAAATTGAATCAGAAGACAAAGAAGAAAAAGAAAAGAAAAAAAAAGAATGCCCAAACTGCGGACATGAGTTTTAAATATGGCAGAACTTATACCAATAGACATGAAAAAAGTTGATGATTTGCTAATAGCTGGATGTACAGGAACTCAAGTCGCTGGTTATTTCGGTGTTCATCCTGATACTTTATATAATAGAATAGTTTCGGAAAAAGGAATGACCTTCACGGCTTATTCTGCTATTAAGAGACAAAAGGGAGAAAGTATTTTAAAAGCGACCCAATTCGCTAAGGCTATAGGGGCTTCTGATAAAGGCGATAATATGATGTTGATTTGGCTTGGAAAGAATCGACTTGACCAAACAGATAGCCCAAAACAAGACGCTTCAGCTAAAGATGAGCAAATAACAGAAGTTTTAAGTAACGCAAAAGAAAACACAAGGCTCAGGGAAGAAAACACAAGAATTATCGAAGAAAACAAAAAACTCAAAGAGAAATATGAGCCCGAAACAAGAGTTGAGCATATACCAAGCGAATAAAAGATTAAATATTTGGTGCGGAGCGGTTAGATCAGGCAAGACTCATAGTTCTATATATAAAATGATTGATTTCATTCGAAGTGGCCCCAAAGGCGACGGAATGATTATAGGAGTTTCTCGTGACTCGATACAAAGAAACGTTCTTCCCAACCTATATAAAATCCTTGGATTCCCATTACCTACAGCAAAGACAATGCAAACAACATTGTATGGGAGAACAATATATTTTGTAGGAGCTCACGACGAATCAAGCGTTCGAAAAATACAAGGATCTACTCTTGCTTTTGCCTATGTCGATGAAGCTACATGTATTCCGCTCCCATTTTGGCGTATGCTTCTATCTCGTCTTTCTATTACAGGATCACAACTTTTTGCTACTTGCAACCCAGAAGGGCCTGCACACTGGCTAAAAAAAGACTTTATTGATCGCGCAAAAGATCTTGACTTATTTTATTGGAACTTCGAGCTAGATGACAATCCTTCATTAGATGATTCATATAAAGAAAATCTAAAGAAAGAATACACGGGAATGTGGTACGCCCGATACATTCTAGGTCAGTGGGCTGTCGCTCATGGATTAATCTATGATTCTTTTACAAATGACAATATCTACGAAACATCTAATTCGAATCCGAACTATTACATAATGGGTATAGATTACGGCACAACAAACCCTACAGCCGCTGTTATTATAGCTGTCACTCCAAAGCAATGGCCGCAATTGCGAGTTGAGGAAGAATTTTACTACGATGCTGCTAAACACGGCAGATCTAAGACTGATCAAGAACTTGTAGAGGATATCAAAAGCTTTATCGGATGGAGAGGAATTCGATCTATCTATATAGATCCAGCTGCTGCATCTTTAAAAATAGCTATGAGACAAGCAAATCTTCCTGTTTTAGATGCTGAAAATGATGTCATATTAGGTATAAAAATTACGTCAAAATTTATTTCTAATTTGAATCTTGTTATTCATAAATCATGCAAGACATTACTAGAGCATATTCAATCGTATGCCTGGGATGCAAAAGCAGCTGATCGAGGAGAAGATAAGCCTGTAAAGGTAAACGATCACATATTAGATGCTCTTAGATATGCTTGTGCTTCAGCATTTCCTCAAGGTGAACTATCTGGAATCGGAGAAGATCTTACAATCGATCAAATAAGAAAGCAGATATATGAAGAAAACTACAACAAAGATTTTTACGGAAATGGACAAATAGGTTTCTGATAGACAAAATCAACGAATGTTTGTATACTACATGCGTGTTAAAACATATTGAATTCGGACTTTTTGAGGTTTTTGGTTAGCCCTTGTAGAAATACAGGGGCTTTTTTATGGTGTCAAATGAGCAAAAATAAATATCTTTTCAAAACAATTAACGGAAAAAAGCAAGGTATTCACCGTCATGTAATGGAAGAAGCATTGGGTCGAAATCTTGAAAAACATGAGCATGTTTATCACGTGAATGCAAATAGCAAAGATAATCGAATCGAAAATCTTATCGTAATCGAAAAGAAACATAATAAATAATATGCCTACCTACGACTATAAATGCCCAAAATGCGAGCAGATAACTTCTCATCTACATAAAATGAGCGAAACGTTAAATATTTCGTGTCCAGATTGCAGTCGGATTCTAAGCAAATGCATAAGCGCTGGGATCGGACTGCATTTTAAAGGATCTGGATTTTACGAAACGGATTACAAAAACAAATAACATGTCCGATAACCCATAAATATAAAAATTTTTTTTATAAAGTGTTCAATAACCGCCCCGTAAACAAACACAGTAAAATATAAATCATGAAGTATGTAATATATCTTCGAGTAAGCACTGATAAGCAAGTCGAATCAGGCCTCGGCCTTCAATCTCAACGTGAAATTTGTCATCGTTATATAAAAAACAACGGAGATAACGACTCTATTGAATTTATTGATGAAGGTTATAGCGGATCCCTTTCTATAGACAGAAGACCAAATTTACTTCTTTCAATAGATGCACTTGACAAAGGAGATGTCTTGTTAATTGCCAAACGTGACCATATTGGAAGAGATCCAATAATTAACGCAATGATTGAGCGTGCGGTAGAAAGAAAAAAGGCGAGATTAATAAGCGCTAGTGGAGATGTTAGTGATGCAAATGATCCATCTTCAATATTAATGAAAAGAATGGTTGATGCATTTGGGGAATATGAACGCCTTATTATAGGAGCTCGAACAAAAGCAGCGATGCAAGTAAAGAAAAAAAAAGGGCAACGAGTGGGATACATTCCATATGGTTATAGATTGTCTTCTGATTCCATACATATTGAACCTGATGAACAAGAGCAAAAAATATTACAGGAAATATACGAAATGAAAGATAGTTGCTCTTTAAGGTATATTTCAGATGAGTTGAATAGGAAAAAATACAAAAACAGAAAAGGGAAAAACTGGAAACACAATTCAGTATGGATAATGGTAAAAAGATTTAATCAAAAATGTCAAAAGGTTTAAAAAAAAATATAAAATATATGCTACACAGAGAAATACTTGAAATGGTCGAAAGATGGCTTGAAAACGATGAAGGAAAAATTGTTTCATACACAAATTTTTACAATAAAAACGATTTATATTTATTTGGTAATCTTTTAGGCGATAAAGAAAATGAAATAAAAATTAATGTTAAGCCGTATTTCCAGCAATTAATAGATTTAAAATACGACACATATTTACAAAAAGTTCTTTCGGCAACTTTATGGCAATATATACTTCAAGGAAAAATGAAGTATTTGATACAAGAAACACCACCATGTCAAAAAGACAAACAGATATCTGAAAATGACCAACTCCTAAAGAGTTATATTGATTGTACTAGAATGGGGGTAACTGACGCCTACTTTCGCGGGGGAAACTTTGCTGAAGATGGTGTCATAAAATTTAAAAATCCTCCAATAATTACAATGGATAGTTTTCCGGTAGAGTTTGGGTATTGCAAGGTAACTCAATTTTATTCAAACATCATGACAAAGAGATGCGTAGCTAGATTGCCATATGATATGGAGTATATAATATATTTTGAGCTTACAGAAGATTTATTTGATATATGCATTTAGTGTCTTAAATAATTCTACTGCTTATTTAGCTGGATAAAAAAAGCGATTAAGTTATCCGAAAAAACAGGAGATCTGAAATGCACTGCTGTGAATACGATAAGATATTAGTTGAAGATAATTTGATGATATACACTTCTCCTAAAGGTGAGGTTAGCACGCAAATAGTTAATTATTGTCCGATATGTGGCTGGTGCAAAAAAACAGCGGATTTATTGAAAGAACGAAATATAAAGGACGGAATATGAAAGTTTTATTATTTTTCTCAATTTTTCTAACGCTTAGCTCCTGCTCTGTTGGATCGGCAGCTTCTGCGTACTCATTAATGTCAATTCAAGCAGATAGTCTATCAAAAACTGCTGAAAAAGATCTTATTTGTAAAATCAAATTTGAAATAGAACAAGAGCAAAAACAAACACACGTTGAAGAACAAAAAGAAGTTGAATTAATGCCAGAAAACCTATAATATATACCATCAAACAAGCCTAGAAGGCATTCGAAAACGGTTTCCCTTAACCGCGGCTTGTTTTTTTTCAAGGGGTAACTGATAGGGGGTTATTTCGTGTGTTGGATCTATTTTATTATTTCTATATCTGTAGTTTCAGCAAATTTAGCCACTATCATATTTTTGTACATACAAGCAGACAAAAAAATCGATGCGATATTTCACGCCGTAAGTTCAGGTCAGGAAATTCATGCGAAAATTAATAAAAACATAAAAGGGAAGAAATGATAAAATGGCTTCAATATTTCCCAGAAAAAATAAAGACGGGTCTTTTGTTTGGAGACTGCAAATAAGAAGAAAAGGCATAAAATCGTTTATAACAAGTTTCTCAACAAGAGAAGAAGCAGAAAAGTTTTCTAAAGAAAACGAGTCAAAATATGTTCTAGATCCTGAAAAGTTTACATTCTCTCATCTACAACGAAGAAGGGAAAACGAATTCAGTAGAAAACCCTAAATCTCTACTAGACATCTCTTAAAGAATTCTCTATATTGAATTTTCTTTTATTAGGGGTGTTTAATGGGATCTTACGACAATCAAGCTTCCGGCTATATTGATCCTAGCGAAGTAAGCTCTAAAAACTTACAGCAAATGAAGGAGCACTTTTATCAGTATGCTTATCCTGCTAATGCTTCATATTGGCAGCAGGGATCGATTGATAAAAGGTATAAAGTAGGCGATCAATCACTTTATACAATGGTCTACGGAGATAATCAATACCAAAATTCTAGAAGATGGTTTTTTAACCTGATTCGCCGACATATAAATATGGTGGCCGGTTATCAAAGAAAACATCGTAAATCAACTATTACGATGCCTAATCTACAAAACGATGTTCTTTCAGATGATTACAACGCCGTTATAAAATGGTGTGAAAATCGCGATGGATTTCAAGAATATTTTTCTCAAGCATTTGAGGGGGCTCTTGATACAGGCCTCACTTTGTTGCATTTGTATCCAGACTACACTTTGGATCCGATATCTGGTGATCTTTTTACTGATCAAGTTTCTTACAATAATTTCTTGATTGATCCTTATTGGCGTAAAATGGATTTCTCAGATTGCCAATTTATTTGGAGAAGAAGATGGGTTAACAAGAATGCAGCAAAAGCATTATTGCCAGGCAGAGAGAAAGAAATAGATAAGATGAGCCCATCATCTATGAAGGACGGGAAGTTTCCTCTGCAGGCTGAGCTGTTGAATCTTGATACAAATAGACTTTATACTTACGATGAAATCCATTATAGAAGTACACGTGAAGCCACTATGATTATCGATCCTATTTCAGGGGAATCTACTGAATGGGAAGAAGACAAAGATATGATGGAAGGAGAGCTAGAAATGGTTCTCAGGCAACAACCATGGCTTAAAGTCAAAAAGATGCAAATCCCAACTGTTAAGCTAATGATTGATATTGGCGGCAAAACGATGT
>Ga0315904_10006849_pt1 | contig 15450 bp, 11 predicted proteins | sample LakEriMetagenome_6_FD_203529 | JGI IMG/M metagenome (GOLD analysis project Ga0315904, IMG submission 203529) | Freshwater fungal communities from buoy surface, Lake Erie, Ohio, United States - Buoy 12 MA120 | ecosystem: Environmental > Aquatic > Freshwater > Lake | place: USA: Lake Erie, Ohio... | reverse complement strand
GCGATTGGGATGGCGAGCTGTGAAAAACTCGGCGGTGATGGCTGGCGCGACGAGGGCCCGGTCTTTATATCGCAAAAAGGCGATCCCTACAACGCGATTGACCCCAATATCTTTGTCGAGAAAGATGGGACGCCCTGGCTGAGCTTTGGCTCGTTCTGGCAGGGGATTTTCTTGCTCAAGCTTGATCCCAAGACGGGCAAGCCCGTTTCAAACGCGGTGCCCAAGTGTATCGCGGCCCGACCGGGCTCCACGGCGATCGAGGCTCCGTTTATCACCCTGCGCGGCGGCTGGTACTACCTCTTTGTCAGCCATGATTTTTGTTGCCGGGGCGTCAATAGCACCTATAAAAGTGTCGTCGGGCGCTCCCAGAAAATCGAAGGGCCGTATCTCGACCGCGACGGCAAGCCGCTCTTGCAGGGCGGTGGAACCGTGGTTTCTCAAGGCCAAGGGCGCTGGCGCGGGCCGGGGCACTGCGCCGTGGTGGGCGACACGTTTCTCTGCCACGCCTACGACGCGGAGAACAACGGCATCCCGACTCTCTTTATGGCCTCTCTTCGCTGGGATCGAAGTGGCTGGCCGAGCCTGAAAGATGCCCCCAAGCCGCCCAAGTGGACGGGCTTGATCGGGGCCTGGGAGCACACCCCCGAGGGCGGCGCGGCGACCATGCTCACCTTTAAGGCCGATGGTACCACCAGTGCGCCCGGTGGAACCTGGAGCCAAGAAGGACAGACGGTGACCGTTCACTGGCCCGATGCAAAAGCGCCGGGTGGTGCTTGGCAAGATAGGATCATGCTCGCGAAAGACTTCTCCACCTACCAGGGAGTCAACCAGCAGGGGAAGCCCCTGCGAGGCCGACGCGTTGCCTGAGCCGACTCCCTGGAAAATCCCGGTGATGCGTGGCGCGATCCGGCAGCGTAGCGGGGCGCTTCTGGGGGCACGCACGGAGCATGGCAAAGATGGCGCAACGGTGCTCGCGTCGCAGAGTGCGGACTCTGGTAAGACCTGGGGCGAGCCCGTCTCCATTGTTCGCGACCCAGACCGAACGACCGATCTAGGCGACGGCGCGTTTCTGGACAGCAAGCGCCATGGGCTGCTCTATGTCTGCCGCCACAACCACCACGCCCAGAAATCCTACGCCATCGAGGTCTATCAGAGCATTGACTCCGGCAAGAGCTGGCAGCAGAAATCGACAGTTATTGCTAATTCACAGGGGCTTTGGGCCCCGTTTTTGTTTGAGACTCCCGGCGGGCGCTTGCTCTGTGTCTACGACGACGAAGAGACGCCGTTTCTGCGCGGCTTTGTGGGGCACCAGTGGCTCATGGGGCGCTTCTGGGACGCAAAAACAAAGACTTGGGGCGAGCCGGTTGTGGTCAGCCGTGCAGAAGATAAAAAGCTCTCCCGTGATGGCATGGGCACTGTCGTGAGTGTCGGGAAGCGCTTAATCTGTGCTTTGGAGAGTGTGGATACCGAGCCGCCCCATCCCGGCGTGATTCGTATTGTCACCAGCGACGACGACGGGCAGACTTGGGCACCGCGCCGCCTGCTCTTTCAAGCACCACAGCGCCCCCACATGGCCCTCTCGCCATTTCTCGCCAAGCGCACCGACGGCACTCTCATCTGCATCTTCGGCACCGATGAAGCCCAAGCCACGCCGGATAAGCCCGGCACACCCGCCCCCAAGCTCCACCTCGATATTAAGCTCTGCTTCAGCCACGATGGCGGCGCGAGCTGGAGTGCTCCAGAAACACTCTTTGTTGGCGGTCACCGAAACTACCTACCGGGCCTGATCGCGCTTCCCAAGAACAAACTCTATGCCCACTGGCTCAACTTTGCCGAAGATGCACTGCAAGGAACCATACTATGAATCCAATCTGCGCCGGGGCCGATCCCTGGGTAATCCACCACGACGGACAGTTTATTCTATGCCAGAGCCATCACAACGGGGTGGCGATTCGGCGAGCGGCGACACTGGCGGGGCTGGGCGTGGCGGTGATTGAGCCGCTCTGGCAGGCACCAGAGACGGGGCCGTTCTCGAAGGAAATTTGGGCACCGGAGCTGCATCTCTACCAAGGGCACTGGTATATCTATGTCGCTGCCGACGATGGGGAGAATAAAAACCATCGGATGATTGCGCTCCACTCGGCGAGCTTGCTGGGGCCGTATGTTTCTGCGGGGAAGCTGGCGCTCACGCCCGACCGCTGGGCCATTGACGGGACGCTGCTGGTGCATCCCAAGACAAAGCGGCTTTACTATCTCTGGTCGGGCTGGGAGGGCACGGAGAACACGGCGCAGCATCTCTATATCTGCCCGATGGCCGATCCGCTAACCCCGAGCGGCGAGCGCGTGAAGATTTCGTCGCCGGAGCTTGCGTGGGAAAAACGCGGCAGTGGCGGTCCGGGGAAGCTCCCCACGATCAACGAGGGGCCACAGGTTCTGGAGCGCAACGGGACGATTCATGTGGTCTACTCGGCGGCGGGCTCATGGTGCGATGACTACTGCTTGGGCCGCCTCACACTCCCACCCGGCGGCGATCCGCTCAGTCCGAGCGCCTGGAAAAAGCACCACGAGCCCGTCTTTGCAAAAACGACGAGTGTCTTTGGGCCGGGGCACTGCTCGTTTGTGCGCGAGGGCAAGAAAAACAAGAAAGACTGGATTGTCTATCACAGTGCACGGCACGCGGGCTCCGGGTGGGACCGGGTGATCCGTGCGCAGACGTTTCAATGGGAAGGGGACATTCCTATCTTTGGAGCGCCGAGGGTATCCTAAAAGCATGATCCACACCCATGACGAAGCTTTAGAGGCACTTCGTAAAAAGTTCAACCTGCCTGCCCTGGCGGCGGTTGTGGTGGCAGAGGGCAAGCCGCAGACCGTGCTCGTGGCGGGAGTGCGCAAGGCAGGCGGCACGGATCCCGCGCTCCCCACGGATGCCTTCCATATCGGCTCCGATACCAAGGCAATGACAGCCGCTCTGGTAGGGCTTCTCGTGGACGAAGGCAAGCTGGGCTGGAAGTCCACTCTGGGAGAGCTGGTTGCCGAGACGCCCACAGCCTGGAAGGCAACGACCATTGAGGCACTCCTAGCCCACCGGGCGGGCCTGACAAAAGACGAGCCCAAAGGCAAGAACTTGCTCTACATGCATCGCTTTACGGGGCCCCTGGAAAAGCAGCGTGCTCGCTGGTATATCGAGCGCCTAGCCACTCCCCCCGATGAGACCGCTGGGAAGTACCAGTATGCCAACGCGGGCTACGCGATCCTGGGAATGCTGGTCGAAAAGCTCGCGGCAACGCCCTGGGAGCGCCTGATTGCCGAGCGGCTCTGGAAGCCCTTAGGCATTACGGGCGGCGGGTTTGGGGCACCTCCCCTCGTCTGGCAGCACCTGCGCGAGGACAAAAAGCTGGTGGCGATAGACCCTAAAGAGAAGGCTGACAACCCGCCTCTCATGTCTCCTGCGGGCCGTGTGCACCTCCCGATTGGGGAGTGGGGCAAGTTTGTGGCAGTCTTTGCCGACCCGGAGCGCCAGAAGCTCCTCAAGCCAGAGACGATGAAAGCACTGACCACGCCACTCTTGGGGGGAAACTACGCAGGCGGCTGGGTTGTGGTCCAGCGAAGCTGGGCAGGGGGCATGGTGCTCAACCATGCGGGTAGCAACACCATGAACTTCTGCACCACCTGGGTTGCACCCAAGAAGCGCCTGGCGGTGCTCGTGGCAACCAACGTGGCCGATGAAGACGCCCAGAAAGCCTGCGATGCCGCTGTCGGCGTGGTGCTTGGGCCGTACCTAAAGGGCTAAAGGGGAGTCAGGCGGCGCAGGCGCTCGATGTGCTGGGCTCGGCCTGTGGTGTCATCCATGTCCACGACAACCCCGCAGAGGATCGCCGCGCCGTCGGCGACCTTGGAGCGAGTGGGGAGCTGAGTGCGAAAGCGTGCTAGGGAGACCTCGATATCCATCCCAATCACGGAGTTCTCCGGGCCGCACATGCCCACATCAGTGATATAGGCGGTGCCACCCGGCAAAATGCGCTCATCGGCGGTCTGGACATGGGTGTGGGTGCCTACGACCACGGACGCGCGACCGGCACAGTGCCATCCAAAAGCCGCTTTCTCGCTCGTGGCCTCGGCGTGGAAGTCGAAGAAGAGCAGAGGGGTCTGTGGTAGCACTTCGGCAAAAATGGCATCTGCGGCGCGAAAGGGATCGTCGAGCGCCTCCATCGTGACACGGCCCATGAGATTTGCCACCCCGATCAGCTTGCCCTGCCGCGTCCGAAAGATCCCCCAGCCGCGTCCCGGAGCGCCTGGCGGGTAGTTGGCGGGCCGTAGAAGCCGTGGCTCCTCGTCAAAGAGACTCCACTCATCGGAGCGCGACCAGGCGTGGTTGCCCGTCGTAATGACATCTGCCCCACTGGCAACCAGCTCACGAACAATCGGCTCCGTGATCCCGCGTCCCGTGGTCGCCGCGTTCTCTCCATTGACAATCACTAGCTCAGGTTTAAGCTCCTTGCGTAGCCCCGGCAAGTGCTGGGTCACTGCCTCCAAGCCTGGTTTTCCCACAACATCTCCGAGAAATAAAATGCGCATGAACTAGAATTATACGGCGGAGCGTCCAATTTAAGACAAGTTTAGGGTTTAATAGCCTCTGTGATTGCCCCCCTGACCCGCCCCGATGAGCTAGAAAAACTCTCTACTGAGCTAGCAGCACGCCTTGACACCGACCCGCGCCTTGCGATTGACACCGAGTTTATCCGGGAGCGAACCTACGAGCCCGTCTTGGAGCTGGTTCAAGTCGGCACCGTAGACGGCATGATTGCCTTGCTGGATGTCCAGGCTCTGGGAGGGCTTGGCCCCATTGGCGCGATCCTCACCGACCCTAGTATCCTTAAGATCGTGCATGCGGGCGGTCAGGATGTCGAGATTCTGACAGCGCTCTTAGGCCACATTCCTGCTCCCCTTTTTGACACTCAGATCGCGGCGGCCTTTGCGGGCTTTGGTACCCAAGTTGGCTATGGCGCACTCGTGCAGTCCGTGCTCAAGGTCAAGCTCTCCAAAGAGGAGGGCTTCTCCGACTGGTCGCGCCGCCCCCTAACTCCCTCGATGTGTAGCTATGCCGCCGACGATGTACGCTACCTTCACCAGCTCCACGATCGGCTCTCTGCCCGGCTAGAGCGGCGCGGACGAGTGGTCTGGGCCACGGAGCACACAGAGCGGCTCTTGACCGCTGCGGCCGAGACCACGCCCCTGGAGGATCTCTGGAAGAAAGTGGGCAGCAAGCAGGGGCTAAGCCGCCGTGAACTGGCGATCTTACAGGAGCTGGCTCTGTGGCGCGATGACGAAGCGCGTCGGCGCAACAAGCCGCGTCGGACCGTTCTCAAGGACGAGCCGCTCGTCGAGCTTGCCAAGCGCAAGCCGAAAACAGCCGCTGCTGTGCTGGAGCTACGCGCTGTCAATGGTGTCGGGACGCGTCAGGCGGAGGAGCTCGTTCTGGCGATCCAGCGCGGCCTAGAAGTCCCTGAGGAGCTCTGGCCTGTCACCGAGTCATCGCCGCCGCTAGATGAGCACGGAGCCGCGCTCTTGGAGCTTCTCTCCGCCGTGGTGAAAGTCCGGGCGATGGAAGAGGACATGCCTCCCTCCCTGCTCGCCCCTTCGGATGCCTTGCGCCAGCTCGCCATCCAGCGCAACCCCGCCTCGGTGCGTAATCTCTTCACCGGCTGGCGTCACGAGCTACTGGGCGAGGCGCTGCAAGCCACGCTCGCAGGCACTCTCTCGGTCGTCTGGGACCCCATAAAAGGCCAGCTCGCCTGCCGCTACGACTGAGCCCTTAGCTGCCCTAGGAGCTTCTCGACAATGCGGCGCTGGGCACGAATATGAGCCGAAAGCGTGGCGGCGGCGCGGTCTAGGTCGCGCTCTAAGAGAGCATCTAAGATCGCGCGGTGCTGGGCCGCCATCGCGTCCTCCATCTTGGTCTCGGGCGCAGCATGATCAAAAAGCGCCGTGAAGTACGCGCCGTGCTGGGCAAAGAGCTGGGTGAGGAGCGGGCTATTGGCGGCAGCGATGAGATAGCTATGAAGATTGTTGTCGAGCTGTGCTCCCTCATTGCCATCCCGAAGCCGCACAAGCACGGTCGGGTCAAGCTGTGGCCAGGCTTGCTCCAGCGCCAGAAGCTCCAGCCGCTCACGCACCAGAAGCCAGTCTTCGACCGCGGAGAGAGTCAGCTCGCGGGCACGCCAGCCACAGCGGGGAACATGCTCCACAAAGCCCTGGCCCGCAAGCTGGTGCAGTGCCTGCCGCAGCACGGTCCGACCAATCTCTAGCCGCTCGGCGAGGGCTTCTTCACGCAGAAACTCTTGATCGCCCCGAAGCGAGCGCTGGAGAATATCGGTGCGTAGCTCGGCTTCCCAGTCGCGAGCCCACCCGAACCCACCCGCCTCGTTCCTTGGCACCCTCCCTTTTCCAAAGGAGGGCCCCGGGTGGATTCTCCCCGTCGCGGACTTTGTTAAAAAACCTAACTCAATCAGCTCGCGCACGGCCTGGCGCACGGGGGTGAGGCTCACCGAGTAGCGCGTTGCAAGCGCGTTTAGGGTGAGTGCCTCTTCGGAGCCTGGTGGGTTGGTACGCAGATCATCGGCGATAAATTTAGATAAATTTTTTGACATTGTGTGCAAGATGAATTATAATCCATGCATGATAAATAATCAAATCTCTCCCGTTTCTTTTTGTGGTGTCTTTCCTGCCGTCACCACCCAGATGCACCAAGACCAGAGCATTGACTGGGCAGCACAGGCAAAGCACCTTGAGATTCTCATTGACTCGGGCATTCACGGCCTGATCCTATGCGGCTCACTGGGCGAGAACCAGACCCTGCTTCCCGAGGAGAAGCGCGCCGTAGTCAAGCATGCCAAAGAAGTCGCGGCAGGGCGCTTGCCCGTGCTCTCGGGCGTGGCGGAGATGAGCACGGCAGCCTCTTGTCAGTATGTTCAGGACATGGAAGCGCTTGGCGCGGATGGCGTGATGGTGCTTCCCGCGATGGTCTACAAGTCCGATCCACGCGAGACAATGGCGCACTTCCGCACGGTCGCTGCGGTCAGCAAGCTCCCGATCATCGTCTACAACAACCCCGTGGGCTACGGCGTGGACATCACCCCCAAGATGTTCGCTGAGCTCTCCGATGTCGAGACCCTCGTGGCGATTAAAGAGTCCTCGGCGGACACCACGCGCATCACCGAGCTCTACAATGCCTGCGGCGACCGCTATGCGATCTTCGGCGGCGTGGACACCATTATCCCTGAGTGCGTCTTGATGGGCGCAACGGGCTGGATCGCCGGGGTCGGCCTCGCCTTCCCCAAAGAGAACGCCCGGATGTGGGAGCTGATGATGGCGGGGGATTGGGACAAGGCCCGCGAGCTCTGGCGCTGGTTTTTGCCCCTGATGACCCTCGATATTGGCCCGCACTTTGTCCAGAAGATCAAGCTCGTGCTTCAAGAAGCGGGCCTCGGAAGCGAGTGGGTGCGTGCCCCGCGCCTCACCCTCGCCGGCACCGAGCGCGACGAGATTCTTGCCCTGATCCACAAAGGGCTCTCGGAGCGACCCAAACTATGAAAAACTACCCGACGGTTATCATCGGGATGGTTGTGTTGGTATTAGGGGTATCGGGGATGGTACAGGCGCAGGGAACGAAGGCGGACTACGAGCGGGCGAGCAAGCTGGGCGAGCTGTCGCGAGGGAAAGTTTTTCGTGCGAGTGTCGCACCCAACTGGCTGGAGGGCGGGCGGCTCTGGTACCGGGTGGAGACGGGGGCAAGCGCCTTTGAGTGGGTGCTGGCTGAGGCCGATGGTAAGCTGCAGCGGTTTTCCAGTGAGGCGGCGCTCAAGGCCGCTTTGGGAGGAAAGCTCGGCACGGAGAGCGTCCAGCGACTCACGACTCGGCCTCAGCAGGGCGAGGCGGGCGAGCGGGTGGATCTGGTTTTCGACAATCAGACCAGCAGCGAGCTCTCTCTGTTCTGGGTGAGTGGCAGCGACCGCACGCCCTACGGGAAAGTGGCACCAGGCAAGAAGTACAGCCAGAGCACGTTTGGTGGCCATGCCTGGGAGGTGCGCGATGCCAGCGGGAAAGTGCTGGGCTATGCGACGGCTCCCGCGCTGGGGGGCACGGTAGTCGTGGATGGCAAGCGTGCCGCCCCGACGCGGCGCGAGGCGCAGCGCGGCGGAAATCCGGGTGCATCGCCCGATGGGAGGTGGATTGCCTTTGTAAAAGGCGACAACCTCTGGGTGCGCCCCAGCGCGGGCGGCGAGGCCGCAGCGCTGAGCACCGATGGCAAGCCCAAAGACTCCTACGATGGCACGGGATTTTTCTGGTCGCCCGATAGCACCAAAGTGGTCGCGTTTCGCACCGAGGCCGCGCAGGAGCACAAGGTCTATATCGTGGCGTCGTCGCCCAAAGACCAGGTGCAGCCCAAGCTCATCACGCTGGACTATCTCAAGCCTGGCGATAAGATCGAGCACCCACGTCCGGTTTTATTTGATGTGGTCACTAGGAAAGCTACGGCGCTCAATGAGTCGCTCTTCCCCGACCCCTGGAGCCTGCCCGCACTGGGCGACTCGGGCTGGGGCGCGGGCGTGACTTGGAGTGCGGACTCGTCGCGGTTCTTCTTTGCGTACAATCAGCGCGGCCATCAGCTCATGCGCGTGATCAGCGTAGACGCGGCAAGCGGCACGCCCAAGACACTCTTTGAGGACGCGACCAAGACTTTTATCAATTACTCGGGCAAGTTCTGGGCACGCTACTTGGCAAAATCCAATGAGATTGTCTGGATGAGCGAGCGCGACGGCTGGAATCATGTCTTTGTACACGATGCCACAAATGGAAAGCTGAAGCGGCAGCTCACCCAGGGCGAGTGGACGGTGCGCGGCGTGGAGAGCTTCGACGAAGACAAAGGCGAGCTGCTGCTGAGAGTCGCAGGGCGCACGCCCGGCGAAGACCCGTATCATGTTCACTACGCCCGCGTCTCGGTTGCAACAGGAGCCCTCACACCCCTCACCGACGGCGACGGCACGCATAAAATAGCCCTCTCGCCCGATGGTACGCGCTACTTGGACAGCTACTCCCGCGTGGACTTGCCAACCATCACCGAGCTGCGCAGTACATCGGATGGCAAGAAACTGGCGACTCTGGAGCGCGGCGATGCGAAAGCGCTTCTGGCCACCGGCTGGAAGCAGCCCGAGCGCTTTGTGGCAAAAGGCCGCGATGGCCAGACCGATATCTACGGCGTGCTCTGGCGGCCCACGAACTTCGACCCCGCAAAAAAATACCCCGTCATTGAGCAGATCTACGCCGGGCCGCAGGGCTTCTTTGTCCCGAAGCAGTGGAGCAGTAGCTACGGCAACGCCCAACAAATCGCCGAGCTGGGCTTTCTTGTCGTGCAAATAGATGGCATGGGCACCGATGGGCGCAGCAAGGCGTTTCATGATGTCTGCTTCAAGAACCTCAAAGATGGCGGCTTCCCGGATCGGATTCTCTGGATGAAGGCGCTGGCCCAGAAGTACCCGTCGCTGGATCTCAACCGAGTCGGGGTTTATGGCGGGAGCGCAGGCGGCCAAAACGCACTGGCCGCATTGCTCTGGCACGGGGATTTCTACAAAGCCGCCGTCGCCGACTGTGGCTGCCACGACAACCGCATGGACAAGGTCTGGTGGAACGAGCAGTGGATGAGCTACCCGGTGGATAAGTCCTACGAAGAGAGCTCCAATGTGGTCAATGCCCACCTGCTCACGGGCAAGCTCTTGCTCACGGTCGGCGAGGTAGACAGCAATGTAGACCCTGCCAGCACGATGCAGGTCGCCGATGCGCTGATCAAGGCCAACAAAGACTACGAGCTGATCGTCTTCCCTGGCGCGAATCACGGCGCAGGCGAGAGCCCCTACGGAAAACGCCGCCGCATGGACTTCTTTGTCAAGAACTTACTGGGAGTGGAGCCGAGAGGGAAGTAGCCATCTCCCTGCCCCTCGGGCCATCTCCCCGGCTTCGCCGACCCTCTTCCTGATTCCGCTCCGCGAGGAAGAGGGTTTCGCAGATTAGCTTCTCTGGTATGATGCTCGTAGGAGGGACGATGAGCCGTGTTCTAGGAGCGTTGTTGGTTCTGGGGGTTCTGGCGCAGGTTGCATGGGCGCAACTTCAGCCACCGTTTCACAAGACCTGGGAGACCAAGGTCACGGCACAGCTACAGAGTGTGGTCTTGGATAATGGCACGCTCTACTACGGAACGTCCAATGCCTATGGCGCGCTGGAGCAGGTTACCGGTAAGCGGCTCTGGGAGGTGGTGCTGCCGGAGAAGTACTTCGGAGCAAGTGTCGCGCTGTACAAGGGCACACTCTATGTGGCAGTGGGCATGCAGGGCCTCCAAGGTTGCGATCCGAAGACGGGCAAGACCCTCTGGAGTGTTCCGAGTAGCTACTACTCAATTCCTCCTAGTCGGCTCCAGGATCGGGTCTTCGCGACTCCGCGTGAAGGTTTTCTATCCGCGATACATACCTCAACGCACCGTACACTCTGGACACGCGACCTGAGACGCGCCCATGCCCCTCAAGGCAATGCAAGCATGCATGGGCCGTCGGTGGTAGTGCCTTTGAATGCGAAAAGCCTGCTGGTCGGAACCTACGATGCCGAGGTACTCTGCCTGGATGTGTTTACGGGGAAGCCGCGCTGGCGAACTGCCTTTCCGCTTCCCACCTATCTCGGTGAGGTCAGTGGCATCACAGTCGGCTCCCGAATCTATGTCAGCCATGACGGTACCCTGGAGGCGCTGAGCCCTCAAACGGGCCGCGTCCTCTGGCGCTTTACCCGTGAAGACAACTTCTCTGCCGCCTTAGAGCTACCCGATGGACGCCTCGTCGTGATGACGCGTGCGGGAATGCTCTACATTGTGGGAGCAGTCGATGGGAAGCTCCGCAGGTCCGTGCGGGTTGCGAAAGACGGACACACAGGAATCGCCCCACCGCGCCTGCTGGGATCGCAGCTCCTCGTCGGGGCGGATGAGAAGCTCCAGGCGTTTGATCTTCACGGCAAGCAGCTCTGGGAGTGGCCTCTTGCCAGCCCCGGGGACAACTTTATTAACACCGAGCTTCCTACACTCTTTCCTGAACCGGGCGGCATTGTGGTTGTCGGCTTTCACGAGCTTGTACACTTTTCCCTTGGTGCGCCTACCGGAGCCGCCCACGATCCCGCCGAGCGACGCGCTCAGGCACAGGCTCTCGTGCCCCACCTTGATAACCTGAGCCACGAGGAAAAACGCTTGCTCATAGAGTTGGGCGACGACGCATTTGCCGTTCTTCTCCCCGTGGTGCAGGAGCGCGTCGCACACTACCGGAGCGATACTCGGCTTGACAAAGCGCTCGATGTACTCGGTTTGGTGATGCAGCCTAGGCATACTCAGGCTCTGCTGGATATCTGGAAACAGGCAAGCAATCACGAAGCCCAAGGTTATCTTCTAGCCTTCCTCGCAGGCGATCCGACACCCTGGATGCGTCCGCTCCCACCCAACCGCGTTGACCCAGAATGGGTGATTCCGGTCTTTATGGCGGAGCTGGCAAAAGGACGACAGGGCAAGGGTTGGATAGGAACTGCCCGCAACTATCTCTCGCGTTCATCGCACCCCACTGCTCTTTCACTAATGAAAACCAAGCTCGCCGACCCGACTGCCGAGCCTGAGTTACGTCGCGCTGCCTACCTCAACCTCGCACGCACAGGCGGCGCAGCCTTCGTTCCTGCTATCCTAGCTGCTCGCGACACGCGGCGTACGGTGCCGTCGCTAGCCACGCGCCTGGAGCTAAAAACACTCGCGCCCACGATTCTCCCCGAGGAAAAGAGAAGATATGAGACCACGTACGTGTTAGCCTTAGAAAAAGACAGGGACAAACAGCTCTGGGCACTCCTGGTCTCCGGCGTGTTGGGAAGCGCCCGAGACCTCTGGATCGCTCGCTGGGATGGCACGCAGTGGCGCGAGCCTCTCTTCACCGGCAGGCGGCTCACTCTAAAAGAAATCAAGGGTGAAGAGAGCGAGGTTTTCCCCACGGACTGGCAAAAACGCTTTGTGGGCAACCCCGCCCTCCGCCGCGATAGCGACCACGATGGCCTTACGGATCTTGTCGAAGCGCGTCTCGGAACCAACCCGCACCGGGCTGACAGTGACGGTGACGGCCTCCGCGATGGTGTGGATAAGAATCCTCTTGCAACCCCACACCCGCTTACAGAGCAGGAGAAGATACTCGCCGCCGCCTTTGAGGGACGCTACCATCTCGACGATAGCTCCAGTCCCTGCCAGGTTGAGCTTCCCCCCGGAATCCGCCCACTGGAGCTTGCAGGTCGCCAAGAGGTGATTGTCTGCACCGCCGATGGCAAGCACAACCCTCTAGAAAGAGTCATGGGTGAGGGGGCGGTCTTTGTCTCGTTTGGCCTCCCGAACTACGACTTTCAGCAAGCCCGTCTGCTCCCCACGAGCAGCAAGCAGTGGCTCCTCTGGAACGCCGATCACACTGAGGTACGCCTGAGTGTCAACGCCTATATCGGCAAGCGCAACGCCACTGGCTACGATATTCAACTCAAGAAGTTTGGCGACAACTGGATCGTGGTGAAGGCCGAGATGACCTGGATCTCCTAATGAAGTGCTCCCCACGAGCGACACTGGCGCAGTTGATTGCCACCCACTCGGGGCGGCGCATGGCGACGATGAGCTTGTCCACATTCGGGAAGAACGCGGAGAAGCGGAGCATTTCGTCGGCAACGGTGGCTTTGTCTTTTCCCTGGCCCTCGACTTGCTTGTCCAGCTCCCAGCCGCGCACGAACGGTGACGTGGCGAGGGTCTCCCAGCCGAGGGCTTTGTAGGCGGCAAAGCGCGGCGTGGCATCGTCGGCGTTGGTGACATTGCACGGCGCGACGGCAAAGGCGTAGGGGCCAGGTTGAGGCGTGTCGAGCGGCGGCATCCAGGTGCCTAGTCGCCCGACATGGCCTGCTTGTTGCCACGAAACCGCCAGCGCTTCTTGCCGCTCCTGCGCCGCCGGATCACTCACGGGATGCACGACCAAGTGCTCGATATGCTCGCTCTGAAGCTCACGGAGCATCTGGTGAATATGCTGCGACTCGTAGGGCGCGTGGCCACCCACGGAGCCGTCGGGGCCGAAGTCGGTGAAGAAGTTCCAGGCGATGAGCTGCGCCTCACTGCGCCGCCCAAGCCGCTGGAGAGAGCTTCCCAGCGCGACTCGCTCGGGCAGATAGGTCGTGTCGAAGGTCGTGATCCCCGCGTCCAGACACGCCGCCACAATCGCGTCTTGCGTCTTCGTATCTGGCGCAGGATCGGAGCCAAGCTGCGCGATAAACGAGTGCCCCCCCAGAATCAAACGATTACTTCCCATAGCGCGATTGTACCGGAACCACAAGCCCATATTTGGGTTATTTGCTGGTATGCAACTGGATCACTACCGACTTTTGGGGCGCAGCGGCCTGCGCGTCTCGCCGATCGCTCTCGGCACAATGACGTTTGGCACGGACTGGGGCTGGGGCGCGGATGCGTCTGAGAGCCGCAAGCAGCTGGAGCTCTACGCGGGGCGTGGTGGGAATTTTCTGGACACAGCGAATTTTTACACCGAGGGCACCAGCGAGAAGTTTCTCGGGGAGTTTCTTGTGGGGCAGCGCGATCAGTTTGTGGTGGCGACCAAGTACACGCTGAATCTTAGAGACGGCGACCCCAACGCGGGCGGCAACCACCGCAAGAGCCTGGTGCAAAACCTCGATGCCAGCCTGAAGCGCCTCCAGACGGACTATATCGACCTGCTCTGGGTGCACATGGACGATGGGATCACGCCGCTCGAAGAGACGATGCGCGCCCTCGACGATGTGGTGCGTCAGGGCAAAGTGCTCTATGTCGGCATCTCGGACATGCCCGCCTGGCGCGTCGCGCGAGCCAACACGCTGGCCGAGTGGCGCGGCTGGGCACCGTTTGTGGGCCTGCAAATCGAGTACAGCCTCGCCGAGCGCACCGTGGAGCGCGAGCTGATCCCGATGGCGCGTGAGCTGGGCCTGGGCGTCACGCCCTGGTCGCCGCTGGCCCAAGGCGTGCTCAGTGGCCGCTACACGGAGGCCGACCTTCAGATCTCCCCCGCGAGCGGGGGCGGGGGAGCCAGTGTGGGCCGCCACGAGCGCAACAAGACCAACGGGCGGCTCACCCCGCGCACGCTTGCGATCGCCAACGAGGCTAAGGCTATCGCCCAAGAAATTGGCGCGACCACCGTGCAAGTCGCGCTCCGCTGGCTCCTGGAGCAGCCCGGCGTCGTCTCACCTATCATTGGGGCGCGGACAGTAGCGCAGCTCGAGGACTCGCTCGGGTGCTTTGCAATCGCGCTCACGCCGGAGCACTTGGCCCGCCTCGACGCCGTCAGCGCCATCGAGCTAGGCTTCCCCCAGAGCTTCTTGCGCCAGGACTATGTCCAGAAATTCATGAGTGGCGGCACGACGATTACTCTGTAAATGACTCGTCCGCTATCACACGGAAAAAGGGGAGCAGGGCTAGTAGCTTAACGAGAACCAGTACGGGGTAGAGTGCTAGGATGAGTTTCCTAATGGGTTGAAATGAGAGCATCTCTAGGAAGAACACCTAAGAGGATCGAAAAATTCAAACGAGCCTGCGAAAAAGAAAAATAATGCCACGAAAGCGCATGGTGCTGGCCGCGCTCGCTGGTCTTTCTGGTCTGCTGGCACTGGACTACTACGCCTTTCCCTACTGCGCGGCTATCTCTGGACGAACACGGAGCACGCGTACCAATGGGCTCTGGGTGCGCTACACACACTATTTCGGTCAGAAGAGTGACGCAGAGATTTCGGCGCTTTGTGAGCGGCTGAAGTCAGCCGGGATTCGCGATGCCTACTTTCATGTGCGCTCCCTCCAGCCCAATGGCGCACTGAAGTTTCGCTACCCCGACCAAGCGAGAAAGTTAATCATAGCCGTGCATGCGCAGGCTCCTGAGACGCGGGCTATCGCCTGGATCTATGCGGGCAATGCGCGTGGTGAGGGAGCCGTGGTGCTCTCTGATCCCTCGGTGCGCCAAAAAATGGTCGCCGAGGCGCTCTGGCTGTGCACGGAGTGCGGCTTTGACGGGGTGCAGTGGGACTATGAGATCTGCGAGGACGGCAACCCGGACTTGCTGAGGCTTTTAGAGGAGACCCGCGCTGCGCTTCCGAAAAACAAAATCCTCTCGGTTGCCGCGCCGATGTGGTTTCCCATGCGAGCCTTTGGCTGGAGCGAGGACTATCTTTCTCTGATTGCCGCCCGTTGCGATCAAGTGGCTGTGATGTGCTACGACACAGGGATGCTCCTGCCCCGTGCCTATGTGGCTCTGACCGCACAGAACGTGGTGCACGTGACGCAGGCCGTGGCACGTGGCAACCCACGCTGTCAGGTGCTACTCGGCGTTC
>Ga0315904_10006847_pt1 | contig 15454 bp, 17 predicted proteins | sample LakEriMetagenome_6_FD_203529 | JGI IMG/M metagenome (GOLD analysis project Ga0315904, IMG submission 203529) | Freshwater fungal communities from buoy surface, Lake Erie, Ohio, United States - Buoy 12 MA120 | ecosystem: Environmental > Aquatic > Freshwater > Lake | place: USA: Lake Erie, Ohio... | reverse complement strand
TGCAAAATCCCTGGCAGCGTAGTGCTTTGTTACTGACGTGTGCGTTTTCGATCTCGCTGGCGGCAACGGTGTCGGTGGCACGGGCGCAAGCGACGCCCGTTAAAGAGTCTAGCAGTACGCTTGATATTGATCTTCGGGACGCTCGTCTTGAGGAAGCAATTACGATTCTTGCGCAGCAGAGCGGTTTAGATAATGTCGTGATTATTCCTGGGGACAAGGCTAACGCTTACCAGAAGATCACTCTTAAGCTACGAGACAAAGGCGTTGAGGCGACGCTGAAGGCGATTGCGCGAGCTGCCGGAGCTTCTGTTGAAGAGAGCGATGGGATTTACTATCTTCGACCTGCCGGTCAAGCACCCGTTGTGGAAAAATCTAAGACGCCAGAGCCTGCCGCGACCGTCGTTGTCCCGACCGCACCTGCGCGTTCCAAGTCACAGTTTGTGAAGATCCCTCTGACTTTTCTGCCCCCCTCTGACTTTGTAAAGATGTTGGACGATCCCAATTACAACTACTTAGTGAAGACAATGATTCTTCCTGAAGCCATAGCAGCGGCAAGTCGAAATATGCAACCTCTTGCCCCGCCTAACATCTTGCAGCCGAATGGCAACCCTATTCTTCCCACCGATCTGACGGGCTCCGGTGTTCTGGGAGCAGGTCAACGTGGTGGCATGATGGGCGGCGGCATGATGGGCGGCGGTGGCTTCGGCGGTGGTGCTGGTGGCTTCGGCGGTGGTGGGCGCCAAGGTGGTGGTTTTGGCGGTCAGCCCGGTGGTGGTATCGGTGGTGGCCAGCCTGGTGCGGGCGGCCAAGGACAGAACCAGCGCTCGCTTCGTCCTCCAGGTATTGACAATATTCTCTCCAGTGATGCCGATAATACTCTCATTGTCCAAGGAGACCCTGCTGATATTGACGAGCTAAAAGCGCTGATTCGTCTGCTGGACGTTGCACCAAAACAAGTTGAGATTCGCGCTGAGTTTGTCACGGTCAACATTCAGGATGTGAACAGCTTTGGAATCCAGTGGCAGTTTAGTCCCGCAAATAACCTTGATCTCAGCCAGCAAGCGGCAGCGGGTAGCGCACCGAACCTGGCGGTTCAGTACGCTTCCGGAAATGCTGTTGCAAGCTTGCGCGCTGCCTACATCAAGCAGACAAACCGGATTCTTCAGGCTCCTATCATCAGTACGTCGAACAACACCCCTGCAAGTGTGTTTATCTTTGATACTGCCTTTATCAACCAGTCTGTTGTGATTCCTGGACAGCTAGGTGGGCAGCCAACGGTTGCTACCCAGCCTATTCCAATTACGGCAAGTAACCAGTTCTTCGTGACACCCCATATTAATGGTGATGGTACGATCAGCATGTTGCTAAACCCACAGCTACAGTCGTTTACCACGGCTATTACGCCCAATACTCCTCCACGCTCCACGACTCAGGGAGTTTCTACGTTCCGCCGTATCAAAAGCGGCGAGACGATGATGCTGGGTGGGTTTATCACAAAGCAGGAAGATGGTGGCGAGCTGCGTATCCCGTTCTTGTCAAGTCTGCCGCTGATTGGTGAGCTCTTTAAGCAGAAATCGAACACGGTCACGGGTGTCGAGACGCTCATCTTTGTGACTCCTCGTATTATTGAGGAGATCAATACAGGCGGCGGCGGCTCAAACCTGTAAGAGCTTCTGTGGGTGAAATAAAGTCGGGTGGCAGCTGCCACCTGACTTTTTGTTTGTGTACGATACAATACATCAGTTAGATGCTTGATAATATTGCGCTGATTGGATTTATGGGGAGCGGGAAAAGTACCGTGGGAAGGCAGCTTGCCCAGCTGCTTGGCTGGCATTTTACGGATACAGATAGCCTGGTGGAGCGTGTTGCGGGATGCTCTATCCCTACCTTGTTCGTGCGTGATGGTGAGATGGCATTCCGAGATCGAGAGACGGAGATTTTATTAGGGGTGACTGCGGGGGAACGGCAGGTCATCGCGACGGGTGGTGGGGCGATTTTGCGCGAAGAGAATGTTGCGGCGTTGCGCGGTGCCGGCCTTGTTGTCTATCTGACTGCACACCCCGATGTCCTCGCCGAGCGCGTCAGCCGTCGCCCTGGACAGCGCCCGTTATTAACAAGTGGGGAGGAGCCTGCACTGACACAAATCTTGCGTATGCTGGCGGAGCGTGGCCCCCTCTATCAGAAAGCTTGTCACATCCTGGTGGATACATCGGATCGGTCCCCTCGGGCGCTCGCGGAAGAGATTGTGCGCCGGTTTCAAAAACAGAAGGGGATTTCGTGAGTCGTGTACCCGTTGCCCTCTCTGAGGGCAGGGACTACGAGATCCATATTGGAGCGGACTCCCTCGCCGCTCTAGGCCCGCACTGTGCTGCTGTCGCTCACTCGTCCCGTGCGGTGGTCGTAACCCAACCCCGCATTGCGCGACACTGGGAAGCGGGAGTGTCTCAGAGCTTGGAGCGAGCGGGATTTCAGGTCGAGAGCGTACACTTTCCCGCCGGGGAGCGCTATAAAAACCTCACCACGATCACCCGGCTCTACGACGCTCTCTATCAGCTCACGCCCGCTCTGGATCGAAAGACACTGATCGTGGCGCTTGGGGGCGGTGTGGTTGGAGATATGGCAGGCTATGTCGCTGCCACCTACCTGCGTGGTCTTGACTATGTACAAGTCCCGACAACCCTTCTGGCGATGGTAGACTCCTCGGTTGGGGGGAAGACAGGTGTAGACTTTCGTGAGGGGAAAAACCTGGTGGGAGCCTTCCATCAGCCCCGCTGTGTGGTGATTGATCCCACACTCCTCCAGACACTGCCACGCCGCGAAGTACGCTCTGGTCTTGCGGAGGTGGTGAAGTACGGGGTGATTCAAGACCCCCAGCTACTGACAACGCTTCGGGAGCAGGCGGGTTTGCTTTTGCGGGGGGACGCAGAGGCGATTGCCGCCGTTGTTGAGCGTTCCTGCCAGCTCAAAGCTGATGTGGTGACGGCAGATGAGCGGGAAGAAACAGGGCTTCGGGCGATCTTGAACTTTGGCCACACGATTGGTCATGCCTTGGAAAGTGCCACGAAGTACCGTCGCTATAAGCATGGTGAGGCAGTGGCGATTGGGATGATCTCCGCAGCGCTGATTGGAGAGCAGCGGGGTGTCACCCCTTCCGAGCTTACGCAGGAGCTGCGGGCGACTCTCGTAGCGCTCGGGCTTCCGACAGCCCTTCCGGGTGACGTGAGCGATGAGACATTAATTGCACTGACAGCTCGTGATAAAAAAGCGGAGGCGGGTGAAGCCCGTTTTATCCTGGCTAAGCAGCTTGGACAGGTTGAACTGATGACAGTGCCAACAACGCTGGTTCAAGCAGGGCTGCTGAAGCACCGCCAGGGGTCGGACTAAAGGAGCGCAAGGTACAATGCAATCAGGTGGAGTCGGCAAAGAAGCGCTTTGTGCGCTCTGGTTTGGTGTGGTAGGGTTTACTTTTTTTGCACCTGCTCTCGGAATAGTCCTGCCCATGAGTGTATTTACGGTACTCTACAGTGTGGTTCTACTGGTTAGCGTGGTGATGCTTGTTGTATCACTGCTTGGTCAGAAAGGAAAAAACAATCATGCCGAGTGACGATGCTCCGACAACAGATGCCGCTCCTGCAGATAAAGATCGTGTCTATCTGATCAATCGGGTGGTGGGAAAGCGCTACGAGGTTCTAGAGTTTCTTGGGGAAGGGCCACTGCTGGCCTCTTTCCGAACACGGGATCAGCAGCTCAACCGAATTGTGACGCTCAAGACCTTGCGCTCTGAGTACGCACAGCGCTCCGATATTATCGAGAGTCTACGGGCCGGTTGGGCGGAGACACTCTCTCTGACACACTCGGGGATTGCACGTTCTTATGATGTCGGCGAAGATGTGGCACTGACTCTTCTCTACCATGTGGAGGAGTTTGTTCGAGGAATTGACCTTAAAGAGCGCATCAAGCGTGTGGCTCCGCTTCAGCTGACGGCTGCTGTGGACATTGCCCTCGCCCTGGCAGAAGCACTGGAGTACTCGCATCCGCGCGGAATTGCGCACGGGGATCTCTGCCCGCAAAATATCTTAATTGGGCCCGAGGGGCAGGTAAAGGTGAGTGGCTTTGGGACATCATCCACCTATGCGCTGCTCACAAAAGAAGATCCCCGTGTCCTGATGCGAATGGCGCACTATGCGGCCCCTGACCTAGCGACCCACTCGTCAGCGACAACATCGGCAGATCTCTACGCACTCTCGGCGATTTTGTATGAGATGTTAACGGGAGAGACACCCTTTAAAGGAGATAATGCCGTCCAGCTTGCACTCCGCCATGCCCAAGAGCAGCCGCACTCACCACGTGCGGTCAATCTCGCGGTGCCAAGAGCACTGGAAGGAGTCATTCTCAAGGGACTAGCCAAGCGCCCTCAGGATCGCTATGCAAGCGCCACCGATCTCCTTGTCGATCTCCGAAAGATTCGGGAAGCACTGCGCTTTGGCCGATCACTGGCTTGGTCACCGCTGGATGGCGAGGGGAACTTAGACACTGTCGCTCCTGTGGTTGCTGTGATACCCAGTATTGTGGAGAACCCAACGGACACAGGGCGACGTGTCTCGAAGGCCGTTTCAACGGATGTTCTACCAAAAAAGAATACGAAGGAGAAAAGTGATAGATCTATGGAGGAGATAGACCACGAAGAGGCACCTGCGCCCCGGCGGATCGGTGGCGTTTTACTCGCCGTCAATTTATTTTTGTTGCTAGCCCTCATTGGAGCAGGTGCACTTGTCTTTAACTGGATTAAGCCTTTCCTGAGTCCCGCCAATCAGGTTGTGGTTCCGGAGCTTAGGGGCAAGACACTTACCGAGGCGAAGGCGATTGCCAACGAATCACACTTCAAGCTTGCCGTTCAAGATCAGGTCTACATGGATGATAAACCTGCCAATACGATCTATCAGCAGAAAGAGCGTCCAGGAGATAAGATTCTAGAAGGGAAAGAAGTCACCATCTGGGTTTCTAAAGGCCCTGAGATGGTACTCATCCCCAATGTTGAAGAAGTCACGCTGGATAAAGCGCAAAAAGATCTGGAAAAAGTGGGCCTTAAAGTGGGGACGATCTCACGGCGCTTTGATCCCATCACCCCCACAGGCGTTGTTTTGGAACAGCTCCCGCGCGGAGATGGCTCGGAGCGTCGTGCGCGCGGCACAAAGATTGACCTGACGCTCTCGAAGGGGCCAGAGCCTGAGCCGACACCGGAGCCAACACCCCCCCCAACTCCTGAGCCTACGATGCCAACAGCACCTGATCCTGGCACGAATCCCGCAGGCTTGCCTGATTCTGAAGACACGCGGCAGCGCACGTTCCGGGTTCCTTACCGAACGCCACAGGACGGCCAGCAGCACCATATCGTCATTCAGGTGGAGGACTCTGAGGGAACCCATACCGGCTACGACAATATGCACGGGCCAGGGCAGACCGTCGCCACGGAAATTTCGGGAGTGGGGCGACCTATCATCATTAAGCTCTACGATAACGATGACCTCAAGGCGCAGACTCTCGCCGTGAAGGGACGCTAACGTGGCAATTGAGCTGGCTCCCTCACTGCTGGCAGCAGATCATGCTCGCTTCGGTCAGCAGGCCCAAGAGGCACTGGCAACTGGCGAGACATGGCTCCATGTAGACGTCATGGATGGGCGCTTTGTGCCGAATCTGAGCTTTGGGGTCGAGGTGGTTCGTGCCCTGCGCCCGCTCTGCCCAGCAGCCTTTTTTGATGTTCACTTGATGGTGGTGGAGCCCGAGCGCTACATCGAGCCCTTTGCTGCCGCAGGAGCACACGCCATCACGGTGCACCAAGAGGCAACAGCTCACCTGCAGCGGACACTGGCCGCGATTCGTGAGGCGGGCTGTCTGGCAGGAGTGGCGCTCAATCCCGCAACCTCGCCGGAGACCCTGCGCTACGTTTTAGAAGATCTGGACCTAGTGCTGGTGATGACGGTCAATCCGGGGTTTGGTGGCCAGGCGTTTCTTCCCATTGCAGCCCGCAAAGTCGGGGAGCTTGCCAGGCTGCGCGCCGAGACAGGGGCCACGTTCAAGATCAGTGTAGATGGTAGTGTGAATGTCAAGACCGCGCCAGGGCTGGCTCGCGATGAGGCAGATGTACTCGTGGCGGGCTCGGCGGTCTTCAATCACGCGGACGGTGTTGCAGCGGGCATCGCGGCGCTTCGGGAGGTAGTGGGGCCATGAGTCTGACGGTCGTTTTTGGCGTCTTGCTGGCGGTTGCCATCGCGCTGACCATGATCTTCTACTCCCGTGGCTACGGGGCGCTCTCCCCACGCTCGCGCCTCTACCGCACCGCAGGAATGGTGATGCTGTGCCTCTTTTTGGTACTCTTGACTATCTTTATGGGACGAGAGTTCGTAGGCCGTGTGGGCCTGCTTCAGAAGCTCGCTCTGCTCATCTCCATCTACTGCCTGGGAATTAGCCTGCCGTGCATCGCACTTCTGGATGCTCTTGAGTCCTTTGTGACCGTGCGTAAAGCGGAGCGCCAGGTGATCCAGCAAGCGATTCAGCAGACAATAGAAGAGGCCCAGAAGCAGCGCAATGCCCAGTGATGAGGATGTTTTTTGGATGCGGCGGGCGCTGCGGCTAACCAATCGGGTGAAAACTCACCCCAGCCCTGGGGTGGGAGCAGTGCTTGTCAAAGATGGCAAGCTCATCAGCGAGGGCTGGACGTACAACACCCCAAAAGTGCACGCGGAGGCGATGGCGCTACGCCTTGCCGGGGAGCGGGCGCGTGGTGCTACACTTTATACTACCCTGGAGCCCTGCTCACACTGGCAGCGCCCTGATGGCTCCGAGCGCACGCCGTGTACCCATCATTGCACTCAGGCGGGCATTGTGCGGGTGGTGGCGGCGACGCTTGATCCTAACCCTCAGGTGAGTGGGGAAGGCTTTGCGCAGCTGGAAGCTGCCGGAGTCGCGCTCACGGTTGGCGTTTGTGAGGAGCAGGCAAAGGAAGCACATCGGGCGTTTCTGAAGCACCAGCGTACAGACATGCCCTATGTCACGCACAAAGCCGCGATGACGCTCGACGGCAAGCTTGCCGCGAGCCATGCTGCGCCGCTTGCGATCACCAGTGAGCCTGCCCGCCGCGCCGTACACCGCCTGCGTGCCAAGTCTGATGCGGTGATTGTCGGGGTGGGGACGGTTCTCGCCGATGATCCTGAGCTGACGGTTCGGCTGGTGCGTGGCACCAGTCCTACTCCGGTGATCTTTGACTCAATGCTTCGCACACCCCAGAGCGCAAAGCTCAACCGCCCCGGCACGCTGATCCTCACCTGCCAGCAGGCGACAGCTAGCCAGGGCTGGGATGCGGAGCTTATCACACTCCCCGCCGACGAGTCGGGGCGGGTCTCTGTGGCGGTTGCGCTTGCGGTTCTGGCGGAGCGCGGCCTGCTCGACGTGTTGTTGGAGTCAGGTGGGGCGCTGGCGGCGGCCTTTCATGCCGCGCTGGCCGTAGACCGCTGCCTTTTCTTTCTCGCTCCCAAGCTGATTGGGGGAGCCCACGCTCCCACTCCTCTGGATGGCCCTGGCTTGCCTACTCTAATTGCCCTGGAGAGCCTTCGTGTTCGTCGCTACGGCCCCGATATAGCCCTCGAAGGCAAGCTACTCCGCTAAAAGTGAGCAACCACGAAGTACGGCACCGGGGGCGCGGCCTAGGAGCTGAAAGCCTCCGCGCTCGTCCCATATCCCCATATCCTCAGTCTGAATGGCCAAAACAGAGTTGTAGTTTGCCAGATCGTAGTGGGCCAGTAGGCCCGGCTGACCAGGCGCAGTATCGGTTCCGGTGACGGGATCAAGAATGCGCGTCTTGAGCCACGGAGGCGCGAGCTTAGGGCCATCTACGCCTTGGCTATAGAACTGGCTCGCCAGCTCACTCATCCCATACTCGGAGTAGCAGTGCGTTGGGGAAACTCCGAGGCGCTCGGTGAAGAGTTCGTAAAGCTCGGACTTCTCGACCTCGCGGCTGCGGCCTTTGAAGCCTCCGGTTTCGATCACCACAGAGCCTTCTGGAAGCACAAGATGCGTATTGGGATCTGCATCGAAGAAGTTTACCCAGGCAAAGGCGGTTCCAAAGTAACAGGTGGGGTGTCGCAAGATCTGGAGTGTTTTGGGCGTGGCGAATGTCGCGCCAAGTGCCTCCAGCATGAACGAGAGCGACGAGTGTGGCGCTTCATCGGGTGAGGGCATGAGGGCGATAATTCCCGCCTCACACTTGGGGATGGCGTGCGCATAGCCTTCCTTGAGCGAGGCTTTGTAGAGCTCCAGAGCCTTGGCGCTCATAAAATGGTGGCTGGTCTCGCTGCTTGTGGTGCCTGAGGAGTGAAAGACTTTCACGCACGCGCTCTCCGGGACACACGTGAGGGGGAAGCGCTTGAAGGCGGCGGCAGGGGCAGCGGGAATCTCCTGCCAGCGCGTGACGGTGGCTGGAGTCTGACCGCGTCCGTTGCAGAAGCGCTGGTAGGGGAGATTGTTCTCGTACTGGTAGGCAAAGAGGCGCAGCGCGAGCGAATCAAAGTCTCCTGTGCCGGTCTGGATAAAGGCAGTAAGGTCGCTTGAGAGACTCATGGGAGGGCCTCGTAGAGAGTCAGAGTGCCGTCGGTGCGCACGAGGAGGAGGAAGGCTCCATCGGGCGTGGAGATTGTCTGCTGAATCGGCGCTCTGGTAGGGAGCGTGAGCCGCCAGCGTGTCTTGCCCTCCTGATCAAGGACAAACAGCGCCCGCTCGCCGTCCAGAACCGTCGTGCGCTCGCCCTGTGCGGAGAGGGCGACGAGCCGGGGGGCGAAAAAACGCCCGCCTTTTTCATCACCCCGGGCGGTTCCATCGCGGTTGAGTAGCAGCAATCGCCTGGTCTCGTCGCCGCGTCCCGTCATGGCCACGTAGCTCAGCGCGACTCGCTGGCCATCCGCTGAGACAATCGCCTGGGCCCGCGTTCCAGGGATGCGTTTTTCCCAGAGCCGTACCCCCGACTCCATATCGTAGCCCGTTAGCTCCAGATCGCGCTCATCACGTCGTGGGCCGTGTCCCGAGAGGCTAATTGCGGTGGCGCCATCGGCGGAGATCTGAACCTCTTGCCAGCGGGCGGTATCGGAGTCGCCGTAGGCCCAGCCCCCGAGCCTGCGAACCCCTGCGGGCAGCCAGGTTCCGGTAAGAGCCGCAGAGCCATCGGTGGAGACCGCAAGACTATCGGGCACAGCGCTGAGCTTCCAGACAAGGGGAGGTTGAGTACTCAGCAGAGAGACGGCGAGAATCTGATGGGCGCTGGTACCAAAAAAAGCCTTGTTGCCATCGGGAGTGGCGACCAAGCTCCAGAGCGTTCCTGGCAGGGCAAAGGCATATGTCTGCGTGGTAGCGGGCCCCAGTATCCAGGCTTTCTTCACAGAGGGGTTGTACAGAGCTCCCACCAGTACCCGCCTTCCCCGCACTGCCACAACACGGTTTGCTAGCGAGAGAGGCGCGGCTGTCCAGAGGGTAATCCCTGTCTGTGGTTCCAGAAGCTGGACTTGTTTTTGCTCATCTAACAAGGCCACAGCACCATCTGGGGCAAGACTGAGGCTCCGTATGCGGGGGAACAGGCGTGTCCAGCGCTCTTTCCAGCGGGGACGGTTATCGCCAATGGTGAGCAGGGGCTCGGGAGTCGTGTTGGTGGGCGGGGCTTTTGGTCGTGGTGTGCTGGGGGGGCGTAAGGGGGACTGCATTAGGTGCTCTCTAGAAACGCCCGGTGTAGAGTCGTATCCTCGGTGAGCTCGGGATGAAAGGCGGAGGCGAGCCAGTTTTTCTGGCGTACCAGCACGACTTTATCTTCGTAGCGGGCAAGTGGCTCGACAGCTGGCCCCCACTCACTGACATAGGGCGCTCGAATAAAGACCCCGTGCACCCGGCCCAGCGGTGAGTCCAGATCAGCCTCAAACGAGTCTCTCTGTCGCCCAAAGGCATTGCGAGCCACACCCATATCCATCAGGCCCAGTAGCGGCTGACCGCCGCGCTTCTCACCTTCCGTGATGCGACTCGCGAGTAAGATCATCCCCGCACAGGTTCCCCAGATCGGTTTTTCAAAAGCACGAATTGCCGTATCCAGGCCGAAGCGCTTGAGCAGGTAGCCCATCGTGGTACTCTCACCACCGGGCAAGATCAGGGCATCCGCTGTTGTCAGCTCTTGAATGCTGCGCACCTCAAAGCCCTCGCCCCCTGCGGCATTGACCGCCTTGATATGCGCCTCAAAGTCGCCCTGTAGTGCCAGAACTCCTACTCGCTTACGTGCCATTTTTTATCTTTTTCCAGTCTACCAGTGCGTCTCTCACGTTTTGAAAGGCGAGCTCTCGACTCTCCGGGAGGGTATCGGGGGAAAACCAGTCTAGCTCCGCCATATCATCGGATGCTTGTGCTTTGCCACCCATAACTCTACACAGATAGAAGATATTGAGGGTGTGCTCATGGGGGTCATCACCGTACTGGTCCATGTAAAATCCTAGTAATTTTACCGGATCTACCAACAACCCCGTCTCTTCCCAAAGCTCGCGCTTCATGCCCGCTTCGGGATGCTCACCCGGCTCCAGAAAACCGCCAGGTAGATCCCAGAGTCCCTTGGAGGGCTCGATGCCGCGTCGCCCGAGGAGCACGCGGCCCTGAGCATCTTCCACCACACCTCCCGCGGTAGGTCGGGAGTTGTTCCAGTAGAGAAAGCCACAGGAGTCGCACATCCGGCGCTCCGCGTCTGTATCAGACGGGAAGCGCCGGGTCTGAAGCTCGGTGCGGCACCGTGGGCAGAAGCTATAGTGCCGGAACATCTAAGCGACTACCAGCCGCGCTTGTCGAAGCGCTCGACATCGGGGATGGTGCGGATGTCAATGCCGACCATTGGCTCGCCTAGGTTCTCCGAGATCTCGGCGAGCTTGGCGTAGTCTTTGTAGTAGAGAACCGCGTCCACGATGCGCTTGGCACGCTCGGCGGGATCGCCGGACTTGAAGATGCCACTGCCCACAAAGACCGTCTCCGCGCCCAGATGCATCATCAGAGCCGCATCCGCCGGGGTTGCCACACCTCCTGCGGAGAAGTTTGGCACCGGGAGCCGACCGGTTTTGGCCACTTCCAGAACCAGCTCGTAGGGGGCTTGTAGCTCTTTTGCCTCGTTCATCAGCTCGGCTTCGTCCATAGACTGGATCTTGCGAATGCCGCCCATGAGCGCACGCATGTGGCGCACGGCCTCGACCACATTACCGGTTCCTGCCTCGCCCTTGGTGCGGATCATCGCCGCGCCCTCTCCAATGCGACGGAGCGCCTCACCCAGATTCCGGCAGCCACAGACAAATGGGACGCTAAAGTCGTGCTTGTGGATGTGAAATTGCTCATCGGCAGGGGTAAGTACCTCGGACTCGTCAATAAAGTCCACGCCTAGGGCCTCTAAGATACGCGCCTCGATAATATGCCCGATACGTGCTTTTGCCATCACGGGAATGGTGACGGCGGCCATGATCTCTTTGATCATTCTGGGATCGCTCATGCGTGCCACGCCACCATCTTTGCGAATATCGGCAGGGACGCGCTCCAGGGCCATCACCGCGACGGCGCCTGCTTCTTGTGCGATCACGGCTTGCTCCGCGTTGACCACGTCCATGATCACGCCGCCCTTGAGCATCTCCGCAAGCCCGAGCTTAGTAGCCCAGGTAGATTTTTCTGTCATTGTTGTTAAATTTCCTCGTTCTTGATTCTACCGCGCTGGATACAACACAATCAACTATGATATAATTCCTGCGCTTTCCCGAATTTCTTCGGAGATGCTCCCAGGTCGTTCAACGGCAGGACAGAGGTTTTTGGTGCCTTTAATTGGGGTTCGAATCCCTGCCTGGGAATTATTTTTTGTCTCATGAAAAATGGGTCGGCTTTTGTGACTTTGGTCCCTTGCTAGAAAACACTGGGTCTACCTAAAATAGAGAGCATGAGATACCGTCTGCTACGCACACTCTGTCGGTGGCTGGCACACCTGCTTTTCATCTTCCATGGTGGTTTTCGTGTGACGGGCAATGCGTGGGTGCCCCAAAAAGGCGGCGTCTTGATCTGCCCGAACCATGTTTGCGATGCTGACCCTCCCGCCATTGGGGCGGCTCTGGATCGCGAGGCGTGGTTTATGGCCAAGTCCGAGCTTTTCTCCATGCCCATTCTGCGCTGGCTTCTTCCTGCGGTACACGCCTTTCCCATCCGACGCGACTCCGCCGACCGCGCTGCACTGTCTCGCGCCGAAGAGCTACTGAGAGCGGGCGAGGCGGTTGTGATCTTCCCGGAGGGGGGGGGCAATGTTGAAGGCACGCTCCAGCCCCTGCATCCTGGAGCACTGTTGCTGGCCTTGCGCACGAAAGTCCCCGTGGTTCCCGTGGCACTGTTTCACACCAATAAAGTCGTACCCTATGGTGCCACACGTCCCCAAAAATCTCCTGAGCCCGTGCGCGTCGAGTTTGGCGAACCGCTAGACTTCTCCGATCTCCATGGCAAAAAAGGCGCGGTGGACGAAGCGACAAAGCGCCTCACCGAGCGCCTTGCTCAGATGCTAGGGCAGCCCATCCCTGAAGGAAAACCGCAAAAACACGACTGAAATTTTGGAGGGGGTGCAACTTTTCCGGGTATAGTGGTTCTATCTAGTGATGAGGTTTCGAAATATGACAAATACAATGCGTTTTGGAGTTTTAGGACTTGCTGCGACGGGGCTAGCAGGTTGTACACAGCCGCGCCCTGTAGTGATGGCACCACCGGTTGCGCCGCCCCAACCCGCCATGGCGGCTCCTGTTTCTGAGGTCTACAACTGGCGTGATGTGCCCGCCGGTCAGCAGGTTCCGATCACGCGTGCTGTGTTTGACCAAGGAGGCTACCAGCTCTACGCTGCCTCAGGCGAGACCATTGCGGTTCCCTTTGAGAACCAGAACATGTACGTCATGAAGTTCGGCAGAACCAGCGGCCAGATGTACTTTATCAACGAGAACAACACCACTCCGACCCTTTATGTTCGTGAAGGTGCCTTTTTGGAAAATGCTGCGGCTCAGGGAGCTAAGTGGTATCCCTTCCCTCAGAACTATGCTTACACACAGCCCGTTTATCTGGGGGTGGCACCATCCTGGTCTGCCTACACGGGAATGGGCTGGTACCCTGGAATGACCTACTACGGAGGCTACTATAGTACAAGTCCCTGGGTTTCGGGGATGGCCTTTGGGGCTATGGTCGGAATGATGGCCAATATCGGGGGACGACCCTACTACGGCTGGAATAGCTACAGTACCTACTACCGCTCTAACCCTACCAATCGTGTGCTGATCAACAATAGCCGTAGCAACTTTAATTACTCGTCGGTAGGCCGTCGTAGCCCTTCAGCGGGCTCGTTCAGCCGCTCATCGGGTGGTACAGGCTCGTTTGGTGGGCGCTCCACAGCGGGCACACGCCCTGGTGGCAGCGGCTTCAGTGCCTCACGTCCTAGCTTTGGGAGCGGCTCGCGTCCTAGCTTTGGGAGCGGCTCGCGTCCTAGCTTTGGGAGCGGCTCGCGTCCTAGCTTTGGTGGCGGCTCGTCGGCAAGCCGTCCTAGCTTTGGCTCAGGTAGCTCGGGCTTCTCCAGTAGCCGCCCTTCTGGTGGCAGTAGCTTTGGTGGGGGGCGTAGCTCGGGTGGCAGCTTTGGCGGAGGTCGTAGCTCGTTTGGAGGAGGCCGCCGCCGTTGAGAAATGAGTTTATTTTTAGCACGGGAGGCGACTGGGACACGACTAGTCTGACGAGCGGGGGCTACTCTATCGAGGCAGCCCAGCTCTATGTCGAGCTTCGGGCAGGACGGGACGACTGGGGTGATGAAGTGGAGGGCGGAATCTGGGAAGGGGCGGAGCTAACCGCCCTGATCCGGCCCGCGGAAGATCCGATGGCACCCTACGACATCTTCCCCGGACGTATCACCATGGAGTTTCCTGGCTACACGATCATCATGGAGAACCAGCACCCGATGGTAGATATGCGCCACTTGCGCATCTGGTTCAATGGTGAGGACATCACGGATCGCGTGGTGGACATCGTGGTAGATATTAATGCCGTGGATAGCTTCGTGCAGGCCTATGCCAGTGTCTATAAATCACGGTTTCTGCTACGTGATGAGGTGATTACGTACAATATTTTGTAAGAGAGAGTTCTGTAGAGATGTCAAACCGACCTTCCGCCGCCCAAGTGGCGGGACTGGATACCAACCTCACTTGGATCGTCTACGAGTCTGATAGCGCCGATGGCCTGCATGTTTTGCATAATGGCCAAGCGATTCTCACGGGCTCTATTGAGAGTATCTCCGTAGACATTGATAGCGAAAAAAGTACCGTGACGGCGATTCTGGTGCGCAGAGAAGGCAATAACATTAGCCTCTTTCCGGGCTCTATTGAGATCATCGCCAAAGAAAAGCGCCTCTCTCTCTCTGCAGTGGAGGCCAATAACCTCGAGGGACTCTACTTTGGGATAGGGTTGCGCCCAGACGGCACGAGCGACCAAGTGCAGGGAGTGAAGAGCCTGCGAGTTGTCCTAACACCAGGGCTGGCCAGTGCAAAGCTCACCTGGAGCGAAGACAGCGCTGAAGAAACGATCTTTTAGTTTTCGGTGCCGTGTAGCGCTTCCAAGGCGGCATGGGGCCTAGCTCCAGCAGCAGCCAGGCCGTCGTCCTGGCGGAAACTAGAGCCCCGAGATCTAGGAGGGAGCGAGTGCGGAGATGTACTCGCTCGCCGCCTCACGGATACGCTCGGAGGGATGCCGATCCAGGAGCTCCTGGGCTTGAGGGCGTAAGTTCGTGTCTCGCAGGGTCGCGAGCACGAGGAGCGCACAGGCAACAAAGCCCGCATCGGCGCTACGAAATACCGCACGGCGGAGATAGGCCCGCTGAGGTTCGTCTAGGAAGACCAACTCTTGAGGCGTACGACGGGCCAGAAGCCGGGTGAAAGTCACAAAGAGGGCTTCCTGAAGCTCGAACGTCATTCGGTTTGCCTTACGGTGCAGGTTACGGCGGCCCTCCAGACGAGGAAGTTTCTCCAGTGCCTCCCCCAGAGAGAAAAGCTCGGGGAGAATATCCTGGGGAGCCCCCAAAAAGGCGTCTTGGAGCTTTACTCCCTGATTCACCCACTCTTCCGAGAGAGATGTCTCAAGCCACCACAGATACTTATCCCAGCGCCGTCGCCGAGCTTCCTGACAAGTCCTCCGAGTAAACTCGGGGAGCTGTTGCTGGAACCAGGAGAGATCGTCTGTCTGCGGACGAGGCTGCATCATAGGACTTTAGTATACCCACGATAAATCTCTAGACATCAAAAAAGGCTTGCGCGAGGCGCTCTCCTTCGGGAGTGAGGCGGTAGTTTTTTGCCTCGACGGTGGCGATTCCTGCTGCGACGATCTCCCGTAGGTGGTGGTAGAGCGAGCC
>Ga0315904_10006846_pt1 | contig 15457 bp, 16 predicted proteins | sample LakEriMetagenome_6_FD_203529 | JGI IMG/M metagenome (GOLD analysis project Ga0315904, IMG submission 203529) | Freshwater fungal communities from buoy surface, Lake Erie, Ohio, United States - Buoy 12 MA120 | ecosystem: Environmental > Aquatic > Freshwater > Lake | place: USA: Lake Erie, Ohio... | reverse complement strand
TTCCGGTGACCGTTGTAACCGTCACACCACTGAAAGTCGTTCCAGAAGGAGTCAGTGTCGAGGGAGCAATCAGGTTCTGGGCCTGGGCCGAGCTACCGGCAGCAAGAAGACCAAGAGCAACCACTCCAGGCAAAGCGCGTTTAATATTTGTAAGATTGAAAACCATCATCTATATTCCTTTTTTTCTAGGTTTCCCCTAGCATTTCGTAGCCACAGTGCATCAAGCAAACTGCGAGTCTAAATCTAAAAAAGGAAGGTTGCAAAAATTATGCCAAACAAAGGCACTAGTGAAAAAATCTGATTATTTAATTTTGCAATAAATGAGGGAGTAATGGATTAGCGACATTCGCAAAAATCATATGAATTTCTCCTATATTTTAAAACAAGTATTTTTATCAGGTTCGGATACTCACTTAGCGCCTCAAATTTTTAAAGTTTGGGTTGGTGATGGCCCGCTGAAGCTTTGCAGCACTGGTAAAGTTCTGGCAGCGCTCCCACAGCAAGACATAGTCTTCTGCGGAGCGAAAAAGAGGAGCAAACTCACGGTCCGTCATGCCATTGTCTTCATGTCCTGAAGCATATCGGGGAGCTGATCGCGGCGACGTGGCCCCCGACCTTGCTTGACATCCAGCGCGGCCAGCTCGATATCTGGCCCCTTAAACGAGTGGCCGAGGAGGGGAGCGCTGATCTCAGCAACACTATTGTGGTAGCCAGAGCGGCTACCGAGAGAACGAGAGCTATTGGTGTCTGAATGAGAGATTACGCTAGCTGGCAAGCTCCACTCCATCGAGGAAGTACATGTCCGTGCGAGCTACCCGTGTTTTGGCCTTCGAAAAGATATCCCTCCGAGACGATTACTGCCCTCAAGCTCTCTTTCCATAAATTTTCGAAAGGGTGACGATCTCGTTCCTTTTCCTATTGCCGCTCAATTTGTACAAAGAGCGTGTAGTCGCCTTTGAGGGCTTCGGCATCCACATAGCGCACGGTGATAATGCCACGCCCATTTCCAAAGTCGGTCTTACTCATCCAGTCGGCGGTGTCGTAGGTCAGGACCACGCCAAAGGGCTGAAAGCGGTACTCAGCGTTGCTGGCGTCCTTCATCCCGATAGGACGGTCTTTGGCATCGCCTAAAAAGCTCTTCCCTACCCGTATTTCGCGGCCCAGTGCCCACTCCGCGTTCACGGGCTGCACAATGCGGCTCAGGAGCTCCACCTCGCTCCCACCGGCGGCGGCTCCCCCGGTAAAGTTTTGGGTCAGGGCACCGAGCAACCTATCTGGAAAGCTCAGGATCGGCGCGCTGATGAAAGGCCGTCCCAGCATCGTCAGAAGGTCATCGGGGCCATCCCACTCCCAGACAGTGGGCATCAGAATCAGTTTGGGAGCACCTTGCGCCATAGAGAGCTCACCTTGCCAGAGTAAGAGGGGCAGTTTCGTCGGTGTTGGCTCTCCTCTGCGCTGGTAGGGAACTGTCGGAAAAGAGTTGCCCGTCATGATCCCACCGGGCTCGCCTCCGAGGAGCCCTGGCATTCCACTACCTACCTGGACACGCCCGGTTCGTCCCGTCGGATCACCATAGACCAGGCTCCGTAGTGGTGTGGACTGAGAAACCGTACGCCACTGCCCACCACTTTGCACCAGGCCCACGGTGCGGGAGAGAAAGAAGATCTCATCACGCCTACCATCGCGCTCTAAGATATCGTCAGCACTCTCCCGATTACACGTAAAGCCCGTTAGGATTGCCCGGAAGCGCCCTTGGCTTGCACTGCCTTTATTCAGTAATGCCTCTTTCGCACTCTGTCCCAAATTGGACTGAGCAGGCAGAGGCTTTTGCGCAGAGACACTGCCTGCGCAGAGAAGAGCGAAGGCGAGGGCAAGTACATGAGATTTTTGCATTGCTTTTACTCCTTAACCAAACTAATTCTAAAGTTGCTGTATTTTTTGGGAGTGGCTGGTTTTGCGTAGCAGAGCGTGAAGACAAGCTCGTTGGGCGTGAAGTCTTTGGGAACACGACCAATGGCGACAAAGTCGTAGGCCGCGCCGGGGAGGATGCTCTCAGACTGGTCCCAGTTGCCGCCGCCGCCAAAAGGCTGACCGCTGCCGGTGCGCATGTCGTACATACGGATGGGGTAGCTGTGCGCCTCGGCATCCGTGAGGGCGGTGACAATTTTATTGTCCGCCAGATTTAGATCGAGGTAGCTCTGCTCTTTCTGGCCATTGCGCACCTGCAGCTCAATAATCAGCAGCTTCTCGCCACTTTTGGGGGTGTGCGTTTTGGCACGGTTCTGGGTGAAGCGATCCGTGTAGGTGTCTACTTCTTTGAGCTCTTTGACACGCAGCCGCCAGACACCATCGAAGAGCTGCTCGCCCAGCTTGCCGTTTAAGCCCTCGACACGGTTCGCTCCTCCCTCGCGGTAGAGCTCAAAGCCGCCGTCAATGTTGCGAATACTCATCCCGAGCCCTGAGGCGACATCGCGAACGGGGACATAGCTCTGGCCCCCTTGTGAGATCACGCCACGGGAGATCACTTTGCCACTGAGGACAAGCTTCTGGGGAGCCAGCGCCAATGCAACCGTTGCCGATGCGGCGAGGGCACCAAGCAGAAAGCTTCTCATCGAGTGCGTCAATCTATCGTCCATGGCTCTATTTTCCGCACCGAGCGTGACACAAAGCGTGACACAAGCCCTGTGAAGTTCTGTACAATGGGGAAAGATGCTGACGCTACGCTTGCTGGGTTCCCCGAGCTTTTGGGTAAATGGCACTCCTCTCACCGGGCTTCGTTACCCACAGGGCCGCAAGCTCTTGGCCTATCTCGCCTTGCAAAAAGGTCGCCCGGTGGAGCGTGCCTATCTGGCGGGGCTTTTCTGGCCGGAAACTGACCCCGCGCAGGCGCTTTTCTATCTGCGACGAACGCTCTCGGACTTGCGCAAAGCCCTCGGCCCCGAGTCCACGCGCCTGCTCTCGCCCACTCCCCGCACCCTAGCGCTTAACCTAGAGGGCGCGGAGTGTGATCTGGCCCGTGGAGCGTCAGGAGAGGGAGAAGGAGAGATCCTTCAAGGCTGGACGGACGACTGGGTGCTGGCCGCCCGCCAAGCCCGTCAGAGCGCGAAGCCTGCGATCCGCACCACGCCACGGCTTTTAGGCCGCGACGAGCTCCTGAAGAGCACGCTTGCCCTGCTAGACACGGCTCCGGTGGTCACGCTGACGGGGCCGGGGGGCGTGGGTAAAACTCGGCTGGCGCGTGCGGTGGTGCAGTCTCTACAAGCCACGGGGGCAGGGGTGGGCTTTGTCTCCCTGGCGAGCCTGCCTCCTGCCATACACTTAGAGAGCACGCTTGAGGAGCTGTGGCACACCCTCGCAACGGCGCTAGACATTCCCCAGGCAGCACTGGCCACGCAGCTCAAGCGACGCTCGACACTCGTGGTGCTGGACAACTGTGAGCAAGTCTGCGCCGCGTGCGCTGCGCTGATCACAGCCCTTCCCGGTGTTCGTTTTCTGGCCACGAGCCGTATTCCGCTGGGCTGTCAGGGGGAGCAGCCTCTTGCCGTCCCCCCGCTGGAGCTAGACGTTGCCGCAACGCTCTTTCGGGAGCACGCCGCCGCGCTGGGAGTGACTTGCCCACGCGACGCCCGCGATGCCCGCGATGCCACGGTGGAGGCGATCTGCCAGAGCGTGGACTGCCTACCGCTCGCCATTGAGCTGGCCGCCTCACGGCTGACCCTGATGAGCGCCGCACAGCTCCGTGAGCGCCTTGGAACCCCCTTGCGGCTCCTGCGGCGCAGCCAGACCTCACCCGCAGAAATCCCACGACAGGCGACTCTGGAGGCCACGATCCAGTGGAGCTACAGCCTGCTGCCCGAGCCCGAGCGCCTTGCCTTTATCCGTCTGGGGGTGTTTCAAGGCGAGTGGGGCTTAGAGGCCGCCGAGGCCGTGCTCGAAACGCTGGATGCCGACACGCTCCTGGAGTCTCTGGTGCGCCAGTCGCTCTTGGTGGTCTCACGCACGGCCAGCGGAGAGCCGCGCTTTCATTTTCTGGAGACGATACGCGCGTTTGCCCGCTCCCAGTGCGCAGAGCCTGCCTACGCAAGCGCCGCCAGAGCCCATGCCCATTATTTTTATGCCCTCGCCCAGTGCGCACATCCTGAGCAGCGGGAGGGGGTTCAGCAGCTCGAAGCCTCCCGCCGCGAGTTTGCCGCAGCGCTGGCCTGGTTTGAGATAAATAGTCCCGTGACAGGCATCGCGCTGATGCTCGTGCTGGAGACCTTCTGGGTACGCCTTAGCGGTGGCTTTCCCTCACACACGTGCCTGACAAGGCTTATGAGCGCGGCAGGCAATGACCTCTCGCTCCCACAGAGAATCCAGGCGCAGCGGCTTCTGGCGGCTCTGACCCTTGAGTACTCCGAGGCTCAGCGGCTCCTGATCGAGGCACATGCGCTGGCTCTACAGCATGCCCTAGAGCGCGAGCGTGGCTACTGCTTGCTGGCGCTCTGTCTGCTGGAGAAGCAGCGTAATGCCGATGCGGTGCGCCGCTATGCACAGGAGGCGCATGCCTGCTTTACGCACCAAGACGACCTTGCGGGGCAGACCTATGCGCTGGAGTACCTCGCTGTCGCGGCACTCTGTCAGGGCAAGCTTTCCGAGGCGGAGCAGGGCTACACCCAGTTTCTCGTGTTGGCGCGACAGCTAGAGAGCCACATTATCACCGGTGATGCGCTCTATGGACTTGCGCAAGTGCTGATCTTCCAGGAGCGCTACTCTGAGGCGGAGCCCATCGTCCACGAGGCGCTGGGTCAGATGCCCGATGAGATGGGACAGGCCAATGTGCGCTACCTTTTAGGAGAGCTCGCCCGCCACACAGGCCAACCCACCGCTGCCCTTGCCCACTATACCGAGGCGCTCCGCCTCTGCCACGATAACATGATCCATGTGCTTCCCGCCTTTATCGAGCGTAGCCGGGCGATCGTGCTGGCAAGCCAGAAAGACTTCGCTGCCGCTTGGGCCAGTGTTCAGGCAGCGCTAGTGGAGTTTCGCTGCTACCGGATCGGGGCGCAGCTCGGCTCGACACTGGCGGAGATGGCCTGGATCGCGCATCGGGAAGGCAAGCCCCGAGAGGCCCAAGCCTTCTTCGAGCAAGCCGCACAAGCCCCGCCGCGTGATATTCGCCACCCCCGTGATGAAGCCCGGCTCCAAATTTTCTAGGCTAGCTCCAGAGCTTCCCAAGCCAGAGGTGCATCTGAAGGTAAAACTGCGGAATGGGCAGGGCGGAGAGGAGCGGGTAGAAGAAGCCAAACCAGAAGAGAATGAGCGCCCCATAGCCAAGAGCAATCGAGCGTGAGTCTTCGTCGCGGCTGGTGACGAGGCGTGCGCCAAAGTAGCCCAGCACGATGCAGGCAAAGGGCAGCGCCTCAAAGAAGTAGTGGAGAAAGACCAGTGGGCGCGGCTGGATGCTCCACGCCAGCCAGAGTCCCAGTCCCAGCAGTGCAGCAAAGCCCAAGCCCGCGTGGCGCTCTTTTTGGGCACGCCAGACCGCCATGCAGAGCGCGGGGATGCTTGCCCACCAGACAAAGACATTGCCGATACAGAGAATCCCCACGGTTCTCCCATCGCCTGGCCCCACGATACCGCGCTCGTACCAAGTCGGGCGCAGCACCAGCGGCCACGACCACCACGGTGAGCTCCACGGGTGGGTCTCTTTCATCCCGGCGTGGTAGTCCCACATCACTTTCTGCTCGGTGAAGACTTTGTACAAGTCATGCCTCGGCTCTTGGAGCATATACGGCCGGTACGAAAGCAAGTAGAGGCAGATCGGCAGGGCAATAAAGGCCAGCAAGTACAGACCCGGCAGTGCGATGAGCTTGTTCTTGGGATCAAGCGCCTGCAAAATCGCGTAAGCGACGAGATAGATCACCACGGCTCCGAGTGCCCACTGCCCCAAGCTCTCTAAGATCAGGCGCTGTTTGTCGGGAAAGCTAGTGTCCGCCTTGTAGAACTGGCTCGCTTTGACGAAAAGCCCCACCAAAAGCGTCACCCCCAGCCCGGCCAGTGCAAGAACTTTCGGAGATTTTGCCGCGCGGGGCAGGTCGTATGAGAGCAGCCAGAGCGCGATGAGCCCCACGGCGTAGAGGGTGGTCCAGCGGGTTGCAACCGCAAGGCCCAGCGCGAGGCCCAGCGCCAGCATCCAGCGGGTCTTGCCCCCGGCGCGGTAGTTCCATGCCGTCAGTGCCGCCAGCAAGATAAAACAGACTGTGTAGATATTGGTCATCGCCAGCCGGCTCTGCACGAAGAAGACCCCGTCCAGCGCCAGCATCCCCATCGCCAGCAGCGCCGCCAGCCGGTTACCCGTGAGCTGACGCGCCAAAAAGTAGAGCAGAAAGAGCGAGAGGGCTCCAAAGACCACACTGCCAAAGCGCCAGCCCAGCGCGGCCTCGTGGGAAAACAGCATGTCGGGCCTGTAGATCCCCTCCAGTGGGTTGAAGTTTCCCCCGAAGAGCCGCAGCCCCACCGCGATAATCAGCTTGGCCAGCGGAGGGTGCGTCCACTCCATCGGGTTTTGCCCTAAGACATACTGCATCCCAGTTCGGGAGTGGTAGCACTCATCGAAGACCGCCTTGGTCGGGAAGTCCAGCCGCCAGAGAGAGACGCACAGAAATATCATGGAGAGCGTCGCGGCCAAGAGGTAGTCCAGCCGAACGATGGGCTCCTGTGCCAGGCCACGCGTCTCTCCATTTTCTGAGTTTACGTTGTTTTCTTTGAGGCGATAGAAGCTCAAAAGCGCAAAAAAAACCAGCATCGCCACCGTCAGCGGCAGGATAAAGTGGGCAGGTGTCAGGTTTTCCATGTCTCTATTATAGCTTGGGTTCGATTAGCTCCACACTTTTATTCTTCTTGTCGGAAGTGGCGCGGATATTGAGCACCTGCACAAACACCGAAAAGCCCATCGAGAAGTAGACATAGCCTTGGGGAATCTCAAAGTGAAAGCCCTCAATCACTAAGTTAAAGCCAATCAGCAAGAGAAAGGAGAGCGCCAGAATCTTTACGCCAGGGTGCTTCTCCACAAAGCGGCTCACGGGATTGACCGTCAGCGCCATAATCCCCGTCGAGACCAGCACCGCTAAGATCATCACCGTGACCTGACTGGGAGGGATCATCCCAATGGCCGTAACAATCGAGTCGAGCGAGAAGACGATATTGAGTAGCATGATCTGCACCATCACCGCCCCAAATGTCCCGCTGCCACTCTTGCGCTCCTCTGGGTTTTCTTCGATATGATCGTCGCCCTCTAGCTTATGGTGCAGCTCGTGGGAAGCCTTGGCCAGCAAGAAGATCCCGCCAATGATCAGCACCAAGTCTTGCAAAGAGATCCCAATGGTCGCGGCATGCGAGTGTGGGTCTTGAAACGGCAGACTAAACAGAGGATCTTTCATCCGAAGCACCACGGGAATAAAGAGCAGTAGCAAGATGCGCGGAATTACCGCTAGCACCATTCCCTTGCGACGACCCTCCGCTTGTCTTTCTGGGACGAGCTTGCCGGAAAGAATCGAGATAAAGACGATATTGTCTATCCCCAACACGATCTCCAGCGCGATCAGGGTCAGCAGACCAATCCAGGCGCTGGGCATACTTACCCAGTGAAAGTTAAGAAGATTCTCCAAAAAGCTTGCCCCCTAGCCCCCGCCACGCGGGGGAGCGCGAAATGTTTGAATGTGACTCCGTTTTACCCGATTTGGTTGCGCTTCCAAAGAAATATCTAATCCTTCCAGCAATATCTCGACTTTTGAACGGGCAAAGTGGATCTCGCTGGGTGCGTGGCAGTCCGAGCCAAACGTGAGAGGAACACCGCACTTGATCAGCTCCGTGAGCATCGGCAGATTGGGGTACGGCACATCCCAAAAAGGCTGCTTGCGGTAGCACGACGTATTGAGCTCGACGATGCAGCCCGACTCGGCAATCGCCGCCGCGACTTGTGGGTAGAGCTCAGCGGCGAGCTTCTCGGGAATGCCGGGCGAGTAGGTATCTATGACCGTCAGGTGCGAGAGAATGTCAAAGAGCCCAGACTTCGCCGCTAAAATCACCTGGCGGTAGTAGTCGCGAAAGATGCGCTCAGGCCTTTGTGCCGTCCAGTGCCGCCGGTTAAAGACGCTATGGCCGAGGGCGTAGTGCACGCTTCCTAAAACATAGTCAAAGGGATGCGCCGCCAGCCAGGCGGCAAGTTTTTCCTCGTGCCCTTCGATAAAGTCCGCCTCAATCCCCACGGCCAGCGCAATTCTATCGGCGTAGCGCTCTTTAAGAGCTATGGCCTCGGCAACATAGTTTGGAAGCTCAGAGATCGCCATCTGGATGCCGGGCTGGGCATGGTCGCCCTCCAGCCAGTAAGCCGGGCCATGATCCGACATCCCAAAGTGGGTCAGGCCGAGCACTATTGCCTGCTGGACATAGTCCTCCAGCGTCCCGATTGCATGGCCACAGCGGTCGTTGTGGCTGTGGTAGTCAAAGGTAATCACGCCAAGAGTGTACCCGCGCCTTTTGCCTGCCGGCTCGCTTAGGCTCGTCAGGGACACCCTCTGGGGACGGGCTTCGCGGCTCCCAAAACTGGCATGCTGGCAACAATAAAGAAGAGCAACATCGCTTTAGTTTCCTTTAGGATCTGCCGCTCGCGGCGGCTGAGTTTCTCGGTAAAGTGCATAATCAGTGCTAATCTTTTAGCATAATGCTAATAAATTAGCACATAATCGAAAGCGTGTCGAGTTTTAGGTACAATAGCTACATGCCTCAGGTTTTTGAAGGGAGTCTGGTCGCGACTGGGCTCAAGATTGGGATTGTTATCTCCCGCTGGAACGGGTTTATCACCGAGCGCCTGCTCGAAGGAGCGCTTGATGCGTTCCGGCGGCACGGTGGCGATCCGGAGAAAGTGGCGATTGCGCGTGTGCCGGGGACGTTCGAGATCCCGCTGATCGCACGAAAAATGGCCGCGTCGGGCAAGTACGATGCGGTGATCTGTCTGGGCTGCCTGATTCGCGGCTCCACCGACCACTACGACTACATCGCCTCCGAGGCCAGCAAGGGCATCTCGCAAGCCATGCTCGCCACCGATACCCCCGTGACTTTCGGCGTCTTAACGTGCGACACGATTGAGCAGGCCATTGAGCGCGCGGGCACCAAGGCGGGCAATAAAGGCTCCGAGGTCGCCGTCGCTGCCATCGAGATGGCGAACCTGTGCAAGTCGCTGGCCTAAGGCTCGACCACCTGGTTCTGACCGTCGCCGACATCCCGCGCACCGTGGCGTTTTACGAGCGCGTGCTCGGGATGGAGCGGCAGAGCTTTGGCGCGGGCCGAGTGGCCTTGCGCTTTGGCGATCAGAAGATCAATCTGCACCAAGCCGGTCGGGAGCTAGAGCCCAAAGCCACGCTCCCGACCCCTGGCTCCGCCGACCTCTGCTTTCTCACCGACACGCCACTGACAGAGATCGCCTCACACTTAGACCACTGCGCCGTCGAGATCCTCGAAGGCCCCGTCGCCCGCACCGGAGCCACCGGCTCGATTCTCTCGCTCTACTTCCGCGACCCCGACGGCAATCTTATCGAAGTGGCAAATCGCGTGTCTAAGGCCGTAACCAACCGCGCTGATTTTACGTCTATCCCCCCATGAACCCGACACGACGCAGTATTTTACGATGGGGCGGCATCGCGCTTGTCTCGTCTCCTGTGGCAGGCATCTTGACACTCTCCATCTCTGGCCCAAGCTTGCTAGAGAAACAGCGCGAGGCCGCACGCCGCGAAGGAATCCCACTGACCCCCGACGACCTGCGCCCAAGCCCTCCGATTCCCGACTCTGAGAACGCCGGGCCGCTGATTAAAGAGCTTACCAAGCGCTACAATGCCCTCCCAGAGACGGAGCAGAAGGCGTGGGATAAAACCTACGATACCTTCGCCAAGGCCACGGATAACTCTGCGGCTCGCGCCGCGTTTCGTGACAGCTTAACCCGATATGCAGACCTAATCCAGCTTGCTGAATCCGCCGCCGAGTGTCCCCACTGCGATCTGGCTTACGACTGGAATCAGGGTCTGAACCTAGAGTTAACTGAGTTTGCGATTGTCCGCCGGTTTGGGCGCTTGCTCGCTGCTCGTTCTTGGCTGGCAACCGATGCCTCTAGCGCCTGGGAAGATGTGGCTCGCTGCGCGAGGCTGGGCAACCTCATGGGACAAACTCCCTGCTTGATCGCTGCGCTGGTGTCGGTTGCGCTCCACGCTATCGCCGACAGAGCCTATATTGCAACTTTGAAACGCTTTGGCCCCAGCCCACAGGCACATTCGACTCTCGCGGCATTTGGCCCGCCTCCCAAGCCAACTATCTATTTCCGAGGCGAAGTCGTCTCCTGCACCATGACTCTGGAGCAAATGCGCTCTGGTAAGTTCAAACTATCGGATGGTGACTATGACCCCTTTAATAGTAATGGCTCGGTCTGGAAAAGCCTGTCGTTTGTGGCTCCGGTGGCAGTTCCTTATTGGGAAAAACAGCTCTTAGTATTCTGGCGTGCGGCGTTTGCAAAGGCGCGGGAGGCGGAGCACACGGGCGATTACGAGGGGCTGGGGAAGTGGTTTGATATCACAATGAAAATGTGGGAGCAGGATAAGATTAATATTCCCCAGAACTTGCTTGTTCTGATCCTGGCACCCGTGTTTTCTCAGGCAACGAACAAAACCAATTTGCAAACCCTAACACAGCAGCGACTACGCGAGTCGGCGCTGGCACTAAGCGAAGAGAAGACTAAAACGGGCAGCTTCCCCGACTCTCCCACGCTCTCCGCCGACCCGTTTTCCCCAACCAAGCCGCTACGCTATCGAAAAGAGGGCACTGGCTGCATTCTCTACAGCATCGGGCAGGATCACACCGATGATGGCGGGGTTGCGAAGCGCGAGAAAAACAGCGAGAAGCTGGATCTGGTCGTGCGGCTCTAGGACTCGGTGCCGAGGGGGATGTCGGGGAGGCGCTCGCTGGCTTCCTCGCGGGTTTTTCCATCCAGCAGGCAGGAGATGTTCATGTCGCCCATGACGTTGATCATGGTGCGGCAGCGGTCTAAGAACCAGTCCACGGTGAAGAGCAAGGCGATATAGCGGACATCCAGCCCGACGGCGGTGAAGACTAGGGTCATGGTGACAAGGCCCGCCTCGGGGATTCCCGCCGCACCCACCGATGCCACGATGCTCGTAATGACGATGAGAAGCTGCTGCTGGAGCGTGAGGTTCTGGCCCAGTAGCTGCGCCACAAAGAGCGCCGACATTGCCTCATAAAGCGCCGTGCCGTCGTTGTTGAAGTTTGAGCCGACCAGTGAGCCCATGCTCGCCGAGCGCTCCCGCAGGCCTACTTTGGTCCAGAGGCACTGGAACGTCACCGGCATGGTCGCGGTGGACGAGGCCGTCGAGAAGGCCATCACCAGCGCGTCGCGGCAGCCTTGGATGAGCTGGCCGGGGCGCACCCAGGAGCCGAAGCGCACGCGGGTGAGGTAGTAGCACGCCTGCAAGAGCAAGGCGATCAGCACAGCCACAATAAAGTAGCCCAGCGCGGCAAACGGCGCGAAGCCCTGCTTGCCCACGATTGAGGCCACGATGCCAAAGATGCCAATAGGGACGATCTGGATGATGCCGTGCAGAATGCTGACGAGCGTCTCCATCGCGATGTCCACCGCCTGCATTACGGTGGTGACGGCGCGGTCTTTCATGGCGCGAAGCGTGGTTCCAAAGGCCAGCGCCAGCAGGATAATCCCGATGACATTGTTCTCCACCAGCGGCCCGGCAAGGCTCTTGGGGACGTTGTCTAAAAACTGCTCCCAGACCTCTTTTTTGGCCTCAGGCGCTTTCCAGCCCGATTTCTCCATGGTCTCTAGGATCAGCTTTTTCTGGGGATCGGTCTCTTTCGATGAGAGCGTGGCCTTGGGGGCGGGCAGCTCTAGCTTACCGTGCTTGCCTGGCTGAACCACATTGGCGACAACCAGCCCAATCACAATCGCGACCACGGTGTTGAGCACCAGCAAGCCCCCGAGCTTGGCGGCGAGCTTGCCCTTGACCTCGGTCTTCATCAGGGCCTGGATCACGGCGATCAGGATCAGCGGTGGAGCCAGCGCCCCGAGCATCCGTAGGATCAGCTTGGCAGGAACCTCAAGATTGGCTGCCCCCTCGCCCCATGCCGTCCCGACAATCGCCCCCAGTACCAGTGCGATCATGATCCGAATGTAGAGTGGGGTTGCCTTCCACCATGCAAAAAATCCATTCATGCGGGGCTATTCGCCATCTGCGACGCTCTTACCTGCCGTGGTTGACTTTATCTCGTATCTTGCGCACCTGAGCGGGCGTCAAGGTGGGAGTGGGGGGAGCGAGCTTTTTTTGGAGAAGGGGTAGGTGGAGATCACGCGAGGTGATCTTGATAATGGTGATGATATCGCTGATATCTTGCTGCTTGACAAAGCCCAGATAGCGGCTGCACTCCTTGACCATATTTTGCTCCCATGTGGTACTTAGCCGTAGGGTCTCCGTGAGGCTAATAGGTAGCTTCCCCATTGGTTTTGCCGAGCTCGGTTCGGTGACCGAGTAGGTCTTGAGCAAGCCCAGCATGAGGCGCTCGTGACGGCGTTCCGTGCGGGCCATGTCGGCAAAGGGAAAGGCTTTTCCGTAGCGCACCGCCGCACTCTCATAGAAAAGCGCACTGCCCCGCACGTCCTGCAAGACACTCGTCAGCGCCGACTGCGTCATCATGTCCACTCCACCCATCTGTCTCATGTGCCCAGGGTAGCCCCAAACCACAGATCTAGCATCCCCCGAGTGACAGATTCGGGTACTCTAACTTTCCATGAGCCATCAAGAACACCAGCAAAAAGCCAACGGGCGTGGCCCGGTTACCCTGGGAGTGGTGACCGTCAGCGATACCCGCACGACAGAGACCGACCTCAACGGGCAGTTTTTAAGGCGTGAGATCGCCGCAGCGGGGCACGTACTGGCTTTCTACCGAATTATCGAGGACGAGCCTGCACAAGTGGCAACAGCGCTGGACGCGGCCATTGCGGCAGGCGTGCAGGTGCTGCTTTTCAACGGTGGCACAGGAATCTCACAGCGCGACACGACCTACGATGCCCTGGCGCAGAAGCTAGAGAAAACGCTCCCTGGCTTTGGGGAGATCTTTCGCATGCTCTCGTGGGAGCAAGTGGGCGCAGCGGCGATGCTCTCGCGTGCCGTGGCGGGAGTCTACCAAGGCATGGCCGTTTTCTCCACGCCCGGCTCTCACAAAGCCGTCGTCTTGGCCTGGGAAAAGCTCATCGCCCCCGAGCTTGCGCATATCGCCTGGGAGCTGGTGAAAACTTCCCCCCCATCCCCCGCAGAGCGGGGGGGATCAGAGGAATCGGATTCCTAATTGTCCCCCCGTCGGGTACCCTCTGGGTAGGGGGTTAGGGGGCGGGCTCTTTACAACCCGTCCGTGGTGTTATTGCCATCAAGCGTGGCGGGGGCTTCGGATGAGCCCGCCACTTTTTCGTAGCGGCCTTTTCCGGCGCGGACGTACTTCGTGAAGCCCTTGGCCTCGATATTACTGTCCGAGAGGTTCCCACTGTTGACCACAGCGCGGAGCGGTAGGCTGACAATGCGGCGCATGGGCTTCTGGCACTCCTCACACTGGGTAAGGGGCGCATCGGACATGCGCTGGAAGATCTCCTGCGTCCCGCCGCAGGTCTCACAGTCGCCATCGCAGCGGTAGGTATAGGTTGGCATAGCTTTTATTCTATCGCGCCGGGTAGAGTGTTCCCATGAATGCTTCTGAGGCGCAGGCACAGCTTACGAGATCCGGCGAGCTCTTTCTGGGAGTCTTCGCGCACGGCTCGCTTGCTGTGGAGATCTACAAGCCAGTCGGGGAGGATCTTCAGCAACCGCACAGCCGCGACGAAGTCTATGTCGTGATCGCGGGCACCGGCTTTTTCCTGAGCGGCGAGACGCGCACGGCATTTACGCCCGGCGCGATGCTCTTTGTCCCAGCGGGCGTCGTCCACCGCTTCGAAGATTTTTCCGACGACTTCGCCACCTGGGTCTTCTTCTACGGCCCCGAGGGCGGCGAGGCTCCGATGCCCAAAGAAGCCGCTACCACCGGCGAGTTGCTCCCCGATGCCTTCAACGACACCGAGGAGATGGGCTGCGGCGACCTGATGATCGCCCTGCGAAAAGCCATGCTGCCGCTTGCACCCGGCCAGGTTCTCCACCTACGCGCCACCGATCTCGGTGCGCCCCACGATATTCCGGCCTGGTGCAACATGACCGGCCACTCCCTGCTCCGAGCCACTGCGCCGGACTACTATCTGAGAAAGAAAGTTAAATAAATGTCAAAGATTCTGATTAGCGTCACCAACTCCAAGAACGATACCGACCGCGCCACGGTCGGGTTTGTCGTCGCCAATGCCTCGGTCGCCAGCGAGCAGGAGACCGTTGTCTTTCTGTCCATTGAGGGCGCACGCCTTGCCGTCAAAGGCTACGCCGATGACATTCACGAAGAGGGCTTCAAGCCGCTCGGCGAGCTGATCGCCAGCTTTGTCGAGGCAGGCGGGATTATCTGGGTCTGCTCCCCGTGCTTCAAAAAACGCGGCCTCGACGAGAACAATCTCATCCCTGGTGCTATGATCGTCGGTGGCGCAAAAGCCGTCGAGTTTCTCTCCCAGGGCGCTGCCAGCATGACGTACTAGATGAGCGACACTCTTGTTGAAATCCCCGCCGTCGCCAATATCTGCGATGGTGGGAACCTAGACTGCGGCTCGGGGCTCTTGCTGATTATCCGTAAGGCGATGCTGGAGACGCCGCAGTCGGGAGTTCTGGAGATTCGCTCGACGGAGATTTCCGTGCGCGAGGATCTCCCGGCGTGGTGTCGCATGACCAAGAATCCCTACCTGGGCTGGTCGGTTGGCACGGGAACGAATCGCTTCTTTGTTCAGCGTGGCGGCGAGAGCAAGGCCGAGTCCGATGCCGCCGCCGAGCAGGCGAAAAACTACCGCTGGCGTGCCCGTGCGCACTGGCAGCCTACACTGGCTCCCCCGAACTCGGGGGCGGGGGGGGCAACCATTGTAAAAGTCTATGCGCGAAACCACGGCTGGGACGTGGGGCAACCGGCGAGCTTCGACGTGAAAGACGCGGCTCCGAGCGCGGTGGAGTACGTGCTCAATGCCTTGGCGGCCTGTCTTGCGATGGGGCTCCAGCTACGCGCCTCACGCGCGGGAGTCACGATTGACGAGCTGGAAGTGGCGCTCTCGGCCAGCATCGAGAACATCAATGTCTTTCTGGGGCTGGAAACCGACGGCCACGCGGGCTTTAAAGAGATCACCGGCACCGCCTACGTCCAGTCCGACTCCGATGACGCCACGATCCAAAAGCTCTGGGCCGAGACACTCCGCACCTCGCCCGTCGCGAACTCTCTTACCCGGCCCGTGCCACTTACAATT
>Ga0315904_10006845_pt1 | contig 15459 bp, 14 predicted proteins | sample LakEriMetagenome_6_FD_203529 | JGI IMG/M metagenome (GOLD analysis project Ga0315904, IMG submission 203529) | Freshwater fungal communities from buoy surface, Lake Erie, Ohio, United States - Buoy 12 MA120 | ecosystem: Environmental > Aquatic > Freshwater > Lake | place: USA: Lake Erie, Ohio... | reverse complement strand
CACCGGGAGATGGCGTCTTTTTATTATTGTTAGTAGATTTTTTTGTTTTTGATACATTTGTTTTCTTCTTGGGAGCATCTTTAAATCGTTGAACAATAATTTTAATATCATCTATTTCATCAGAAGATTCTGAATGTTCATGAATTGAATTTTTTTCAATAATACATTTAAGATAATTTTCCAATTTATTTCGTCCAGGTTCTTTAAATTCTGGCATAAGCGCAAAGTCCCATGATTTAACTTCGTCTTTTAATCCTTTGATTATAAGACCAGAGTCATTAGCCCATGCGAAAAATTGTTCCAATGTCTTGTTAAAATTAGAAGAATACGTGTTTTCCATTTGTAATTTAGTTTCTTTTGAATGATACAATTATGAATTATTTCATTTAAAATTCATTTTTTTTTGTAAATACATATCTTATATACCAAAAAAAAATTAACCCAATCTTATACGCATTACATATAAGATTGGGTTAAGGGTACATACACATTATATACAAATTATATACACATTACATACACATTGTATACACATTGTATACACATTACATACACATTGTATACACATTGTATACACATTACATACACATTATATACAAATTATATACAAATTATATACACATTATATACACATTATACAGTTTTAGTTTTACATAGAGTCATCATCAAACAAATCCTTATTGTTGTTCCACCATTCTTGTTCTAATTTATCGAACAATTCATTTTCTTCGATAAACCAATCAGGAAAAAATGGTTCAGCTTGCAAAGAACGTTTGATAAATGTAGTATGTTGTTCTTTGGTATGTTGTTCTTTGGTATGTTGTTCTTTGGTATGTTGTTCTTTGGTATGTTGTTCTTTGGTATGTTGTTCTTTCATATACAAATATATGATTTTCCATTTAAAAATCATTTTTATTTATTTTTTTTTCGTGTAATAAACAATATACTTTTATTAAATTTGAAGGTTTGTTGGTTTTGTTGGGTTTGTTGGGTTTGTTGGTTTTGTGGGTTTTGTGTAGTTTTGTATTCATGAATATGTTCCATTAATTGTTCTAGAGTAATCTTTTTTGTATGTGAGGATGGGTATTTTATGTATATAGAACAATCATTCATACTTTTATGTTCGTATTTATTGACGACAATTGTCAATTTATCTGATAGATGCCAACTAACATTTGTTGAAGAATTAAACATAATAGATGTATGGTACAAATTTACTTGTTTTTTAATATATTCTGTGATAGCCAATGATTTAGAACGTTGTTCTAGTGATTTTTTTATTTTATTCATATTCAAAAATTTTACAAGTTGATCAAGATTAGATATTTTTTTTGTAGTTTTTTTATCTGTAATAAAAATACAACAAGATTCTTCAGATTCGTGTTCATAACGTCGAATAGAAATTTTATACAAATCATATAAAATCCATCCAATTTCATAAACATAGTTAAAATTAGGATGACCTATTATGGGAAAAAGTTTTTCTATCAACATGTTAGTAATATTTAATGATAATGTTCCTTTTTTTATAAGTGAAGCAAATTCTTCAGCATGAATTATATCGTTAATGACTGTATTAAAATAAATTTGTTTTGTTGTTTTGTTATATAAAGACCATGAATTCATAGGAAAATGAGTATTTCTATTAATGTAATATCCACATTGATGATTTAAATTGTACAATTCGTTATTTTTAACAAAATACCAATCGCGATTATAAATTCGTTTAGAACGATCATTGATTTCAAAATAATGATGCGCATTATTTATATCAGTATACATCTATAATAGAATAGATCATTAAAAAATCATTTTTATTTTCAAGAAACGTTGTCACGTGTATTTATTTTCGATAAATTCGTGTAATGTTTTTATATTATTACGCAACAACTGATTTTCTTTAATAATAGACATATGTGCAGTATGTAATTCATAATATTTTTTTTGATAATAATTGAATAATGGGTCTGAACGAGTTTTACAATGTTCGTATATATCATTGTAATTTTCGTTTATGACTATATCAATAGCATGTTTATCATTTTCAAAAAATATACGAGTTTTGTTTGATAAAAATGTAGTTGTTGAAAATTTTGCATATTGTACGCTATGTATGCCACGTCTCCACATGTTTTTGGTATTAAATTGTATTATATAAAATAAGATAATATAATTCAATTTTATTTATGAAAATTAGATTTCAAGAGTTTTTTTTATAAATTTACGATGATAAAATAATATGTAGGCATCATGTGTGACCAATTGTTCTTGTGTAATTTTAGTAACATTACCATCATTAAAATTGTACCAATGGCCATCTAAATTTTTACACGAAGACCAATAATGCCCAAAATTCAGTTGTCCAGAATGATAATTAACTGCGTATAAATCATATATATATTTGTTATTATCAGATTTTAATGTGGAATGATATTTTGTTAAATCTAAATCACGAATGGGATATTGAACTAGATTTGAATTTTTAATTAATCCATTTCTAGAAAACCTTTTTAATTGAATAATAACATAATTTGGATTAGACCACAAACGGGTATTTTTTTTACAACCAATATGCTGACATTTATCGCATTTCCAATCATTTATGTGTTCTTCTTCGTTAAAATAATCATTTAAACATTCGTACAAGTTGGTTTTATTATCAATATCTAATTGCAAACAATTATAGGGTTCAAATACATTTTCAATATTTCCACATGTCATATTTGAACATTGAATTGTATTCAATATACTTCCATAGAATGTTTTAATAATGACTGAATATTCTTTTTCAAATGCATTTTTCCATGATTGAATAGAATCTTTAATTAATTTATTAGGACTAGAACGTGTTTCTTCGATTTCTATTTCGTATGATAAAGATCTATGTAATATTTCTAATAAATACATTAAAAATTCGTGAGAATCTTGTTGTTCTAATGCAAAATATTTTTTATGAAAGATACAAATATTTTCAACGAGGGTTTTAGGTTTAATAAGTTGATTGGATTGCCACATATGAAGTATTAAATTAATATAGCTATACAATACAAACTTTTCGTTACTTTTTTCATTTACATCGTCTTTGTATTGTGCTGATATAATATAATCACTCAGTGATAATGTATTGCTCAAACATTGTAAAATGGATATCATAAAACAAATGTTACCAAAATTGACAAGGCCTGTTAATCCTCGGTGGGAAAATACAGATTTTTTCATTTTTAGCTCATAATGTTTATAGAAATCATATTCAATTTCCATTTTATAAAATAATTATATTTTAATTTTATTTTAATTTTGTATCTTGAACTAACTTTAATTCATATATATTTCATTTTTCTTTTATTTATTTAATTTGTCAAGGTATCCAGATAAAATTTCCTGTTCATTTTTATAATCAGTGAATACAATGGATACTTTATTAAAATCGTATATATGATTTACAAGTTTTGGGTCGGTTGTATGTACTCGTAATTTATAAATACCATCATTATCTTTAGTTAATTTGCCGACTTTATATTTATCTCCTTCTTTATTTGATAGATAAACAAGATAATCTTGAGGAGTAGATTGTGGTGTGATAATCGGACTAGTAGAAGGAAGTGCAGAATTCATAGGAGTACCTGGTGCAACTGTTATCATTGGTTTAGAAACAAGAGATGTGTCATTTGCAAAAGGACTTCCTTCGATTATATACAAATGTGCATCTACTTCAAAAAATACAGTAGTTTCTCCGTCATCATTTTGCAATACACGTCTGGCTTGTCCAGTTAATACGGCATCGGAAATAGGAGTTAAATCTGTCATTTCATATACTGAGAATGAATTCTTGGCAATTTGTTTTTCATCAATGGGACCAGTATATTTAAAATTTTCTAAATACGAATTATTATCATCGTCATTACAAGAAAAGTCTTTGTATTCATAATCATTAATTTTCTTGGAAGTATTAGGAACATCAAAGAATAAAAGATTGATACAACTCATACTGCAAGAAATAACAATGAGCAATAAACAAATAAATAATCCCATTTTAAGACTAAATAAGCTACATTTAAATATTTCAGAATTAGACATGTTAAAAAATTCATTAAAAAAGCCTGGTTTAGTACTCATATTTATAATTGTTTATGATGTATACTTTTAAAATAAATTTTAATTAAATTTTAGTTAAAGTTTAATTACAATTAAATTACACATAATTAATTAAAAATCATCAGAATCGAATGAAATACTACGGTCAATTTCAGATTGGCCTACATTTGATTTTTGATAATCACTGTTTACTCTTTCAAAAAAGTTTACTTTAGATTGCAAAGAAATCATTTCCATAAATACGAATGGATTATCAGTGCCATATAATTTTGAATATCCTAGTAATACAAGCCAACGATCAGCTACGAATTCTATATAATTAGACATCAAATTGCAATTCATACCAATCATGGAAACTGGTAAACTGGAAGTAATAAAATGTTTTTCAATATCAACAGCTTCTTTACAAATCTGATGTACAGTTTCTTCTGATAATCTATTACCAAGAGTTTTGTACAGTTCAATTGCAAATTCCGTATGAATATTTTCATCTCTGGAAATAAAATCATTGGCTTTAGACAACCCTGGCATTAAACCTCTATTTTTTAACCAATAAATTGCGCAAAAAGACCCAGAGAAAAAGATTCCTTCAACGAAAATAAATGCGACAAGTCTTTGTGCAAAAGAAGGTCTAGATTTTGTAAAAAAAGATAATCCAGTGATTCCTTGTGATTCAGCATATTTGATAGCATCCATAGCTTCTTTTGGTATATTTTCTACTAAAGTTGAACCTTCTTCTATCCATTTTAAAGCCCATTCTGCTTTTTGTTTGATAGCAGGAATAGTTTCAATAGCCTTAAATAATTTATTTTTTTCAGCTTGATCCTTTACATATGTATCAATTAATAATGAATATTGTTCACCATGACATGATTCAATCAACATTTGAATCGTATAAAATGCTCTTGCTTCAGGAATTTGTACTTCATTATAAAAGTTTAAAACAAGATTTTCATTTACAATACCATCACTTGCTGCGAAAAATGCAAGTACATTCTTTATGAAATAACGTTCTGAATCATTTAAACGATCATTCCAATCAACCAGATCTTCTAATAATTGTACTTCCTCAACTGTCCAAAATGTACCGACGTGTTGTTTATAAAATTTCCACAAATTTTGATATTTTATAGGAAAAACTGTATATCTATCTGATAAATCATTTTTTAAAAGATTTTTTTCCATAACTTTATATTCTTGATTTTTAAAAAAAATTTTCATTTTTAAAAAACAGAATTAATTATCTAACTACTAAAAAAATAAGCCGCGATGAAAACAATTAAAAGCAATTTTATTAAGGATGAAGACTACCTTATCCGTACGGAAAAAGCTGCTTTTCCCAACGGAAAAGCAGGTCTATCTACTAAGAATTTAGGTGGAGCAGGATTAAATAAAGAAGATGTAATGTTAAATGTAGATACATTTAAAAACTTATGTATGGTAGCAAAAACAGCAAAAGGAAAGGAAATAAGAAAATATTATGTACAGTTGGAAAATATTCATAATAAAATAATAAAACAAGAAATAGAACAACAAAAACGATTATTACAAGAAAAAGACTATAAAACTGCGCTTTTCAATACGGAAAAGCGCAAAACGAAGGGGGATTTAATAAAGAAGATGTAATGTTAAATTATTAAATTATCATCCAACAAATGATTATCCTATTAATTTAGAAAATGTATATAAAATGCTAGAATTTGCAAATAAAGGTAATGCAATGAAAACAAGACTACGAACTCCCCATTCTCCTTTCGGAAAAAGGTCAAATAGCATGCGAAGACATAATGTCATAACATTATATATATACATTTACCAGTTTATTTTTAAAATAATGCGTTTTTAATTTAAAAATAAAAAAATATAATAGGGTATAACAGTTTCTCCCTATGGAATCAGAAATAACAGATCCAAATTGTATTGTTAAAGCATTTCAAAATAATAATATTAGTATCATAAAAGACGAAGATAATAAATATTATTTTAGAGGAAGTGATGTAGCAAAAGCATTGGAAATTACGAATATTAGATCATCTATACAAAATTTTACAAGTAAAGAAAAGGGTGTACGTAAAGTGGACACCCTTGGAGGTCCACAAGATATTATATTTTTAAGTTCACATGGAGTATATAGATTGCTTTACAGTAGTAAAAAAAAAATAGCAGAAAATTTTAGAGAGTGGGTAGGAGATATATTAGATGATATAATTTTTAATCAATCAAAAGAATTACAAAAACAATTAGAAAATCAAAAATTACTTTTAGAAGAGCAAAAACATTTAACAAAACGTAAAGTTGAAATGACGTTAAAAAACAGTTTCAATAAAAGATGTTTAGTATACTTAATAAAAATAATATTTAATGGTGAAATTATATATAAATTTGGTTATACAGATGATATAATAACAAGATTAAGAACTCATAAAAATCAAATCGGTGAAGATATAGAACTGGTATATTGTATTGAAAGTAAAGATAATAAAATGTTGGAACGATTATTAATAGATTATTTAGAACAATATAAATTTAGAATAAAAAGAACAATTAATGATAAACAACAAACAGAATTATTAAAAGTGAATGACATAGAAATTATTAAAACTAAATTGATTGAACTAAATAATGAAGTAGAAGATGAAAAACTATTAATTATAAAACTAAAAAATAAAATTATAGATTTAGAAAATGAAAATATACAATTAAAACAGCAATTATTAGAGTACAAAACTATAAAAGATGAGTCTGAAAATATAAAAGAATTAAAACATAAAATAGAAGAATTAGAAAAAACAATATTAGATTATAAATTGGATGACAACAAAATCAAACCATTTATTGAAAATGAAGATACAATTGAAGATAAAATACATAAAAAACGCCAAGTTGATAAAATAGATCCTGCAACATTAAATATATTAGAAACTTATGAATGTATCAATGCAGTAATAATAAAAAACCCAGAGCTTAGTTATAATGGAATATATAGAAGTATAAAAAAAAATAATGTGTATAAAAATTTTAGATGGAATTATAATGGTGATAAAATAAATCCAACAAACAAAATAATTGTAGATGGTAATCGAATAGAACGAGTAATTCAATTGGATAAAAATAAAAAATTTGTAAAAATATATCAAACAAAATCTGAATTATGTAAACTTTTACATATAGGACTTGTCAAATTAAATCGATTCATTGAAGAAGAAAAAATATTAAATGATTTTTATTATGTAAACGAATCATCTTATACTGGTGATGTTCTACTAGATAATGACAATTACGAAATTCATAATAGTAAACAGATAAAAGAAACGAATACTGAAACAAATGAAGTTATAATTTATCAAACTATGAAAGAATTATATGAAAAACGCGGTATATCTCGTTGTACACTAAGAAATTGTATTAAAAATAATAGAGTATGTGATAAATATAAATGGGAATATGTAAATGATAATCAAAATAAAAATAATAGTAAAAAAGTTAAAGAAATAGATATAAAAAATAATACATTTATAATATATGATAGTATGAAAAAAATATATACAAAATTAAATATTACTCTTGAAAAATTAAGATATGTTATTAAAAATCAAGAAATAATAAATAATTGTAAATATGAATTTGCTTGATTTATTTTCTTTTTAATGCAATTGAAATAATTAGAATGTTAATAGAAAATTATAAATATAATCAACATGTAAAAAATGAAATTGTACAACAAACTACCGATACATCAACTTTACTAAACTTTATTCATGTTCAGTTCAAATAACTAGATTATGCACATTGCCACCAGTTATTAAAAGAAGCAACTCATATCTGAGTAGGCTGTATCTAGCTGAAAAAATATATTACCAATTTTTCAATAAAATGTTCGTACTCCCAACTAAATCCCTATCTAATTTATAATCACAATAAATACAATTGAATATTTCAGATGTTGATTTAGTACGTTTTTGACATTTTAAACATGTTTGACTTGTGTATTCTTCTGTTATTATATGTACTTGCACATTTGTATATAAATCCGCTTTGGTTTTCAGCGTTTCTATAAACTTACTATGTCCAAGCACTGCTATTTGTCTAACTGTTTTTGTATTTATCTTACGGGTTTTACAATTTATTATATCATTATTTTTAGTTAGTTTAGGTATATAAATCGTTTTATAATTTTCACATAAGTAATTAGAAACTTTGTTATGTAATTCTCTTTGATAATTATTAATTTTTCTTCGTAATTTCAATATTCGTAATTTTAATTGGTTAGATGGTTTCTTTGAAAAATTACTTAATAAATTATCTAATGTTAACAAATACTTGTATATTTGATAAGTCGCTTTTTCACCTATTTTAAGGTATTCATTTTCATCTGGACAAAACAGTGTTTGAAATTTTCGTGATGATTAGTTATAATTAATAAAATAATAAGTTTATTTTATTATGTATATTTAGATACAAATTAATGGGAATATATGTTATCGGTTATTATGATCATCATAATATAGGAGATGAACAATATAAAATTACATTCAAGTATCTTTTTAAGCAATGTAAATTAGAAGACACGAATAACAAACCTTTAGAAGTGAAATTTTTAGATTGTGATAAATTGATAGAATATAATCAAAATCATTCATTTTCCGAATCTGATATTATCATATTAGGAGGTGGTGATGTATTAAGTGAATACTTTCTAGATAAAATACATTATATATTTAATTCAAAAAAAAATAAAATTATTGCTTTGTCCGTTGGATTACCATATACAAATATTCTTGTAAATACAAATAAATTAAATATCATTGATACTATATTCATACGTTCAAAACAAGATCTATCCTTGTTTCATGAATATTTTTCACATGATGACATATATTATTTGCCAGATGCATCCGTTTTTTTAGAAACAATTACGCATAAAGAAACAAATACAACAAATACAACAAATACAACAAATACAATAAATACAATAAATACAATAAATATAATAAATACAACAAATACAATAAATACAATAAATACGCATATAGAACCAATTACGCATACAGAAAAAAATATGCATACAATAAATACAATACGTACGATAAAAAAGCGGATTATAGCTATTACTTTATCAAGACATATTTATTCTGATACATTTTTAGACAATTATAACAAATTTATTACGTCAATAGCTGAATTTATCTATTATTTGATCCAAAATAATAATTTTATTGTATTATTACCTTTTAACAATGGTGGAAATAAGTATGAAAACGATATATATATTCATATGGATGTAGAAGAGAAATTATCACACATGTACAATATAACGGAAGAACATTTGTTAAATATTACGACGCAGTTAAATTGTGAAGAAATATATAAACTGTATAAATTTTTTGATATATGTATACCGATGAGATACCATGGTTGTTTATTTGCAATATACAACAACATTCCGATTTTCCCATTATTTACTACACGAAAAATAGAGAATTTGTTATTAGATTATAATATAACACAAGGTATTAAATTAAAATCAAATGAGGATGGTATACCGGAAGAAATAAATGTAGAAGAATTAATAAAATTATATAATACACAAATGAATCTCGTGCATTCACGAAAGTCTTATTACAATTTAAATAATCAAAATGAATTAATATATTATGTAGATTTTATAAAAAATGAAGTAAACTCGCCTAAGAAATGGAGGAAAAACGTATTAGGGATAGATTTAAAAATATATAACATAATTGATAAAGTGAATACTTATTTACAAGAACATAATATATTATGTGATTTTAGAACAATAAAAGATACGCATCACAAAACAATTATTACACAAATGGTATCTCATTATTTAACAAACTCTGTAAATAGTATATATAATTACGGTTTAATGGAAAAGATGTTTTCAACGGAATACAATTATGTAGAAGAATGGAAATGGATAATAAATGATGTAATAAATAATCAAACAAACATGATTAAGCATACGATTCAGGTAGATCCAAATGCACCAAAGTTATTTAATATGACTTATATGAATCAAGGTGATAATTCGCAAGTGCATCGTTCAGGATGGCAATATGTATATGAACACTTGTGTGATTTTAATGATCCACAAAATAATTTATATATGGATTTATATATAGACAGAACATTTCATTGGAATAAAGATATAAACAAGGTATTGGGGATTATTCCATATAAACAAACATGGATAGGTTTTGTTCATCATACATTTGATACATCTTTTAGTAAATACAACAATTATAATTTATTAAATAACAATGATTTTGTGGAAAGTTTAAAAACATGCAAGGGATTGTTTGTATTATCTAAATATCTTCAAGTGCAATGGGAAAATGAATTTAACACAAGAAATATAAATGTGCCAGTTTTTGCATTAGTGCATCCAACAGAAACACAAGTCGCATCCTTTTCATATAAAAAATTTATGAAAAATAAATACAAAAAAATTGTTCATGTAGGAAGTTGGTTAAGAAATATTTATTCCTTTTATTTACTTGAATTACCTACTAGCATTAAATTAAAAACATCCTGTTTTAAAAATCAAATATTTGATATAAATAAAGTAGTATTAAAAGGAAAACATGCGAATAATTATTTTCCTAAACCAGATTTTTTGAAATCTATTAGTAATTTTATGAATGAAAATAATGTAAATACGTGTGAAAATAATATAAATACATGTGAAAATGTAAATACGTGTGAAAATAATGTAAATACGTGTGAAAATAATGTAAATACGTGTCAAAATGTGTGTCATAATATATGTATAAATGAGTGTATTGATAACAATTGGTATAAACATTACTATGAACATATAAAACATATAGTTGAATCGATGACAATTTTAGATAATTTAAGCAACGATGATTATGATACGTTATTTACAGAAAATATTATATTTATAAATTTAGTAGATGCTTCTGCTATCAATACATTAATAGAATCAATTGCTAGAAATACTCCAATTATTATTAATAAACATCCCGCTGTTGTTGAATTACTAGGAGAAAAATACCCATTGTATTATCATAGTGATAATTATTTCATCATGAATCAAGAAATCAATCATTTATTATCAAATCCTAAAAGTATATTAAATGCGTATAAATACTTACGAAAAATAGACAAAAAAATTATAAATATAAAAACCTTTAGCGATGAATTAATAAAATGCATAAAACGCATAGTATAATACTTGCATCCAACGCTACAATTAAAGATTTATTTTTTATAGATAATATTATATGTATGAAAATTGTATATTATTATTATAATGATTCTTATTATAGGGGGTTTAATATAACGGATATTCCGTTTGATAAAAATAATACAACTTATTTATGTTATGGATATTGGGATATTATAAAAGGTGAAGTGAAATCTACAAACACATGGGTTGATTACGAAGAACCGACGGAACCGAAGGAACCGAATGAATTTTATGGAAATTTCAAAACATTGTATAATTTAATAAACCAAGGATATTCAATATGTGTAAATATGGTAATAAGACCTTTTGATATAAATGATGATATGAACAAAATAATATTAAATATGATAAACGTGTTTAGAAAATATCCTATATTTTCGGGGGTTACATTTATAATAAATGAGTTTATTCCAGAAGGTCATTTAGAAGATAACTATCCATATTATGCAGATAATCAAAATAAATCATATATAATAAGAGAAGATAACGTAGATAAATTAAAAACATTTTTAATGAAATTAAGAAAAGCGTTGTGTGCAAATGGGATGAGTCACAGTAGTATAAATATATCTACTTATTATTTGTCTAAATCAACAATACAAAAGATATCTCCATATGTAAATGAGTTTCATATCAAAACATATGATTTTTACGATGGTCATTATCAAAATAATAATATTACCCGTTTTCATACTAATCCAAGGAAATCACAATTTAATAAATACAGTTGTGAGGAAATAATGGACTCTTATTTAAGTTATAATATTATGGGTAGCAAATTATTCATGGGGATCGCAACCCATAGTAGAGGGTTCTCAAATACAAAGGGTATTGGTGAAAATGCGTATAAAGGTTATGAAGGAGGTACATGCGAGTATGGTAAAATAAGTTATAAATATTTACCTTTGGCTGGGTCCATAGAATACAATGATGTAGAGTCAAATGCTGCTTATTGTTATGATTCAGAAAAACAATTATTTAATAGTTATGATAATCCTAAATCAACAATAGAAAAATGGATGATAGCCAAAGAAAAAAAATTGGGTGGTTTGTTTATATGCGATATATCAGAAGATAAACAAATAAATGATCCAAGAAGTCTTGTAAAAATTATAAAAGAATTAGCATTACGTACCTACAATTGACTAAGGAGTGATAGGTTTAATTGCAGAAGTAGGCCACCATCCACTGCCACCTTCATCATATTGTATTTCAACTACAATTTGATCACCAATATTTTGAACAGTAATAACAGTTGCTCCTGTAACTTCGCGATCTTCGATACGATCAACACGGTCTCCGACATTGTATTCAGGCATTTTTATTTATATAATGACCCAAGAAAAAAAAATTTATAAACAAATTAAATAAAATTAAATAAAATTAAATAAAATAAAATTAAATTAAATATATACAAAATATATACAAAATAAATACAATATGAATATTTATTTTCTATATATATTATAATAACAACACTATGTCTAATACTGGTAAAAGAGCTATTTATTATCATACAAATTGGAGTTGTTATGGTAGAAATTATCAAGTAAAGGATATTCCATCTCATGTGCATGATATAGCGTATGCATTTTATAATATTAATGCAGATGGTATGATCGTAACAGGTGATTCATGGGCAGATACAGATAAGAGATATACGGGTGGAGACGGAGTAGCTCCGCCTGATTCATGGAATGATTCATCTTCATCATATTTTGGTAATTTTGGGCAATTAAAAAAATTAAAGGATTCGGGTAGGACATTAAATATACAATTAAGTGTAGGTGGGTGGACATGGAGTAAAAATTTTTCACCTGCCATGTCTACAGATCAAACGAGATCTAATGCTGTGAATTGTCTTATTACATTATTTAAGAAATATCCTATATTTTGTGGAGTAAGTTTAGATTGGGAATATCTTTCCAACAATGGTATTAATTATGGAAATGGTGGTAATTTAACGAATCCTCAAGATGCAGATAATTTTATTTTATTTTTACATAAATTGCGAAATGCATTTAATAGTAATGGAATGAATAATTATATTATATCCTTTTGTTGTTCTGCTGATCCCAATAAAGCAAAATTCCCAATTGTTAAAATAGCTTCATTGATTGATGAATTACATGTTATGACGTATGATTTTCATGATGGTAATTGGGGTGAAACGAAAACTGCCCATCATACTAATCCTAGAAAATCAAGTCATGGTACTTGGTCATGCGAGGAGGCCGCGGATTTCTATATTTCACAAGGTGTACCTTCTACTAAAATATATATTGGAGGGGCATTATATAGTAGAGGATTTGCAAATACAGATGGATTAGGAAAATCTGCTTCAGGTGGTTCACCAGATATGTCATGGGAAAAAGGTGTTGTTGATACAAAGCTCTTCCAATGCCAGGTGCAACTGAATATTTTGATCAAGAAGCCAAAGCAGCTTATTCTTATGATCCAGTAAAGCGTGTCTTTAATAGTTATGATAATGCAGAATCTATGATTGAAAAGTGTCGCATTATTTTTGAGAAAAATCTTGGTGGTATCATCATATGGGAAAATTCTGGAAATATATACAATTCATCTAATCGCGATTTATCCATGGTATTGTATAAAAATTTGATAATTGGTAAACCTTCTAATTTATCACCTCTTATACCTCCTACACCTCCTACACCTCTTATACCTCCTACACCTCTTATACCTCCTACACCACCTACACCACCTACACCTCCTACACCTCTTATACCTCCTACACCTCTTATACCTCCTACACCTCCTACACCTCTTATACCTCCTACACCTCTTATACCTCCTACACCTCCTACACCTCCTACACCTCTTATACCTGTAAAGAACAAGACTCTTTTTGCGCCTTATTATTATAATTGGTCAATCGGGAATAATAAAGATTACAAACTACCTGATTTGGCAACGGGAGTAAAAGTGTTGGGTTTACCTGCAGCTACAAGTGCATTTATTATAAGCGATGGTGGATCTGGGATATGGACAACTGCTTTACAAGCTATTCCGGATATGAAATCATATATAGATCAGGGTAAAACACTTATAATATCAGTAGGTGGTGCATCTGGGCCATTTATTCAAGGAACCATGACCCAAGAGCAAATTGTAAAGGTATTAGGTGATTTATTGAATCAAACGGGATGTCGTATGTTAGATTTTGATATTGAAGGTGCTGAAATTGGGATGACGGAGGGAATTAATAAATTGAATAAGGCTATTGCACAATTACAAAAGCAATTCTCGGGATTGTATATATCTTATACGATACCGGTTGGACAACCTCAATGGGGTTCTATTACATTAGATGGGGTAAATCTTATAAAGAATGCTATATCAAATGGTGTAAATATAAATATAATAAATGGTATGTTAATGGATATATATGCTGGTAAAATTGATTGGGGTGCCATGTCTATAAGTATTATTGAAAGTATGAAATCAATTATCAAGCCTTTGTTTCCATCTAAAACAGATGCACAATTATATAATATGTTAGGAGGAACATTTATGAGTGGTGTACAAGATGATTCAAGTATTTATACTGTTGAAAATGCTATAACTTTTGCTAAATATGCACTTGAAAAAGAGTTAGGTTTAGTGAGCTTTTGGGCATTGCAACGTGATCAAGTAGGACCAATGGGTAATTTGCCTGTTTACAATGGTACAAACAAGGTAGATTTTGAATATTATGATGCTGTTGCGATGATATTAGGATATCCTACAAGTAAAAATCCTTCAAGTCCTTCTCCGATTCCAACTCCAACTCCAACTCCAACTCCAACTCCAACTCCAACTCCAACTCCAACTCCAACTCCAACTCCAACTCCAACTCCAACTCCGATTCCAAATTGGCAATCTTGTGTGAATTATTCCGTTGGATCAAAAGTGATGCATAATGGTAAGATATATACATGCAACGTTGCAAATCTATCATCCAATCAAACTATGCCAGGAATAATAGTTTGGGAACCAGACACCTCAAATTCACCTGTTACACCTGTTATACCTGTTACACCTGTTACACCTGTTACACCTGTTACACCTGTTACACCTGTTACACCTGTTACACCTGTTACACCTGTTACACCTGTTACACCTGTTAC
>Ga0315904_10006843_pt1 | contig 15461 bp, 13 predicted proteins | sample LakEriMetagenome_6_FD_203529 | JGI IMG/M metagenome (GOLD analysis project Ga0315904, IMG submission 203529) | Freshwater fungal communities from buoy surface, Lake Erie, Ohio, United States - Buoy 12 MA120 | ecosystem: Environmental > Aquatic > Freshwater > Lake | place: USA: Lake Erie, Ohio... | reverse complement strand
GCCCCGCTCGTCGAGGTCCTCGCCGCCGGCGGCGTCGACCGGCCGTTCCCCATCCAGTGCGCCACGCTGCCCGACTCGCTCGCCGGTCGCGACGTGCTCGGCCGCGGCCGCACCGGCAGCGGCAAGACCCTCGCGTTCGCGCTGCCCACCGTGGTCCGCCTCGCGGCGTCCGCGGCGGCGGGTGCCCGGCGCCAGCCGAAGCGCCCTCGCGGTCTCGTGCTCGTGCCCACCCGCGAGCTGGCGAACCAGGTTGCCGACACCCTCGCCCCGCTCGCGGCCGCGAGCGGCCTTCGGATGGTGACGATCTTCGGTGGCGTCGGCCAGCAGCCGCAGGTGCAGTCGCTGCGCGCCGGTGTCGACATCGTCGTCGCCTGCCCCGGTCGTCTCGAGGACCTCATCCAGCAACGGCACTGCTCGCTCGACCAGGTGGAGATCACCGTGCTCGACGAGGCCGACCACATGGCCGACCTCGGCTTCCTCCCGGGCGTCAAGCGACTCATGGACGCCACGCCGTCCGGTGGCCAGCGGCTGCTGTTCTCCGCCACGCTCGACCGCGGCGTCGACGTGCTCGTGCAGCGCTACCTCAGCGCGCCGGTCGTGCACTCCGTGGATCCCGAGGTCGCGCCGGTCAGCACCATGACCCACCACGTGTTCGCCGTCGCCACCGCGGACAAGGCCGCGGTCGTGCACGCGTTGGCCGGTGGCCGCGACCGCTCGCTGCTGTTCACCCGCACCAAGCACGGCGCCAAGAAGCTCGCCAAGCAGCTCACCGCGGCCGGCATCCCCGCCGTCGAACTGCACGGCAACCTCTCGCAGAACGCACGCGAGCGCAACCTGGAGTCGTTCAGCGAGGGCAGCACCCGTGTGCTCGTCGCGACCGACATCGCCGCGCGCGGCATCCACGTCGACGACGTCGCACTCGTCGTGCACGTCGACCCGCCCGCCGAGCACAAGGCGTACCTGCACCGGTCGGGGCGCACCGCCCGCGCCGGTGCCGAAGGCGTGGTCGTGACGCTGATGACGCCCGATCAGGTGAACGACGTCCGCCAGCTCGCGCGTGCGGCGGCGATCGAGCCGGTCATCACCCGCGTCGCCCCCGGCCACCAGGCGATCACCGCGCTCGTCGGTGAGGCGGCCCCGTTGGTGCGCCCTGCGGCACCGACCACCCCGGCGCCGGCCCCGGCCGCACGTCAGCAGGCGAACCGGTCCGGCGCACGACCGGGCGGGTCCCGCTCCGGTGGTCGCCCGGGTGCGTCGGGGCGTCGTTCGTCGCGGTCGCGCTGAGCGCACCCGATCCGCGCCGAGCGGCTCGCCCGCGGCGAGATCAGCCCCGACGACGACCGGTCGAGCGTGGCCGCCCTGCGCGCCCAGCCGATCGATCCCGCGCCGCCGCCGGCCGAGGGCCGAGCCGGATCGCCGTCAGTCGCCGGTCGGGCCGTTCGTGGCCGGCGGACGCGCCTGCCAGCGATCCGCCGCGACCTCGTGCATCCGGCCGGCGGCGACCAACCGGCTGATCGACATCGCCGCCGATCGCCGCTCCACCGTGTCGACGAACGGCAGCGTCACGTGCGGTCGGTACACGAAGCGGTGCGCCACGAAGTCCTCGAGCGATCGCGGTTCGTCGGCGAAGGCCACCATCTCGTCCTCACGTCGCCCGATCACCGCGGTGAAGGTGTCGAGCGCGTCGAGGTACGCGTCGCGGCCCTCGATCACCCCCCTGTGGTGGAACGTGAGGTACCAGCGGGCGTCCACCTCGCGTGCACGCGCGAGCGAGCGCTCGAAGTCGTCGAGGCTGCTCCACTCGTCGCCGTAGTACGGCCCGAAGGCGGAGAGGTCGATGTCACCGGTGACGAACACGCCGTCGGGCTCGACGAGCATCCCGCAGTGCCCGCGGGTGTGCCCCGGGAGGTGGATCGCCGTGATCGTCACCCCGCCGAGGTCGATCGTGTGGCCGTCGGCGAACCCGACCGCATCGGGACGCTCGACGTAGGTGAAGTCGCGGACCACGACCTCGCGGAACACCCGCTCGGCCTCGGGCGCCATGCCGTAGATCCGCATCAGGCCGTCGAGCGATCGTGCCCCCGGCAGGTCGTGCTCGTGGATGTGCACCGACGCGGTGGGGAACAGGTGCACCCCGGCCAGGTGGTCCTCGTGGGCGTGGGTGAGCACGACGCGGTCGACGGCGCCGGGCGCGGACCACTCGGCCACGTCGGGCCGGGTTCGCATCGACGTGCTCGGGTCGATGATCGCAGTGGCGTCGCGGCCGCGAACGACCAGCGAGTTGCCGGCCGGATACCGGCCGCCGTCGAGACCGATGAGCGCGGTGGTGTGCGGCCCGAGCGGCCGGTCGGAGGGGAGCACGGTGCGGTTCACGAGTCGGTCGCCGGCGTGTCGCCGAAGCTGATGCCCATCTCGCGCGCGGTGCGCATCGTGTCGCAGCCGAGGGGCACCTTCTTCTGCCTGCCGCTCACCTGCGCGAGGGGCACGTGGTCGACCGAGTCACCGGTGAGGCACACCATCTGGCCGTCGAGGCCGTCCGCGAGCGCCCGCACCGCTGCCGCGCCGAAGCGCAGGCCGAGCAGGCGGTCGAACGAGGTGGGCGACCCGCCGCGCAGGAGATGACCGAGCACCACGGTGCGCGACTCCTTGCCGGTGCGCGATTCGAGCTCGTCGGCCACCCGGGCACCGATGCCGCCGAGGCGCTCGCTGCGCCCCACGCCGGCCGCTTCGAGCGTCACGTGGCCGCCGCCCGCCGGCGTGGCGCCCTCGGCCACCACGACGATCGAGAACCGCGATCCGTTGAGGTGGCGGTGCATGATCGTGTCGGCCACCGGTCCGAGGTCGAACGGGATCTCGGGGATCAGGATCGCGTGCGCACCGGACGCGACGCCTGCGTGCAGGGCGATCCAGCCCGCGTAGCGGCCCATCACCTCGACGACGATCACGCGCCCGTGGGAGGTCGCAGTGGCGAAGAGCCGGTCGATGCACTCCGACGCGAAGCTCACCGCGCTGTCGAAGCCGAACGTCGCCATCGTGGCCTCGAGGTCGTTGTCGATCGTCTTCGGCACGCCGATCACGCGCAGCCCGGCGGTGTGCAGGTGGTGGGCGATGCTCAGCGAGCCGTCGCCACCGATGGTGACGAGCGCGTCGATGCCACGCTCGGCGAAGCGGGCGAGCAGCTCGGCCGTGCGATCGACCTCGACCACCGACCCGTCGGGCTGCACCGTGGGATAGCGCGTCGGGTTGCCGCGGTTGGTGGTGCCGAGGATGGTGCCGCCGAGGTGCACGATGCCGCGCACCCGGTCGCGCGAGAGCGGGATCACCCCACCGTCGTCGTACTGCTCGGGGTACAGCAGGCCGTTGAAGCCGTCGCGGATGCCGACGACGTCCCAGCCGCGGTCGTGGGCGGACAGGGTGGCCGCGCGGATCACGGCGTTCAGACCCGGGGCGTCACCGCCGCCGGTGCTGAGGGCGATGCGTCGGATCGGGGGTGCGGTGGGGGAGGGCACGGCCCGATGCTATTGCGGGGGGTGCCCTCGGACGGCCGACCCCGTTCGCTCCACCCGTCCCCGACGCTCGGGACGTCCGTCGCTACGGTGACGGGTGGTGCGGTGTGGAGGCCGCGGTTCGCGGGCGCCTCCCGACGAGCGGTGGAGGGCCGAGCGATGAGTGACACGACCGGGACCGGCGCGAGCGACACGACCGGCGCGACCGGCACGACCGGCACGAGTGACACCGCGGTGTCGCGTGACGTGGACGTGGTGGTGGTCGGTTCGGGTGCGGCCGGGCTGTGTGCGGCGCTGTCGGCCCGTGCCCGCAGCGCCCGCCGCGTGCTGGTGGCGGAGGCCGAGGCGGTGGTCGGCGGCTCGTCGCGTCTGTCGGGCGGGCTCGTCATGGGCGCGGGGACGCGCTACCAGCGCGCGCTCGGCATCCACGACGACGCGGCCTCGCTCTACCACGACTACCTGCAGCTCAACCGCTGGGACGTCGATGCCGCCGTCGTGAAGCGGTTCACGGAAATGGCCGGGCCCACCGTGGAGTGGCTCGGCGACCTCGGCGTGGAGTACCACGAGCAGCTCGTGTACGGCGGCGACGAGCGCGTCCCGCGTGTGCACGTGCCCGTCGGTCGCGGCCAGGGCATCGTCGACGTCCTGCACCGTCGCTGCCGCGAGGCCGACATCGACATCGCGCTCGGACGTCGCGTCGACCGGTTGCTCGTCGACGGTGGCCGGGTGGTCGGCGTCGCCGTCGGCGAGGACGAGATCCGCGCCGGGGCCGTCGTCCTCGCCGCCGGTGGGTTCGGCAACGCCCCCGAACGGCTCGCCGCGCACTTCCCGTCGGCGGCGGCCACGGGTGAGGCGTGGTACATCGGTGCCGAGGGGTCGCGGGGCGACGTGCTCGACCTCGGCGCACAGGTCGACGCCCAGACCACCGGGCACGACCGCGGCCTGCGGCTGCTGCACACGGGGGTGGACCGGATCTACGAGGCGTACCTGCCGGGCTGGCTCGTGCTCGTCGACACCGAGGGACGGCGGTTCTGCGACGAGACCGCGCCCTACGGGATGATGGACCACCTGATGCGGATGCACGGCGACCGCGCCTGGGCGATCTGTGATCAGGCGACGCTCGAGGCCGCCACCGCGTCGGGCATGGCCCGCTACAAGCAGACCATCCCCGGCTCGTCGAAGCGACAGAGCCCGCACTGGACCACGGACGTGATGGAGTTGATGCTCACGGCCGGGCGGGCGCGGCGTGCCGCCACGCTCGACGACCTGGCGTTCGGCATCGACGTCGATGCCGCCGTACTGCGCGGCACGATCGAGCGCTACAACGCCGGGGTCGACGCCGGCGAGGACCTCACCTTCGCCAAGGACCCGTCGTTCCTGGAGCCGGTGCGGGAGCCACCGTTCTACGCCGTCGAGATGCGGCCGTCCACGGTGTGCTTCACCGCGTTCGGGCTCCGGATCGACCGGGAGGCCCGCGTGCTCGACCAGGCGTCGCAGCCGATCGCCGGTCTGTTCGCGGCGGGGGAGTGCACCGGCGGCGTGGTGGGCGCGCAGTACGTCGGGAGTGGCAACAGCTACGCCAACATCACCGTGTTCGGCCGCATCGCGGGCGAGCGCGCGGCCGCCTTCGCCCGGACGGGTCGCTGACGGAGTGCCCGGTCAGGTGTGACCGGTCAGGAGTGCCGGTCAGGTGTGACCGGTCAGGAGTGCTTGGGCGTCCAGCCGCCGTAGCCGCTGACGTCGCTCTCCTGCACCCCGCCGATCACCTCGGTCACCCACGACAGGCGGTCCCTCAGGATCCGGTTCACGCCACCGTTGAGCGTGGCCGCCGACACGGCGCACGACCCGCACGCCCCGGAGAGCTGCAAGTGGACCACACCGGTCTCGACGTTCAGTTCGAGCACGTCGAGAGATCCGCCGTCGGCGGCGATCACCGGTTGGATCACCTCGATCACCTCCGCCAGGTCGCGCACGCGCGCGGCCGCGTCGGGGTGGTCGCCGGTGACGGGGAACGGAGGGGCGTCGGATCGGGGGTCGGCGGTCGTCGGTTCCACGTCACCATCCAACCGCGGAACGACCGATTTCATGCCGCTCGAGTTCAGATCCGAGCCCAGATCCGTTCGGTCAGATCCGCTCGGTCAGATCCGTTCGGTCAGATCCGTTCGATGATCGTCGCGGTGCCCATGCCGCCGCCGGTGCACATCGTGACCAGGCCGGTCTGGAGGTCGCGGCGCTCGAGCTCGTCGAGCAGGGTGCCGATCAGCATCGAGCCGGTGGCCCCGATCGGGTGGCCGAGCGCCATCGCCCCACCGTTCACGTTGACCTTGTCCCAGTCGGCGCCGGTGTCGCGCAGCCACTTCAGCACGACCGCGGCGAACGCCTCGTTCACCTCGAACAGGTCGATGTCGTCGATCGTCATGCCGGCCTTCTTCAGCACCAGGTGCGTGGCCGGTCCGGGCGCGGTGAGCATGATCACCGGCTCGGTGCCGGCGACGGCGGTCATCACGATCCGGGCGCGTGGCGTCATGCCGTGGGCCCGGGCGTAGTCGGGTGAGGCGACGAGCACCGCGCCGGCGCCGTCCACCACGCCCGAGCTGTTGCCGGCGTGGTGCACGTGGTGGATCGCGTCGATGTGCGGATACGCGATGCGGGCGATCTCGTCGATGCTCTTGCCGCGGTCGGGCAGCACGTGGGCGCCCATCCCGGCGAAGCTCGGCGACAACTTGGCGAGGTCCTCCACGGTGGTGCCCGGGCGCGGGAACTCCTCGTGGTCGAGCGCGAGCCGGCCGTCGTCGTGGAAGATCGGCACGAGCGAGCGGTCGAAGCGACCCTCGGCGATCGCCGCTGCCGCTCGGTTCTGGCTGTCGACGCCGAGCTGGTCGCACTGCTCGCGGGTGAAGCCCTCGACGGTGGCGATCAGGTCGGCCGAGATGCCCTGGGGCACCATGTCGTACTGGTCGCGCAGGTGGCGGTTGTTCGCGGTGAAGCCGTCGACGTGCATCGGCGACGGCCGCGACATGCTCTCGACGCCGCCGGCCACGACGAGGTCCTGGAAGCCGGAGAGCACGCCCATCGCGGCGAAGTTCACGGCCTGCTGGCCCGAGCCGCAGAAGCGGTTGAGGGTGACGCCCGGCGCCTCGATCGACCAGCCGGCGTCGAGCGCCGCCATGCGGGCGATGTCCATCGAGTGGTCGCCGCTGCCGGCACCGCAACCCATCACGACGTCGTCGACCTCGGCGGTGTCGAACCCGTTGCGCTGCTGCAGCGCGTTCAACACCTGGGCGAGGATCCGCTGCGGGTGCACCTCGTGCAGCGCCCCGCTCTCCTTGCCCTTGCCGCGCGGTGACCGCACCGCATCGATGATCCAGGCCTCACGTTCCATGGCGACTCCTCCTCGTCGGGCGAGACGCTAGATCACGGCCTCCACGGTCCTCCGACCCGGCGTGGGCGCCAGCCGCTCGACGAGTCGTCGCGCCACCTCGACCGCCCGCGGGTCGGCTCCCGTCGCTCGGTGGGCGATCGCGACCGTGCAGGGCGACAGGTCGACGACGGGGATGATCGCGATGCCGGCGAAGCTGAAGCCCGGCCGGGACGTGGCCCCGATCGCGACACCGGCACCGGTCGTCGCCGCGAGCAGCCCCTCTTCGGCGTTCCGGCAACGAGCGCCGATCCGGACCGGACGACCGCGCCGTTCGGCGACGGCCATCCAGAAGTCGTGGAACACCAGGTCCGTCTCCGGTGGGGCGATCCATGGTTCGTCGACCAGGTCCTCCAGGGTGAGCTCGGTGCGCGCGGCCAGCCGGTGGTGCACCGAGAGTGCTGCGACTCGCGGCAACTCCCGCAGCGGCAGCGTCACGAGGTCGGCGTCGTCGAAGGGTCGGAAGACGATGCCGAGATCCGTCCTGCCCGACCTCACCCCGGCGTCGGTGTCGCCGAACTCGGCCTCCGAGATCGTGAGCCGCAGGGACATCGACCGTGCCGTCTCGGAGAGCGCCGCGACGAGGTCGGGTCCGGCGGCGTGCGTCATCAGCCCCACGCGCAGCTCGTCGCGGTGACGGTTCGCCTCGATGCGAGCGTGGGCCTCGAACTCGTCCGCGCTGCGGACCAGTTCACGCGCTGCCGGCAGCAGCGCGACGCCGCTCGCCGTCAGCTGCACACGCCGGGTGGACCGGTCGAACAGCGCCACGCCGAGGCGCTGTTCGAGCAACCGGATCTGACGGCTGATCCCGGACGGGTCGAGGTGCCGTCGATCGGCCGCCCGCGCGAAGTGGAGCTCGTCGGCCGCGGCCAGGAACGTCCGCACCAGCTCGAGGTCGGGATTCATGCGGTTCGCACCATAGTGATCCCCGAAGTCGCCTTGTTCCGCCCGGGTCGCCGTGGTCGTCTGACCCGCGTGGAGTCCGACGGGGGTCGGACCGCAACGAGGGGGAACACCATGGACCGTCGTACCGTCCGTCCAGCCGTCCGCTGGTCGATCGCGGTCGTCGCACTCGTCGTCGCCGCATCCTGCGGTGGTGACGGTGATGACGATGGCGACGGCGAGACCGGCGCACCGTCGACCACCGCAACCGTCGCACCGACCGTGCCCGAGACGACGGCGCCCGACACCGTGCCCGAGACCACGTCACCGGCCACCACGGCCGCGCCGGCGACGACCGAGGCGCCCGCCACCACGGAACCGGCCGCCGGGGCGGCCGCGCTGACCGGTCTGACGATCGATCCGGCCGACGCGCTCGCGGCGCTGGAGTGCGACGGCGAGGGCACGCCCATGCTGTTCGTCCACGGCACCGGGTCCTCGCCCGAGGAGAGCTTCGGCCCGGGGGTCGCCGCCGCGATCGCCACGGCCGCCGGCGACACGGCGGTGTGCACGATCGCGCTGCCCGACCGCGCCGTCGGTGACATCCAGGTGTCGGGCGAGTACGTCGCGGTGGCGCTCGCCGAGCTCGCGTCGTCGAGCGGTGGACCGGTCCCCGTGCTCGGTCACAGCCAGGGCGTGCTCGTCGCACGTTGGGCGATCGCCCACTGGAGCCCGGTCGCCTCGGCGTCGATGCTCGTGGCGGTCGCCGGGCCCAACGCCGGTGCGCCGGTGGTCGACGGTCTGTGCGCTGCGGGCTGCGCGGCCTCGTTGCAGCAGATGCGACCCGGCTCGGCCTTCCTCACCGCGCTCGACGCGGCGTGGTCGGACGTCGAGGTGCCCGTCACCGTGATCCGCAGTCTCACCGACGAGTTCGTCCCGGCCGACTCGGCCGCAGCCGTGACGGGGGCGACCCTGGTGACCGTGCAGGACGTCTGCCCGGCGAGCACGACCACGCACGCAGGGCTGCTGGCCGACGGGGTCACCGTCGCCGCGGCGGTGAGCGCGTTGGCGAACGGCGGTGTCGCCGACCCGTCGTCGCTCGGCGCAGAGCTGTGTACACCGCCGACGGGCATCGACGCCGCAGCCGTGGCGGCAGCCGGCGACGCGGCGTTCGGTGCCGTGCTGACCGCCCCGGTCGTGGCCGAGGAACCGCCGCTCGCCCCCTACGTGTGAGTCAGCGGGCGGCGGGGCGCACCAACTCGCCGGGACGGGTGTCGAGCGCGGCGGCGACCAGTTCGCCGTCGCGCACGACCGGGACGCCGTTGACCAGCAGGTGGCGCATGCCCTCCGGCTGGTCGGCGGTGAGCCGTTCGCAGTCGGCCGGGAAGTCACGCACCCGGCGCAGCGGGCCGGGCGCCACGGTGGCCGGGTCGAACACGGCGAGGTCTGCGATCGCGCCCTCCCGGATCACGCCCCGGTCGGCGAAGCCGAAGATCTCGGCCTGCTGCTGGGTGAGCTTGTGGATCGCCTGCTCGAGGGTGAGCACGCCCTTGCCGCGCACCCAGTTGCCGAGCAGGTCGGTGGCGAGCGGCGCGTCGCACAGCTGCCCCACGTGGGCGCCCGCGTCGCTGAGGCCCAGGGTGCACCCCTCGGTCTGCAACAGCGTGGCGATGCCGTCCTGGTCGTCGTTGGCGAGCACCGCCTTCACCCGGAACCGGCGCAGGTCCGGTTCCTCGAGGGTGAGGTCGAGCAGCGCGTCGAACGGATCGGCGCCGCGGTCCGCGGCGAGGTCGAGCAGGCGGCGGCCGACGAACTCGGGGTGCGCGTCGCTCTCCATGATCTCGTAGGTCTCCCACCGCGGCGGGATGCCCTTGCCGGCGGCCCATCCGTCGCGCACGCGCTGCCGCCAGGTGGTGTCGGCGTAGTGGGCGCGCCGGTCGTCGATCGACAGCGGCATCAGCTCGGCGAACACCGGCGAGGTGTTGAGCGTGAACGGCTCGATCATCGTCATCGAGAACGTGAGCGGCCGGCAGCTCACCTGCGGGTACACCTTCGCCCCACGCGCCACGCCGCGCTGGTGGATCTCCAACGCCTTGAGGTGCGCGCCGGTCGCGGTGGTGAGCAGCGCGGTCCACGTGACCGGCACGCCGAGTTCGAGCTGGAGGTCGTAGATCTGCTCGAAGCGCAACCCCTCGCTGGTTCCGTTGATGCCGATCACGCCCTTGCCGGTCTCGGCGACGGCGCGGCACAGCTGCTCGACCTCGGTGCGGTCGGCCCACCGGCTCGGGATCGGCTGACCGTCGGCGCCGAGGTGGGTGACGGCGAAGCTGGTGGCGAACCCGGCCGCGCCGGCCTCCATCGCCTCCGTCACGAGCGCCGCCATCGCCTCGATCTCGTCGCGCGTGGCGGTGCGGCTCGAGGCGTCCTCACCCATGACGTAGATGCGCAGCGGGGTGTGGCCGATGTAGGCGGCGTAGTTCAGTACCGTGCCGCGCCGCTCGATCGTGCGCAGGTACTCGGGGAACGACTCGAACTCCCACGGGATGCCGGCGTTCAGCGACGCCGGATCCATGTCCTCCACCTTCTCCAGCGTGTGCGCGATCAGCTCGCGATCCGCCGGTCGGGTGGGGGCGATCGAGAAGCCGCAGTTGCCGGCGACCACCGTGGTGACCCCGTGGAAGCACGACGGGGTGAGCGCCGGGTCCCAGAACACCTGGGCGTCGTAGTGGGTGTGGATGTCGATGAAGCCGGGGCTCACCACACACCCCGCGGCGTCGAGCTCGCGGTCGCCCACCACGTCGGTGCCCACGGCGACGATGCGGCCGTCGCGCACCGCGACGTCGGCGCGCACGCCCGGCGCGCCGGTGCCGTCCACCACCGTGCCACCGCGGATCACCAGCACCTCGCCGGCCGGTCCCTCCGAGTCCTTCGTGCCGTCGCCCATGTGCGGTCCCCCTCTGCGCTCACGACCGGTCGGTCGACCGTCCCATGGTCGCGCACCGGCGGCGAGCGATCGGACTCCGAGCGGCGCGGCCGGTGCCGGACCGCGTCTGCCCGAGCCGGTTCGGGCCGTTGGTCCCTGGCGTCGGCCGGGGACCGGTCGACCATGGAACCAGGTGGCGGTGTGCCGACCGCCGCCGCCTCGCCGATCCGGCGGACGCCGGATCACGTCGCAGAGGAGGACACCATGAGCACGCCCAAGATGCTCGCACCGATGGTCGACCAGTGGCCCGCATGGCTGGGTCGACTCGGGATCCCGGAGTCGTGGCAGCAGTTCCTCGACGCCGAGACCATCCGTGTGGAGGAGTACCGCGACGGCGACATGCTCGTCGTCCGGGCGGAGCTGCCCGGCATCGACCCCGACCGTGATGTCGAGGTCGTCGTGGCCGACGGCATGCTGCGCATCCACGCCGAGCGCACCGAGCGCACCGAGCGCACCGAGCGCACCGAGCGCACGGAGTTCACCGGCGAGCCCGCCGGGAGGAAGGTGACCGAGGCCGAGACGACCGAGGCCGAGACGACCGAGGTCGAGGAGGCCGAGGTGAAGGAGGCCGAGGTGAAGGAGGCCGAGGCTCGCCGCCACTACCGCAGCGAGTTCCGCTACGGCTCGTTCACCCGGGCGCTCGCGCTGCCGGCCGGCGTCGCCGAGTCCGACGTCACCGCCACCTACACCGACGGGATCCTCGAGGTCCGGGTGCCGATGGTGGAGGCCGCCGAGCGCACCCGCACCGTGCCCGTCACCCGCGGGTGACCGACACGGGTCGGTGCTCGACCCACGCCGCCGGCGTCGTCTCCGGGCGACGCCGGCGGTCTCGCGTCAACCGTCCTCGCGTCAACCGTCCTCGCGTCAACCGTCCTCGCGTCAACCGTCCTCGCTGCCGTGGGGCGGGAACTCGACGTGGTCGGGGAGCACGTGGCCGAGCGCCTCGATGTGCGGGCGCCACAGGTCCAACGCGAACCGGTACCAGCCGTGGCAGCCGACGGGGAGACGGCCACCGGCGAGCTCGAAGCACCGCTCGACCTCGAGTTCGAAGCTGAATCCGAGCGACGTCATCGGGTCGGCGACGCGGAACCAGGGCAGCACCTCCGGAACCATCTGGCTCCAGAAGACGTCCTCGTAGAACGCGTTGCCGCGCCACCGCAGGTACGGGTTCCGCAACCACTCGTTCGTCGAGTTGCCGATGCCCAGCGCCTTGATCGTGACCAGCGGGAGGTCGCGTAGCTCGGCCGACCACGGCGAGCCGGCCGGGGCGCGGCGGAAGCTGCCGGGCCGTTCGAGCAACCGCAGCGTGCGGTTCACGCGGACGTGCGCGTCGTTGTCGCGGAGCGAGAAGCCGCTGTTGCTGCCGCCCGGCATGAACGGCTCGCCACCCGGCTGGGGCGAGGGCTTCCAGAACGGAGCACCCACGTAGTGGAAGCCGCGCTCGCACCACTCGTCGAGCTCGTCGCGGAACACGAACACATCCGGTTCGTGGCACAGCGTGAACCGGTATCGCTCGCCGAAGTGCCGGAACAACATCGAGCTGGTCTTCAGGTCGCTGTAGGCCAGGTACCCGGCCATGCGGCGGGGCGGCACGTGCACGATCCGCAGGCCGGGGAGCAGCGCTTCGTAGGCGTCGGTCGGCATGCCGCGGGGGCACACGAGGTGGAGGTCGTGGCGGCCGAGCACCGCCGCGCACTGTTCGAGCCCGACCCGCTCCCACGGACTCACGTCGGGGCGGTGGGTGAACACGACCACGGCAGCGTTCGACCGAGAACGGGACCTGCTCCTCGGCATGTCGACACGGTAGCCCACGATGAGCCAGGTGCGCGGTCGTGGGGTGCGGTCGAGTGACCGGGGGGTGTCCGGTCTCGGTTCGTGGGTCGATGGGTGACCGGGCGGTGTCGTGCGGGTGCGCGCACACGGGGTGTACGTGACGCAACGGTGAATCCTGAGGGACGTCGCCGCCCACCCCCGGTCGGGCCGGTCCGTCGATCCCTAGGGTCGCCCGCATGGCGGCCAGGGTGGCGGGGAGGCGGAGCGACGGTGGCCGGCGTGAGCGGCCGGCGGCGATGCGCCGCGCCGTGCTGGTCGCAGCCCTGGCGGCGGCCGCCGCGGGGTGCGAGCTCGACTCGGGGGCCGCTCCGGCGTCGGCGCCGCTGCCCACCGCCGTCGAGACGGCGGCCGTCACCGCGCCGCCGACGCCCGCTCAGGGCGGCGGCTCGGACCTCGCCGAGGTGGTGATCGACGGCTCCGTCGGTGCGAACGCGGCGTCCGGAGCGCCGGGATCGTCAGGGGTCGGGCTCGAGTCCGGATCGGTCGCGGAGACGTCCGCCGATCCATCGGGCACGGAGTCGGCGATCGCGGTGCCCGGTGCCCTCGGCGACGTCACCGGCGGCGCGTCCTCCTCCGCCAGGCCGGAAGCTGCGATCGTGCCGCAGGACGCCTCCGCGTCGGACGCGGCACCCGTCGCGGTCGCCGCCGCCCTGTCGACGAGCACGTGGATCAGCGGCGGCGTCGTCGGGCCGGCGGCTCCGGGTTCGGGGTCGTCCCTGCCGATCCGGCCGAGCGCTGCGGCCACGGTTGCCGCCACCTCCTCCGCGTCCGTGTCCTCCGCGTCCGTGTCGTCCGCGTCCGTGTCCTCCTCGGTGGCCGCGTCGGCCTCGACAGCCGCGTCGGCCTCGACAGCCGCGTCGGCCTCGACAGCCTCGCCGACCACGACCGTCACGACTGGCCCGGCGACCTCCACGACCTCCGGCCCGGCGTCGACGAGCACGGCCTCCAGCAGCCCGACGTCCACCACGTCCGCCCCTGCGACGACCACGGCTCGACCGGTGTCGACGGTGCCATCGTCGGTGACGACGACCACGGCTCGACCGGTGTCGACGGTGCCATCGTCGGTGACGCCGACCACGACGACGCGACCGTCGCTGCCGCCGACCACGACGACGCGACCGTCGGTGACGCCGACCACGACGACGCGACCGTCGCTGCCGCCGACCACGACGACCACCACGGCCACGACGGCGCGGCCCCCGGCCTCGGTGGTGGTGCCGCCGGTGGGGTCGCAGCCGTTTGCGATTCCGGCGCCGGGTGTGGGGTTGTCGGTGGGTGGGACGATGCCGTCGCGTGGTCCGATTCAGCGTCCGAGTGGTGATGGGACGGGGAACTTCCGGATCGGGTGTCGGTATTCGCACATGAACTACGACGATTCGATCGTGTTCCCGGGTCAGCCGGGTCGTGCGCATCTGCACGTGTATTTCGGGAACACGGGGTCGAATGCGTTCTCGACGGCGCAGAGTCTGTTGACGTCGGGGAACTCGACGTGTGATGGGGGGACGTCGAACCGGTCGAGTTACTGGTTGCCGGCGATGATCGATGCGGGGAACCGGGCGGTGGTGCCGGCGGGGATGGGTGTGTATTACAAGTCGGGGTATCAGGGGATCGAGCCGCAGGAGATCTCGCCGACGTTCCCGAACGGGTTGAAGATCATCGCGGGTGATGCTCGTGCGACGGGGCCGCAGTCGGTGGCGCCGGTGTCGTGGGAGTGTCGTGCGACGGGTGAGCGGTCGGCGGCGATCCCGGCGTGTCCGCAGGGGTCGTATCTGCAGGGGCACGTGGAGTTCCCGCAGTGTTGGGACGGGATCAATCTGGACAGCCCGGATCATCAGAGTCACATGGCGTACGGGCGCAATGGTGGGTGTCCGGCGAGTCATCCGGTGGCGTTGCCGGACATCACGTTGAACATCGATTACGTGGTGGGTGCGGGTGGCACGGCCGGGTGGCGGTTGTCGAGCGACATGTACTCGGGGCCGGGCGGGTACTCGTTGCACGCGGACATCATCACGGCGTGGGATCCGGCGATCAGCTCGCAGTGGTTGAACAACTGCACCCGTCAGAACGCGGACTGCGGCGTCGGCCAGATCAGCGACACCCAGATGCTGGTGTTCTGATGGCTCCGGGTCCTGGCGTTCCGGCGGCGTCGGAGCGGTCTCTCAGGGCCGAACGCGGGACGCGCGGGCGCAACCGCGATCTCTAATGTTACGGTTCAGATGACCGCGCTCCGTGGTCAACTCGGACGGGAACGCCTCACCTGAACAGGTGAAATGTGACGGGACCGTAACGATCCGGGGTGTTTTCGGCGCCACTCCTCGTCACGGTTGTCATCGTTCTGTAGTGTTTCCGTCATGAAGTTCACGAAAGCTCAAGGGCGGAGCGCGAGTGGCCGATACTCGATCATGGTGTCGTCCCGGAGAACGTCCACTCGGGTCCGGACGGCGGTCGCTGCGGCGGCCGTCGTGCTCGCAGCGGGGTGCGCCACGGTGCCCAACGCCTCGCCCGCACCGGTCCCGCCCGCCAAGCCGCTCGTCGAGTCGCCGCCGGCAGCGGCGCCGCCGGCCGTCCCGGGTCCGGTCACCACGCCGCCGCTCGGTGCGCCTGCGGTGCCGAAGCCGGTCACACAGCCGGTCACACAGCCGGTCACACAGCCGGTCACACAGCCGGCGCCCGCACCTGCCCCGGCGCCGACGGTCCCGGGTGCGCCCGCTCCCACGTCACCCGCACCGGCGCCGGTGGGGTCGCAGCCGTTTGCGATTCCGGCGCCGGGTGTGGGGTTGTCGGTGGGTGGGACGATGCCGTCGCGTGGTCCGATTCAGCGTCCGAGTGGTGATGGGACGGG
>Ga0315904_10006842_pt1 | contig 15462 bp, 25 predicted proteins | sample LakEriMetagenome_6_FD_203529 | JGI IMG/M metagenome (GOLD analysis project Ga0315904, IMG submission 203529) | Freshwater fungal communities from buoy surface, Lake Erie, Ohio, United States - Buoy 12 MA120 | ecosystem: Environmental > Aquatic > Freshwater > Lake | place: USA: Lake Erie, Ohio... | reverse complement strand
GTCAGGTTGTAACAGTTGCTGCTACAACTAACACAGGTGTTAACGGCACATTTACCATCACAGGTACAACATCAACAACATTTACATACGCATTGACAGCATCTAATATCACATCAGTTGCTGACACAGGTACTGTTACATTTACCAACAACTACCGTGCGATTATCGCAGGTCGTGAAGCATTGGCTGAAGCACAGGCTGCAGACATCTCAACCGTTATCGGTCCAGAGATCGACGCACTACGTCGCTTCCGTACAATCGGTTGGTACTACTTCGGAGGCTTTGCACGCCTTCGTGAAGCTGCTCTCTTCCGTATTGAGTCAGCTGCAACAAACGGATAATTCCGCTAGTGCAACGGCAGGGGGTAGGGAAACCTACCCTCTGTCACTTAGGAAAGGTTGGATATGGCATACACACTAATGACTCCGTACCAGTGGCAAACGTGGGGAGCAGGTGGCTCGGAGTTTACTCCGTACTCACGCCTTGCTGGTCGTCGCTTTAACGGTGGAACTATTGACGGGCCTATTCCAATTAGCCTTACAGATGTAGCACGTGGACAAACTTTAATCGTTAATGGAACTAATGTTACTTTGACATTGACTCCAAGCCAAGATGATCTAGCAGCAGCTAGTTATTATTTCCTTGGTGGACACGAGTATGAGATCAGTGACTACCAAGCACAGGTTCTTATCAACGCAGGATATGGCGATTGGGTCACTCCAGTATGAGTTTACATAGACGAACAACGCACCTTGAGTATGTAGAAGGATGCTTCGGCTGCAAGGTAGGAGATCTAGAGTTGAGCGTAGGTGCTGCTAACCACAGAGGTATACCTACAGCTAAGCAACACGATAAGGAACTACAGTCTTATTATGATGCTACAAGGCAGGGAATAGAACCACGTTCAACAAAGAGTAAAGATATAAACGCAGCAGTTCAACTTTCCAACGAGGCTGGTAAGGCTTTCGATGGAATCTCAATGACATTCAAAGACTAAGGAGAAAACAATGCCAAACGTAGACGGAAAGAAGTTTCCATACACAGCAAAAGGTAAGATGGATGCAAAGAAAGAAATGAAGAAGAAGATGATGAAGAAGGCAGCCATTAAGAAGATGGGGAAGAAGAAGTAATGGAAAACTACTCAGAAGATATTACAAAGTACCCAACACCTGACAAGCAGTACGATGGTGCTAAGAAGTATGAGACATACGAATCAATCCAAACTGGTGCGATGGGCAAGTCTGCTAAGTAATGGCTAAATCTCCAGCGTGGCAAAGAGCAGAGGGCAAGAACCCCAAGGGTGGCCTCAACGCAAAAGGTCGTGCCTCTGCCAAAGCGCAGGGGATGAACCTCAAGCCTCCAGTCAAGAAGGCTGAGGCTGCTAAGTCTCCTAAGTCTGCAGGACGACGCAAGTCTTTCTGTGGTCGTATGTGTGGGATGAAAGCAAAGAACACTTCTAGTAAGACAGCCAAAGATCCGAACTCAAGAATAAACAAGTCACTTCGCGCTTGGGATTGTAGTTGCAAATGAAGAAGAAGGCAGCATTCTGGGATACAAAAAATCCTAAAGAGAAGTCAAAGAAATTAACGCCAGCACAAAAGGCGGCAGCAAAAGCACGGGCTAGGGCAGCAGGACGACCTTATCCAAATCTAGTAGATAACGCAGCAGCGTCTCGTAAAAAGAAGAAGTGAGGTAGACAGGTGGCACTAGGAGAATACGGCACAACGTTATTAGATGAACTTAATCGTTTGGCTAATGGTGGCACCTATCGAGTACCAGGTGCGATGGTTGGTGAAGCACTTGCTGCTCGTCAATGGGCAGTTGCACGTTCAGTATCAACAAATTTAACAGACACAGTGGGAGTTCTAAATGCGATTGCGGGTACGACTGACACTAATCGTCTTGATTATAGCGGCGTATGTAACCTCATCGCTGGTACTTTTCAACTACCTGCAGCGCAAGCTCTCAGAGGAGTCTCATCGTGAGTGCTAAATACAATATCGTTTGCGAACAAGCAACTACATTCAATCTGGACTTTGTGGTCCAGACAGGCAATGTCCCTTGGGACCTGACTGGTTATGATGCAACTATGACCATTCGCCCATTCGTTGGCTCTAACGAGACAACACTACTAGCAACCAATGACAATGGTCTTATTACTCTTGGCACAACAGGTGGAGATGTCAACGTTACCTTTAGTGCTGCCACAACAGCAGACCTAGAGCCTGGTAGATATGCCTATGATTTTGTTTTTGATTCAGGCTCAGTCGTCACACGTTTGCTTGAAGGTAAGTTTATTGTCGTAGCAGGTGTGACTGTATGAGTGAAACAGTTGTAGTAATCTACCAAGATCCTGCAAATGGTATCTCTGTTAATATCGAGCCACAAACTTTGGCTCAAGAGGTTATCGTTTCTACTACACCTGCACCTGAAACATCAGTAGTATTATCTAACGACCAAGGACCACAAGGTCCTGGTGGTGCAACAGGACCGACTGGACCAACAGGTCCAGCAGGATCAACTGGAGCTACAGGCGCAGCAGGTGTGACTGGAGATGTCGGACCTACAGGTTTAACAGGCCCTACGGGGCCTACAGGCCCTATTGGACCTACTGGCGTGGGAGCCACAGGTGCAACAGGACCTACGGGAGCAACAGGAGCAACAGGTGATATTGGAGTTACTGGACCAATTGGCGCGACGGGTGCCACGGGTCCTATTGGAGCCACGGGTGACACAGGACCTGCAGGCGCAACGGGTCCAGCGGGAGCAACAGGTCCAGCAGGATCTACAGGTGCTACAGGAGTCACGGGAGATACTGGACCTACGGGACCAGTTGGAGCAACTGGAACGACAGGCCCATCAGGTCCAGAAGGACCTACAGGAGCGACTGGCCCACAAGGTGTAACAGGTGCTACTGGTCCATCAGGTGCCACAGGAGCTACAGGTTCTACTGGTGCAGGTGGAGCGTTAGGTTATTACGGTTCATTCTATGATATGACCGACCAACCTTTAGCAAGTATTACAACAGCACAGGTTGTTGCTATTGGTAACACTACCGAAGCAAATGGCGTTAGCATTGTCAGTGGCGATGAAATTACTTTTGCAAACGCTGGTACTTATAGTCTTACATTTTCTATTCAAGTTACTAATATCGCTAACTCTGTTGAGAAAGCAACTTTCTGGCTAAAGACAAACAATGTTGATTATCCTGATTCAGCTACAGAAATAGATTTACAGCCTCGTAAATCAGCATCAGAACCTAATCGTCAGGTCATTACAATTAACTATGTTGCAACAGCAACAGCAGGACAACAAGTACAGATCTACTGGTCTGGTACAAGCACTGACTTAAAACTTGAATCATTGGCAGCAGGAACATCTCCAGTATCTCCTGCCGTTCCTTCTATTATTGTTACAGCAGTACAGGTTATGTACACACAGGTTGGACCAACAGGACCTACAGGACCTACAGGTCCTGCGGGTGCAACTGGACCAAGTGGACCTGCAGGTTTAGATGGAGCTACAGGTGCAACAGGACCATCAGGTGCTGTTGGTGCTACTGGACCAGAAGGAGCAACAGGACCTATCGGTGCTACAGGACCTCAAGGTGTAACTGGAGACATAGGACCAACTGGACCAGCAGGTGCTACAGGACCAGTGGGTGCTACAGGCCCTGACGGTGCAACAGGTACTGCAGGTGCTACAGGTGCCACTGGGCCAGCAGGTGCAACTGGTGCAACTGGTGCAACAGGTGCTACAGGACCTGCAGGTTCGGGTGACTTCAGCGTATTTCTACTAATGGGAGCATAAGCAATGGCAACAACATACAAAGTTCTAGGGCAATCTGCCCCAGCAAATACATCAAACGCTGATGCCTATACGGTGCCATCGGCTACATCTGCTGTTCTATCAACCATTGTAGTTGCTAACACAACTGCAACAGCCGCAACTGCTCGTATCTTTGTACGCATTGGCGGTGCTGCAGCAGGAGCAAGCAACGCAATAGTCTATGACACAAGTTTTAATGGCAACTCAACAACTGCTTTTACTATCGGAATTACACTTGCAACAACTGACATCATTACTGTTCAAACTGGAACAGCAAATGCCTTAACCTTTTCCGTATTTGGAAGTGAGATCTCCTAATGGCTATCAATACAATTCCAGGACCTACTAATCGAGTTGCAGAGTTCACATCATCTGGCACTTGGGTTTGTCCATCAGGTGTTTATGCTGCTGAGTTCCTAGTAGTTGGAGCAGGCGGAGGCGGTGGCGGATGTTCAAATTCCGTAGGTACTTCGGCATCAACAGGCGGTGGCGGCGGTGGTGGCGCAGTTAAAAAAATTACATTGCCAACAACTCCAGGTTCAAGTTATACGGTAACAGTTGGTGCTAAGGGTACTGGTGGAAGCGCTGCAGCAGGTGGCAATGGTGGCTATTCAGAAATTGTTTTATCTGGCAACACACTTATTCGTTCGTACGGCGGTCAAGGTGGTGGAGGTGTAACAAGCGATACGATAGTTGCTGCAACACTTACACAAACAATAGCAGGCTCAGGTGGATTGTCATTTAGTCGCTCATCTGCAACAAATCTTTCAGGAGGCGGCGGAGGCGGGGCCTTTCCATACTTGTTTGCCAATCCAACAACTCAAACAAATAATGCCACAGGTCTGTACAACAATGACAATGGACCCGAAGGCGGTGCGGGTGGAACTGGAAATACCACCGCAGGCAGAACTATGGGTCGAATTGGTATTGATGGCTTTGGAGCAGGTGGCGGTGGTGCGAGAGTCTCCACAAGCGCACTAGAGGCAAATGCTGGCGCCGTATCTTACGGGGCAGGAGCAGGTGCTGGAGCAGGTTCAGTTGTTGTAACAACAAACGTTGCAGGAACAGCAGCAGTAGCCAACACAGGATCAGGTGGCGGCGGCGCAGCAGCCGCACTGTCAACCACGGCTGTATCAGGTGGCAATGGAGCAGACGGAATTGTGAGGATCTTTTATGTCGCATAGTAGATTTGCAATTATTGAAAATGAAGTAGTGGTCAACTGCATTGCAGCAGATGATGACTTCGTAGCACAGTTTTATCCAGGAGCAATTGAAATTGACGATGTAGTACCAGAGCCTTGTCCTGGATGGTGGTACAAAAACGGACAGTTCATCTGTCCACCACAGCCAGAACCAGAGCCTGAAGAAGTGGTTGACCCTGTAGCATAGTGCTATGAGATTCCACGTTATTAGCCTGCCTCATACGCAGACTACAAAAGAATATGTTAACTGCGCCTATACCGAGAAGGTAAGACGCTTTTGTATAATGATGAAGAACCTTGGGCATACGGTTTACCTGTATGCCAGCGAGGATAATGAAGCACCGTGTGATGAGTTAATTACTTGTATCACAAAGGAGCAACAGCAAGAAGCCTTAGCTGGTAAACATTTTACCGAAGCTGAGTTTAATAATGAACTACCTCACTGGCAGATCTTTAATGGTAAGGCCATAGCAGAGCTAGGCAAGCGCTTAGAACAGAAAGACTTTATCTGCCTTATCGGTGGTGCATCACAAGAACCAATCGCTAAGGCCTATCCCAACCACATCAGCGTAGAGTTTGGTGTGGGTTATGGTGGAGTATTTAGTAAGTACAAAGTCTTTGAGTCATACGCTTGGATGCACAGCATCTATGCAATGTTTAAGAACCCAACATCAGTAGATGGTAACTTCTATGATGCGGTAATTCCTGGTTACTTAGAGCCAGAGATGTTTCCGCTACAGGAAAAGAAAGAAGACTACTACCTCTACGTAGGGCGTATGGTAGATCGCAAGGGTTTGATTATTGCCCAGCACGTATGCAAGGAACTTGGCCTTAAACTTATTATGGCAGGACCTGGTAAAGATCCTAAGATTGAATACGGCGAGTGGGTAGGACCAGTTGGTCCTGAAGAACGAGCAAAGTTAATGGGTGGTGCTATTGCTTTGTTTGCACCTACGTTATACATAGAACCTTTCGGTAATGTTGTTATCGAAGCACAGACCTGTGGAACTCCAACGATTACCACAGACTGGGGAGCATTTACCGAAACCAATCCACAAGGTGTTACTGGATACCGTTGCAGAAATGCAATGGAGTTTGCAGTAGCTACAGAGTGGGTTAAAGATCTAGACCCAGTAGCAATACATAAGAGGGCAGTAGCGTTATATTCACTAGATGCTATCGCACCACAATACGAACAATACTTTGCACGACTGCTAACTCTATGGGGAGATGGCTGGTATGAGAGGAAATAATGCCAACACTAAATGAGATGATTGACGACGTACGAGGAAGCCTACAGGGGTATACCTTGCGTCAAGATCGCATCACCTATGTAGCAAACCCAAGTGGTATCAATACAACCGATACTGAAATCACAGTTGGTTCTGCATCTAACCTAGCAAAAGGTGTCATTGAAATTGATGACGAACTAATCTGGATTGATTCCTTTGATAAGGCAAACAACGTTCTCAACGTTATCCCAGGATTTGGTCGTGGGTTCCAAGGAACAAACCCAGCACCACACTCTCAGTATGCACAGGTTACTTTGGCTCCAACATTTCCACGAGTAAACATCAAGAAGGCTATCAACGATACAATCAATAGTCTCTACCCTAAGCTATGGGCTACTTCATCTACAACCTTTACATTCAATGCTTCACAAACAACATACCCACTGCCTGATGATCTTGAAAGCATCATCTATATGTCTTGGCAGACAACAGGTTCTAGCCTTGAGTGGTTGCCTATTAACCGCTGGCGAGCAGATCCTATGGCTAACACAGCAACATTTAACACAACCAACACAGTCAATATCTACGAGAATATTCAGCCTGGTAGAACAGTACAGGTCTATTACACAACTACACCTAACACCTTAGATTCAAGCACAGATGACTTTGCAGATGTTACTGGATTGCCAGATACCTGCGCTGATGTAGTCACCCTTGGTGCTGCATACAAGTTGCTTTCATACCTTGATGCTGGTCGAATCAACCTAACTTCAGCAGAGTCAGATCTTAATGACTCAAAACTTCCATCTACTGCTGGAGTATCTGCATCCCGTTATATCTTTGCACTCTACAACCAGCGTCTTAATGAAGAGGCTTTGAAGTTGCAAGATAAGTTTCCAATCCGAATCCACTACACCCGTTAAGGAAAACCAATGACACGTAAGTTCTCTAGCATCAGCGTTGCAACAACGCTTGCTTCAGGCATCTCAAACTCTGCAACAACTATGACAGTTGCAACTGGTACTGGAACTGCTTTGATGGGTGGTGTAACTCTTGCTGCAGGCAACGTAGACCAGTTCACTGTGGCAATTGACCCAGATACTATCAACGAAGAAATTGTGTTTGTTACAGCAGTGGCTTCTGACACCCTTACTGTTGTTCGTGGTCGTGCTGGTTCATCTGCCATTGCTCACACAGGCGGTGCGGCAGTCAAACACGTGCTTACATCTGATGACCTAACAGCATTTACCACGGCAATCTCTCCAGTAACTAGCGTTGGCTTTGCTGGTTCAACATCTGGTACAACCACGGTTCAAGCAACTGCTATCGCAGGTACAACAACACTTACGCTTCCAGCAGCAACAGACACAGTTGTTGCTAGAGCAACTACAGATACACTAACTAATAAAACTATTAACTCCTCTAACAATACTCTTGTTGGAATAGTAACCCCAACAAGCACAGATACTCTTACTAACAAAACTCTAACTGCACCAGTAGCAACTGTTGCTCTTAATGCTCAGACTGGTACTACCTATACATTTGTACTTTCTGATGCAAGCAAGTTTGTAACTTGCAGTAACGCTAGCGCTATTGCAGTAAGTATTCCAACTAACGCATCTGTGGCTTTTCCTACTGGAACTGTTATCAATGTTCAGCAGATTGGCGCAGGGCAAGTAACTATTGCAGCAGCTACTCCTGGAACTACAACTGTTACATCTGCAGGTATTACATCTGCTACACCCAAGACTCGCGCTCAGTATTCTGCAGTCACTTGCATTAAGACTGGAACAGATACCTGGACAGTGGTAGGAGATATCGTTTAATGACCCTTATCCCAATCTTTACAGGTGGTGGTAATGGTGGATTCTCTGCAACTGGTGGAACTATTACAACAGCAGGTGGATATAAGTACCACACCTTTACCACTGATGGAAACTTCACAGTCGTACAAGGCACGACAACAGTTGAATACCTAGTTGTTGGTGGCGGTGGATCAGGCGGTGCTGCAAATGGATTTACTGGCGCTGGACAATACACAGCATCTGGCGGTGGCGGTGGTGGTCAAGTAATTTATGGCACTCAATCATCAATAAATATGTTCCTTACAATAGGTCTAGGTGGAGTACTAGGAAATGGTGGGAACACTGAACTTTATATTGACCCACCTATTGGATCACCAACCAGAATTGCAAATGCTTTCGGTGGTGGATATGGAGCAACTGGTATAGCTGCAGCTCTAGTTGGTTCTTCAGGTGGTGGTGGTTCTGTTAAATATGATGGAACTACACAGACAACATATGCAGCAGCCAATGGAACATCTGGCCAAGGCTTTGCTGGTGCTGCTGCTGATACAGGTTTTCCTTCTGGTGGTGGCGGTGGTGGAGCAGGTGGTGCTTCAGCAGGTATCAGTGGTGGTGCAGCCATTACAACTTATTCAAGTTGGGGTGTTAATGCTGCATCTCTTGGTGCTGGCGGTGACGGTGGCAATGAATTTAGTGGGCCTTGGCTCTCTAGTTACGGCTACGGTTCCCCTGGAGTTTACTCTGCAAATAGCACACTTCAAAGTCCTGCTAATGGTATCTCAGGCATTGTAATTATTCGTTACGCACTTTAATCTAAGGAGTATAAATGCCATACGGCGACGACATTACCGAGGGAATCCCCTACGTATTATCCAATCCATCTGGAGCTACAAACTATTCAGCAACTGGTGAGGCATACGATGTAGGAATCGGTGGTCTACCTTTCTTTATTGGTGCAACAGACGAGTCTCCTTATCGTCGTGTAACAGCGCAGTATCGTAAGCAACAGATTGACCAGACTCGTGAACCAGGTGAGCAAACACTTACTGGTTGGTGGGTACGAAGCCAGTCTTCATTCCACTTTGGTGCTGGAATTAAATACTTTGAGCCAGCTCAAGAAGAATCTCTCAGATTCCAGTACACAGAATCCAAGGGAATTGACATCTGGACTAGAGGACAAGCAACTCTTCTTAATGATACTGCTTCATTCTATTCAGGTGCAGCAGAAGGACAACTCATTGGTGTCAATGATGGCACTAATGACTGCATCTATGTAACAGATGGTAGCGCACTTAAAAAGATTACAACTGGTGGCACATCTACAACAATAACTCAAGCAGGCACACCTTCAACTATCTATAGCCTGACAACTGATGGCTCGAACTATTACTTCATCAACGGAACTAAGGTTCACAAGGGTTCAGTTGGTGCAACTCCAGCAGATTCTGAGATTTACAATACTCCATCTGTTACCAGAGCGACCATTCGTTATGTCAAGCAACGCTTGCTTCTTGCTATTGGAAATGCTTTGTATGAACTAGATGCTAACGCTACTGCTTCTGCAGCTTTACCTACTGCTTTGTATACCCATCCTAATCCAAACTGGGTCTGGTCATCTATTGCAGAAGGTCCACAGGCTATCTATGTATCAGGCTATGCTCCCAATGGAACATCATCTGCTGTCTTTAAGATTTCACTAGATGCTACAGTTACCAACTCGCTAGGTTTCCCTACGCTGGAAACTCCTACAGTTATTATTGATATGCCTAAGGGTGAGCGCATCAATGACTTTGATGTCTACCTTGGTGTATATGCAGTCCTTGCAACAAGTGCAGGATTCCGTGTAGGTGTGTCAGATGCTAATGGAAACATCCAGTATGGACCATTGCTCTTTACAGATTCTCCTTGTAATGCCATTGCTTTCAAGGATAGCTATGCCTATATTGCAACAAAGATAGATGGAGAAGCAGGGCTTGTCCGTTGCGATCTATCAACTACAGTTCTTGCTAGCAGTCTTTACTTCCCTTGGGCTTGGGACTTAGTAGCATTAGGAACATCTGCCACAGCAAACCAGGTAGCCTTCTTTGGTAACTCAGACCGTCTTGCCTTTACAACTGGTAATAATACCTGGGCTGAATCTACTACCTCTCTGGTACCAACTGGTTACCTACGTACAGGTTATATTAGATACAGCACACTAGAGACAAAGATATTCAAGTTGCTTCAAGCTCGTATTGAAACAGCAAATGGTGGTCTAACCATTGACTCGATTGATGCAAACAATACCTACTACAGAATTGGAACCTTTGCACAGGAATCAACAGTTCCTGAGATCAATGTTAACTACCCACGTCAGGCGCAAGAGTATCTTGGCTTTGAGTTTACCTTGAGTCGTTCATCAACAGATGCTTCTAAGGGACCATTGTTTACTGGATACCAACTCAAGTCATTGCCAGCAGTACCACGTCAACGACTTATCCAGTATCCATTGATGTGCTTTGACCACGAATCAGATCACTTCGGAGTTGAGTCAGGCTATGAAGGTTCTGCCTATGAGCGTATGTCACAGCTTGAACAGATAGAAAACGTAGGAGATACCATCCGTGTTGAAGACTTCAGAACTGGAGAGTCTTACATTGGAATCATTGAAGAGATGGACTTTAGAAATTCAACACCATCAGATAAGCGATTCTCTGGCTACGGCGGATTGCTCTTAGTAACCATTAGGACGGTCTAATGCAGGCACAAGACTACGCAACAATTGCTGTTGCAGTAATGACAATAGTAGGTGGCTTTGCTGGCGCAGTGCGCTGGTTAGTTAAGCACTACCTCAATGAACTCAAGCCTAATGGTGGTTCATCACTGAAGGATTCAGTTAAAAGATTAGAAGAACGTATAGATGACCTGTACCGATTGGTTGCAGAGAAGTGAGTAATGATGAAACCTGTTGTCAAGAAAGCCACGCCTGCCGCTATTGCTGTCCTTCGACAAGCCACGGCGATATCACCTTCTCGGAAGAAAGCCTCAGATGGGTTACTGCCATCAAGGGCGCACCTGAAACAGAATCCTAATAGCGATCACAACTCAGGTCTTGCTGTAGATTTAACACACGATCCAGAAAAAGGGATTGATTGTGCTGACATATTCAAGCAACTACAATATGACCCAAGGGTTAGTTACTTAATCTTTAACCACAGAATCTGGACATCACGTGGTGTAGATATCTATACAGGTTCTAACCCACATAAAAACCACATCCATATTTCCATTAAAGAAAACCATAGCAAAGATACTTCACCCTGGTTTGCTTGGCTAGACAGACCAGTATATAAAACTGCTGACCAAGCCAGGTTAGCAGCGTTAAAGATCAAGCCGCTCCCCAAGAAGAAAGTGAAGAAATGAAACTAAAGATAACCAAGAAGCACAAGGCAATCGCTAAGTCATACATCCGTGCTGTTGCAGGTGCTGCAATTGCTATGGGCATTGCACTGCTAACAGATATGGCTCCACATTATGCAGTTCTACTAGGTGCTATCGCAGCTCCTGCCATCAAGTGGGCAGACAAGACAGAAGCAGAGTTCGGAATGGTACTAGACAAGGAAATCTAATCCTTTATAGTAAGCGCGAGGCAAACGAAGAGGCTCACCCCGAAAGGGGTGGGCTTCTTTTTTTATGCCATTTTGTCGGCAGGGCAGGGGATTGTTACTAGATTGCCACAGTTAACACAGGTAGCATCAAGGAAGTACCAGACCAGCTCGTAGTCTTCAAAGGAGGCCATAACGCTAAAGACCTGAGAGCCACACGGACACACGTGGAGCGGTCCTAAACCCCGCAGATCGGTCCCAAAAGGCTCAGGAAGGGCATTCCTGCGCCATCTAAACGATGGCAGGGTTGGTAGACGGAACCGCACAGTTACTGTACGGTTGGTACTGCTGCGCCCTTTGAGGGCGCCTGCCTGTTTAATTCGCCTCACGGCTCATATTGTAGTGCCTAGTAGGTGTCGCTACGCGACGACACGCCGTAGTGGTGATAGGCTTCCAGTATGACAACAATCGCAGCGATAGAGGGTATTGATTACGCCGTTCTAGTAGCTGACTCACAGATCACAGAAGATAATCTCGTGACGTTAGCAACGACTACGCCAAAGATTGTTGAGGTAGGTAAGTATCTCATTGGTATCTCAGGTGATACCAGACCTGGTGACATCCTTGCCTATAACTGGAAGCCACCGCTGTATCGTGGTGAAGACCCAGCACAATTTATGGGTAAGAAAGTTATACCCAGTATCAACCAAGCATTTACCGATAACAACTACGACTACAACAAGGTGGACAAAGATGGTGGCTTCGATTATCTCATTGCTTTTAACGGCAATATCTTTCGTATTGCTTGTGATCTCTCTTTTTTCCAAGCAAATCACGGAGCGTATGGCATTGGTAGTGGGGGTCAGCTTGCTCTTGGCTACCTGTATTCAATTTGCAAACCTGATATGGAGTTAGCCTACGCAAAAAGACACGCCCGTAAAGCCGTAGAGATTGCGTCGGTCCTTGACGCTAATACTGGTAAGCCTTTACAGTTGGTGGTACAGGAGAGGATCTAAATGAAACACGTAGTAATGTTTTCAGGTGGTATTGGGTCCTGGGCTGCAGCAAAGATGGTTGCTGCCAAGTACGGTACTGAAAATCTTTACTTAGTATTTACAGATGTAAAAGGTAGTGCTGAGTCCGTCCATATTGGAGAAGATGAAGATACTTACCGATTTCTAAATGACGCAGTAAAGAATATCGGTGGCACTTATATCTATATCAACGAAGGCAGGGATATTTGGGAAGTATTCAAGGATAAAAAGTTTCTTGGAAACTCCCGATTAGCCCATTGCTCTTTTGATTTGAAACAAAAACCAGCAAGAAAATGGCTCAATGAGAACTGTGATCCAGAAGATACCACAGTTTATGTTGGCATTGACTGGACAGAAATTCATCGTTTACCAGCGATAGTCAAAAACTATAAGCCATACAAGGCGGTAGCTCCACTGGCAGAACCGTATTACCATAGAGAAACTAGGATGTATTTTGATAAACCAGAATTAATTGAATGGGCTGAGTCTGAAGGGTTAAAGACTCCACGTTTATACAGCTTAGGATTTAGCCATAACAACTGTGGTGGTGGTTGTGTACGAGCAGGGCAAGCACAGTTCAAGAAGTTGTTAGAGATTATGCCAGAACGCTTTGCTATGTGGGAAAAAAAAGAACAAGAGATTATCAAACACATAGGCAAGGATGTATCCATACTTACAGATATGAAAGATGGAGTGAAGAGGCCATTGCCTTTGATTGAATTAAGGCGTAGAGTAGAGGACCAACCTCAGCTTGTAGATGATCTTGATTTAGGTGGATGCGGTTGTTTCTTTGAGGAAGATGAGAGGGAAGTAAATGACTGATGCAAAAGAATTATTACTATCAGTCCTTCACGAGAAGGATGCTAGTAAATCACGATCTAAACAAAAGCAGGTTGGACCATCTGAGATTGGTGGTTGCCGACGTAAGGTTTGGTACAGACTTAATGACCAGCCAGAAACTAATGATAACCTTAGTAAGTTAGCTGCGATTATGGGTACTGCTATCCACGCAGAGATTGAAAAGGCTATTGAATCTGTAGATCCTAATGGAGAAAAATATAAGGTTGAACTTGAAGTTGAGTATGGTGACATCAAAGCTCACGTAGATTTGTTTGTACCAGAAACAGGTGATGTGATTGACTGGAAGACAGTAAAGGTAAAGAACCTTTCATACTTTCCAAGCAATCAACAAAGATGGCAAGTCCAAGTTTACGGCTACCTCCTAGCAAAAAACGGCTATGCGGTCAACCGAGTATCACTGTGCGCTATTGCCAGGGACGGGGACGAAAGAGATGTCAAGGTTCACACCGAAGACTACGATGAGTCCATTGCGCTAGAGGCACTCGGTTGGCTAGCGGCTGTTAAGGAAGCAGCAGAACCACCAGCGCCAGAAAAAGATAGTTCCTTCTGCCAGAGTTATTGTCAGTTCTACGACTCATCAGGTGAGATGGGATGCGTTGGTCTAAAAAAAGAACGTACACCAGTCAGTGATGTAATCATTGCTGATGCAGATGTTGACAAGAATGCACTGTTGTACTTACAGTTAGCGCAACAAATTAAAGAGTTAGAAACACAGCAGGATTCTTTGAAGGCATCCTTTGAAGGAGTAATGGGTACTACTAATTCAGGTATAGAACTCAGTTGGACAACTGTTAAAGGGCGCGAGTCAGTTGACAGTGATGAGGTAGAAAAACTATTAGGGTTTGTCCCTAAGAAGGTAGGAGCTGAGAGTCAGCGACTATCCGTAAAGCAAAGTGGAGGAAAGTAAATGGCTACAGAAGGAACAAAGTTCCAGATCAATTACAAGTTGTCTGATGGAACACTTATCAATCTTTACGCAGCAAATGTTCAGGAACTAGAGACAGGTCTTAATGATCTAGGTATGGTTTCAACTTTGATTAAAGCAACAGGTGCAGAGTTCACAGGTGGACAAACAGCACCAACAGTTGCAGCAGTAGCACAGGCATTCAATGCAACACCAGTACAGGCAGCACCAGCACCATCAGGTGGCGGTAATACCTGCCGTCACGGTGCAATGACACTACGTTCAGGTGTAGGACAAAAGGGTCCGTGGTCAGGTTATATGTGTTCAGCACCTAAGGGTGCGCCAGATAAGTGCGACACCATCTGGGTTCGATAACTAATGCGGGAGCCAAGTCAATACGAAGCTCCTAGTTGTGCAACAATCGGTGGTGACTTCTGGTTCCCCGATAATGAATCTGGTATTCCTGGTGCATCTACAGTTGATGCTAACTTTGCAAAGAACATCTGCAAGAGATGTCCTCACCGTAGAGAGTGTGCCGAATGGGGTATTAAGAACGAGGCTCACGGTATCTGGGGCGGTCTGACGATTAGAGATCGTCAACGTGTCAGACGTGAGCGAGGAATCAAAATCTATCAGGAGGACGACGTTGCTTAATCTTTCCCGCGCTTGGAGTGGAGTGCTTACCAAAGCAACACCACTGCCTGATGTGTGGAATGGGTTAGCAGTAGAAGGTATTAAGTTTCGCAGAGGCCAGGTATGTATGGTAGCTGCAGCACCTAATGCTGGTAAATCTATGTTCGCTCTGATCTATGCAATCAAGGCCAAGGTTCCTACACTTTTCTTCTCCGCAGATACTGATACTGCTACTGTAATGATGAGGTCTGTATCGCATCTATCTGGTCACTCACAAGTGACAGTAGAGGCAAACCTTTCTAACGATAGTAAGTATTACAATGCACACTTAGATAAACTTTCACACATCAAGTGGGTCTTTGATTCATCTCCAAACATT
>Ga0315904_10006837_pt1 | contig 15467 bp, 31 predicted proteins | sample LakEriMetagenome_6_FD_203529 | JGI IMG/M metagenome (GOLD analysis project Ga0315904, IMG submission 203529) | Freshwater fungal communities from buoy surface, Lake Erie, Ohio, United States - Buoy 12 MA120 | ecosystem: Environmental > Aquatic > Freshwater > Lake | place: USA: Lake Erie, Ohio... | reverse complement strand
CACCACGCCCGTCTACGCCACGTTCGAGGAGGTCGCGCCGACGGTGCCTGGTGCGCCCGGCACCCGCCTCGTCATCCCCCACAAGGCGTCCTTGAGCGACACGTCGTTCCTGCCCGGCTACGGCGCGACGGTCACGGTCTGGGAAGGCGTCCTCATCGACAACGGGAGCGTCGCTTGATTCCACAACCCTCAGAGATCGCCGCACAGTTGCAAGCCCACATCGATCGCCTCGGCCAGGTGGCCCAGCGCTTCCCGTACTCGTTGTCCGCCGCGAACACCGCGTCGCGCATCGGTACGGCGTTGATGGCCGCCGCGCGCGAGTTGGTCGCCGTCGGAGAGCCCATCGCCGCGCTTCGATTGTTGGAGACGGCGCCGCCGTGGGTGAAGCACTCCGGCCTCGCCCACCTCCGTGAGGTCTTGCGTGACAGCACGGTCCACGGCTTCTCCTTCGAGCGCCTCCGCGACTGCTACGGCGACTTCGCGACATCGGCGCCGGGCGGCGGTCCGCTGCGCGATCGTTCGTTGTTGGAGATCGATCGCTACGCCGTGATCGCCGCAATGGCGCTCGCCTGCAAGCCGAAGTCCGTCCTCAACATCGGCTGCGGCGACGGCACGTTCGACGACGCCGTGTTGAGCTACGTCCCCACCATCGAGCGGTGGATGATCGCCGACATCGCCGACGTGGACGACGTCGTCATCGCGCTCTCGGAGCGGCACCCGAACGTCTCGGTCAACTGGCGGCCCGTCATGCACGACCAGTTCGACTACCCGACGCAGAAGGCGGACCTCGTGATCGCCTCCGAGGTCATCGAGCACCTCAAGGACCAAGAGGACTTCCTCGTCGCGTGCCGCCAACGAGGTGACCGCGTGATCATCTCCACGCCCGATGCGAACGTGTGGACGAACTACCGCGACATCGACAAGGCCGCCAACGGCGAGTACCTCCACCACATCCGCGCGAACACCATGGACTCGCTGGTCGAGATGGCAGCCGACGCCGGCCTGAAGCCGCTCGCCGTCGAACTCACCGCCGAATCCTCCATCGTCGCCATCTTCGAGCGTGCGCAATGAAAACAGCCGTCGTTGTCTCTGACATCCACGTTCCGAACCACGACCCGGTCGCGACGCGTACCTTCCTCAAGTTCGTCCGCAAACTCAAGCCCGACGTCGTCGTCCTGAACGGCGACATCCTCGACTTGGCGGCGTGCTCGTCCCACGGCGACGCGGACTCGTCGTTGCGCCTCGAAGCCGAGTTCGCGGCCGGCAACGTCTTCCTCGACGACCTGATGGACGCAGCGCCCGGCGCCCGCTTCGTCTACAACGAAGGCAACCACGAGACGCGCCTGCAACGCTTCGTCGCGAAGAACGCGCCCGTCCTCGGCGGCATCATCTCCGTGCCGAAGGCCCTCGACCTCGACGGCCGCGGCGTGGAGTGGCGCGAGTACGACGCCGACTCCGCGTTCTTCCTGACGCCGAAGCTGGCCATCACCCACGGCTTCGCCCACGGCTCGCGCTTCACCGAAGACACGCTGCGGAAGTACAACGTCTCCGTCATCGTCGGCCACGCCCATCGGCCGCAGTACACGGGGCTGCCGACCCTCGACGTCGACGGCCAACAAGTGCGCGGTTGTTGGGGCTCGGGCTGCCTCGTGCCCGTCAGCCGCGTGCCGTACCTGAACCGCCCGTCGGGGTGGACGCAGGGCTGGACCGTGGTGTACTTCGACGACGAGTCGTTCTCGGTCTACCCCGTCAACCTGCACGGCGGCCGCTGCTTCTGGAACGGCCACGTCTTCGGAGGTGCCCAATGAGACCGTCGACGAGGGCCGAGGTGGAGGACGCGCTGGTCCGCTACTGCCGCGGCGAGATGCTGCTGTGCGAGTTGTGCGCGGTCGTCGGAGTGCCGAAGCCGACGCCGGAGCAGTCTCGCATCAGCGACCGCGCCCGCAAGGCGGAGGCCGAGGTGGCGCGTCTCAACGGCGTCCTCAGCAGCACCGACCGTGATGACGGTATCGACGCGGCTGAATGGATCCGGCGCGTGTCCGTCGGCGTCGGCTTCTTCTACGATTACGACGGTCCGTTCGTCGCCGCTGAGGCCGACGCGTTCGTCGCGTTCGTCAACACACGCGGAGGCAAATGATGCCGGCTACGTTCACGTTGCAACTCAAAGTCGTCGTCCACGACGACACCCGCATCGAAGTCGCGCACCGAGCGATGGAGGCTGCCGTTCGGGGCAGCGTCAACGCCGTCGACGACTTCGACTTCCACATCAGCGTCGACGAGCGTCTCTACACCCATTGCGTGGACTGCCCCAGCGGATGGGCCGAGCCCAACGAAATCCAGTGCAACACTTGCCGAGGTGTCAATTGAAAGCCGAAGTCATCCAAGCCTCCCGTCATCCGCAGTGGCCCGAGGTCCAAGACCTCATCACCCTGCGACTGCAAATCCCCACCATCGTCCTCGCGCAGTTCAACAAGCACACGATGATCGCGTCGAACGCCGGCTCGATGCGGGCCATCCCCACGAAGCGCGTGCTGCGCGGCGTCCTCGCGGCCCCGGCGTTCCCGCCCGAACTCGGCGCCAACCAGCCGGGCATGACCGCAGGCGAGTCCATCAAGCACGCGTGGGCGGCGCGGGCGTTGTTGTGGGTGGCGGTGTACGTCTACTGCGCGTTCGCCTGGGCGTTGTCGGCTCTCGGCGGCCACAAGCAGTGGGTCAACCGCCTCGTGTCTCCGTTCGCGACGTCGATGGTGGTGGCGACGGCCACGCGCGAGTGGTGGGAGTGGTTCTTGGCGCTGCGGAACAACCCCGGCGCCGACCCCGCGTTGCGTGAGGTCGCCAAGGACGTCGCCGCGGTCCTCGAAGGGGCGCCCGTCACGGCTCTAGAGTTCGGCGAGTGGCACTTGCCGTTCGACAGCGACGGCGACGTCCGCCGCAGCGTCGCGCGGTGTGCGCGGACTTCGTACTCGACGTTCGACCGCCCCGACGTCGAATCCCCGGTCCACGAGGACTGGAAGTTGTACAACAAGTTGGTCTTGGCCACGCCGCCGCACATGACGCCGACGGAACACCAAGGCCAGGCGATCCCGGTCAACCAGGACCCGAGCGGCCGTTGGGGCAAGAAGATGGGCAAGGGCTGGATCTGCTACCGATCCGTGTGTGAGGGCCTTGTCGAACCCGCCAACGTGGGCAAGGTGTTGGCATGAACGAAAGAAAACTCGTAGCAGGCGACCTCGTGGTGTGCATCGACAACTCCGACGAGGGGGCATTCCTCACCCTCGGCCAGACCTACCTCGTCGTCAGAGACGAAGACACGAGAGGCTTGTGTTACATCGACGAAGACGACTCTGGTGTCGGTGGGGTTTTCTTCGCCTGGCGCTTCGTCCGCGACACGCCCATCATCGAGGTCGACGGTGTCAAGTACACCAAGGGCGAAGTCGAAGCCATCATCCGTGAATTCTTGAAAGGAGTGTACCGTGAGTGATTTCAAAGTCGGCGACCGTGTCACGTGCATCAACAACGAGGGGCTGGAGAGGGCCCTCGCCGTCGGCGTGTCCTACGAGGTCACCGGCCTCTTGCCGGGCGGCCGCGTTCAACTCGGCAGCGACACGGGCGGCTACGACCCGACGCGCTTCGCCCTGGCCGACCTCCGCGACGGCATCCGCCCCAACTACTACCGCGTCAAGCTCGAAGACGGCACCGAAGTCGAGTGCCGCGAGGTGATGAAGGCGTTGGGGTTGTACGAGAACTTCGACCTCGGCTCCGCCTTCAAGTATCTGTGGCGCGCCGGCAAGAAGCACGCCGACATCGCCGAGGACCTGGAGAAGGCCGCGACGCAGATCAAGTTGGCCGCGGCCGACCTCAAGAAGGCGAAGTCGTGAACCCCGACGTCGAGGCCGAGTGGCGGCGGACGTTGCTGGACAACCTCCGCGTCCTCGTCGCGCCGAAGCCCGGCTGGTTCCTCTACAAGGACTGGTGGGCGCGTACCGCGGGGGACGGCATGATCGTCTGCCGCCAGAAGGCCACCGAAGACGAGATCGCGCGTTGGAAAGCCGTGGACCTGATCCATGCTTCGCTGACCGCGCTGCGATAGACTCGACCCTCCCACCCGAAACAAGGATCCTCAGTGAAGGCCGTTACCCCCCGTGAAGCCCTTTCGCAATTCGTCTCGATCGAGAAGTACTCCCGGTTCCTCCCGGCGCTGAACCGGCGTGAAACGAAGGAGGAGGGCCAGACCCGCATGGTCGACATGCACCGTCGTCGCTGGCCGCAACTGGCGCCACAACTCGACTGGATCGAGAAGAAGCTCCACGGCAACGCCATCCTCGGCTCGCAACGCGCGTGGCAGTTCGGCGGCGCAGCGATTGAACGTGTCAATATGCGCTCGTACAATTGTTCTTTTTCGTTGTTTGACCGCCCCGACTTCCTCAAAGAGTGTGTATGGTTGCTGCTGTGCGGCTGCGGCACCGGCTTCTCCGTGCAGCGCCAGCACGTCGCCAAGTTGCCCCGCATCCGCCGCGGCACGCCGCGCCTGCACGTCGTCCAGGACTCGATCGAGGGCTGGGCCGACGCGTTCGGCGCCCTGCTCACGGAGCCGACGACCAACTTCGACTACGCGCTGGTCCGCCCCGAGGGGGCTACGCTATCCTCGACGCCGCACCCCGCGCCGGGGCCGGAGCCGCTCCGCCGCGCGTTGGAGAACTGCCGTGCGTTGTTGATGCGCGTCATCGACACCCAGAACGGCTACCTGCGCCCCGTCGACGCCTTCGACCTCGTGATGTTCGCGGCTGAGTGCGTGCGCTCCGGTGGCGTGCGTCGGTCGGCGACGATCGCGTTGTTCTCGAAGGACGACGAGGACATGCTCAACGCGAAGACCGGCGACTGGTGGAAGGTCAACCCGCAACGCCGCCTCGCCAACATCTCCGCGGTGTTCCTCCGTGACGACACCGACGTCGACGCGTTCAACCGCGTCTTCGACTCGACGCGCGAGTTCGGCGAGCCGGGCTTCCTGTTCGTCAACGACCTCGACCACGGCGTCAATCCGTGCGTCGAGATCGGGCTTGACCCGGTGCTCGTCCTCGACGACGGCTCTCGGGTTACCGGCTGGTCGATGTGCAACTTGTCGACCGTCAACGTCGCCTCCTGCGCCACCGAGTCCGACTTCTACGCCGCGTGCGAGGCGGCCGCGCTCCTCGGCACGTTGCAGGCCGCGTACACCGACACGACCTACCTCGGCGCCGTCACCAAGGCCATCCTCGAACGCGACGCCCTCATCGGCGTGTCGCTGACCGGCATCGCTGACCGACCCGAGATCGGCCTCGATCCTCACATCCTCCAAAACGGCGCAGCGGCGGTGGTGGCCGTCAACGCGTACTTCGCCCAGGTCATCGGCATCCGTGCCGCCGCCCGCGCCACGTGCGTCAAGCCGGAAGGCACCGGCTCGTTGGCCCTCGGCGGCGTCGCCTCGGGGTCCACGCCGCACCACGCAAAGCGGTACCTGCGCTTCGTCGAAGGCGGCAAGGCGTCGTCGCCGCTCGTCGCGTACCTGCGCAAGCACGTGCCTGACGCCGTCGAGGTGTCGGTCTTCAACCCCGACGAGGTCAAGATCGTGTTCCCGATCGAGGTGCCCGGCAAGCCGCTGACGAAGGCCGACGTGACGGCGGTGGAGCACCTCGACATGATCAAGCTGTTGCAGGAGAATTGGGTCATGCCCGGCACGAACCGAGGCACCCTCGTCAACAACGTCTCGAACACCGTGCAGGTGCGTGACACCGAGTGGGAGGCCGTGGCCGACAAGCTGTGGCGCCACCGCGACGTGTTCGCGGGCGTGGCGTTGCTCGGCAAGACGGGCGACCTCGACTACCAACAGGCGCCCTTCGTCGCCGTCGACGAGGACGACCAAGACCCCCGACGCCAAGCCGTCAACGCGCGGTGGAAGGCGTTGTCGGAGGCGTGGCCGGTGCTGGACTTCACCGAGGTGGAGGAGGCGACCGATCAGACGTCGGGCACCGAGGTGATTGCCTGCGGTGGTGGAGCCTGCGAGATCTGAACTAGACGCCGCCCTCCGGGGCGGCTACTAGTTTGTGCATGACGAACCCAAACTACCGCGTGTCCAACAACCTCGACTGTCAACTGGTCCTCGTCGAACCGTCGACGGGCTTGTACGAGTTCGTAGACCCTCACGGGATCACGCGCTACGTCCCCCGCGCCGACTTCAACACGTTCTGCCAAGAACAAACCGAAGATGACCCGTTGGGGTTGATCGGGTGCGACTTGGAGTTCCACCTCGGCTCTCCCCCCGTCCGCGTGGTCGATTATCGTCCGCACACCTTCGAGTACCTCTGCCACGACGTGCACTCCAGCACACGCTTTAAGTGGGACGTCTCTACGTTGCGGCTCCAATACTTCGAGAAGGCCCGCATCCGCGAAGTCCGCCGTACCGTCGCCAAGGCCGCGCCCGTCGTCGAACCGCCATGTCACGTCGAGTCCGTCAACAAGAACCGCGGCCAGGACGTCCCCGACGTCGTTCGCGCCGCCGTCCTCGACCGCGGTGAACGCGCCGTGCGCCGGACGTTGCGGTCGTGGCCGTTCGACAAGGCACTCAAGCACCGTGTCGTCGAGACCGCGACGACCTTCACCGTTGAATGGTTTTGGGAGGCTACCGCATGACGACATTTATTAATTTCATTGCTGGACCATGCGCTGGCAAGTCCACCGCCGCGGCGACCATGTTCGCCGAGGCCAAGCGGCGCGGCTACTCGGCGGAGATGATCCCCGAGTTCGCCAAGGTCGCCGTGCTCGAAGGCGTACCCATCACCCTCGGCCGTCAGTTGCAGTTCCTCGGCAACCAAATTCAACGCGAAGAGGCGTTGGCCGGCGTCGTCGACTTCGTGTTCTCGGACGGCCCCGCGTCGGTGGTGGCGTACTACACACGCCACGGCGCTGAGGGACTGGTGGCCGACCACTACGCGGCGTTGCAGCGGGCCGGGCACCGCATCATCAACTACTTCGTGCCTCGCCGCTTCGCCTTCGACCCCAAAGGCCGCATCCACGACGAGGCTGAGTCGCGTATGATCGACGAGACGCTCCGCCTCATGTGGGCGTGCGATCCGCTGCCGGAGGACCCGTGGCCTTTTTGATCTTGATGGCGAAGTTGTTGTTCCTGGAGCCGGTCGAGTTCCAGGCTTTACACTTCGCGCGATGCGACTACCTTGAAGGCCCCGAACCCGGAGTTGTGAAATGGACCTGCCCGTAACGTCCGCTTCGTGCCTCGCCGAGCCCAAGTACCGCGTGGTGCGGTTCTACTACCCCCACTTCAGCGATTTCTGGTTCCGCGTGGAGCGCCGGGAACGACGCCGCCCGTGGTGGGCGCCCTGGCGGACGGTCGACGTGTGGGTGCAGGTGAGCGGCAACGAGCCGCGTCAGGATTGGGCGGAAGCCGCCATGGACCGGCTGATCGCCCGCGACCGCGCCAACGCCACCGAGCCCGAGGTCGTCGCGACGCGATGAAACGTGACCCTCCGAAACCGCCGCACGATTCCACGGCACGGTTGTTCTGGTGGTACCGCAACACGGACGTCGTGGCCGCTATGGCACCGTCCCGGCGCAAGTGGTGCGAGCGCCGGAGGCATCAAGACAACCGCCACCTGGTCGCCCACGTAGAGTACGCTTTGGGGCAGGGGGAGGACTACGAGCAACTGAGGGCGTTGTTGCGGCTGGCCTCCCGAGGGTTGATAGTCTAGGTTGCATGGCACCACGCAAAAAAGGCAACCACCAGCACCCTCCGACGCCGACCCCCGAGGTCGTCGAGGAACTTGCACGGCCGGCCCTGGCGATCGCCAAGGACGCCGACGACGTCCTCGCTCCGGTGAAGGCCATGGCGCCCATCCCCGTTGAACCCGAGGAGATGGTCCGCAAGTTGACGTTGGCCGACGAGGTGTACGCCTTGCGGATGGCTGGCTACACGCCGCGCGAGATCGCCCACAACCTGTCGGCTCAACTCAAACGCCGGGTGACGTCCGAGGAGGTCGACGAGTTGGCCGACCTCGTGGCGGTCGAGAACATCCACCGCACCAACGCGCAGATCGCGTCGACGTTCCAACTCGAACTCGACCGCCTGGACGCCGCCATGAAGGCGATTTGGCCGCAGGTCCAGGGCGGCAACCTCCTCGCCATCGACCGCATGGACAAGTTGCAACAACGCCGAGCGAAGATGCTCGGCCTCGACGCCCCCGACATTCGCGCGCAGATCACGTTGACGTCGGAGGGCCTCGACCTGTCCGGCTTGTCCGCGGACGAACTCGAAGCGTACAAGAAGCTCCACCTCAAGGCGCGATCGGCGGCCCAGAATGCGCGAGCACCTAAAGTCGGAAGTTGAGACGTGGCGCCGTTGGGCGGAACCACGCGGCATCGTCACACCCACCCGTGACGACGTCATCCGCTTCTACACCGACGTGTTGCCCGGCAAGTCGATGCCCGTGCGGCAGACCTTGTCGACTTCGTTGCGGGAGCATTTCGGCGGCGCCTTCGACGAGGTCAAGTTGCCGTACCCGTTGCTGACGCGCTACGTCGGCGTGACCTTGGCCGAGGTGTTGGCCGAAGCGGACCGCTGGCCGCCGCCGCAGCGTTCGTGGGTGTACGCCGTGGCGCTGCTGCGGTTGAAGCGGGACGAGGCTAACGAGTGGACCGGCGCCGTCGGCCCCGTCGAGGGCATCGTGCGGTTGTCGACGCGGTCCGTGCCGGTGACCACGAAGGCGTGGCGTGCGTTGTCGGTGGCGGCCGAGGCACCCGAGGCGTGGCCGTGGTCGGTGGCCGACATGCACGCGTCGTTGGCCGTGGCCACGGCGTCGTTGCCGGAGATCACGCGCGCCTCGGTGTGGGGGCGGTGGTCGGCCATGCGGGTGCGGTACGCGGATCAGCCGCGTTGGTTGTTCGGCTTGCCCTTGACTCTGAGGATGCCGCGCGTATCGTAGCGGCATGAACAAAGCCCAACTCGACGAACGCCTCCGAAGCGCTGCGTTCGCCGCCTACTACCTCGACTCCGAAATCCGAGCAGTGAACAGCCTGGCGGCCACGTTCTGCGACGCCATCCGCGCCCAACGCCTCTTCAACATGACGCCCGGCACGAAGGTGCGCCTCAGCAACATCGCCTCTCGAAACCGCGGGCGCTTCAAGCCCCGTTACGAAGGCGTCGTCGAGTCCGTCGACGACGAGGAAGTCGTCCTGGAGGGCGGCGTCGCGGCCCACATCGACGACGTGGAGGTGATGGAATGAGCGAGGCCAAGCACACGCCCGGCCCGTGGAAGCGGTCGTACCGAAACATCACCGCCAACGGCGTCATCGTCGCGCGCGTGTTGCCCGCGGAGGGCGGCGCCGAACAGGAAGCCGCCAACGCCCACCTCATCGCCGCAGCACCCGATCTTTTGGCTGCGCTGGTCGACGTCGTCAGCATCCACGAGCAAGTCGAGTGCGCCTATGCGCCCGCGCCGTGCGCATGTGATCGCTACGCCCAAGCCCGCGCCGCCATCGCTCTCGCGAAAGGTGGTGCGCGATGAAGGTCGCCCTCAAGCCGTGTCCGTTCTGCGGGGGTGAGGCCGTCGCCCTGGTGACGCGCCCTGGCGACGTCGGTTGCGATGAGTGCGGCAGCTTCGCCGCGCTGTCGACATGGAACCGCCGCGTCGTCGACCCTGCTCTCGCCACCTTCGCCGCGACGCTCAAGCACGCCGAGGCTCGCGCAGAGAAGGCAGAGGCGGCGCTGCGTGAGCTGGCCGAACTCGACTGTGTCTACGGCGACGAGTGCCCCGGCCTCCGCAGCAACCCCCGCCATGGCCCGTGCGTCGGCTGCCGAGCGCGCGCTGCTCTCGCTCCCACCACGACGGAAGGGGGTGCGAAGTGACCGACGTCGATTGGGCGACGTACTGTCAAGTCGAAGACCGTGCACGGCGCGCCGAGGCCGCGCTGCGGGCGGTCAAGGCCGTCCTCGACTACGAATGCGAGCGCGTGAGCCGCGACCGCTCGGACGTCAACCTGAACCGCATGATCGAGTTCTTGGACGAGGCGATCGCACTCGCCGACAAGGAGGCAACGTGACCCACCGTCCCCGCCGTGGCGACATCGTCAGCCACGTCAACGAGAACACCGGCGCCGTGTGGTTGTACCGCTTCGGCACGGACCCCGAGGTCGGTCGCGTCGCGATCAAGACCTTGTTCTACGCGTCGTGGGCCTTGTACGAAGTCGACGACGCCGACGCGAGGTACGTGCGGGACGTCGGCGACGCCGTCGCGTGGGTGCTGGGTGAGTGAACTCGGCGTCTTCAACGACGGCGACTTCCGTCGCATCGAGGCCATCCCGCGTCGTCCGATCGCCACGGACGCCGAGGTCGCCCACTACCAACGCGTCCTGACGGACCACCTCAAGACGCCGCACGGCACGTGGGTCCTGAAGCCGAAGCAGGCCGAGTGCCTCACCGAGTTCTTGAAGACCGGCACGTTGTGGGGCCGCGTGGGCGCCGGTGGCGGCAAGACGCTGCTCGGCTTCCTCATCGGCACCGTCGCCGTTGAGCAGTTCCAGTGCAAGCGCATCCTCATCCTCGTGCCTGCGGCGTTGCGGGAGAAGACCTTCGACGACCACACGGACCTAAAGGCAAATTGGAGGTTGTTGCCGTTGCTGGCGCACGACGACCCCGCCTCGGGGCCGCACATCCGCGTCTTGTCCTACGAGACCTTCTCGACGGCGGGCTTCGCGGCCTACCTCGACGAGTACCAGCCCGACGTCGTGATCGCCGACGAGGCCCACGCGTTCGCGAGGTTGAAGTCGGGCCGGACGAAGCGGTTGTTCCGCTACCTCCGCAACGCACGCAAGGCCGGCCGCAAGGTCTACTTCGTGCCGATGTCGGGGACGTTCGAGCGCAAGTCCTACAAGGACTCCGCCCACATCGCCGAAGGCGCCCTCGGCGACTACTCGCCGCTGCCCCAGGAGTACAATCAGCTCGAACAGTGGACGCTGGCCGTCGGCGAAGGTGTGTCGGATGAACAGCGAATTGGGTTCGGGGCGCTACTACGGCTTTGCACGGACGACGAGGCGAACCAGGGAATCAACGGCGTCCGCCGAGCTATCAATCGTCGTATTCTTGAGGCTCCTGGAGTCGTGGCGTCGACGAAACTCGAATGCGATCTCCCGCTCATCCTCCAGCACCGCCACGTAGTCGTCCCGCCCGAGGTCAAGACGGCGATGGACCGGCTGCGGCGCGAGTACATGCTGCCGGGCGACATCCCCGTCGAGGCCGGCGTGGCGTTTTGGTCGCACGCTCGCGAGGTGGCCGCAGGCTTCGCGTACAAGTGGGACCCCGAGGCGCCGTGGGAGTGGAAGGCCGCGCGGTCGGCGTGGGTCAAGTTCGTCAACGAGGCGTTGAAGTCTTCGAAGATCGACACGCCGCTTCAGGTGTGGAACGCCGTCGAGTCCGGCGCTTGGGGCGACGTGCCCGAGTTCCACGCGTGGCGCGACATCCGCCACACCTTCAAGCCCCGCACGAAGCCTATCTGGATCTCGGACTACCTGGTCCGTGACGCCGAGGCGTGGGCGAAGGAGACAGGCGGCATCGTGTGGGTTGGCCACACCTCGGCGTACAAGGTCGACGACGCCGAGGACGACGAGTCCACCGTCGGCGCGATGTTCCGCGACATCCCGTTCTTCGCGGGCGGCGACGAGCGCATCAAGACCTACCGCGGGCCGTGTGCGGCGTCGATCCGGTCGCACGGCACGGGCAAGAACCTGACGCAGTGGGACGAGGCGTTGATCATGACGATGCCGTCGTCGGGCAAGACGCTGGAGCAACTCCTGGCGCGTCACCACCGCGAGAAGCAACAGGCCGACTTGGTGCGGTTCTGGTTCTACGCCCACTCGCTGGAGAACGCGAACGCCCTCGACACCGCCCTGGCCGACGCGCGGTTCCTGCAAGACGGTGGCGGTGCGCCTCAGCGGGCGTTGCACGCGTCGATCTTGGGGGCCGACGGCAAGAACTACCGCCGCGACGCGTTCGAGGACTTGACGGATCCGATGTGGTGGTCAGAATGAGTTCACAAGGAGCAACACATGGCAAAGATCACGGAAATCACGTTCGAGGCCCTCGTCCAGACGAAGCAGTTCGAGAACAAGCGCGTCGCCGTCAGGGCCGTCCTCGACCCCAAGGACGACCCGGCCGAAGTCCGCGCCGGCCTGGAGGTCTTCGTCATGGAGCAACTCGGCCGCGGCGTCACCGAGGCCGAAGCCTCGGCGATCATGGCCAAGGCGGCCGAGGTGTCGGCCGCCAACAAGGCCAAGGCCGTCTTGAAGAACGTGGTGACGAAGTGAAAGTCGCCACCGTCCCCCTCACCAAGCCGCACCCCAGCATCGACGTGGTGCTGTTCGAGCGCACCGGCGTCGTCCGATTGACGCAAGACGACGGCGACTACCTCGACGTCATCGTGTTGTCCGTCGACGAAGTCCCCAACCTCATCGCCGCCTTGCAGGCTGCGCAGGAGCAACCATGAACCGCAAGACCAAGAAAGTCGTCCTTTTCACCAAAGCGGCCTCGAACGCCGCAGGCATCGACTTCGTGGGGCAGGAGTTGTCCGCTGCCGCCAGGCGACATCAGCCCGACGGGCAGATGGAGATCACCGTCGTCGACGGGGTGCTCACCGTGTACACGCTCACGGAGGAGACCGACGCCGACCGGGCGCAACGCTTCGAAGCCGCCTTGAACCTTGCCGTGTTGAAGTTGGCGGCGATCCTCGACGACGATGCCGAACTCGACGCGGAATACGAGCACGACGACTGGCTCGGCTGCCGTGCACACGAGCGCCTCTACGACATCATCGCCGCCATCAAGGAGAACCTGTGAACCGCTTCGGAATCGACCCCTTCGAGTTCGTCATCCTCGCCGTCTTCATCTTCCTCATCGGCCTGCTCATCCGCGCGCAGATCCAGCCCTGCGTCCGCTACGAGCGCGGCATGGTCTGCGAGGGCACGCAGTACCGCCAGACCTGCTTCGAGCGCAACGTGTGCGTCGAACGAGGTGACCCGTGAAGTACATCTACCTCGACTTCGACGGCGTGTTGAACCCGTGGCCGTACACGCCCGGCGCCAACCTCGACTACGACTTCGACCGTCACCTCAGGTACGGCCCGTACGCCGTCCGCGTCTCGACGGCGATGATCGACGACCTCGTCAAGGTCGCGGCCGAGTCCGGCGCCCAGATCGTGTGGTGTTCGACGTGGTGTCTGGTCCCCGAGGACACCGCGTGGTTGCGTGCGAACGTCCTCGACGTGCCGGCGCTGCCGTTGCGGAAACGGATGTCCAGCTACGGCAACCACTTCAAGTGGGACGGCCAAGAGGCGCACTACCTCGAACACGGCGACGGCGACCGCTTCGTGTGGATCGACGACGAAGCGCTGCCGTACGAAGAAGACCGCGGCGTAGCCGGCTTGTACCTCGCCCCCGAGGGCGACGTCGGCCTGACGAAAGAACACATGAAGCAGATCAAGGAGTGGCTCAAATGACCCCGTTGGAAAAAGCCTTTCACCTCGTCAACCTCCCCGTCGTCAACCTCGGGAAGCTCTACCGTTGCGGCTTCCTCGACGAGGACGACGTCGACACGTGGTGCTACATCCACGACATCCAGGCCCGCAAGACGGTGGAGGTGATGGGCACGTTCGTCGTGTACGACGAACGTGCCGAAGAGACCCTGCGCCGTGGCGGCTTCAAGACGGTGAAGGGGTGAGCCGCGGCGACGTCTGGGTCTGGGAGGACGGCACCGTCGCCCTCGAACTCGCCGACAACCTCGGGGTGTACTGGCTGCCGGACGGGTCGTTGTACCCGGCCGGTGACGTGCCGCCGCTGCCGAAGCGCTCGGTGCAGTTCCGCCTCGAAGAAGCCGTCGGGTGCGTGAGGGTGTTGCGAACGGTCTTGTCGGATCCGAAAGGGTGCTTCAACTATGGGGTATGCACCGCTTCACCCTCGCTCTCTTCACCGCCGCCCTCGTCGGGTGCGGCACCGACCCCGAACTCGAACCCGTCTTCTACCCCGTAGAGGGCTACGTGGGGTCGTGCCACATCGTCTGCGACTACACGCAAGATCCCACGGTCTTGCGCGTCGAGACGACACCCGGCAACCTCATGTCGTGCCAGGAGTGCTTCGACTCCTTGCGTGACCACTTCGAGAACTACCACTGCTACCCACGCGTCCACACCTTCGACTTCGACCCGGAGCACTGCCAATGAACGTCTTCATCACCAAGTACGCCCTGTCGCAGGGCATCATCGAATCCGAAGCAAGGTTGACGTCGATCGCCAACATGATCGATGCTGGGAAGCGAGGCTACTTCCATAAAGGCGAGTGGTTCACGACGCGCGAAGAAGCCGAGGCCAACGCTGAGCACCGACGCGCCAAGAAGATCGCCTCGCTCAAGAAACAGATCGCCAAACTCGAAGCCCTTTCGTTCACGGAGACCGCATGAACATCCTCTTCGCCGTCCTCACCTTCTGCTTCTCCTTCTTCGGCCTTACGGCCGTCGCCGGCTTCATCCTCGGCGGCACCACGCCCTCCCGTGGCGTCGAGGTGGTGACCGCCGTGTCCTTCCTCATCACCCTGGCCGCTTTCATCCTCGGCGTGTCGTTGCGGTCCGCCTTGGCCGTGTTGGTGGCCCAATGACGACCAAGCGAAAGAAGAAGGCGCCCACCGCGCCGCCGCCGCCCGCGTTCCCCAGGGTCTACGAGGGCCTCGGTGAGCCGTGTCTCTGGGGGCTCAACCACTGGGCCGGCAACAATCCGTCCGCCTTCAACGGGATCGTGCAGGTCGAGAAATTTCGCGTGACGGTGGACCGCGTCGAGGAGCCGGTCGAGGTCATCCGCGAACGCATCGCGAAGCTGTGGGCCGAGTGCGAGAACCACCACCACTGGGCGCCCCTTCACGCGAAGGCCGCGAAGTACGGGATGGAACTGCACCACCAGGGACGCACGTGGACACTCAAGGACGGTGCCCAATGAAAGTCGACCTCGAAGCCTTCCGTGACCGCGAACGCCGTGGCTTGTTGACGTTGCGGCCGCACCGCGAGGCGCCCTACCTCATCGCCAACTACACGCCGGAGTGCACCTACGCCCGTGGGTGGGACGAGGTGACGTTGATGGCGCGCGGCCTCATCCTCGACCTCGACGGCAACATCGTCGGCCGCTCGTTCAACAAGTTCTTCAACTTCGGCGAGCCGGGCGCCGCCGACATCGACGCCGGGTTGTTCTACCCCAAGTTCGACGGCTCTCTCGGCGTGTCGTACCGGATGCCTGACGGCACGATGCGCTTCGCCACGCGGGGCTCGTTCGATTCGCCGCAGGCGGAGTGGGCCACCAAGGTGTGGGCCGAGCGCTTCGGTGAAGGAATCGACCTCGACGACGGCTACTCGTTCGTCGTCGAGATCATCTACCCCGATAACCGCATCTGCG
>Ga0315904_10006835_pt1 | contig 15472 bp, 16 predicted proteins | sample LakEriMetagenome_6_FD_203529 | JGI IMG/M metagenome (GOLD analysis project Ga0315904, IMG submission 203529) | Freshwater fungal communities from buoy surface, Lake Erie, Ohio, United States - Buoy 12 MA120 | ecosystem: Environmental > Aquatic > Freshwater > Lake | place: USA: Lake Erie, Ohio... | reverse complement strand
GCCGGGCGGCACCTCGACACCGATGCCCGTGGCCGGATCCGCGGCGGCGGCATTCGCGGCGGCGAGCAGAACGAGGAGCAACGCGAGGCGGCGAACGGCCACGGCACGGCCCATCAGACGTCGAGGGAGCGGTTTTGCCCGGCAGCGGTCGCCGAGGATGTCGACGAAGTCGGCGGCCCCCTGCGAGACGTCGAGCGAGGCCTGCTGGCGGGCATGGGCTGCGAGCGCCTGCCGCTGCGTCTTCAGGACGTCGGCCGTGTCGACGAACACTTCGGGCTGTACGGGCCGGCGGAGCGGGTCGCGGAGGCCGTGCGGCATGGCGTGTGGACGACGACGTCGTTCTCGGAGGACGGCTCATGCCACCTGGCAAATTATGGTCCGGCCAATGACACTTCCGCAAGCACGTCCGCAGCCATTTTCGAGATGCGGAGTGGCCCTCGAGCCGCGTGCCCTCTCTCCTCGTCCCGAAAAGGGGCCGCCCCATTTCGCGGCCTTGTATCGCGGGAGCACGGAGCGGACGCGTGCCATGCGGCCATCTGGGCCGCGGATCACGGAGAGCCACTCGATTGCGAAGGGCGGCCGAGCGCACTATCTCAGCAGGTGCTCGAGACTCTGAAAGGAGCTCGGCACGTCGCGATCGATGAGCGTGATGCGGACACAGGCGTCGATCGAGAGCCCGCTGGTCTTCCAGGCGAGCATGTCGGCAGCAGCAGAAGCGTCGAGCAGGTGAGCGAGCCTGAACCAGCGGATCACGCGGCGCCTTACCCGCTCGGTGACCGTGGCCAGATCAGCCTGCGTGATCGGCGACTGCTGCGACTTACGCGACAAACCACCCTCCCACGACACCTCCCGGATTGCGTGGGCGAAACTCATGGCTCGGGTGGGGGAGGAGTTTCCTGTTGCGTGCCCGGGGTGTGGTGGCGACATCCGACTCATCACGTTCATCACCGATCCGGGGCCGATCCGGAAGATCCTGACACATCTCGGCGTACCGCTCGAGCCTCCGCCCGTCTCTCCCGCCCGTGGCCCGCCGACCGACTGGGGAGAGCTCGTGCAGGTCCACGACGGCCGGGCAATCTTTCAGGGACGGATAGACGCGCTGCCCGTGATCGACATCCGCAGCCTCTGACGGGATCCCATGCCACGGTGCGGACGGCCCGCGAGAAGAGCGGTTTCAAGGCGGGCTTGAGCCGACGAGAAAAATCCGGCCTTGAGCGTGGATAGGAAGCTCTTCGGCACCTCCATGATCGGGCCGCATCAAGCCCGACCAGCTCTGCGGCTGCTCCTCATGAGCCGCCCCGCTCGGCCGTCGCTTGCCGAAGTGCCATTGGCCGACCTATGCTTTGTCCGAATGCCACGCCGACCCACCGCTACGACGCTCGTGGCCGCCGCCGTGGCCATCGGCCTGGCCGCCTGCGCCGGCTGCTTCCAGTCGCCAACGTCCGCCCCCGACGTGTGGCCCTCCGGCGCGCGGGGCGACGGCGTGGCCGACGACGGGCCCGCCATCCAAGCCGCGATCGATGCGGCCGGCGGAAACGTGCATCTGCCGCGGGGCGTCTACCGGATCACGGCACCGCTCGTCATCGACCTCGAACGCGCAGGCCCGACGTCGATCTCCGGCCACGGGACGGCGCGGATCGTCATGGCCGGCGCCGGGCCCGCCATCCGGCTGGTCGGCAGCCACCGCGGGTCGGCCGCGCCGCGGGCGGTCGCCGAGGCCGTGTGGCTCCGCGAGCGCATGCCGTGCATCGACGGCCTGGAGATCGTGGGCGACCACCCCGAGGCCTCCGGCATCCAGGCCGACGGCACCATGCAGATGACGCTCTCGCGACTGCTCGTCCGCCGCTGCCTCCACGGCATCCACTTCGTGGGCTCTAGCCGAAACGTCGTCATCTCCGACTCGCACATCTATGACAACCGCGGCGTGGGCATCCACCTCGACGGCGTCAATCTGCACCAGATGAACGTGGTGGGCTGCCACGTGAGCTTCAACCGCGGCGGCGGCGTCGTCTGTCGCGGCGGCGAGGTCCGCAACCTGCAGGTCAGCGGCTGCGCCATCGAGACCAACCACGACCCCGCCGGGCCGCCCACGGCCAACGTGCTCGTCGACAGCACGGACGGCGCGAACGCCGAGGTCGCGATCACCGGCTGCACGATCCAGCACACCCGCTCCGCCCCCGGTTCGGCCAACATCCGCATCGCGGGACCGAGCCGACCGGTCGCCGATGTGGCCGAGCTCCGTGACGGTCACGTCACGATCTCCGGCAACGTGCTCAGCGACACGCAGGTCAACGTGCACCTCGTGCACGTCCGGGGTGCCACGCTCACGGGCAACACGATGTGGAGCGGCGTCGAGGCCAACCTCCTCGCCGAGCATTCCACGGCCGTGATCGTCGGACCGAACAACCTCGACCGTAATCCCCGCTACGCCCGGGAGGAGGCCGAGGCGACCGACGCGGTCATCCTTCGGGACTGCACCGACTGCACGCTTTCCGGCCTGCACCTCCGCGGCGGCGGCCGCACGGAGGCCGGCATCCGGCTCGAGCGATGCGACCGCATCAACCTCACGGGCGGCACGATCCTCGACTGCGACGGCGCCGCGATCCTGCTTCGCGACGTGACCCGATCGCAGGTGTCGGGCTGCGTCGTCCGCGACGACCGCCCGAACGCGGCGTCGCTCTCCGTGCGGGTGACGGGTGGCGGCGAAAATGCGATCATCGGCAACGTGCTCGGGCGGCCGCACAACATCGATCCGGGAACCGCCGTGGTCGAACGAAACACGCCGGGGCGGTGACGGCAGCGGCAGCTGCGGCCCGCGATCCCGCCGCCCGGCGGCGGGTGGTATAAACAGGCTCCCTTGCCCGATGGTGTAACGGGAGCAAAAGGGATTTTGGTTCCCTTTGTCTAGGTTCGAATCCTAGTCGGGCAATGCGTCCGTGCCGGCGCGCCTGCGGCTTGCATGCATGGGCTTCCAACACGCGACTTCATCCTTGGAGAATCTGATGCTCCGTCGAACGTGCCCCGGCCTTTTGAGGAAGCTCTGTCTTGTCGCCGCCGCCCTGACGAGTAACCTGCCAGCCCAGGCCGAGTACATCCTGACGGCCCGCTACTTCACGGGGGGTGTCGACATCTATGACCCAGCCACCGACAGCACGCGAAACTTCATCACCATCCCGCAGGCAACCGATGCCTTTCCTGGGCTGACCGGCCTCGCCTACAGCCCATCTTTGAATCGGTTGTTCGCGACGGCAAACAATTCGCGTCGGATCTACTCTTTCGCCGCCGAGTCCGGCGCACTGATCGGCTACCAGCAGTTGAGCGGATCGTTCGCTCCTGCCGGCATCGCCCTCGACCCGTCGGGCGACCTGTACGTGACCGACAACGGAGGCACGACGATCCAGCGGTTTTCGCCGAATCCGGCCGATGCCTCGCTGTCGGCGTCCGGCACGATTCAACTCACCGGTGCTGCCGGCAATCTCAATGGCGTCGCCCGGACGACCGGGGGCCGACTCCTTGTTTCCGCGATAAATGGCAGCGGTGTGTTCCAGTACGACACGACCAGCGGTCAGTCCGCCTTCAACTCCAGTCAGATCGCCAATAAGCAAGTGGCGATTTCCGCGGCGTCGTGTTCTTCAGTTTCGTCTCGCTGTTCAACCTGAGCGGCACCCAGACTGGGGGCCTCGAGATATGGGGGCACCCGCTGGCAAAGGCGCCGGGGCAGCAGGCGACCCGTCCCCCGATCACGCCACGGCGTAGAGCGGCTCCGAGACCGGCGTCAGGGCATTCACCGAGGCCGCGAGGTCGCTGACATCGGTCCGGCCAGCCCGTCTCATCTTCGGCAGCGCGCCGATCTGGTCCCGCTTCACGGCCGCCACTGCCTCGGCTACATCGTCCATCTTGCTCTTGATGCCCGGCGACTCGTCGGTCTTCGCCCGCATCGCCTTGGTTTTGGACCGGCGGCGCCGCCGGCGGGACCATCCTCGGAGGAAGCTTTGCCCCCCGAGGCCGCCGCGCTCGCCATTCCTAGTGGGACACCACCGGAATGCGAGCCGCTCTCTTGGTCACGTTGTGCACGCCGTCACGAGCCACCAGACCTGTCGCCGGGCGATCCGGCGGCACCCCGTGGGCTCGCCGTCCCGCACGCCGCTACGAGCGGCGTGCCGGCGCGGGGCTGGCATGAGGCCGGAGGCGGGGCCGCGCGGGAAACCCGCAGAGGGCAGCGACCATGGGCAGAGCGGCGGGCGGACGGGGGATGTGATCGCCCGTACACTACTCGCAGGATGCCGCCCCCCGCCAGAAGGCCCCTCGTCGCGCAGCAATTCAGGTCGCGGGCGCTTTCGGTGCTCCCGCCCGAGAAACCGGAATCGTTCGCGTTCTGGTCGCCGGAGGCCAAGGCCACCGTCGGCGAAGGAGTGGATCACGCCCCGCGGCCCGAACCGCTTCTTGAACGCCGGGTCCTTCGGGTAGTCGGGATGCTCCGGCTCCTCCTCGGCGTTGAGGTGGTAGAGGTTGCCGAAGAACTCGTCGAACCCGTGGGCGGTGGGGAGCATCTCGTCGCGGTCACCGAGGTGGTTCTTGCGGAACTGCCCGGTCACGTAGCCCCGCGCCCGCAGCAGCGTGGCGATCGTGGGATCCTCCGGCCGCATCCCCTCGGGCGCGCCCGGCAGGCCGACCTTCGTCAGCCCGGTGCGGATCGGCGACTGGCCGGTCATGAACGCGGCCCGCCCGGCCGTGCAGCTCTGCTGACCGTACCAGTCGGTGAACAGCGCTCCCTCGCGGGCGATGCGGTCGATGTTGGGCGTCTTGTAGCCCATCATCCCCAGGTTGTACGCCCCGACGTTGAACTGCCCGATGTCGTCCCTCCAGATCACGAGGATGTTGGGCTGACACGCGGCGGGTTCGGCGGCGCGGGCGGTGGGGAGAGCGGCCGCCGTGATGGCCAGGGCGATCACGGCGAGCGCGCCGCGGGAACGAAGGGGCAGATCCATCGGGAAAGGCACTCCGGAGGGGAAGCAGGAAGTCGAACGCTTACCTGACGCCCCATCGGCCCCGCGCTCAATGCGTAATCCAGGAGCTCGACCTGACGGAATACAACATGGAGAACTGCGCCGCCATTACGCGGTTGATGGAAGCCACGGGGCTTCCCGCGCCCTACCGCCGGCTGACGGAAAAGCCCAACCACGTGCCGCAGTGGTGCAGCAAGCACTGGCTGCAGGCGGGCGAACGCAAGGGCGGCGGCAGGCGCCGCCGAGCGTCATGACATCAGTGATTCGGGGACGCAGCCGATGGCTTTGGCTTCGGTCGCCAGATTTCGTGGCCAGAAGTGGCTTGCCGCTTTTGGGCGTCCTGGACGATGGCTGCGAGATCATGCCCGAACTTTTCCGCGATGCGTCGCCTGGTAGCGTGAATGTCTTCGATCGTCGTATCGCGATCAGGAGATTTCTGCGTCATCGTTCAACAACTCCTCAGGCGTGCAGATGATCGGCCGCGCGAGACCCACCCTGTCCAGTACGTCAAAAACCTTGGGCAGGATTCGTGCATTCGCGATATGCGTGCAGTTCCATGTCATCCAATAGTCTACGTGATGGTGAGCAACCATCGCGATATGAAGGGCGTCGACGCTCGCCGATCGCGGCAGAATCGCTTTCCGCAGTATTTCTTCGGCGATTTCCAGGATTGCCTCCTCGATCGGCAGGATAGGGACACCCGTCAGCGCCTCGAGGCAGCGCTGAGCGAGGGTGGAATCGCCGTCGGCCGCTTCATCGAGCACGTACTGCGAGGTGACGAGCTCGTAGTTCGACCTCTCTGCAGCCCACCACCGTTGCGTCAATAGTTGCCGCGCCGCAGCAACAACCTGACCGCTTGGTCGGCCTCGCAGGTAGCTGACGATCGACGTTTCAACGTAACGAGTCGGCATTCCCGTCACCCGCTCGCCAGTGGATCAAACGCTCTGAAGGTCATCATCTTCGTTCGGTCAGCCGGCGGCAAGCGCCGCTGACCGCAATCGGCCGACGACTATTTCGCGATTCATCACGGCAGGGGCCGCGCCTTCGGGTGCCGCCCCTGCCTTCTTTTTTGCCTCCTCAGCAGAATCTGTGGGTGAACGCAGGCTCCGGTAACCGACCGAGCACATGAAAGAGTGCGATTTCGATGCCCTGCGGCGTGCGGAAGCCGAAAGCTTTTCTGGTAGTCAGTTTCGCTTTGCCGTTGAATCCCGCGACAACGCCCGACGAGATGGTGCCCCGGGCCCGGAACCAGTTGAGGATCAAGTGCCGATGACGGCGCAGGCTCCCGGCGATCTCCTTCATCGGGCCGATCCGGCTGCGCATGGTTCGGGTGCACCAGGCGTCGAGGAGCTTCGTCGCCCACTCCGGGCTCGTGTACTCCCAGAACCGCTGGAAGTCCTCCCGGAGCAGATGAGCCCGAACGCTCTTGAGGTTGTACTGCAGGATCTCCTTGAGCCTGACTCCCTGATGCTCCGTGAGATTCTCCGGCCGTTTGAGCAGGCACCACCGGGCCTTCGTGAGGATCGGCTCGTAGCCGTCCCGTTGCAGCTGAGCAACCTCGGCTCACCTGACCTCGTCGAGGGCCATGTTCATGTTCCGCATGATGTGGAAGCGGTCGAGCACGTGGAGGGCGGCCGGAATCTGCTCTGCGATCACGTTGAGGTATTGCCGCCACATGTCGCTGCAGACGAAGCGGATGCCCGACCGGACCTCGGCGGTGAGCGAGGCGAAGAAGCCCCGCAGGCTCTGCTCGGTCCGCTCCTAGGCCACCCAGAGCAGCCGTTTCATTCCGTCGATCTGATAGACGAGCGTGAGGTAGGTGTGGCCGCTGCGCCACTGGATCTCGTCGACGCCGATAGCCTCGATGCTCGAGAGGTCGCGGTGGGCGAGCCCCCATTCGACCGCATGTTTTACGGAACGAAACACGCTGTCCCAGGTCGTGCTGAATGCGGTGGCCGTCTCCTGCCATGAGAGACGCTTGGCCCAGCGGGCCAGGAACCAGCGGGAGCTGATCGTGAGATGCTCCTTGCCCTCGCCCCACGGCACCCGTTCGACGATCACGCCGCACGACGGGCAATCCACGCGTCGCATCGCGTAGACGAAGAACACCGCGATGTTCCAGAGCGGCCCGAACTGGAACCGCCGTGGCGCAAGCCGGTCGTACCCGGGCCGCTTCTCGCCACAGCCCGAGCAGATCGCTCGGCTGTTGGCCCGGGGCTCGATCTCGACCTCGAGTTCCGGCTCGACCAAGCCGTCCACGAAGCGGACCTGCTTGTAGACGAAACACTTGTGACGCTCGACGCGGTTGAGAATACTCTTGAGATGCATCCTGCGGTGGCTCCGGCAAAGGGGCTGACTCAGCAACCGCATCTTTACCGCACGACGCCGCAGGATGCTTCTTTCTCTCCATGGCCCGTCCGGCAGGGCGGTGCTTCCAGGCGGCTAAACGCCGCCGCATGTCGGCTACCGCCGCGAAGCGGCGGGCCGCATCAGGCCGCCGAGGCGGCGCTGCCTTGGCCGCTCTCGGCAGCGACTCGACGCGCCGAGGCCTTGTCGCACTGGGCGATGGCGACGCGACCGCCCGAGCCTCTCAGAGGTCAGGTCAACGGGTATTCAGACCCCGCTCTTACCCACAGATTCTGCTGAAGACCCTTCCTCCAAGGCCGTCTCCCTGGCCACGATCGCGATGTGCTCGTTCGCCAACATCTCCAGCATCGGCATCCAGCTCGGCGGCATCGGCACGCTCGTGCCGGAGCGCCGGGCCGACCTGGCCAGTCTGGGCGTGAAGATGCTCGTGATCAGCACGCTGGCCAATGGGCTCTCCGCCGCGATCGCCGGCGTGCTCATGGGGTGAGCGGCCGGGTGTCAGGCGAGGATTTCGTTCACGACCCTGCCGTGCACGTCCGTGAGCCGGAAGTCGCGGCCCTGGAAGCGGTAGGTGAGCTTCGTGTGGTCGAAGCCGAGCAGGTGGAGGATCGTGGCCTGCAGGTCGTGGACGTGCACGGGGTCGCGGGCGATCCGGAAGCCGAGGTCGTCGGTCGCGCCGTGCACGTGCCCGGCCTTCACGCCGGCCCCGGCCATCCACACCGTGAAGCAGTCGGGATAGTGGTCGCGGCCGAGGATGGCGCTCTTCGCCGTGCGGCCCTCGCGGAAGGGCGTCCGGCCGAACTCGCCCGTGCAGAGCACGAGCGTGTCGTCGAGCAGGCCGCGAGCCTCCAGGTCTTCGATCAGGGCCGCCGCGGGACGGTCGAACGTCGCGGCCTTCTGCATGAGGCCGTCGCCGATGCCCGTGTCGGCCGACGTGCCGTGGAAATCCCAGCCCCAGTCGAAGAGGTGCACGAACCGCACGCCCTGCTCGACCAGCCGCCGGGCCAGGAGCACGTTGTTGGCGAGGCTCGCGCCGCCGGGAGTCGCGCCGTAGGCCTCGAGCACGTGCTTCGGTTCCCGCGCGATGTCCATCACCTCCGGCACGCTGGCCTGCATCCGGTAGGCGAGTTCGTACTGGGCGATCCGCGTCAGCGTCTCGGGATTGCCGAGTTCGGCCGCCTGCAACTCGTTGAGGTCGCGGAGGGCGTCGAGGCTCTTCCGCCGCAGTGGCCGGTCCATGCCCGGCGGGTCGGAGACGTAGAGCACCGGATCGCCCTTGGAGCGGCACTGCACACCCTGGTAGACGCTCGGCAGGAAGCCGGCGCCGAAACTGGCCGTGCCGCCGTTGGGCTGCGAGCCCGACGAGATCAGCACCACGAACCCCGGCAGGTCGGCGTTCTCGGTGCCCAGGCCGTAGGTGGCCCAACTGCCCAGGCTCGGCCGGCCGGCCCGGGGCGACCCCGTGTAGACGAGGAGTTCCGCCGGCGCGTGGTTGAACTGGTCGGTGAACATGCTCTTCACAAAGCACAACTTGTCGGCGACCCGGTGCAGATGCGGGATCGCGTCGGAAAGCTCGATGCCGCTTTCGCCGCACCGCACCCACTTCCGCCGGGTGCCGAGCAGCTTGGGCGTGCCCGTCGTGAAGGCGAACTGCTTGCCAGCGATCGTCTCCGCCGGGCAGTCGGTGCCGTCGAGCCGCAGGAGGTCCGGCTTGTTGTCGTACATGTCGAGGTTCGGCGGCGACCCCGTGAGGTGGATGACGATCATCCGCTTGGCCTTCGCCGGCAGGGGTGGCCGCCGGGCGGCCAGCGGGTCGGTCGGCGCGGCTGGGTTCTCGGCTGCGAGCAGGTCGGCCAGGGCCAGGCCGCCGATGCCGCCGGCCATGCCGCCGAGCAGATGCCGCCGCGTGACGAGCAGTTTGCGTTCGAGGATCAGGTCCAACATTGAGCACCTCTCATAGACAGGGCATGTGACGATCGGCATCGTAGGAAGCGATGCGTCGGCCGTGGGAACCCTTGGCGTTCCCACCGGCCGACCAAGCAGGAAAGGCGAGGGAGGCCCTTCCTGCGCTGCAGCTACGGACACATGAAGGCTTCGTCGAGGTTCAGGATCACGTTGGCGACGACGCTCCAGGCGGCGAGGTCGGCCGGCTCGACGTCGAGGTCGCCAGGGATCGGCCCGAGCGGGTCGGTCGCCATCTTCACGGCGGCGTCGGGACGGGAGCGGTAGTCGGCCAGGGCCTCCCCGTGGAGCCGCACGAGACGGGCGACCTCGGCCGGCTGTGGCCGCCGGGCGAGGACGAGCCGAAAGCCGCGGGCCGCCCGGCCGGCCGCGTCCGTGCCCCCTTCGCGGACCATCCGCCGGGCCAGCGCCTGGGCCGCCTCGATGTACACCGGATCGTTGAGTGTCACGAGCGCCTGCAGCGGCGTGTTGGTCCGCGGCCGGCGGATCGTGCACACCTGGCGGTCGGGGGCGTCGAAGGTCGCCATCGAGGGATAGGGGTTGCTGCGGCGCCAGGTGGTGTAGATCGCGCGCCGGTAGCGGTCCTCGCCGGTGCTCGTCTGCCAGTCGATCTGCCCGCCGAAGGCGGCCTTGAGGCCGAGGTTCGGCTGCGGTGGATGGACGCTTGGCCCCCACTTCTTCCGCGACAACAGGCCGCTCGCCGCGAGCGTCTGGTCGCGGATCACCTCCGCCGCGAGGCGGACCCGCGGCCCGCAGGAGATGAGACGGTTCTCCGGATCGCGGGCCAGGGCCTCGGGCGACGGCTTCGACGACTGCCGGTACGCGGCGCTCGTCACGATCAGCCGCTGGATGGCTTTCGTGTCCCACTTCCGCGCCACCAGTTCCGTGGCCAGCCAGTCGAGCAGTTCGGAATGGCTCGGCAGATCGCCCTGGCTGCCGAACTCCTCGCTCGTGGCCACGATTCCGATGCCGAAGAGCCGCTCCCACATCCGGTTGACGATCACGCGGGCCGTGAGCGGGTTCTTGGGGTCGACGAGCCAGCGGGCGAGGGCCAGCCGGTCGAAGCGGTCGTTCCCGGCGGTGGCCGCCGGATCGAAGACCGCCGGCACGCCGGCCCGCACCTCGTCGCCGAGATTCTGCCAGTTGCCCCGCAGCTGAATCTTCGTCACCCGCTGCTTGTCGCGGGGCAGTTCCTCGAGCACCGGCACGGTCGGCGGTTTTGCCGCGTCCATCCGCCTCCGCAGGTCGGTCACGAGGTCGCGGGCCGGTCGGAACTCGGGCGGCTCGACGACGCCCGGCGCCGGCGGCGGCAGGCGGGTCTCGATGGCGGCGATCTCCCTCTCGAGCCACCGGCGGTGGTCGTCGATCGGCGGCCAGGGAATCTCGACCACGGGCGCCTCGTCTGGAAGGTCGGCGTCGGCCGTGTTGTTGAAAATGGCGTACAGGCCGAAGAACTCCCGCTGCGAGAGCGGGTCGTACTTGTGGTCGTGGCATTGGGCGCAGGCGATCGTCGTGCCCATCCAGGTGCTCATCGTGGTGTTCACCCGGTCGACGACCGCGACCGTGCGAAACTCCTCGTCGATCGTGCCCCCCTCGGTGTTCGTCAGCGTGTTGCGGTGGAAGGCTGTCGCGATCCGGTCGTCGAGCGTCGCGTTCGGCAGCAGGTCGCCAGCGATCTGCCGGATCGTGAACTCGTCGAACGGCAGGTTGGCGTCGTAGGCGCGGATCACCCAGTCACGCCAGCCCCAGATCGTCCGCGGCTGGTCCTCGGCGTAGCCGGTGCTGTCGGCGTAGCGGGCCAGGTCGAGCCACTCGCGGGCCTGGTGCTCGCCGTAGCCGTCGTGGGCGAGGAGCCGGTCGACGAGCCGCTCGAAGGCGTCGGGAGCCGGGTCGGCGATGAAGGCATCGACCTCCTCCGGCGTGGGCGGCAGGCCGGTGAGATCGAGCGCGAGCCGGCGGGCGAGCGTGGCCCGGTCGGCCTCGGGACGGGGCGCGAGGCCGACGGCTTCGAGCCGGGCGAGGATGAAGCGGTCGATGTCGTTTCGCGGCCAAGCGGCGTCGCGGACGGCCGGCACCGTAGGCCGCACGGGCGACACGTAGGACCAGTGCGGTTCGTAGGCGGCGCCGGCGGCGATCCAGCGCCGCAGCAGATCGACCTGGGCGGCCGTGAGCGGCTCGCCCGCCTCGGGCGGCGGCATCACGAGGTCGGGATCGGTCGAAGTGATGCGATTCACCAATTCGCTCACGTCAGGCTTGCCCGGGACGATCGCGGCATGGCCGCCGAGATCGGCCGTCGCCCCGGCGAACGTGTCGAGCCGCAACCCGTCGTCGCCGCCGCCATGGCGGTCGGCGGCATCGGGGCCGTGGCAGCGGAGGCAGCGATTCGAAAGCAGGCCACGGATGTCGCGGTTGAACGAGGGCGCGTCTGCCGCTCCTGCGGCGGACACGCCGACCAGGCCGATGGAGGCCGCCGCCAGGCAGGCCGCTACCGCCTGCCGAGCCAGATTTGGCAAGAAGAAAGCCACCTGACTGCTCCGAACGGGTACTGCGGCCGCCGCGTCCTGTGGCGATGGCCCTACCTCGGCGACACTCCAAATATTATATCGACAAAAGCGGCCGCGAGGATGCGGTGACGTGGCGGCGATTCGCGGCCCCGAAAAGCCGCCGCGCCCCGGATCGCTTGCCGCAGGGCGTCAGCCGACGAATGCCGTGGCGAGCCAATACAGGCTGCCGGCCAGCGCCATCGCCACCGGCAGCGTGAGGATCCAGGCCAGGGCGATCTCGCGGACCGTGTCGGGCCGGATGCCCGACTTGTTGGCCCACATCGTGCCCGCCACGCCGCTGGAGAGCGCGTGCGTGGTGCTCACGGGCATGCCCAGCGAGTCGGCCATGGCGATCGTCGAGGCGGCGACGAGTTCGGCCGCGCCCCCCCTGCGCATAAGTCAGGTGCGTCTTGCCGATCTTCTCGCCGACGGTGACCACGATCCGTTCCCAGCCGAACATCGTGCCGATGCCGAGGCACAGGGCGACGCCCATGACCACCCACTCCGGAACGTATTCGACCGGCTTGGTCAGTTGGCCGGCCAGGCTCTTGAGCACCCGGCGGCGGTCCTCGGCGAGCGTGTCGCCGAACTGCCGCAGGAGCGTCCGCACCGACGCTCCGAGTTCGACGAGCTGGGTCCGCAGCGCCCAGCGGTCCTCGGCACCGAGATCCTTGAACGACGTGCGGCCGTCGAGGCTCGCGAGCACGTCCCGCGCGAGCGGGAGCGGGTCGAGCGTCGCCAGGACGACGTCGTTCCGTGGGAAGGGGTCGAGCAGGTCCTCGACGGCCGACGCCTCGAGCACCTCCGCGGCGGCGACCGCGGCCCCGCGGCTCATCTGCTCGACGCGGGCGGTGGCCAGGTGCTGCTCCTTGAGGGCCTGCATCATCGCGGCCAGCCCCGGCTCGGAGAGTTCCTGCTCGAGCCCGCGGGCCGCGGCGACCGTGGCCGCGATCTCCTGCGACGAGGCCTGCATGTCGAGCGCATAGGCGGCGGGCACGATGCCGATGAGCACGAGCATGATCAGGCCCATGCCCTTCTGGCCGTCGTTCGAGCCATGCGCGAAACTCACGCCGGTGCAGGTCCCGATGAGCAACGCCCGAATCCACCGGGGGGGCGGCCGGTCGCCGTGGGGCGGCTCGTAGAGTTCCCGGGCGGGGACGAGCCGCTTGGCGAGCACGAGCAGCAGGGCGGCCAGCCCGAAGCCGACCACCGGTGAGAGCACAAGTGCCATCCCTACCTCGGCCGCCTTGTGCCAATTGATCCCGCCGAACGGGGAGCCGCGCTCGATCCAGGCGTTGGCCATGCCGACGCCCATGATCGAGCCGACGAGGGAGTGCGAACTGGACGCGGGCAGGCCGCGGTACCAGGTGGCGAAGTTCCAGAGGATCGCGGCGCCGAGCAGCGAAAGCACCATCGCCAGGCCGCGGCTGGTCTTGATGGAGGATAGCCCGGTCAATGGCACTTTCTCAACGGTCTTCCGGCCGATGAGCGACTCGTGAGCCTCGGGAGGAGCGGCCCGGGCGTCCGGAGCGGGTTTCTCGAAACGCCCCGCACCCCCTTCGGTGGCGTTTTTCTCGCGTGTGCGCAGACCGCGTCCCAGTTCGCAGTTTCCCGACATGCGTGGGTCGCGTCCGGCACCGCTCAGAGCCTGTTGTGGATGTCGATCGCGGGCAGTTCGTCGGGCGAGGCTTGAAAGACGTCGCGATCGTCATGGATCTGCACGAGCTCGCCCCAGTCGGCGGGCGGGCCGCGGGCCGGTGAGACTGGCGGTGGCGCGAGCGGTTCGCCAAGGTGTGTGAGGATTTTCCGGATCGGGCCCGGATCGCGGACACGATGTCCGCAGCAACCGGAGGTTGCCAACAGCGCGAAGGCCAGGGATGGTTTCGCACTGGTAAAACAGTCTGAACGCGATCAGCCGGATGTCGCCACCGCAGTTCGGGCACTCGAGCGGAAACTCCTCCCCGACCCTCGCCATCAGCCTTGTCGTGCGCGTTCTGGCCGCCCAGGCCGACGTCCGCCGTGGCGGCGGCCAGCGCCGTGCCCACGGTCTCGACGTACAAGGCGGGGGGACAGAGCACGAGTTCCGCCGCCGCCGCCTCGCCCCGCCGGGCTGCGACGGCGGCCGCAAGCGCCCGCGCCTGCCCGCGGTCGAGGTTCATCTTCCAGTTGCCGGCGACGATCTTCCTGCGTCACATGCAATGGCTCCGGGGCGGGCGGGGGATGAACTGCGTGAAGGTACCGATCCGGTGCCCGGCGTTCCATCCCTGCCGCGGCGATTCACTTCGCGGCGGTGACGGTGATCAGCGTGTCGCCGGGCTGTTCCACCAGCACGAGCCCGCGGAAGCGAACCTCCTGGGCCACGTCGTTGGAATGCAGCTGCAGCCCGATCGGGCCCGGCTGGCACAGTTCCGGCCGGGGGTCGGTCCAGTCGAGCACTTCCTGGCCGTTCACCGCGAGGCGGATCCGGCTGCCGGTGGCGAGGATCTCCATCCGGTTCCAGTCATGCTGCCGACCGAACCTGCGGCCGCGGCCCTCCTGGTCCGCGCACAGCCCGTCCCGGCGGTGGAGGTCGTACAGACCCCAGTTCGAGGGAAACATCACGAGGTGTCCCTGGTAGCTCGCCGCCTCGCCGCCGGTGGCAAACTTTCGGCCCCAGATCGCGATTCCGGAATGCTTCTCGCTCGTGACGAGTTTGCCCTCCAACAGGAGGCGAAAGTTGCGGTAGGCCTTTTTCGTCAGCAGATAGGTGCTCACCGCGGGGGCCGCGGCGGCGGAGTTCCGCGCGACGATCTCGCCGCCGTCGATCGACCAAAAGCGATCGATGTTCCCCTCCCAGCCCGTGAAGTCGGCGCCGTTGAAAAGACGGACGGCCGTGGCCCGCTCGGCGGCCGGCAGCGGGACCTCCGCGGCCCAGTCGGCCGCCGGAGCGACGGCGGCCACGGCAGCCAGGATGACCGGCGTCATCGTCCACCGTGCCGCGAGCATTGCATGCCTCCCTGCCGGCCAGTGGCGCGGTGATGCCACCGCGGGATCAGCCCACGGCGGCGGCGGCGGCGTAGCTGCCGAGGATCACCACCCGCTTGCACCGCTTCTCGAGCGCCGCGATCGCGCGGCGGACGCGAAGATCCTCGCGGTGGAGGATAGCCCGGTCAATGGCACTTCCTCAACGGTCTTCCGGCCGATGAGCGACTCGTGAGCCTCGGGAGGAGCGGCCCGGGCGTCCGGAGCGGTTTTCTCAAAACGCCCCGCAACCCCTTCGGTGGCGTTTTTCTCGCGTCGGCGCAGACCGCGTCCCAGTTCGCAGTTTCCCGACATGCGTGGGTCGCGTCCGGCACCGCTCAGAGCCTGTTGTGGATATCGATCGCGGGCAGTTCGTCGGGCGAGGCTTGAAAGACGTCGCGATCGTCATGGATCTGCACGAGCTCACCCCAGTCGGTCGGAGGGCCCCGCGCGGCTGCGATTGGTGGTGGCTCGAGCGGTTCGCCAAGATGCGTGAGGATTTTCCGGATCGGCTCCGGATCGCGGACACGATGTCCGCAGCAACCGGAGGTTGCCAACAGTGCGAAGGCCAGGGATGGTTTCGCACTGGTAAAA
>Ga0315904_10006833_pt1 | contig 15474 bp, 13 predicted proteins | sample LakEriMetagenome_6_FD_203529 | JGI IMG/M metagenome (GOLD analysis project Ga0315904, IMG submission 203529) | Freshwater fungal communities from buoy surface, Lake Erie, Ohio, United States - Buoy 12 MA120 | ecosystem: Environmental > Aquatic > Freshwater > Lake | place: USA: Lake Erie, Ohio... | reverse complement strand
ACTCGCGGATGCGATCCACCGGGACGCCGAGGCAGTGGGCGGCCGCCACGGCGGCCAGCACGTTCTCGACCTGGAACGCAAGCAGCCCGCGGCGCGTCAGCGGCACGTCGGCCGCTGCGATCACGGGAATGTCCCGGCCGTCGTCGACGATCACGATCATCCCGTCACGTTCCAGCACGGCGCGGCCGCGGGATCGCAGGTGCTCCCGCACCACGGGATGGTCGGCGTGTCGGCAGAAGTAGACGATCCTGCCGGGGCACCGCGGCGCCATGGCCGCCACGAGTGGGTCGTCAGCCTTCAGCACCGCATGGCCGTGCGACGCGACCGCCTCGACGATCACACCCTTCACGCGGGCCAGATCCTCGGGCGTCTTGACCCACGAGATGCCCAGATGGTCGCCGTCGAAGATGTTCGTGACGACCGCCACGTCGCAGCGGTCGAAGCCCAGGCCCTCCCGGAGAATGCCCCCCCGTGCCACCTCGAGCACGGCCGCGTCCACGAACGGATTCAGCAGCACCCGCCGCGCGCTCTGCGGACCGGAACAGTCGCCGTCTTCGAGGCTGCGTCCGTCGACGAACACGCCGTCGGTGCACGTCATGCCGACGCGGTGGCCGAGCGACTCCACCAGCCGGGCGATCAGCCGCGTGGTGGTCGTCTTGCCGTTGACTCCCGTGATCGCCGCGATCGGGATGCGGCCGGTCTCGTCCGCCGGCACGAGGTGCTCCACCACCGCCCGGCCGAACCGCGCCTTGGCGGCCGCGTCGGCGAGCAGGCCCTCGTCGATCAGCCCCGGATGGACTCCGGCCATGCCGCCCGTCCCCGCCTCCAGGGGCTTTGACAGATCGCGGGCCAGAATGTCGATCACCGCGACGTCGAGCTCGAGGGCCCGGAGAGCCTCCACGCAGCGGATCGCCACGGCGGAGTGTACCTCGCCGGTCACGTCGCTCAATCCACCGTCGGGACCGACACGGGCCGCGGACACGAGGTGCCGCCCCGCCACGACGACGCGATGCAGCGCGTGATCGGCGGTCGCCGCGCCGTCGGTCGTGGGCGCGCAGGGCACGCCCACGGCGTGCAGGCACGTTGCGACGAAGTCCCGATGCAGCGGGGCCGCATCTGCCGGCCCGGACGGACGCGCTCCGGAGACCCGCGACGCCCGGCGTTGACGGCTGCCGAAGCCCAGTTCGAGGATGTCGCTGCGACCGATCCGCCGCCAGGGAATACCCCGCGCGGCCGCCGCCTCGGCGATCGCCCAGACGCTCGGCGGCAGGCAGGCCCGCGCCGCCACCGTCCGCAGCCGCCCGACCGCGGCAGCCACGTCGGGTTCCGTGCCGCCCATGCACGCGGCACACAACGCCGTCGCTTCCTCGACCGCCACCCCTGCGAGATCCTCGTCGCGATAGCCCACCACGACGCGGTAGACGCCGGGCGCCAGCTCCCGTTCCACGGCCGCCGTCTCGACCGGCTGCCAGGCTCGCGACTGCAACTCTGCGGCGAGCGCGGCCCATGCCTGCGCCACGAGCGTCCCCGCGGAGATCGCCCCGGGCTCCGTGGCGTCTCCGGCCTCAGGCCCGACGTACGCCGGGAACCACCGCCGCAATTCAGGCAGCAGGGCCGCCGCGTCAGTGGGCGACACTTCCAGCGCGACTTCGATCACCGGAACGCGGGCCCACACGCTGTGGCCGCGGAATACGCGACGGTCTTGGACGTTCATTGCGTCCGTCAGGATAGGCCGATCCACGGCGGCCTCGCAATGGGCGGCGAAGGATCCGGGCAGGATGCGTTCCGGCAAACCTCGGCATCATGCCGAGGCAGCCTGCGCCGGCTGGGGGGCCACCCGGCGTCGCCATTGGGCGATCGACAAGCTCTCCATGGCCGGACTCGTCCGTTGCTGAAGCCGTTGCGGGCCCTCTGGGGGAGGACTGCGCGTGCCGACGGGGACGGGCGGCTGTTCCTGCGGAACACGCGCCAGTCCCTCCCAACCGCCGGTGCCGCGCGGCCAGCCAGCTCACGCCTTCGGCACTAATGCAAAATCGCCGCCGCCTCTGCGAGCGACATTCAGGACACACATTTCGAATCCGTACCCCTGGCAAAACTCATCGACCGCCTTCACGACTCCAAATGCGGGGTGCTCCACGTAGTCGTGACCACACAGCAACCCGCCCGCACGCAACTTGGGGAGGTAGTGCTCTAAATCCCACCGCACGGCTTCATAGATATGACAGGCATCGATGTAGATGAAATCGAAGAAATGATCGCTGAAGCCCGAGACAACCTCGTAGGAAAACCCCCTGTGTACCGACACCGTCCCGCGATCGATCTCGGCCTTGAACCTCCTGCAGACATGTTCCAAGTCGGTGTCGGACGAATACGCCGTGCGAAGCTGTAAATCCCAGTTCGGATAAAACTCAACTTTGCCGTTGATGTCGAAACCCTCAGCCCATGGATCGACCAAACAGACGAGCGAGGGGTCCAGAACACGCAGGAGAAGGTCGCTGTAGTCTCCTCTACGGACTCCGAGTTCCACGCATTTCGGATGTCTGGGCAGCCTGTCCTTCACGACGCGGAGGAATTGCTCGCGACTCTCTACCGTAATCATCGTGTTGTCCGCCATTCAGTCGTCACGATCATCGCGACAGGATGCGAATTTAGTACTTGCTCCGAAGAGCCCGGTCAACGGCACCTTCGCGTGCATCTTCCTGCCGATGAGCCTCTGGTGAACCGCCCATGACGGACAACGGCACTGTCACACGGGTGTGCCGGCGGACGTCGGCAGTGTCGTGGGAGGGACTGGCACCGCCTGCGAAACAGTCGGTGTCAGTCCCTCTTGCACCCTTGCAGACGCGAACTGGCCGGGACGCCCGCCCCAAATCCTGAGCCAGGTGGTGTGAGACAATCCTCATGCCCCGGGTCGGGTTGGAAAGGGTTCTCGGATAAGGAAGCGACGCCGTGCAGAGCAGATCGTGGGCTTGCTGCGGCAGGCTGACGGAAGAACCTGCCGACGAGATGGTCCCGATAGAACGCCCGCACGCCCTCCCGACCGACGCCTCCCATCATGGTCGGCACATGGTTCAGATGCGGCGACTCGGTCATCGTCGCCATCGTCGTCTCGAGGTCACCGTCGAGTTCGGCCTGCACGTGCCGCTCAAACAGGTCCACCATCGCCTGTTGGGAATCCGGCAACCGACTCATGACGTTCCCTCCTTCGTGCATTCACCACGGCAAGACCGTCAAGAGCATACTGAAACACTTTTCACCCAGGAATCAATGCGGCTGGGGCGGGCCAAGCCCTTTGGCGGATCGATCAGCGATCGGCGGTGCCGCCCACCGGCACCAACGCGAGCACGCGCACCGGGCTCCCGCTCCCGTTGACGATCTTGAGCGGGGCCGCGATCACGACGCTGCCTGTCGATGGCAGTCGGTCGAGATTACAGAGGCTCGCCAGGCCGAACTTTCCGGCGCCGTGCATGATCCCATGGTTCGGAAACGGGGGATCAAACCTGCCCGCTTGCCCGGCGTCGGTGCCGATCGTCTCCACGCCGACACCGAGCACATCTCGATCGTAGGCGAGGAGGGCCGACGCTGCAGCCTGGAAGCCGGGCGTGTGTGGACCGGCGGCGTCGGCGTTGAGGAAGGCGTCTCCGCGTCGCCTGCTCCAGTCGGTTCGCAGGAGCACCCAGGCGCCGCGTGGCACCCGGCCATACCGCGTTTCCCAGGCCCCGATCCACTCGGGCGTCACGAGGAAGTCGGCATCGGCGGCCGACTCCCTCGTGACGTCAAACACGCAGGCGGCGCCCAGGAACAACCGCGGTGGAATGGTGTCGGTGGCGTTTTCTGGCAGATCCTTCCCGGTCACCCAATGGATCGGGGCGTCGAAGTGGGTGCCCGTGTGTTCGCCCATCCGGATCGTGTTCCAATACCACGCTGGGCCGCGGCCGTCGTAACGGGAGATCTCGTCGATCGTCACGCCGGGCGACGACGCGAACGTCGGCGGCAGACCGATCACCTGCGTATCGGGACCCAGCGGGATCGTGAGGTCGACCACCTCGACCGCCCCGCCCTCGATCGCCGCCACCAACCCTGCGAGGACATCTGCCATCGACGTCTCCTCCATGAACGACGCCTGTGGCGACGCCCTCGATCATACCGGAAAGACCAAGGAGCCAGGCGTCGGGGACGCAGCTTTGCGATGTCACCGGGAACCGTGAATCGCACCTTGGCGGGTGACTTCGACCTCACTGGCGAGCGTGTTTGGCGGCGTGTGATACTCTGAGTCCCCGGCAGCCCGCGAGGCAGCGGTGCTGGAGCCCGATCGCAGAAAACCGGCGGCAATACCCGATGAAAGATCCGACCGTCCGCGGCGTCGTCCACCTGATCGAGGAGACCAAGACCTTCGGGCAGAAGGGCTTTCGCAAGCGTCTGGTCGTGCTCGAGCAGTCCAAGGGCACGTTCACCAACTTTGTCCCCGTCGAGTTCGTGAAGGATGGCTGCGACGCGGTCGATGACTTGACCGTGGGAGACGAGATCGAGGTGACCTACCGCCTGAGCGGCCGCCGTTGGCAGCGTGACGCGGCCAGCGAGGCCAAGTATTTCCTGAGCGCCGAGGGCCTGTCGTTCAAACGGTTGTCGGAGAGCGGGCGAAGTCATGACGGCCCGGGCGACGCCATCGACCCCAACGACGCCCTTGCCGAGGTCGGTGACGACGACGTGCCCTTTTAAGGCGGCTTGAAGCGGTCTTCCCTTCGCCGACGAATAGGACGTTCAACGGCACTTTCGCAATCGATTCGCTGGTGATGGGCGGTCGTTGACGGAACGCGGGGCTGCCACGGACGTGGTGGATGTGTCCGCCGGCAGGTCGTCAGGTGCCGCCTGGAGCACGTCACGGTCGTCACGCACCTGCACGAGTTCGGGCCAACTGGTCGGCGGGCCCCGTGCCGGCGCGAGTGGTGGCGGCTCGCGCGGCTCGCCGAGAGCCGCGAGGATCTTCCGGATCGGGGCCGGGTCGGTGATGAAGACGATGAGTGGGATGTCGCCTCCACCCTGATCTGCTCGATCAGGTCGCGGTGGCCGATTGGGCCTTCACGAAAGCCCCGTCCTTTTTCCCGGCCTCCGCATCCTCCGTTAGGCTTTGTCTTCAGAAGGAACCCAGCTCCCATGGCTACGGACCCCATCTGCGGCATGACCGTCGACGAGCGGACCGCCCGCAGCGCGGTCCGCGACGGCGTCACGCACTACTTCTGCTCCGAGGGCTGCCGTAAGAATTTCTTGGGCGGCGATTTGCTGACCATATCGCCGCCGCCGCCGTGCTGCGCGTCGCACCGCCCACGTGCCACCCCAACTGCCGCCGCTCCAGACGCCATCTACACCTGCCCGATGCATCCGGAGATCGAGCAGGTCGGGCCGGGTGCCTGCCCGAAGTGCGGCATGGATCTGGAGCCGAAGACGCTCACTCTCGACGCGGGCGACGACGATGCCGAGCTCCGCGGCATGGCCCGGAGGTTTTGGATCGCCGCCGCGCTCACGCTGCCGGTGTTCCTCGTGTCGATGCTGCCGATGCTGGGCGTGCCGGTCGATCGCTGGTTGGGATCGACGGCCCACGCGTGGCTGCAGCTGGTGCTCGCGACGCCAGTCGTGCTCTGGGCCGGCCGGCCGTTCTTCGAGCGGGGCTTCCGGTCATTCGTGACGGGCCACCTCAACATGTTTACGCTGATCGCGATCGGCACGGGCGCCGCGTATCTCTACAGCATCGTCGCCGTCTTTTTCCCGGCGTTCATCCCGCAACAGTTCCAGCACGGTGGCGGCGTGCCGGTGTACTTCGAGGCGGCGGCGGTGATCATCACGCTGGTGCTCCTCGGGCAGTTGCTCGAGCTGCGGGCTAGGCAGCGCACGGGCGCCGCGATCCGCGAACTGCTGTCGCTCGCCCCGCCCGTGGCCCGGGTGCTGCACCAGGGAGAAGAGCGGGAGGTGCCGCTCGACGAGGTGCGGCAGGGCGACGTCCTGCGGGTGCGACCGGGCGAAAAGATCCCCGTCGACGGCCGGCTCACGGAAGGCAAAAGCGCGGTCGAGGAGTCGATGATCACCGGCGAGCCGATGCCGGTGGAAAAGGGAGCTGGTGATGCAGTGATTGGCGGCACGCTCAACCAGACGGGCTCGTTCCTGATGGTGGCCGACAAGGTTGGCAAAGACACCGTGCTCTCGCGGATCATCGGCATGGTGGCCGACGCCCAGCGCAGCCGGGCGCCGATCCAAAAGGTGGCCGACGCCGTGGCGGGCTATTTCGTGCCTGCCGTACTGGCGATCGCGGTGATCACGTTTTTGGTGTGGGCCATCGCGGCGCCGGAGCAGCCGCCGCTGGCGTGGGCCCTCGTCAACGCCGTCGCCGTATTGATCATCGCCTGCCCCTGTGCGCTCGGGCTGGCGACGCCGATGTCCATCATGGTCGGCATCGGCCGCGGGGCGCGGGAAGGCGTGCTCGTCAAAAACGCAGAGGTTCTCGAGCGGCTCGAGAAGGTCGATACCGTCGTCGTCGACAAGACGGGCACCCTCACGGCCGGCCGCCCGTCGCTCACGGAGTGCATCCCGGTGGCGCCGCTCGTCGAGGCGGATCTCCTCCGGCTGGCCGCGAGCGTCGAGCAGCAGAGTGAACATCCTCTGGCCCGGGCGATCGTGGCGGGCGCCGCGGCCCGAACTATCACAGTGCCGGCGGTGGCCGACTTCGATTCGGTGACGGGCGGCGGTGCCCGGGGCACCGTGGAGGGTCGAAAGGTGCTCGTCGGCAAGCGGGGTTGGCTCGCCGAGGAGCACATGGCGGACCTCTCCGCCCTCGACGACCGCACCGAGGGTCTCCAGCGCCAGGGCCGCACGGTGATGCACGTCGCCGTCGACGGGCGGCTCGCCGGGCTGATCGCGGTGTCGGATCCGATCAAGGCTTCAACGCCCGAGGCGGTGCGGAGCCTCCACGGTCTCGGGCTCCGGCTCATCATGCTTACCGGCGATAGCGAAGAGACGGCCCGCACCGTCGCCGCCGGGCTCGGGATCGACGAGTATCGCGCCGGCGTCAAGCCAGAAGGAAAGCACGCACTCGTGAAGTCGTTGCAGGCGGAGGGGCGGACGGTGGCCATGGCGGGCGACGGCATCAACGACGCGCCGGCGCTGGCCGCGGCCGACGTCGGCATCGCCATGGGCACAGGCTCCGACGCCGCCATCGAGTCGGCCGGGGTCACGCTCGTGAAAGGCGATCTCCGCGGCATCGTAAAGGCGATCGACCTGAGTCGTCACACGATGAGGAACATCCGCCAGAATCTATTCTTCGCGCTGGTCTACAACGCGTTGGGCGTGCCGATCGCGGCGGGGGTGCTCTATCCACTGTCGAGCCATCTGCTGCTCAACCCGATGATCGCCGCGGCGGCCATGAGCCTGAGCTCCGTGTCGGTCGTGGCCAACGCGCTGCGGCTGCGGTCGATGAAGATGGGCTCGTAGCGGACGTCACCCGAGCAGATCGTCGTAGCCGGCATGCCTCCGGGCGATGCTCGACAGGATCGCGAACAGGATCGCCGTATTGAGGCCGGCCACGAGGATCCCGTTGGTGGCCTCCATCGGTTCGAGTACGCAGGAGGACGCTACTAAAACATGCTGCCCTGTTCCGAGGGTCGTGAAGGTGGTGCCGGAGAAATGAATCACGTCCTGAAAGTGGTCGAAATAGCCGAAGTGCCAGGGTACGACCGCCCAGATCGCGATCTGCACGAAAGTGGAAAACACCAACAGCACCGCCGGGATGAGCATCGACGGCATCACGAGTTTGATACCGGCTGCCCTTGGAAAGCGTTTGCGGAACGCCACCTGCGACTGCAGCACCACGAACACGACGAACGAATGCAGCGCGAGGCATGCACTGATGGTGAGGATGCCCACCGCGAAGACGAAGTGCGTGTGGTAGTCGAGCACCCGGCAAACTCCGTGCGGCGGCGTGGCGGTTGCCTACCCCATGCGTGCCGCTGGGCGTCAGATGAGGTCCCGCCGTTCGATGGCACCACCCCCTACGCCCGCGCTGACGAACAGAATTATTGTTGCTCATCGGCGCTCACGCATGCCCTGTGGGAGGCTCCTTTGCCACAGGGCACGTGTGTTGCGCTTCCTTCATCCGATGCTCGGGTGGCCGGACGCTACGGCAGGATCACCTTGTCGACTGCGTGAATCACGCCATCCGACGAAGAGCACGTTCAGCGGCACTTCCGCCATTGATTCGCTGGTGACGGACGGCCGTTGACGTAACGCGGTGCCGCCACTGACGCGGTGGCTGCGTCCGCCGGCGCTCCGCCAGACGCGGATGGAGCGGGATGGAGGGGCGAGTTTCATCCAGCGCGCAGACGCGCCTCGAATCCGACCGCGGGACGGAACGTTCAGAGGCTGCGGATGTCGAGCGCCGGCAGGTCGTCAGGTGCCGCCTGGATCACGTGACGGTCGTCATGCACCTGCACAATCTCGGCCCACCTGGACGGCGGGCCTCGGGCCGGCGCGAGTGGTGGCGTTTCGAGGGTCGCGATCGGTGTCTGTCCCTTGTGCAGACGTTCCTTGTGCAGACGTTTGCAGACGGGGGACAGGCACCTGTGCCTGTGGAGCACGAGCCCGTCCCCTGGCGAGAGAAAAGCCACACGCCCCGGGCCGTTTGGCCCGGGGCGTGCTCGTTTCCAGTCGTTCTTTCCTCGTGCGGTGCGTTGCCGCGAGAGGCGTTGGTCACATCGACATCACTCGTGGCAGCCGCAGGCGGGCTCGGCGGCGCAGCCGGGCTCGCAGGCGACCTCACGCCACACCACCTTCGGCACGCGACGGGTAACCGTGGAGGGGACCTTCTTCGGCACGAGGCGGCAGACCTCGATCGCCTTCGTGGAGTGCACGGGCTTGGTGACGCACGCCGGCACCTGCTTCACGCACTTGATCGGTACTTTCTGGCCAGCAACAACACCTGTGCTCGCGGGAGCGGTTCTTGGAACTCGGTGGCTTCGACGAGAGCTTTCCGCGGGCCGGTGCCGAGGAGCGAGACTTCTGCGACCGCAGGCGAATGGGGGGCTGGCCGATCGTGTGGCGGCCCGAGGCGCCCATCGAGCATCGCCACGGACAGTGGTTCCGGCAGTTCGTCGATCTCTACGTCCGCTATGGACGCGGTGCCTACCGCTGCCAGGCGATCTGCCAGTAGCGTGGATCGGGCACCATGCGGGAGGATCTCGGTTTCCACAAGACGCTGCCGTGCCGAGTGTGGCGTCGCCTGAAACGGCAGGGCCGCGAGGGCGCGGGCCTCGCCACGATTGCGGCCCTCGGTGTCTGGCAGGTGGCGAACGCCGCCGGCATCCTGCTCGAAGCCGTCACGCCCGGCGGAGAGCGGGCCACGGTGAGCCGACCGCCGCTCGATGACGGCCGTCGCGATGGTTGCCAAGAACGTGCGGCATGCACGGTGCCTGGACGGCGACACCGGCATGCAGGGCCTTCGAGTCGGATGCTCTGCCCCGTCTCGCCGGCGCCCGGCAGTCTGGAGAACCCTGGGAATCCCGGCGGGGCGGGTGGCCGGGCCGCGCGATCCGAGGTCGCATCAAACTCACTGCGACGGGCGGATCCTGCCGATCGCCATGGTGGCTGCCGCGGCAGTCCCTTGGAGTTGGTCGTGAACGTCGCGGGCTACGTCATCCACCTGGAGCGGTCGGCCGGCCGGAGGCCGCAGGCCCTGGAACTCGCCCACACGCTGCCCATGCCGGCGCGGATTCTCCCGGCCGTCGACGGGCGGGACCTCGACGAGGCCACCCGCCGCCGGTTCGTCCGCCGTCGGATGCATGCGCCCCGCTATCCGTTTCCGCTGCTCGACGCCGAGGTTGGCTGCTTCCTCTCCTACCGCCGAGCCTGGCAGGCGATCCTCGACGAGGGCTGCGACGCCGGGCTGATCGTGGAGGACGACGTCGCTCCCGCTTCACCCGACTTCGCCGACGTGATCATGGCGGCGGCGGCCACGATCCAACCGCACGAATACATCCGCTTCCCGCTGCACGATCGCGCCGACCGCGGCCCCACGGCCCGGACCGCGGGCGGCGTGACGCTCTGCGAGCCGCGGCTGCCCGGGCTGGGCATGCAGATGCAGCTCGTGGGACGTGAAGCCGCCCGGCGCCTGCTGGCGGCCACGGAAGCCTTCGACCGGCCGGTCGACAGCTTCGTGCAGATGCAGTGGCTGCACGGGGCCAGCGTGCTGGCGGCGCTGCCGGTCGTCATCCGTGAGATCGACTTCATGCTCGGCGGAACCGTGATCCAGATCAAGCGGGGAGGCATCGTCCACAAGGCGATGCACGAGTTCCACAGGCCGATCCTCCGGTTCGCCGTCCGCGTCGCCAACGAGCGCTGGCGGCGGCGGCACGCCGCCTGACCAGGCCACGTCCGCCGGCGACGAGCAGGATTCGCCGGCCGATCCCGCTGGGGCCGCGTGCCGGATTCACGCCGCCCGCCGCAGCCTGCGGGCCGAAGGACACCAGCCGATGAGTTCCGCCAGCCGCCGCTCGTGCGGCGCAAAGAAGGCCTCGAGACGGGCCCGCGTTTCCGGCCGCATCGCCCCGCCGTGCCCTCCCTCGTTCCGCGGCGAGAAACTCGGGGGCTCCCACGGGTCGACCTCGAGGAACGCCAGCACCTCCGCCATGACCGCCCGCGGCTCGGCGAACAGCAGACCGGCGTCGACGACGAGCATCTGTTGGGCCGAAAAGCAGGCCCGCCAGCGCAGCAGCTGCTCCGCATAGAGGCCGCGCCGCAGGTAGGAATACCACTTGTGCCGCAGGCTCACGGCCCGCGGATCGGCGAGCAGTCGCTCCTCCTCGCCGGCGAGCCGCTCCTCTTCGGCGGCGATCGCATCCTCGAACGTCAGATCCTCGCGGCCGAGCCGCCGGTTGTTGTGGTAGTGGGAGAAGGCCCTGTCGACCGGGTCCCGTAACAGCACGATGAGCTTCACGTCGGGCACGACCGCGTGAATGCGGGCGGGAACCCGCGGCTCGAAGAGGTAGTAGGGACTCGACTCGAACGGCAGGGCCGCCGCCCCGACCGTGCCGCGGGGCCGGGGAAACTGCCGGGCGTACCAGCCGGTGCCGCGGTGGAAGTGCATGTCGAAATAATGGACTTCCTTCTCCCGGGACGGCACGAGCTGCGGATGTCCGTTGAGATACTCGAACAGGGAGGTCGTGCCGGCCTTCATCGCCCCGGGGATGATGAGCCGGGGCAGCCGGCGACCGTCCGGGGCGGCCCCACGTCGCAGCACGTCGAACAGTGATCGAACTTGCATGGCTGGCTCACGCGGCCGCGGACCGGACTGAATCGCGACGCTCCAGACGGTCGAGCAGCAGGTTGCCGTCAACCTTCGGAATGATCGAGGCGGGCAGCCGCGATGCGAGCGACCCGTTCACGAGCGTGCGGCCCGAGCGGCGGAGGTATTCGGCGACCAGCGCGAAGGCCGGCTCGATCCGCTCGCCGTACGCGCAGGCCAGTTCGTTCGTCGCCGGACACGCCTCGTGATAGAACCGCGGGCCGTCCGTCAGGTCGACGCCGAACATGGCGATGCCGCGGTAACCGATGCCGTAGAGCACCTGCAGCGCGTCGTAGACCACCGTGCCCGCCGGAAACGTGCCGCAGCCGGGATCGAGCGAAAACGCGATGTCGCCGCCGGCGGCCAGGATCACCCGCGGGTCGCCGGCCAATTCGCTCCGCGTCGGCCGCGGCCGCTTGAAGGGCCGCCGGAGATCCTCACGGAGGAAGAGGTTGGCGGCCGCCGCCGCGTCGGGGGCGGCGAGCAGCGCCGCGAAGACGGCCATCGGGTTGAGCACGACCGCCCGCGACACCCGCACGCCGACCGCGAACAGGTCGGGGCGGTCGAGGATGAAGCGGTAGTCGCTCACGACGTAGTAGTCGGCCCGCCTGCCGAGATCGGCGGCCAGTTCGACCGACCCGTTGACGCAGCACACCGGCCGGTCGAACAGCCGCTCCGGCCGGCGGAGCCCGCGCACGCTGGGCCCCGACGCCACGATCGACGCCTGCCCGCCTTCGCGGCGCAGCGACTCGAGCCGCCGCGCCCGCACTTCCCCACGGCCGGCCCAGCGGATCGTGAACCCGAGGTCGTCCTCCTCGATCCACTGCCCCGAAGCGAAGCAGCGGTTGTGCCACTGCCGCGGGCCAGCGACGAGATACCGGGCCGCGCGGAACACGTCCACGAGTCGCGACTGCTCCGGAAAGCGGAACGACATCCCAGGCCCCCCACGGCGGAATGGAGGGCTTATCGTCCATCCACCCGCCCCGAGAACCGTTTTTTTCCTCAAGGTTTGCCAGTCCCGACGTCGATGGACCCCGGAAAGACTGGGGGATCATGGGGTCTCGGCGCGAGCGGGAGGACAGGTCGATCGTGGACGCGTCGCTCCATCGCCCCGCTGCCGGCACCGCCGGCCGGCCGTTCGGGCCGCTGACCTACCTCGTCGGCCACTCGCGCGGCGGGACGACCTGGCTCGGCGCGCTCGTCGCCTGCCATCCGGCCGTCCGCTACCTGTTCGAGCCGTTCGCCTCGCAGGCGCATCCCTGCACGGGCATCGACACGCAGACCATCTTCAACGGCGGGCGGTTCATCCACCGGCGAAAAATGGGCCGCCCGGTCGCCGACATCCCCGTTCCCCGGTTTTTTCGCGCCCCGGCTGCCGATCCGGACGGCGACCTGCTGGCCACCCTGGCAGCCGTGCACCTCGGACAGGTCGCCCGGCAGGCCTTCCCCGCGGATCGCGGCTACCACCTCGTCGCCAAGCAGCCGCGGATCGAGAACGTCGGCTGGGCGGCCGCGGCGATCGCAGCCGACCACGTGATCGCCCTCGACCGGCACCCCTTCGGCGTGGTCAACAGCGTCCGTCGCTGGGGGATGCTCAACTGGACGAGGATCGAGTGGGCGATCCTCCGCGACGATCCCGCGCTCGAGCCAGCCGACCGGGCCCTCGTCCGCGACGCCCGGTCGCCGGAAGAGCGGCTGCTCGTGACGAGCTGGCTGCGGTCGCGGCACCTGCGCCGCTTCGCCGCGGCGCATCCCGCGACGGTGCTCGTCGACTACGAGTCGCTGTGCCTCGACCCCGGCGCCGAGACGGCCCGACTGTGGCGGGCCATCGGCCTGGCCGCGGAGGACGCCGCGCTGGTGCGGCTGCGGGAGTTCCTCGCCACCCGCGGCGACGGCGAGGACCAGCGGTCGCGGTTCCTGAACGTGCACAAGGATCCGCTCACGCGGGTGCACGCCTGGCGGCAGGAGCTGCCCGCCTCCATCCGCCGCGGGCTGGAGGCTTTCGTCCGTCGTCACGCGCTGGACATCCCGCTGCCGGGCGCGGGGCTGCCGGCGATGGCGGCCGGGGAGCGCTGGCTCGCCCGCCGCGCCGACCTGTTCGCCGTCGGCGGCCACTGCCGCCGCCTCGCGGCCGGGCTGGCCGGGATCGACCGGGCCCGGGCCGCATGACGCCGACACGCCCCGCGGGAATCGCCCCATGATCTGCCATCGTCAACGCGTCGTGTTCGTGCACCTGCGCCGCACGGCGGGCAATTCCGTCGAGGCGGCGCTGGGCGGCATCCTGCTCTTCGACCGCTGGTTCCGCCGTACCGACGCCTGGGACAATCGCCTCCATCGGGGCCGCTCGTGGTACAAGCGCGACCGCCGCGGGCACCGCATCCACGCCACGGCCGCCGAGATCCGCGCCCGCTACCCGCGCGAGTTCGACCGCTCCTTCAAGTTCACGATCGTGCGCAATCCATGGGCACAGATGGCGTCGCTCTACGGACGACTCCATCCGCACGACGCCCTGTTCGCGGGCTTTCGCGACTGGCTGCGCGGCTTCGCACTGCTGCCGGGAACGGTGCCGCAGGCGAGCCTCTGCGACGACGCCGGCCGCTGCCTGGTCGATTTCGTCGGGCGGTTCGAGCGGCTCCAGGAGGACTTCGACACGGCCTGCGACCGCGCCGGTCTCCCCCGCCGCGCCCTGCCGCGGACCAACCCCGGCGGCGGCCCGGCCCTGGCGGCGGTCTACGACGACGAGACCCGCGACCGTGTCGCACGGCTCTTCGCCGCCGACATCGACCGCTTCGGCTACGCATTCGAGGCTGCCGTGGGGCCGACCCGCCAGGCCGCGTGAGGGACGCGACATGCACGCCCGTTTCATCGTCCATCATCCGCGACGGCTGGTCTACGCCGAGTTGCCGAAGTGCGCGTCGACGACGATGCACAAGTTGTTCCTCGACATCAGCGGCATCCACACCGACCTCGAGCCGCACTATGCGATCTGGCGGGAGCCGCTGGCGGCGGCCCGCCGCGCCGCAGGGCTCGAGGCGTTCGAGATCGAGGACGATGCGCTCGCCGGCTTCGTCCGCCGGCACGACGGCTACCGGTTCTTCACGGTCGTCCGCAATCCCTACGGCCGCTGTCTGTCGGGCTACGGGCAGCAGGTTCGCCGGTATGCCAAGCGGTTTTGCCGGGTCGCCTTCGTCCACGCCAAACTGCGGCAGTTCATGGCGCCCCGGCTTCCGGGCGACGCCGCCACGCCCCACCGCGTCGTCACCGAGACGCTCCAGCGCACGATCCCGTTCCGGTCGTTCGTCGCGGGCCTCCAGCGGCACGGCACGGCGTTCGACAAGCACTTCGAGCTGCAGTCGCACGTCGTCCGGCTCGGTCGCGTGCCCTACGACACGCTCGTGCAGATGGAGGATCTGACCGCGGGACTGCGCGGGCTGTTCACCGTCCCCGGCGACCTCGACGCCATCCCGGCGTGCAACGTCACCCGCTCGGGCGCCGCCGTGGAACGGCTCGAGCCCGACCTGAAGCGGGCGATCCACGCGCTCTACGAGCCCGACTTCCGCAACCTCGGCTACGCCGCCTAGCGCGAGCCGCACGGCGGGCCGGGCCGGCCGCGGTGTACGCCGGGTGCGCGCCATGAACCGCCCCACGCCCCGACCGACGCCGCCCAGTTTCAGACCCAGCGCCACCGGGGTGTGCAACTCGCCCGAGCCGGCCGGGTCACCGAGGCCAAGCCGGTGTTTCGCGCTGGGCTCGCGGTCGCGGCCCACCACGTCGACCTGCTCAACAACAAACGACAGGACGGTCAACGGCACTTCCACAATTGATTCGCTGGTGACGGGTGGCCGTTGACGTGGCGCGGTGCTGCCGCTGCAGCAGCTCGAGATCGGGCTGCTCTCCGCCTCTCCCTCGGAGAGAGGCCGACCGCAGGCCGGATGAGGGTGCCGTGGTGGCGGTACCGAGGCACACTCACCCCGGCCCTCTCCCAGAGGAAGAGGGCGAGGGTTTTGCGGCGCTCACTTCCGCGCCGGCTCGAGCAGGCCCTCTCGCTGAATCAACGAGCCCATCGACCGCCCCTGGTTGGCCAGCATCGCCAGTTGCTCGTAGCGATCCGCACCCACGGCGGCCTCGAGGGCGGCCTGGTCGACCTCGGC
>Ga0315904_10006832_pt1 | contig 15474 bp, 18 predicted proteins | sample LakEriMetagenome_6_FD_203529 | JGI IMG/M metagenome (GOLD analysis project Ga0315904, IMG submission 203529) | Freshwater fungal communities from buoy surface, Lake Erie, Ohio, United States - Buoy 12 MA120 | ecosystem: Environmental > Aquatic > Freshwater > Lake | place: USA: Lake Erie, Ohio... | reverse complement strand
GGGCGCACCTTGGCCGATCGGCTGGCGACGCTGTGGGGCGGTTTCGCGGTCTTCGCGCCCGACCTGCACCTCATCTACACCGGCGACACCGGCTACTCGCCCGACTTCAAGGAGATCCGCCGTCGGTTCGCGACGCGCCAGGCCGAAGGTGGGTTCGACCTTGCGCTCATCCCGGTGGGCGCCTATGAGCCCCGCTGGTTCATGGGCACCCAGCATGTCAATCCGGCAGAAGCGGTCCAGGTCCACCTGGACCTGGGCGCCAAGCGCTCCGTTGGCGTGCACTGGGGCACCTTCAGCCTGAGCGACGAGTCGCTCGACGAACCGCCGCGCGCCCTCGAGCGGGCGCGACGCGAGGCCGGTCTGGGCGACGCTGAGTTTGGTGTCATGGCCATCGGTCAGACGCTTGCGCTGCCGCGGCGCCGAGCACCGGCGCGCTAAGAGCATGTTCAACGCAGTGGAGAGTCCCAATCCCCGGCACCGGTTGGCGCTGGCTGCTGGGGGCCAAGGCATCTGTTGCGCATCAATTCCGCACGGACCTGGCAACGCTGCTGACGCCGTGACCTGCAGCAAGGGGCGGGGCGGACGGCCTGATGCAGCCAGCAACAAGAGAGCTTACGCGGCACCGACACAATCCAGCAAAGCAGCGGCGCCATCTTCCGGACCATGAACATCAGCAGACGCCATTGGATGCTGGGCACTGCCGCAGCGCCTTTCTCGCCCGTGAGCCCAGTTCAGGGCCAGGTCTCCGCTCAGGCTGAAGCGAGACCCTCGGGCGTCACCGAAGACGACACCTGGCAAGACCGTGCCCGCCAGCGCAACGTGCCGGTACGCATCCGCTGGCCGGCCGAGACCGTGCCTATGCCGCCAGGCGGCCGGCCGGTGGTGCTGTTCTCGCACGGCCTGGGCGGTACGGCGGCGGGCGGCGAACGATGGGGTCAGGCCTGGTGCGCAGCGGGACTTGTGGTGGTGCATCTGCAGCACCCGGGCAGCGACCTCGAAGCCGTGCGCCGGGTGGCGCGCAGCTTCAGCGACCAGGCCGGGCTGCGCCGGGCAGCCGGGCCCGAGCAGCTGCTGGGTCGGCTTGAAGACGTGGTCTTCACGCTGGACGAGATGCAGCGCCGACAGGCCGCGGCAAGCGGCCGCTGGTCCGAGGCGCGCGTGCAGGCCGTGGGCATGTCGGGCCACTCCTTCGGCGCCCACACGACGATGGGCATGGCGGGGCAACGCTATCCCGGCCATCCCGGCATGGACGAGCCACGTCTGGCTGCCTTCGTCGCCTTCTCACCCACCCTGCCCGCGCGTGGCGACCCTGCACAAGCCTTCGCCCGCCTGACCCGACCCTTGTTGTGCCTCACCGGCACGCACGACGACGACGTGGCCGGCAACGGCGCGACCCCCGAGCGCCGCATGGGCGTGTTTGCCGCGCTGCCGCCAGGCCGCAAGGCGCAGCTCGTGCTCGAGGACGCCGACCACATGACCTTCGCTGGCAACGCCGGTCTGCGCGGGGAAGGCCTGGCGCGACATGCCCCTGCGCGCGCCCAGCAGGCGCAGCACCACGCGCTGGTGGCTGACATCACTACCGACTGGTGGCGCGCCCATCTGCTGGGCGATGCGCAAGCCCTGGGGCGCCTGACCCAACCCGCGGGCGTGACCCCGGGGGACCGCTGGCAAACCGGCTGAGCCCGCTCGACGGACCAGCCGCTGTCAGCGCCATCCGGGCGTCCGAGCCAGAGCCCATCAAACGGCAATGCGCCGAGCTCCGGTCTGCAATTGGGGCTGCGCAGGCGAGGTGCGCCCGCTTCTGGCAGCATGCGCGCCTTGCCTGCGACCACCGTGGGCCTGTGCCCAGGGAGTTCCCGTGTCAATCGCCTGCTTTTCGCTTGTCTCTCAACCGGCCCGCCCGGTGGTCTCGTTCATGTCGCCGCGCGCCTTGCAGGGCGCCTTGCGCCTGGCCGGACGCCCTGTACGTCACCACGCCTTGGCGCAGGCCGCCACCCTGGCCCTGCTGGCCGGCCCGCTGACCGCCTTTGCACAGGACGCAGGCCCCGGCGGCCAGAGTGAACCCACTTCAGGCTCGCAGCCCAGCGTCACGCAGCGCGTGGAGATCGCTGCGCGCCAGGGCTCCACCGAGTTACGGCGTGCAGCCAACATCGCCAAGCAGATCTACGGCCGCGAGGAGCTCGACCGCTTCGGCGACACCAACGCGCTGGACGTGCTACGCCGCCTTCCAGGCGTGAACGTGGGCTCGGGTGGGCCGCGCATGCGGGGCCTGGGCGCTGGCTACACGCAGATCCTGATCAATGGAGACCCGGCGCCGCAGGGCTTCAACCTCGACCAGCTGAGCCCCTCGCAGATCGAGCGCATCGAGGTGCTGCGCGCACCCACGGCCGAACAGAGCACCCAGGCCGTGGCCGGCACCATCAACATCATCCTGAAGGATGCGCCGCGCCGCTCGCAGCGCACCCTGCGCCTGGGGGTGGGCGACGGCCGCGACCGGCCGATGGCCAACGCCAACCTGACGATCGGCGAGTCCAAAGGCCCGTTCGCGCTGTCGGTCCCGCTGTCGCTGTTCGAGTGGGATCGCGAGAGCCGCACGACCGTCGAGCGCCAGATGGCCGGCACCAACGGGCTGCCTGCACGCTCCGAGCAGGTGGGCGCCGGAGCGTCCTGGGGATGGGGCTACAACCTGGCGCCGCGCCTGAACGTCAAGTTCAGCGATGAGCAGACGTTGTCGGCCGCCTCCTTCTTCCAGAAGGGGTACTGGAACAACCGTACCGACTATGCCAACCGCGTCCTCGCCGGCAGCCCGGTGCTGGACGACGACTCGGTCGGAGAAGGTACCTGGGAAAACCGCCGCGGCAACCTGACCTGGACCAACCGCTTCCGCGACGACCAGCGCATCGAGATCCGGGCGGGGGTGCAGCAATCTCGCTGGACCTTCGACAGCCGCAACCTGCGCGCAGGCGCCCTGCAACTGCGCTCGCAGGGCGGCGGCCAGGACGACGGCATCACGCAAGCCGGCAAGTACAGCCTGTTGCTGGGCGCGGCTCACACCCTGACCGCCGGCTGGGACCTGGAGCACCGCGACCGCCAGGAGCGCCGTGAGACCACTGACGGCGCCGGCATTGCGCTGCTGCCGGCTTTCGAAGGTCAGCCCTTCGAGGCCAAGGTGCGCCGCCAAGCCTTCTACGTGCAGGACGAGTGGGAGATCTCGCCCCAATGGCAGCTGTACCTGGGCGTGCGCCATGAGCGCATCGCCTCCGAGAGCACCAGCGCGGCCAATCCTGTCCGCAATGAGAGCAGCGTGCTCTCCCCGCTGGCCCATGTGACCTACAAGTTCGACCCCAAGGGCCGCGACATGATCCGCGCGAGCCTCACGCGCAGCTACAAGGCGCCTGGAATCGGCACCTTGCTGGCGCGGCCCCAGATCAACGCGGGCTACACCAACATCAACGTCACCAACACCGCGCTGGCCCCCGACCGCATTGGCAACCCGACGCTCGCGCCCGAGCTCGCCACCGGGCTGGACATCGCGTACGAGAAGTACCTGGCCAACGGCGGCCTGATCAGCGTGGGCATCTTCCATCGCCAGCTGAGCGATGTGGTGCGCAACGTGACAGCGCTGCGCACGGTGAGCTGGGCGACCGCTCCTCGCTGGGTGACTGAGCCGCTGAACTTCTCGGATGCCTCCACCAGCGGCGTGGAGCTGGAGGTGCGGGGACGCGCGGCGGACCTGTTGCCCAAGCTGCTGGGTAACGCCAAGGCGCTGAACGTGCGCGCGTCGGTGAACCTGTACCGATCGCGCGTCGCGGCACTGCCCGGGCCCGACAACCGCCTGGACGGCCAGCAACCCTGGTCGGCCACCCTGGGCTTTGACCAACGCATCAGCGGACTGCCCCTGAACGTGGGCGGCAGCATGAGCCTGTCACCGGGTTATGACACCCGTCAGACCGAGGACCAATCGGTCAGGCGCTCCAGCACCCGCAGCGTCGACGTCTTCGCGCAGATGTTCGTCAGTCAGACGATGTCACTGCGCGTGGCCGCCAGCGCAGGCGTTCAGCAGTTCGGCCCGCCCAACGGCAGCTCCACGACGCTGCTGGCCAACGCCGATTACACGCGCTCCGAGCGCTACACAAAGCCGCAGCTAAACCTTTCGCTGGACATGCGGCTGTAGGCAAAGTGGGTTCTCAGCGCCTTTCAGGCCTGCCATCTTGGTACGGCTGCCGCTGCCGGAGAGATTGGTGTAGACAGGCACCCAGCATCCCAGTAGTCGGTTGGCAGCTTATATCCATTCAGATATAGTCCAGACATGAAGCCCCTTCGGTTCCTCGGCGACTCGCTCAAGCGTCTTCGGGAGTTCCCCGAAGACGCACGGCAGGACGCCGGCTACCAGCTGGAGAAGGTCCAGCACGGCGACCAGCCCGACGACTTCAAGCCGATGCCAGCCATCGGCAAGGGCGTGGAGGAACTCCGAATCTGGGACGAGTCAGGGACTTACCGCGTGATCTACACCGCTCGCCTGAAGGACTGTGTGGCTGTGTTGCACGCGTTCCAGAAGAAGACCCAGACGACGAGCCTTCGGGACATGGAATTGGCCCGGACCCGATGGATCGCGTTGTCCAAGGAGCGATAGATGAAGACCGCAAAGAGCACCACGAGCAAGAAGCCTGCGCCCCCGGTGGAGTCCTTCGCCAGCGTCTGGGACGCCCTGGCCGACACACCCGAGCAGGCGGCCAATCTGCGCGCACGTTCAGACCTGATGCGGCAGATAACTGCCATCGTTAAGGAGAGCAACTGGACCCAGACGGAAGCCGCGCAGCAATGTGGGGTGACCCAGCCGCGCATCAACGACCTCCTGCGAGGCCGGGTGTCGCGCTTCTCGCTAGACGCGCTGGTCAACATCGCGACCGCGATGAGACGCGAGGTGCACTTCGAACTGCGAGCTGCCTGAGGCCGCTCAACACGCCTGATGGCCACAGCGGCGGTTGGCCTGACCACCACGCAAGCCCTTCTGGCCTGGCTGTTGGGGCGCCACAGCCCGGAGCGTGACACCGTCTTCGGGCGCTCGGTGGTGGTCGGCTTGCTGCTGACGTTTGTGCTCGCCACAGCCAGCAGCTTCCTGCTCGGCGGACAGCAACCGCCTCCCGGTTTGGGCTTGCCTGTCGTGGGCTGGCACCTGGGTCAGGCCGATGCTCGGCCGGCGCACTTCATGGGCGTGCACGCCCATCAATGGATTCCTCTGGCGGGATGGCCACTTCAGCGATTTTGCATTTCGCACGCAACCGTCTGGCTGGCTGCGTTTGCCATCGCCTACGTCATCTTGTGGGCGCTACTGACGCGGTGGGCCCTTGCGTAGAGGAGGGTCCGGGAACAGACGGTGTTGGACAAGGGCCCCGGAGAGTCATCCTGAATCCGGAAGTAACCTGCGGCTGATCACCCACGGACTTCGATACGTCTGTTGCCCCAGCATCTAGCTGATGCTACAAATACGCCCTTAAACACCGATCCACACAAACACTCATCAAGGAATTTGCCATGACCACCGTGCGTTGGAACATTGCCGTATCACCCGAGGTGGATCAGTCGGTGCGCATGTTCATCGCTGCCCAGGGTGGCGGCCGCAAGGGCGACCTCTCACGATTCATAGAGGACGCTGTGAGGGCCTACCTGCTGGAGCGGGCTGTTGACCAAGCCAAAGCGGCCTCATCGAACTTGAGCGAAGCCGAGTTGAATGACTTGATCGATGAAGCTGTCCACTGGGCTCGCCGCGCTCACTGATGCGGGTGATTCTTGACACCAACGTCCTGCTGGGCGCGCTGATTTCGCCTTACGGCCCGCCAGAATCCATCTACCGGGCTTGGCGTCTGGACCGGTTCGAGTTGGTGACGTCCACCGCCCAACTCGACGAGATTCGGCGGGTGAGCCGTTATTCGAAGCTCAAACCCATCCTGCCCGCGCACCGCATCGGCACCATGGTGAACAACATGCAGCGTGCTCACGTGCTGGGTGTGCTCCCTGCACTGCCGGCGGGGATCACCGCTTCAGATCCGGATGATGGCTACCTGTTGGCCATGGCATTGGCAAGCGATGCCGACTACCTTGTGACGGGCGACCGCCGAGCCGGCCTGTTACAGATGCAAAGCGTCGGCCGAACACGCATCGTGACACCATCCATCTTCTGTGCTGAAGCTCTGTAGCGCAGGGACGTCATCCTGGATGCCGATCCAAGATGACGCCGCCGCCAAGCCCTACAACGCTCCACAACCCTCAGCGTGACACCGTCCGAGGGCGCTCGGTGGTCGGTCGGCTTACTGCTGACGTTGTTGTTCACGACAGCCAGCAGCTTCCTGTTCGGCGGCCAGCGACCGCCTCCCGGTGTGGGCTGGCGCCTGGGCTACGCCGAAGTTAAGCTGCATTCAATCAGGAGACTTCGTTTTCTGGGTCCCGATCGGATTCGAATCCCAGAGTTCAAGAGCAGCCCTTTGTGTTTAACAATGCTTCACGCCTACTCCAGAGATCGATAAACTCTGGTGTAGCACGAATCGCCATGAGGTCCCGATGGAAGTCATTCTCAGAAAGTACGGCAACAGCACCGTAGCCGTGCTCCCTCCGGCCGTTCTCAAGGACCTCGGTCTCTCGGCCGGCCAGGCCATGTCGCTGGACACCACAGGCCAAGGCCAGATCGTGCTGTCCCGCAAGCGCAAATACGTATTGGCGGAAATGATCGCCCAGTGCGACCGCAAGGCGCCCCCGCCGGCCGACCTCGCGCTTTGGGACACCGCCAAGTCCGTAGGGCAAGAGGTCTGGTGATGCCGGTTTTCGACCAGGGGGACGTGGTCAGCGTGCCCCTGGACCCCGCCATCGGCCACGAGCAGAGAGGCACCCGCCCTGCCCTGGTACTGACCACCAAGGACTTCAACAAGCTCGGCGACGTGCTGGTGGCCCCCATCACCCAGGGCGGGGACTTCTCACGCCATGCGGGCTTCGCTGTCAGCCTCACGGGCACCGGGTGCAGAACGCAGGGTGTGGCGCTCATCAACAAGGTGCGGATGCTCGATCTTGCGGCGCGCAAGGCCCGCCGCATCGAGCGCGCACCGCAGGCCGTCATCGACGAAGCGCTGGGGCGGATGATGGCGCTGCTGGACTGCTGAATTGCCGCCACGGGTGAGATGAGTTCCCGCGCTGACCCACCCGGCACCGAAGCACCTTCCAAGGCGGATGCCCGCGTCGCCTTTATTGATGCGCTGCGCGTCATGGCCCTGGGCTTGCTCATCGCGTACCACGTGGGCATGTACTACGTGACCTGGGACTGGCACCTCAAGAGCCCCTTCGCGAGCACAACGCTCGAACCCTGGATGCGGCTCGTCAACCCCTGGCGCATGAGCCTCCTGTTCCTTATCTCGGGTGCCGTAACAGCGATCCTGCTGCAACGAGGCGCACCGGGTTGGCTCGGGCTCAGGCTCGGGCGACTGGGCTTGCCGCTGGCGGCGGGCGTGCTGGTCATCGTGCCGCCGCAAAGTTACTGGCAGGTGGTCGAGCAGATGGGCTACCGCGGCAGCTACCTGGACTTCCTGCCGCTCTACCTGGGCGGGCACGAGGGCTTCTGCAAGCCCGCAGGCCCCTGCCTCACCCTGCCAACCTGGAACCACCTGTGGTTCCTGCCCTACCTGATGGTGTACACGCTCGTGTTGTGGGCGAGCGTGCGCCTCGCCCCTTCCTGGCTTGAGCGGGCGAGCCTCAGGCTCTCGGGCTCGCTCTCGGCCCTGACCCTGTTGGTGGCGCCCTGGCTGGTGCTCGCTGCGGGCCGGCTTGCCCTGAGGCCCTGGTTCGATGTCACCCACGCCCTCGTCGATGACGCGCTGGCGCATGCGCAGTACCTACCGGCCTTCATCGCAGGAGCGATCTTCGCCCGCACGCCCGGCGTTTGGCCTGCCATCGCACGGCTTCGGGTGACCGCGTTGCTCGTCATGCTGGGAGCCTGGCTGTTCCTGTTGTCAGCACAGGACGTCCCTGTTCCGCCGCTGCGCATGGTCTATGCCGCACAACAATGGGCCGGGGTGATCGCGGCCCTGGGATTCGCCTGGGTGCACCTGAACCGCCCCAAACCGTGGCTGAACAGGCTCGCAGCCCGGATCTTTGCGGTGTACGTCCTGCATCAGACGCTGGTCATCCTTCTTGCCGTGGCGATCAGGCCGTTGGCACTGCAACCCTTTTCCGAGGGACCGCTGCTGATCGTCGGCACCGTGATGAGCGCCCTGGCCCTTGTCCGGATGTGTGAAGCCATCAACCCGCTCCGGCCCTGGCTGGGATTGCCGAGGGCATGACCAGATCGACGGATGCCCAAGCCCAAACAGGCGCGAAGTCAGATCGGTGAGATCCCGCTGGAGTGAAATTCCGGCACCCTCGGCCGAAACCGCAGTCAGGGGCAAAAATGCAAACGACCCCGCACGGGGCGGGGCTCTGAGCGCCTTCGAAGCCCGCTCAGCAGGTTCGAAGGTCTTGGTCTGGCGGGGCAGGAGTGTCTGTAGCACTAACTTGCTCACGCGCTGTGAGTACCGCATCTTGGTGGCGAGGGGGATTCGAACCCCCATCAGTGGAGTTGCAGCGCTTGCGGCGTGTGGCGCTACACGCTACCATTTTCGGATGATCCGAAGTTTCAGGCATAAGGGCGTTGAGCGCTTCTTCAAATCCGGCTCAAGTGCCGGGATCCAAGCCGCTCATGCCCCGCGCCTGGCTCGGCAACTGTCAGCGCTGGATGCTGCTTCACGGCCCGAAGACATGAACCGGCCTGGCTGGGACTGGCACCCCCTCAAGGGCGGCCTGTCGGGTCACTGGTCGGTCAGCGTCAAAGGCAACTGGCGTCTGACTTTCACGTTTGAAAACGGCGATGCCGTCCTGGTGGATTTCCAGGATTACCACTGAGGTGACCATGAGTTCCATGTTCAATCCCCCCCACCCCGGCCTCACCTTGCGGGACGACATCCTGCCCGCCTTGAATCTGCAGGTCGGTGAGGCCGCAGCCCAGTTGGGCGTTGATCGGACCACCTTGTCCAAGGTGCTCAATGGGCGAGCTGCGATCAGCCCTGCAATGGCGTTGCGCATTGAACGCTGGCTGGGGCGCGAACACGGCGGGGCTGCCGAGGTCTGGCTGGCTCAACAGGCTGCTTATGGCCTTTGGCAAGCGCGGGCGGCTGTGAAGGCAAGCAAGGCGCTTGCTAGCGTCAAGACGCTGAAGATACAGCCTGCTTAAGAGAGGCTGGCAACGATTGACGGGAGTCAGGAACCCACAGCCCGCCGGATTCTCTAGGTCCGACCTGTCCAGTTCGCGGGAGGAGATCAGACCCTCATTCGGCGACGCCGGACGTTCCCGAGGTCGATGCTGGCGCGCCGTCGACGACCCGCTTGAGCGGCACCAGGAGCTTCTTACGCTATTCTTGGTCAACCCATGTGGGGGTAGGCATAGGCGTGCGGCGGCACGAAGGTCTCCTTGACTGTTCGTGGCGATACCCAACGCAGTAAGTTGAGCGCCGAGCCCGCCTTGTCGTTCGTGCCGCTGCGGCGGGCCCCGCCGAATGGCTGCTGCCCGACGACCGCACCAGTGGGCTTATCGTTGACGTAGAAGTTGCCCGCCGCGAACCGAAGGTGCGTCTCCGCGGAAAGCAGCGCGTCCCGGTCACGGGCAAACACGGCTCCCGTCAGAGCGTACGCGCTGGTCGAGTCCACCAACTTCAGCGTGTCGTCCCAGCGTGCGTCGTCGTACACGTGGACCGCCAGCACGGGGCCGAACAACTCGTCGCGCAACAAGGCATGGCCGGCGTCCTCTACCTCCACGACCGTCGGTTCGATGAAGTAGCCCTGGGTGTCATCGCACCCGCCGCCCACGAGCGTTCGTGCCAACGAGCCGGCGCGCACGGACTTGAGGGCCGACTGGATCCGACCAAAGGCCCGGGCGTCGATCACCGCGCCCATGAAGTGGGAGAAGTCCCGCACGTCCCCCATGCGGATGCTGCGTGCCAGGTCGCACAGGCGGTCCCGCACCTGCGGCCAGATTGACCGCGGCACGTAGGCGCGTGATGCCGCGCTGCACTTCTGTCCCTGGTACTCGAAGGCGCCCCTCAGCAGCGCGACGGCCAGCGCGTCGACGTCGGCCGACCTATGCGCCAGTACGAAGTCCTTACCCCCCGTCTCGCCGACCAAACGCGGATAGTTTCGATATCGGTGCAGGTTCCGGGCGGCTTGCAGCCACAGCTGATCGAAGACGGCGGTTGAGCCGGTGAAGTGCAATCCCGCGAAGGCCGGGTGCGACAGTGCTACCTCGCTCACCGCGGCAGGTTCTCCGGGCACGAAGTTGATCACGCCCGGGGGTAAGCCCGCCTCCTCCAAGAGCTCGAGGAAGAGGTAGTTGCTCAGCACGGCGGAGCTCGCCGGCTTCCACAGCACCGTATTGCCCATCAGGGCCGGCGCCACAGCCAGGTTGCCGCCGATGGCTGTGAAATTGAATGGCGTGACCGCGTAGACGAAGCCTTCGAGTGGACGATGGTCGGTCCGGTTGCGCACACCGCTGCCGGAAATGGGCTGCTGCTTTGCGATCTCCTGCGCGAACTGCACGTTGAAGCGCAGGAAGTCGATCAGCTCGCAAGCCGAGTCGATCTCCGCCTGCTGCACCGTCTTGCCCTGCCCCAGCATCGTCGCCGCGTTGAGGCGCTGCCGCCAAGGTCCGGCCAGCAGATCAGCCGCCTTCAGGAACACGGCCGCGCGCTCGGCCAGCGACCAGAGGCTCCAACCGGCCTGCGCCTCGACCGTCGCCTCGACCGCCTTGGTCACCAGCGCTGCGTCGGCCATGCTCGCTCGGGCCAGCTGCAGCCCATGGTCGTGAGGCGCAGTCAGCGTCGTCGCTGTGGTGCCGGCAACGCGCCGGCCACCCACGACCGCGGGGATGTCGACCACGGAATGCGCCTGCCGATCCAACTCCGCGGTGAGTGCCGCTCGCTCTGGCGATCCCGGCGCATAAGAGAGCACCGGTTCGTTGGAGGCGAGGAAGCGAGGGCCACTGCCCTCTCGTACGATGTCATGCATGGATGTCCTTGAAGTACAGGCGAACGCAAGCTCAGCCAGGCAAGCCGGTGCGCGTGCCGGAAAACGGGAAGGTCAGGCGGTCAGTGCTGCAGGATCTTCGAGAGGAAGTCCTTGGCGCGCAGGGAACGGGCGTCAGGGTTACCGAAGAATTCCTGTTTGCTGCAGTCCTCGACGATGCAGCCGTGGTCCATGAAGATCACGCGATGGCTCACCTTGCGTGCGAACCCCATCTCGTGAGTGACGCACATCATGGTCATGCCCTCCTGTGCCAACTTGACCATCACGTCGAGCACCTCACCCACCATCTCGGGGTCGAGCGCCGAGGTGGGCTCGTCGAACAGCATCACGATGGGGTCCATCGAGAGCGCCCGCGCAATGGCGACGCGCTGTTGCTGGCCGCCCGAGAGCTGCCCCGGGAATTTGTCCTTGTGGGCAGTCAGACCGACGCGATCCAGCATGCGCAGTCCGCGCTGCACCGCCTCCGCCTTGTCACGCCCGAGCACCTTGACCTGCGCAAGCGTGAGGTTCTCGGTCACCGACAGGTGCGGGAACAGCTCGAAGTGCTGGAAGACCATGCCGACCCTGCTGCGCAGATGCGGCAGGTTGGTGGCGGACGCGGTTACGCTCACGTCGTCGACGCGGATGTCGCCCTGCTGAATCGGCTCCAGCGCGTTGACAGTCTTGATGAGCGTGCTCTTGCCGGACCCTGATGGCCCGCAGACTACTACCACCTCGCCCTTGGCGATGCGCGTCGTGCAGTCGGTGAGCACGCGAAAGCTGCCGTACCACTTGCTGACGTTGTCGATCTCGATCATGGAGGGCTCCCGCGCTCAGCGGATGATTGCCACGCGGGCCTGCAGCCGGCGCACCTGCCACGACAGCAGATAGCAGATGAGGAAGTACACGGCCGCGACGAAGAGGTACATCTCCACCAGCCGGCCATCGCGCTGGCCGACCTTGGTCGCCGCGCCGAGGAAGTCGGTGATCGACAGCACGTACACAAGTGAGGTGTCCTGGAACAGCACGATTACCTGGCTCAGCAGCACCGGCAGCATGTTGCGCAGTGCCTGCGGCAGCACCACCTGCGCCATGACCTGCCGTTGCGTGAGGCCCAGGGCCAGACCCGCTTGCGTCTGCCCCGGGGCGACTGAGCGGATGCCAGCGCGAACAATCTCCGCGAAGTACGCCGCCTCGAACAACGTGAAGGTGATGACGCTGGACCAGAACGCGCCAACCTTGATCGGCTCCTTGGACCCGATGACCCAGGCGCCCAGGTACGGCACGAGGAAGTAGAACCAGAAGATCACCAGCAGCAACGGGATCGCACGAACGAGGTTCACGTAGAGGCCTGCCACGCCGGCCGCAATGCGGTTGTCCGATAGCTGCATCAACGCCAGCAGGGTGCCCAGCGCCGCCCCGCCGATGGCCGCCATCGCAGTCAGCGTGAGCGAAAACCGGAGACCTTCGCCGAGCAGGTAGCCAAGCGAGCGTCCGATGGCCGAGAAGTCGAGACCGTCCATCGGTCAGGACCTCCCGGCGGACGTGTGGCCTCCGAGGCCCGGCACGGCAAGGCGACGCTCCAAGAGCCGCATCATTCGGACGACCAGCAGGTTCAGCGTCACGTAGATGATCGTCGCCGCGGTGAAGGCCTCGAACACCTGGAAGCTGTACTCCTGGATCGCGCGTGCGGCGGCCGTCACCTCGATCAGCCCCACGGTCAGCGCCACAGAGCTGTTCTTGATGGTGTTCAGGAATTCGGACGTCAACGGCGGGATGACGACTCGCAGCGCCACCGGCAGCAGCACATACCGATAGGCTTGGGCTGAAGTCAGCCCGATAGCAATGGCCGCCTGCCGTTGACCCTGCGGCAGAGACTCGAGACCGGCCCGCACCTGCTCCGCCACGCGGGCCGACGTGAACAGCGCCAGTCCCAGCGTGGCCGGCAGGAAGGCTCCCCACGGCGGCGGAACGCTCTTGATGGCGGCGCCCCAGGCGGCGGGCAGCAGTTCGGGCACGACGAAGTACCAGACGAAGATCTGCACCAGCAACGGCACGTTGCGGAAGACGTCGACCCACAGGATCGCTGCTCGGCGCAGGCCCGCGTGGGGAAGGGTGCGGGCCACGCCCACGCACAGGCCTAGCAGGAGAGCCAGACCCCAGGCGCTGAGCGACACCCCCAGGGTCCAACCGAATCCCGACACCAGCGTGTCGAGGTACGTGCCGCTGCCATCTGCCGACGGCTGCAGGAACACCTCCCAGTTCCACGGGTAGTCCATGGGTCTTCGACCGGTTTAGGTGAAGTCCGTCGGCGTGTCCGGTCGGCCGGTTTGTGAGACCGAGCCGCCGGGCCCGCCACCGGCCGTATACGATCAGACGCCGCGGTCGTTCGGATTGTCCAGAGCTTCCTTCAGCGGCGCGGACATCGGGAAACTGAGGTTCAGGCCCTTGGGGGGGATCGGGCTCATGAACCACCTGTTGTACAGCCGCGTGAACTCGCCGCTCTTGTACAGGGCCGCCAGCGTGCGATCCACCAGCGCCTTGAACTGCGGGTCGTCCTTGCGGACGATCAGTCCGTAGGGCTCGACGCGCAGCCGGTCGTCGACGAGTCGCCAATTGGTCGGCGTCGGGCTGTTGGCGACCAGGCTGGCCAGCAGGATGTCGTCCATCACGAATGCTTCGGTGCGCCCCGTCGTAAGAGTCAGGAACGACGCGGCGTGGTCTGGGCTCAGCACCTTGTTGACCTGGAACTTCTTCTCCTGTTCACGCGTCGCCATGAGGCCGATGGACGTCGAAGCGGCAGTGAAGGCCACTGCCTTGCCTGCCATGTCTTCGAAGGTCTTGATCGGGCTGTCCTTACGTACCACGGCCCGGATACTGGAGATGAAGATGGTGTTGCTGAACGACACGACCTTCTGGCGCTCGAGTGTGTTCGTCGCCGGCCCGCAGACGATGTCGATCGTACCGTTCTGGATCAGCGGAATCTGGTTGCTGAGCTGCACCGGCTGCAGCTTCACCTGCACGTTGGGCAGCTTCAACTCGGCCTTGACGGAATCCACCACCTTGGCGCACAGGTCCATCGCGAAGCCCACGGGCTTTTGCTGGTCGTCGAGGTACGAGAACGGGATTGACACCTCCCGGTGACCCAGGCGGATTTCGCCCGACTCCTTGACCTTGGCAAGGGTACCCGAGGGCGCCTGCGCCAATGCCGGCGTGCTTGCGGCCAGTGCCGCTGCCGCGGCCAGTACAGCGTGCGTGATCTTCATGGGATTCTCCGTTGGGGTGAAGGGAGCGGCAAGTGCCGCGGTCGGGAAAGTTGGATGGCGGTGACAGGCCCGAGGGTCAGAGGCTGCCCTTGCCCGCCCGGATGAGTTCCTGCATCAGCGCGGGGTATGCGTAGCGTTCGCTGGACAGCACGGAGGCGTAGTTCGGGCGCGCGGTATCCATGACCCAGGCCGCACACAGCGACCCTGTGCCGCAGGCCGCCATCGAGCCGTATCCCGACAGAGCCGCGGCCGCGAAGGCACCGGGCGTCTTCATCGGGCCGATCAGCGGCCAGTTCTCCGGCGTCATGGTGTAGTAGCCACCGTAGTGGTGCGCGCCGCGGGGCAGCTTGCCGATGTACTGCGCCAGCCCTTTGTGCAGACGACTGCCCGCGCGAAGCACGATGTCGGGGAAGTGCGGGTCGATCGGCTCCTCGGCATGAGGATCAGACACCGTCTCGTTGTAGGCCCAGCCCAGCTTGATCCACGAGCCGTCAACGGGACCGTCGGGGCGACAGTGAATGCCGCCGTTCATCGGCTCCACCAGCCGCCGCGTGGCCGGGTCGGAGGCAAGCAATTCGCGGTCCTCATCCGACCAGGCGAGTCGCTGGCCGTCGAGGTCAATCGTGAACGGCATGTGACGCGAGATCGCGCCAGCCCGATCCTCGAACGCGATCTTCTGCTGGTATACGCACTGCGTCGGAAGCTCCTCGCCCAGCATGCGGGCGATGTCCTGCACGAGGGGGCCTGCGGCGTTGACGATGCGATCGGCCCGCAGCGCCTGCGTGCCCTGAGCGCTGGACAGCACCAGATGGAATGGGGACGCGCTGTCGATACCCGCCACCTGCGCCCGGCGGACTCGCACGCCCTGCCCATGCAGGTGCTCCAACATTGCCTGGCCCATCTGCTGCGCACTGATGGAGCCGGCCCGCCGAATATGGATCACCGTGGCGACGTCGTCGGCATAACTTGGGAACGCCTGCCGGATCAGCGCACGGTCGACCAAGACGTCCACCCCATCTGGCGCCTCGTTCCAAGGCGCGCGAGCGGGCGGGCGGTAGTCCCCTGGCGTGTCGCGAATGCGAACGCGCGCCGGCGAGTCGCCGTACCCGCGGTGGAGTTCGTCAATGAGGTCCTA
>Ga0315904_10006829_pt1 | contig 15477 bp, 2 predicted proteins | sample LakEriMetagenome_6_FD_203529 | JGI IMG/M metagenome (GOLD analysis project Ga0315904, IMG submission 203529) | Freshwater fungal communities from buoy surface, Lake Erie, Ohio, United States - Buoy 12 MA120 | ecosystem: Environmental > Aquatic > Freshwater > Lake | place: USA: Lake Erie, Ohio... | reverse complement strand
CAATTCACCTGATATTCCAAAATCCAATTCTGAATACGGCGGTCTCCCATAATATGGTAAACAGCGAAGGAAATGCTTCAATTTCTGACGGCTTTGGTAATCTGCTTTTCTACGCTGGGCATCCTTCAACAAATCCGGCTGCATTCAATTTATACGATGCCAACTACAACCTAATGCCCAATGGGCAAAACCTTGTGAGCCATGAAAGTGCATCGCAAGGAATTATAATTACTAAAGATCCGGAGGATTGTTCAGAGTATTATGTATTCTATGTAAGTAATACGATTGGGAATGGTCTGCGTTATTCTAAAGTCGATATGGATCTAAATGGTGGAATGGGTGATGTGATCCCTGGAGAGAAAGATATTTTACTTTATAACACTCGCGGTGAAAAAGTAATAATAGCTCAAAAGGAAAATTCAAAATATTTCTGGGTAATTACACGTAGGATCGACCCAACGGCAGGCCCACTTGATGAGCTGGTTGCCATTCCATTATTAGCAGGCGGTATTTTTGGGGCACCAGTCATATCCGTATTTGGGGTACCGGCAGCTGCTACAGGAACAGGATACATGAGTATGCGTCCTGATAATCTTAAATTGGCGGATGTTCAATACGCCAATAAATCGGTTTGCACCTATGATTTTAACCCTGCAACAGGAGGATTTACAAATCGAACAACAATATATTCATCACTTTCGAATATGCCCTATGGAGGTAGCTATAGCCCCGCAGGCAATGTGTTATATGTAACCTTTCAAGAAAATGATCCCGGACCAAACTTCGGTTTTGAAATCTTGAGACGCTATCATCTTTCAGTAGATCCCACTGGAGCTACATTTACTGATGTCACTGTAGGATTGAGTGACGGTTTTCATGCTGTTCAGAGAAGTCCGAAAGGCTTGATGTATGTAACACAAGGCTCGTCACAATTTCTGCACAAGATTGCAGATCCCGATAACTATGCAGCTCCAAACATAACATTGAATGGACAAAGCGTAACGAGGTTTGTCCTTGGTGGTCTTCCTAACCAATATTTCCCCTGGGAGTCTGTGCAGAACTATGATTTCATGAATCTTTCCGGCTCACAGGAGATCTGTTTTAATACTGCAACGACCGTTGGAGGACCAGCCGACTCTCTTCAGGCAGTATACAGTTGGCAAGGGCAGATTCTTACCCCATCGGGTTGGACGACTCCGTCATCATCTTACCTTGTGAATCCCAACGCTACAAACCCAACAACAATCAATCTTACTTCGGGAGTAACTAGATTTATTTTAACCATCCTGAATGATTGTGGAGACACGATTTTTGTCAATAAGGAACTTGTATACCTCGACTCTCTGTCTGTTCCCGTGGTAACCGGAGATGTAGACTATTGTGCTGGCGAAACGATCACACCCCTTACCTCCACTCCTCCGATTGCAGGAGTTATCAATTGGTATTCTGATGCATCTCTAAATACACTGGTTGGAACAGGAACAACTTATACACCGGCTAATACTGTCGGGGCGACAACCTATTACGTTGTCGAACAGGTCACCGGAGGGCTTGTGCCTCAGGAATGTACTGGTTTTGTGACGTCTGTTACAGTAACAATAGCGCCTCAAATACCACTTTGTTATACAAAGAGGGCGGCAAAATGGTACATGGGTGATGAGATCGCACTCAATTTCCTCTGTGCGTCCCCTCCAACACCGCTGGATGATTGTACGTCAGCATATTCTGCGAATATGGAGAACAATGTGTCGATCTCCGATGATAATGGAAATTTGTTGTTTTATGCGTACGATAATGTTGTGAAGAACCGAAATCATGTCGTAATGCCGAATGGTAGTGGATTGAATACCGATTATTCCGCTTCACAGGGATTCTTGCCTGTTCCCAATCCCTCAAATCCGAATCGATATTATTTATTCACGATCGGTTCAAATGGAGGTCCGGGATTTTATTATTCTGAAATAGACCTTTTAGCTGATGGTGGATTGGGTGACGTGATCCCTGCCACGAAAAATACGTTTTTAATGGCAGGTGTTCCTGAGCATCTTACAGCAGTTGAATCATGTACACCAGGAGAAACTTGGGTGATCGTTCATAACTCAAACAATTTCTATTCGTTTAAGGTTAGCGCAGCTGGAATATCAGCACCCGTGATTTCACCGGCGACTGTAACTTTACCTTCTTCACCGGGACAGCTAAAGGCTTCTCCAACGGGAAGACATGTTGCACTTTCTGTTCAGAACAGTTCTTCATTCTTGTTCACTTTCGATAATGAAACAGGTGAGGTATGCTATAAAGAGACGCTAACACATGGAGGTTATGGTTGTTCGTTTTCTAATAATGGCCAATATTTCTATGCTAATGATATGTTCCAGGGGATTTGGCAGTATAATGCATATGCAGTAAACGTTGATCCGACGGGTATAATGGTATATGATCCGTGGGCTGCTGGGACATTCCTTTATGGCGGAATGCACTTGGGTCCTGATTGTAAATTGTATGTTTTTGGAAGTAATAACTCGATGGGAACGTTGATCAATAACCCAAACTCTTCCGGTCTGGCGTGCAACGTTCAATCGGCTTCCTTTTCTCTGTCTAACGGAACGCCAGATTATTCAGGGCATTTTGCCAGCGCAAATTACGTTCAAAGCTGGTTCAAGGATCCGACCTATGTAGAACCAACAATAGATGCTGACTTTACGTTCACGGGAACATGTGCAACCCTTCCTGTAAACTTTACAAATACTTCAACAACAATCACTGAATGTCCTAAGTTTACATGGAACTTCGATGATCCGTCCTCAGGGGTAAACAATACATCGACTTTAGAGAACCCAACTCACCAGTTCAGTGCACCAGGTACATATACGGTTTCACTCACTGTGGAAGAACGTTGTCAGACAAATACGCAGACGTATGACGTGACAGTAACAGTTCCGAACGTGACAATAAGTGGTGATACGATAGTTTGTATCAATGAAAACATTGTTCTAACCGCTTCCGGAGGCACATCCTATTTGTGGACCGGGCCAAGCTGGCAAATGGGTGGTGTTTCCAGTTCTACAGCAACTATTACCAACCAAGGTGACCCAATGATGGGGGGAGATAATGAAGGATGGTATTATGTAACAGTTACGGATAATGGCTGCGTAACGACAGACAGTGTTTACGTGACAATACTACAATCTCCGGATCTTACCATACAGCAAACGGTTGGAACATGCAGCGTTCTGTTGACGACAACATTACTTTCAAGTAATGGTCCGATCTCGACCTATTCATGGACGGTGGGAGGAACCCCTCCAATACTTGGTACAAATAGTTCCTTGACCGTAGCGCCCGCATCTTTGACAGAATATCTTGTTTTTTATACAGATAGCGCTGGTTGTGCAGCGGGTTCATTGACATGGGTAGGTGCAGTTTCGGTACCGGCCGCACCAATTATTTATACTCCGGATGCTAGCTATTGCTTGGGGGATAATGTTGCTACCATAAACACATCAACAGGAGATCTCTGGTACACGGATGCCGGCTTAACGAATCAAGTTTACAACGGACAGAATTATATTCCAGTTCAATCACTTGGTTCAACGACATATTATGTAATCGATACTACTGGTGGATGCAACAGTTTGTCCGCTTCGGTGAATGTAACTTTTGCAAACTGTGCTCCTGATCTTTGTTCGACAAACCTTCTACAAAACGGCGATTTTGAAACTTATTCAAGTTGCCCGACCGGGACACAACAAATTTCATTGGCCAGTAACTGGTCTGGTACAGCAAGTTATTACAATACAACATGTAATGGGTATTACAATTCACCATCCTATTGGCCATATTTTAATGCTTCCAATTACAATGTCGGGCTTAATGGAGGAGGAACTTTTCCTCCACCAAGTGGTGCAGGATATGCCAGTATTGGTCTTTTAGGTGGTTCTGGCTTTTTTGGGCATGACAATTTAGTGCAACAGGTGGAACTGTCATGTTCGAGGGAATACACCCTGCAGTTCAGGGCTATGATACCATTTTCAGATACACCACCAAACAATACATTGTGTGTATATGGTTCAAATACACCTCCACCATATACAACATGTGATACAGATCTGAATAACCTGGTGTGTATTTCTTCGCCGACAATACTTTCCAATAATTGGGAAACTTTCACTTTGACATTTACCCCGGCAACTGATTATCAGTATCTGGTGATAAGTGGACAATGTCCCTTCGGATCAGGATCGGGCACCGTTTTTCTTGATGACATGGTCCTTTGCAGCACTTGTGTTAACCCACCAGCAAATATATCAGTTTCTCAAACGGCACCTGAAACGTGCAGTGGGAATGATGGAGCGGGAACTGTCTCTGCAATAAGTTGTAGTACTCCATTGACTTATTCTTGGGCATTATCTGCAAATCCGGGTACACCTCTAAGTGGTGTGCAATCTCCAACAGACCTTATTGCAGGTGATTATATAGTAACAGTTTCTGATGGGTCTAATTGCAGTACCAACGGATCAGTTACGATCGCAACTACTTCATCAGTTCCGGCGCCAACAGTGTCTGTAACGACCGCGCCTTCATGTACGGTGGCTACAGGAACGATTACAGTGAGTGCACCTATAGGGGCGAATTATGACTATAGCATCAATGGTGGAGCAACCTGGCAGTCATCTACGGTATTCGGAGGATTGGCTGCTTCATCGACCGTAACCGTAACGGTTCAGGATTTATCTACAGCATGTATATCTTCAGGAACTGCAGTGAATATTCCGGCGGTACCTGCATCACCAGCAGTACCAACGATAGTGACCGCACAAGCTTCATGCGCGAGTTCCGGCTCTGCCACGATAACCAATTATGTGGGTACTCAAACCTATACATTCACTCCGGTTGGTCCAACAGTAGGTATTGGTGGTACGATCACCGGAATGACGGCAGGTACTTCTTATACGGTGACTACAAGTAACGGATCATGTTCATCCGCTGCCAGTATTTCTTTCAGTGTTGCAGCTCAGCTTACCACTCCGGTCGTTCCAACAGTGTCTACGACAGCAGCAACATGTACTGCAGCCGGAACAGCGATGATCTCTAATTATGTCGGAACGCAGTCATATACCTTCACGCCAACCGGCCCAACAGCAGGTGTAGGTGGGACGATCACGGGAATGACAGCAGGTATGTTGTATGCGGTGATAACAAGTGACGGATCGTGTACATCAACTTCAAGTGTGTCATTCAGTATTGCTGCCCAGCTTAGTACGCCAGTTGTTCCAACAGTTAATACGACAGCTGCAACATGTTCTGGAGCTGGAACAGCGACTATCTCCAATTATATTGGAACACAGACATATACTTTCAGTCCGGCAGGACCAACAGTTGGTGCAGGTGGTATTATTTCAGGTATGGTACCGGGAACTTCTTACAGTGTTGCGGCAAGCAATGGGTCATGTGCTTCAACAGAAAGTGCTTCTTTCAGTGTAGCAGCGCAGCTCACCGTTCCGTCTCTGCCACTGGTGAGTACAACAGCACCAACATGCCTGACAGATGGAACAGCAGCGATCACTAATTTTGATGGTTCAGTGACATATACCTTTTCTCCGACAGGACCGACAATTGGTGCAGGGGGTGTAATAAATGGTATGGCTTTCAGCACAAATTACACATTGACAGCTTCTAACGGAGTCTGTACGAGTTCGTCGAGTACTTCTTTCAGTATATCTGAACAGCTTACAACACCGAATGATCCTACGATTATTACTACAGCGGCTTCTTGTACAACACCTGGATTGGCCACAATCTCCAACTATATCGGGACACTCACCTATACTTTTTCTCCTTCAGGCCCAACTGTCGGAGTGGGTGGTGTAATATCAGGCATGGTTCCGGGAACTTCCTATTCGGTTACAGCCGATAATGGATCATGTTTTTCCGGAGTAAGTACATTATTTAGTATTGAAGCAGAATTGGGCTCACCGGTAATCACGGTTTCTCAGGATACGTCCTTCAGCTTGGGTGAAAGTATAACATTGACTGCATCCGGTGCCACTAGCTATACCTGGACACCTGCAACTGACCTCAATGTTTCTTCAGGGCCAACTGTTGTTGCTACCCCTGAAATGACGACGCTGTATTGTGTCGTTGGATCAGATAACAATGGATGTACGGACACAGCATGTGTCTTATTGACATTGGTCATTGATTGTGGGAATGTGTTCATACCGAATGTTTTCTCGCCAAACGAGAACAATATGGATGACGAACTATGCATCTTTGGGTGGGAATGTCTGAATGATGTGGTGTTTAGGATCTATAACCGATGGGGAGAACTGATCTTTGAAACAACGGATCCGTCCATATGCTGGGATGGAAAATTCAGAGAAGAGTACGTAAGCAGCGGTGCATTCGCATACACATTTGAAGGGACCGATATGAACGGTGAAATAATTAAACGAGAGGGAACTATCACAGTATTGAAATAAAAACATTGCAACTATGAAACGATTTATTTTTTGTATCGGGGTTTTAGTACATTCTGTGATTTCACTTGCACAGGATGCACATTTCACACAATACGATAAAATGCCGCTTTTTTTGAATCCGGCGCTTTCCGGTCTGAATTTCAAGACACAGGGAAATTTGATATACCGCAATCAATGGACGAGTGTAGATGCACCATTTAATTCCTTGGGGGCATCATTTGATCAGCGTATTGAGACCAGGAACAGGAATTCATTCTTTGGTTTGGGGTTGTATGTAATTTCAGACAATGCCGGAAACAGGACACTGTCATCCTTGGACCTTAAGTTAAGTGGGTCAGGACACATCAAACTGAACGATATGAGTACTATTGGATTAGGGATTCAGGCTGGATTGCTTCAAAGAACTCTCAATTCAGGTGGTTTTCAGTGGGGCAGCCAATATGATGGGAACGATTTTAATGCCACCATGATTAATTTGGAGGGGTCAGCCTTTAACGATTTGAAAGCAATCGACGCTTCAGCCGGTATTGTGTATGCTTACAATATCTCTGATTTTTTGAGAGTAACCGGAAATAATGATAATCAGTTTTCAGTTGGATTGAATGCGTCTCATTTGAACAGACCAAAAAATTCCTTCATTGGCAGTTCGGAAAGATTGCCGATTAAGTACAGTTTGTTTGTTAATTCTCTAATAGCGATTTCCAATTCCAATGTTGCTTTCGGTCCAACGGCATTGGTCCAAATGCAGGGGAATGCCAGGGAAGTTTTAGTAGGTGCTCGAGTAAGATACCTGTTACAGCAAGCATCCAAATTTACAGGCTTCAGATCGGCTTCTGCCGCATCAATAGGCTTCTATTATCGGCACAAGGATGCACTGATGGCTATGGTTCAATATGAGATCGCAAATTACTCTATCGGGCTAACTTATGATTTCAATGTGTCCACGTTAAATCCATATACAAATCTGAGAGGAGGCTTTGAGATATCATTCAGATATGCGGCGCCTAATCCATTCGGATCTTCCAAGGCAAGGATTTGATCGTTCTGCTGTTAGGCTTTTTATTCAAAATAATGTTCACTTTTTAGTTGGATTCGTGATTGAAATATTATTTAATTATTTTTTCTAAAAATCAAAATATAATATGTAATAATAAAATACATAAATAATTGGTAATAAACAGAATAAGTAGTTAAAATATAATTTAATATATGTAATAATTAAATAAAAAAATAAAACACCCTCAGCAACCGTCATTAAATAAATCTCGTCCACAATAAAAAAACAATTCTTTAAAAATTCGACTACTATGAAAAATCTAATTTTAATCTGGGCGGTTCTGATGACTTTCAGTTCAATTGCGCAATGCGTCTTAGTTTCCACTGCCAATGGTGTACCAGTTACTTGTAATGGAGATTGTAATGGAATCATCTATTACACCTATCAGAATACTGCAACCGGTAGCCCCGGTGCACCTTATGTGGTAACACTGAACAATCAAACGACCGGACAGTGGATGGGAAGCTACACCTACACCACCGAAGGTCAAACTATTCAGTATCCTAACTTGTGCGCAGGATCTTATTTGATCACGATCCAGGGTAATGGGTGTTCAACCTCGACAACGACCGTTATCACTCAGCCATTGCCGATTCAGGCTTCTGTAAACACCATTGATCCTGCTCCGGGACAAAACAACGGAAGCGCCACGGTCGTTGCAAATGGAGGGGTTCAACCTTATACCTACAGTATAAACGGAATAAACTATCAATCTTCAGCAACTTTTAGCTCCCTTGCAGCGGGAACATATACTGCTTATGTAAAAGATGCCAACGATTGTGTTCAGACGGTAGATTTTACACTTAGTAATCCTGCCTCATGCATTATGGCCGTTACCGCCAACGGTAGCAACGTTTTGTGCTATGGAGCATGCAATGCAGTGATCCAGTACGCATATACACTTGCAGGAGTTGGACCATGTGTTATCGAACTTCAAAATTCAGGTGGGCAAGTATTACAGATGCAAACCAATGCCAATACTGCAGGATCCGGTTCCTTCTCAAATGTGTGTGCAGGAGTTTATACTGTGGAAGTAACTGATGCAAATGGTTGTACTGCATATTATTCCTACACGGTCGGACAACCTGCGCAGCTTTATATCACAAACGTGGCCACGACGGCTGCGGCGTATGGAACATCGAACGGAAGTGCAACGATCACGGCAACCGGTGGCACAGCTCCATATACCTACAGTCTGAATGGCACCACTTATCAGAGTAGTAATGTGTTCACAAACCTGTCTTCTGGAGTTCATGTCGCCTTTGTCAAGGATGCAAATGGTTGTATCCAGATCTATACGTTTGTTGTACAAGAAACGACCGCATGTACCTTGATAATGACCAGTAATTCCGTTCCTGTGAGTTGTTACGGTTCAGCGTCAGGAAGTATATACTACGTTTACAACAATGCAGTCGGTCCGGTTAGTATTGTGCTTCAGAATACTAATGGAGCAACCATGCAAAGTCAGACCTCACAAACGGCGAATGGACAAGGTTCTTTCCCTACAGTTCCAGCTGGTACTTACTACATTGTAGCTACAGATGCCAGTGGTTGTTCCTATACGAATACGATCTATGTTACCAGCCCAACTTCTGGTTTGACAGTAACCGGAACAAGCACGCCAGCCACCAGCGGAATGAGTAACGGTACGATCACAATGACTGCCAGCGGAGGAACAGCACCATATTCTTATTCATTGAACAATACGTCCAACTGGCAAAGTTCAAATGTGTTCACCGGCCTTGCCCCGGGTGTTTATATTGTCTACGTTCAGGATGCTAATGGCTGTATGACGGTCTATACAATTCAGCTAACTCAAACTGTGGGATGTAACCAGGCTATTGTTGGAACCCCGGATCACGTGGATTGTGCCGGAGGGAATTCAGGTTCTATCACCTATACCTTTACAAGTCCGGGGACTTCTGCACCATATATCGTTGAATTGATCAGCAATGGAAACACCGTTCAGACTGCAACTTACACTGCAGGTGCAGCAACAGGAACTTTCTCGAATTTGTTCTCCGGGGTTTATACACTGGAACTTACGGCTGCAAATGGCTGCGTAAGTACCGTTCAGGTATATGTCGATCAGCCGGCTCCGGTTCAGGTTACAAACGTTACTGTAACCAATGCAACAACAGGAATGTCAAATGGTAGTGCAGTCGTAACAGTTGTAGGTGGAACGGCTCCATATACCTACACGGTCAACAACGGTACTTCGGGAACCAGCAACGTATTATCCGGATTAAGTGCAGGAATTCAGATCCTTCTGGTTACAGATGCGAACGGTTGTTCAACGATCTACTGTTTCATCGTGAACGAATCACCGGCGTGCCCATCCATTGCGGTGACGATGGCTGAAACACAATCGATCACATGTAACGGACAATGCAACGGTTCACTAAGTTGGACATACACAAGCGGAGGTACTGCCGGTTTATATGAGGTGACATTGATGGAGGGAAATAACGTTGTTTCCGTAAATACCTATACATCACCTGCCTTCCAGGGTGTTTTCAATAACCTGTGCGCAGGGGATTATAGTATAACAGTAACAGATCCGAACGGATGCTCAGCAACGTACAACTATATACTTCAGGAACCTGATCCGCTCTATGTTACGGGTACGTCGACAGCTGCGAATGCAGGTTCAAGCAACGGGACCATCACGATGGCGGCAACCGGAGGGTCAGGGCAGTACGAATATTCTTTGAACAACACGTCCAACTGGCAATCTTCGAATGTATTTACGGGACTTGAGACAGGAGTCTATATGGTGTTTGTCAGGGATGAGAATGGTTGTATGCAAGTGTACACTGTTCAGGTTGGTTCTGTAAGTGGGTGTAACCTGACAGTAACTGCTACACAAGCACCAGGTGCAAGCTGTGGAGGTTCATGCAACGAATCGATCATTTATTCTTACACCACAACAACGGGAGGTGCTCCGTTTACCGTCATCCTAACTGATCAGAATGGAAACACACAAACTCAGACACAGACATCAACAACAATGACCGGAACATTTACCGGCTTGTGTCAGGGACTTTATACCGTAACTGTTCAGGGATCGAATGGTTGTGTTGGGATCTATACCGTTCAGGTTTATGTTCCGGATTACATGAGTATTATTGTCAATAGTACAGATCCGACTCCTGGATTATCTGACGGGTCATTCACATTGAATGTTTCGGGAGGTACTTCTCCTTATGAATTCAGCATAGACGATCAGGTGAACTGGACCTCTAACCCAAGCTTCAATAATCTGCCAGCGGGTGTTTATCTGGCATACACAAAGGATGCAAACACATGCACGCAAGTAACTGCAGTTAAGTTAGGGCAGAGCACAGCCGACGTGATCGAGTTGAAAAAAGATTTGAATATCTATCCAAATCCAACTAACGGGTTAGTGTTTATCGAAGGGAGTTCTGTTGTTGAACTGACCATCATTAATTCGAACGGACAGGCGGTAGACGGTAAGATCCTTAACTTGACAAATGGATGGATGGCGGATCTGACAGGATTGGCACCGGGAATTTATATACTTTCCTTAGATCTAGGGGATGAAAACCGGATCGTTAAGATTGTGAAAGAATAGGTTTTATAGAGAACAGATGAGCCCGGTTTGACGACCGGGCTTTTTGTTTAACCGTTTCCATCTTCGCCATATGGCGAATTGGGAAATATGGAAAACGTGAATCCTACTATTATCTGTTTGTTAATCCATTTTAATTCGAACCAAATATAGTCTTGATATACCTTTCACATCATCTAAACAATCTATTCACGACTCATTCAGAGTTTTGTTCAAAATTTAGTTTAGATGAAAAAAATCATTCTTTCAGGACTTACAGTGCTACTCGGTTTACCACTGTTCTCTCAGTCCAATGTTTGTTTATGGGATTTCAACTCGTCACCATCCGACGCTAATGTGGGCTCGGGATTAGTGACGCCACTCACGGGTACAGGAGCGCTAACCTTGATTGGTGGAACCACTTCAACTTTCGCTACAGGTAATGTTAGTGATCCTAATACGAGTGATAATTCTGGTTTGAACGTCACTACCTGGCCGGCACAAGGAACCAACCCTAAGACTGCCGGAGTACAGTTTGACGTGAGTACGACAGGATTTAATCGAATAGGAATCGAGTTCTGGCAACGATTGAGCAATACTGTTGCAAACACTTGGGTACTTCAATATACACTCGATAACACTGGTGCAAGTACCGGAGGTAGCGTAGTTTGGACTGACGCGACGACATATACCTTTACGCCTCAAGCAGCAGGTACGGGTGACACGTGGTATTTCAGATCATTCAGTTTCGTAGCTGTGGGAGGACTTAGTAACAACCCCAATGCAGCTTTCCGCGTTGTCTCTGATTTTGATCCTGTTGCGGGTACCTACCTCGCGGCGCGATCCACCAGTTCTTATGGTTTAACAGGAACCTCTCGCTTTGATCTGGTTCGTGTGTTTGAAGCAGCACCAGATATTTCCATTGCATCGGCAAACAATTTTGCTCAGTATTCCGAGAACGTGGGAAGTATCAATGTACCAATCACTGTTTCTAATGCTAATCAAGCTCCTGTTAACCTTACGTTCTCGTTTTCAACTTATACGAATGCTATCGAAGGAGCAGATTTTTCATGGACAAACAATTTCACCATCCCTGCCAACCAAAATGGCACATTCAACTTTCCGTTGATCATTGTGGATGACGCACTTGCTGAAAAAGCTGAAAGGATTGTCCTTAAGGTGAATTCCAATACCAATGCGAATGTTTCTCTAACAAATAATTATCAGATCATATTTATCAAGGATAATGATTATCAGGCACCTGTTGCTACGAATGAATTGAATCTTAGCCTACTTTCCAGCTTCTCGAATGGAGCTGCCGGTACTAATTCAGCTGAGATCGTTGCATTTGATCCTACATCAGACAGACTTTATATTGCGAACAGTATCGGTCAGAAACTCGATATCGTGAATTTTTCCAATCCTTCAAGTCCGGTTCTTTTGAGTAGCATTTCACTCGTTCCTTACGGAAACATTAATTCAGTGGTGGCTCGAAACGGATATGTAGCTGTGGCTGTGGAAAGTGTTCCGGCACAAAACAACGGTAAAGTAGTTATTCTGGATGCGGCCGGTAATTTTGTGAGTCAGGTTGATGTTGGTGCTATGCCGGATATGATTACCTTCAACAGAGACTATACAAAATTGATCACTGCAAATGAAGGTGAGCCCGACGCAACCTACAGTGTTGACCCACAAGGTTCAGTATCTATCATTGATCTTACAGGAGGTTATGCCATGTTGACCAATGCAAATGTTACCACAGTTGGTTTAACCTCGTTTAACGGTCAAGAGGCGGCATTGAGGGCGCAGGGAATCCGTATATTCTCCACGAGTGCATCAGTAGCTCAAGACCTGGAGCCCGAATATATTGCTGTTTCAGAGGATAATACCAAGGCCTATGTGACACTTCAGGAAAACAATGCGCTTCTAACGATCGATCTAACAACCAATGCAATTATATCACTCGCACCGCTTGGCTACATTTCATATGCTGCAGGTTCTGGAAATGCACTGGATGCCTCAGATCAGAGCGGCGCAATCCTCATTACCGGAGATCTTCCAATTAAGGGTGTCTATATGCCGGATGCTATTACACAAGTTTCGATCGCTGGACAATCATATTTGATCACAGCTAATGAAGGTGATTCCCGTGAATTTGGAACAGTAATAGATGCTAATAGAATATCTTCTACTACCTTCAACAACCTGGATCTTACCGCTTTCCCTGATCAGAATATCCTGCGCAATAACAAGTTCCTGGGAAGAATAAGCGGGCTTAAATATTCAGGAGACACAGACGGCGACGGAGATTACGATGAATTGCATGTGATGGGAGGTCGTTCTTTTACTATCTGGAACGCCAATACAGGTTTACCTGTCTTTGATTCCAAGGATCTTTTTGAACAAATTACAGCCAATCATCCAACATTTGGTGCTATTTTCAATGCATCGAATTCCACGGGAGTCCCTTCATTGAAGAACCGAAGTGATGATAAAGGACCAGAGCCTGAAGGTGTTGCCGTTCAGCAATTCGATGGTAACACATACGCATTCGTTTCCTTGGAGCGTATCGGAGGAGTGATGGTATTTAATATTAACGATCCTGCAAACCCGGTATATGTTGGGTATCACAACAATCGTTCAACAACATCATCCGGACCCGACCTTGGAGCTGAGGGTATCATTACAATCCCGGCTGTGGATTCCCCAAATGGAATGGACCTCGTTATTCTTGCCAACGAGGTTAGTTCGACGCTTTCGATCTACCAGATGCAAACATGTGCTCAGGCCTCAGGTGCTGTGATAACAAGTGCAGACAATACGATCTGTCCGGGTCAATCTACCCAATTGGTCATTCCGGGAGCGGCTAATACAACTTATCAATGGTATTTGGATAATCAGCAGATTCTCAATGCAAATGCTACCACATTATCTGTTAATCAGCCTGGGTCGTATAAGGTGTCTGTCGTAAACGGTACACTCGGTTGTACGGATGAATCACAGGTATATACAGTTGACTTGAATCCAGTTCCGAATGTCAGTGCCGGATCAGATCAGACCGTTTGTGCCGGGATTCAAATTGCCTTGAATGCATCAGGTGCTACTTCCTATGTCTGGAACAACGGGGCAATAGGTGCAAGTCTTCTGATTAACACTGTTAATGATACCTATTCAACAGTTTATTCGGTTACGGGTACAGATGCAACCACAGGATGTTCTTCTTCAGATCAGGTTACAGTTTTCGTAAATGCCTTGCCTGAGGTGAATGCTGGACAGGATGTGGAGTCGTGCGACAATTTATCGGTTACTCTAACGGCTACTGGAGCTCTATCTTACACATGGTCAGATGGTGCTATAAATGATGTTCCATTCGCTTTGCCGGCAGGTTCATCTGTTTACACCGTTACAGGAACGGACATCAATGGATGTGAGTCAACAGATGAAGTAACAGTTACTGTTTACGAAGCGCCGGTGATCTCCGTTGGTTCGGATCTTTCAGTATGTCCATCTGAAACACCGGTTTTATTGACAGCGACCTCTGATCAGCCTTCGACAACATTTTTATGGATCGGATCTCAGAGTGGTGCAGTTTTCAATGCGAACACTTCAGGTACCTATTCAGTCGAAGGAACGAATGAATTCGGTTGTTCCTCCACAGCTGAGATTGATCTGACGGTTTATCCTGTTGTAACGGTTGATGCAGGGGATCAGTTGTCTGTCTGTTCGGATGATCTGCCACTGGAACTGGACGCCGCCACTTCCGAAGCAGTAGCTTCTTATAGCTGGAACACCGGAGAGTCTACACAAACGATCGAAGTTTCGGCATCAGGTTCATACCAGGTGACCGTTACCGATAACAATGGATGTGAAACCACGGATGTTGTTTCTGTTTCAGTTCTTGCTTCACCAACGGTTAACGCGGGAACTGATCAGACAGTATGCGAGGAAGACCTCCCGGCAACATTGAACGCATCCGGTTCTGGTGTGAGTGTTGAGTGGAGCAACGGTGCTCAGACACCCATTACCTATGTAAATGATCCTGGAGTCTACACTGTGACCGTAACGGCAGCAAACGGATGCCAGTCTACCGACGAAGTGCAGTTGATAGTAGAATCGTGTTTGTCTGTTGAAGAGTTGAACGATGCTTTCCAGGTGTATCCGAACCCAACCACGGAACTTGTTTATGTTGAATGGACTTCCGATTTTTCTGGAGTGCTCAGGATCATATCCGCTGAAGGAAAAGAACTTACTACCCAAATCGTATCTGGAGCCAAGAAGGTGGAGTTGAATGTTCGAGTATTTAGTCCGGGACTGTATATCATCCGGATGGAATCGGATTCAGGTAGCTCCGACTACAAATTCATCAAGCA
>Ga0315904_10006826_pt1 | contig 15481 bp, 13 predicted proteins | sample LakEriMetagenome_6_FD_203529 | JGI IMG/M metagenome (GOLD analysis project Ga0315904, IMG submission 203529) | Freshwater fungal communities from buoy surface, Lake Erie, Ohio, United States - Buoy 12 MA120 | ecosystem: Environmental > Aquatic > Freshwater > Lake | place: USA: Lake Erie, Ohio... | reverse complement strand
AATCTTAGCTCTCTCTATGCGCGCCAGAGCTTCGTCTAGTGAGCCAGCTTGCTCATCGAGGTATCCAGTTTTTAATCTAAAATCGATCCTTGATTGCTGACACTCAATCGCTAACATAGAGAACCCTGCCATAGTGGCAGCTAGGGGCTGCGCGCCACCCATTCCACCAAGGCCAGCAGTGAGGATCCACTTCCCTTTTACATTACCAGCGTAGTGAACCTTACCTGCTTCCACAAACGTCTCATAGGTTCCCTGCACGATCCCCTGTGTACCGATATAGATCCACGAACCAGCCGTCATCTGGCCGTACATCATGAGCCCCTTCTTATCGAGCTCGTTAAAATGCTCCCACGTCGCCCAATGCGGCACGAGGTTTGAGTTTGCAATTAAAACGCGCGGCGCATCAGTGTGAGTCTCAAATACTCCAACGGGCTTCCCTGATTGCACGAGCAGGGTTTGGTTGCTCTCTAGGTTCTTAAGCGTCTTTACGATCGCATCGAAACACTCCCACGAACGCGCAGCTCGACCGATACCACCGTACACAACCAACTCATCGGGCCGCTCTGCAACATTTGGATCTAAGTTGTTCATTAACATTCTAAGCGCAGCCTCGGTCTGCCAACTCTTTGTTGACAGCGACGAGCCACGGGGAGCTGTGACTATCCTCGAACGATCAATGCGCGTAAAACTCATATCTTCCTCGCATGAATGACGGTGTGGATGATCTTTGCGGCCAGTCGCGCTGTACGGTGATCGCTATCAAAGCGCGGATTGACCTCAGCGATATCGAGCGCAACTAGCTTATTACTTGAGACAACTTCCTGCACAAGCGATAACACCTTGTCAAACGGCACACCCAAGCTAGCCGGAGCGCTCACCCCTGGGGCCTCATGCGAAGGATGCACATCCATGTCAACTGAGAGGTAAATCCGATCGCAGCGATCGATAAAACTCCTGCATAACTCGCGCGTCTTCGCCCAATTCTCCCGCACGAACAAATCGATAATACACGTTGCTTGCAGACTTTTTGCTCTACTCCAGAGCGCTTCCGAGTTAGAGCTCTCTGATGCCCCTAGACAGAGATACGAAAATTCACGATCATCCTCCGCACAACACGCAGCTAGATCAGCAAACGATGAGCCTGAGTTTCTAGTTGGCGGTGTACGCAGATCGAGGTGCGCATCGATATTTATAATTCCTATCTTTGCCGGTGCGGGAAAGGCTGCAAGAACACCACTCCCTGTTCCAAACGCAACCTCGTGGCCTCCACCAATAACAATCGGAAGATGCCCAGCAGATATCAGCTCCTGTACCCGAGTACTAAGCTCACCGTGAAGCTGTTCAAGCTGGTCACCCTCACAGACGAGATCTCCGCCATCAAAGAGCAATGTGTCCCCGGCACGCCAGGCAAGCGGAGCGAGTGCTGCGCGTATCGCAGCTGGCCCGTCTTTGGCTCCAACCCGCCCGAGGTTTCTCCTAACCCCCTCGTCCGAACAGAATCCAAGCAACACAACGGATGATCCAGCGGCACTTGTATCATCGTAGGCGCGCACCACTTCGTGAATGCGCCGGGCGTCACCCGCCGAGTCAGTATCGATTCGGCCTTTCCAGAGCGATAGGTCTGAGGGCTTAAACATGGCGTTCCTCTCCTTGTATAATAACACAATGGAGAGGGGTGTGCGTAAGATCACTTATAATCGCTGCAGGTTGTTGAGTATCCCACACACACAACGTAGCATCTTTTCCAAGAGTTATAGTTCCTAAGCGATCACCGCGCCCGAGAGCCACAGCAGCCTCGCGCGTCACGGCACTTAAAGCCTCTGCCGGAGTTAGCCCAAACAGAACACACGCAAGATTCATCATCATTCTAATCGATGTAAACGGGCTTGTCCCCGGGTTGCAGTCAGTAGCAAGCGCTATAGCCACGCCAGCCTGACGCAGCTCGGCTATCGGCGGAGCCTGTTTCTCGCGTAAGGCGTAAAAGGCCCCTGGTAACACAACAGCAACGGTCTTTCCATTCTTTAGTGCCTCAATATCTGCAGCTGGAAGATACTCAATATGATCAACAGACCAGGCGTTGTACTGTGCAGCACGTTTCGCGCACCCAGTGTACGAGAGCTGCTCAGCATGCGCCTTAATCGCTAAACCATGCTTACGCGCACTGTTAAAGATCCTTTCACACTGAGCAAGGGAGAACGCTATTGGCTCACAGAACACATCAACTGCTTCGGCAAGCCCCTGTTGAGCAACTTGGGGAATGATTGTTTCGCACACAAGCGTTACGTAGGCATCTGGATCGCTCTTATACTCAACCGGCACTGTATGCGCTGCTAGCAACGTAGGAGATATCTCACACACTCTAAGAGCCTTTAGCCTCTGAATAACACGCAGGCTCTTTAGCTCATCATCAAGCTTTAGCCCATACCCCGATTTAACCTCGACGCATGTTACTCCCTCAGAAGTGATTGCGCGCAATCGGCGCAAAGCCTGCTCAAAGAGCTGGTCTTCGCTGCACTTTCGCGTAGCTTCGACGGTTGAAAGGATCCCTCCTCCGGCTTTAGCGATCTCAGCGTACGATCGACCCTGGAGGCGCATCTCCCATTCACGCACTCGATCTCCACCAAATACAAGATGTGTGTGGCAATCTATCAACCCAGGAGTGACAAGCTTTCCAGCTAAATCTTTCTGCGTTGCCCCAGCTATTGGCCGAAAGACCTCCATCGAAGTTAGCTGTTCTATTTTTCCTGCGCGAATAACGATCGCCCACAGACCAGGCAGCAAACCGTACTCGTTACCGTGCCCCTTCTCACACGATGCGATTAAAGCGTTTGTAAGGGTTAAAGTTTTCATCGAGGCGGCTCATAAAATGGCGTGACTTGGGCTGCTTCGCGCACCAACTCTCCTGATTCAACCACTGAGGCGATCCGCTTTAGCTCATGTGAAAGCTCCCGGTCTACCTTCACAGTAGGGAAGACACGGCCCACTAGCTCTAAAACCTTCTCTGATACTGGGCTAAGCTTGGTAGCCTGCTCACTTAGTTCATACTCAACTAAAACTCTAACCGTTGGCTTACATCGCTGGCTCGGCAGATGCTTTGATACAGCCTGCGAGAACGCGGCAAGATCGCTCTGAATCTTAGAGTCCGTGAGCAAAAGCTCCTTGGATGGAATTAACTTTGCATGCCGTCTAATCGCTGCTGCTTGAGTCGCATACGCAAGCTCTATCCCGATTACCTCAGCAACGCGCGGCACCATCTCAAGCACACGCACTGCAATCCCAGCGCTCATGCTAACGTGATCTTCTTGGCCAGCATTTGTAGAGATCGAGAAGAGATGACTCGGCGTTGAAAGCCCCAGGAGCGCATTTGAAAGCGCAGCACTTACATACTCAGGGATCATCATCGCTGATGAGATCGCCAGCCCTGCGGCATCGAGTTCAGGCCACGCAAGATCGTTTCCAAGTCCCTTATTGCGCGCACCATCGATGTAGCGCGAACACCGCACATTTGCTAGCGATGCAATAATCGTGGCGGCCTGCACCAGATTGTAAAGCTTAACGGCAACTGGCATACCGTGAAAATGCCCCCCTGAAACAATCGAGGTGTATTCACCCTTTTGATCCCTCAGAAGAAGCGGATTATCAGTCGCACTATTAGCTTCGGTCTCAAAAACTACACATGCTTCCTCAATCAGGTCGTAACACGCGCCAAGGATCTGAGCAGCACAGCGCAGGTTGTATGGATCCTGTAAGCTCGAGTCGACAGCCGGATCGCGGTGCGCGTCTCTAATCGGAGAGCTCTGCATCGCATCCCAGACCCAGCGCGCAACCACTGTGGCACCTCGATGCGGGCGCAAGGCGTGCAGCTCTGCCATAAACGGAGCATCACTTGCAAGCATCACTTGAGCAGTAAGCGCTGTAGCGAGTGCTTCAGCCTTTAAAAGCTCGCGCAACTTGGCCCCAGCAATAACTCCACATGCGGTGGAGAACTGCACACCGTTACTCAGTGCCAAGCCCTCTTTCATCTCAAGTGTAAGGGCTAAAAGCCCGGCTTTCTTTAAGGCCTCAGGCGTTGGAATCGCCTTTGGGTCATTCTCTACAAAACACTCCCCCTCGCCGATCAATGCCAAGCCAATGTGCGACAGCGGTGCCAGATCACCACTTGCGCCAACGGAGCCGTACATTGGGACAACAGGAGTGATGCCGTTATTAAGGAATGCAAGCAGCGCCTCGACTACCTCTGGGCGCACACCTGAGTGCCCACGGGCAAGCGACTGAGCTCGTAGCAGCATCGTCGCACGCACGATTTCTTTTTGAGAAGCCGGCCCCACGCCGCATGCATGCGAGCGCATAAAGTTCTTTTGTAGCTGCAAAAGCTCGTGCGCAGGTGCGGCTCGATCTACGTTGTGGCCAAAACCGCGGTTGAAGCCGTACGCTGGCACTGCGCTTTTTTTAATTGCTGATACAACCTGGGCGCGACGAGTCTCTAGAAGTGAGCGTGTCTCCGGAGCTAAGGACACTGCAGCGCCTCGTGCAACAGCTAAGATGTCATCGATCGAGAGAGGTTTTGAATGACCAAGGATAATCATCGGCTCGGAACGCCCTTTGAGAACGTAGACGGAGGTATCGCCCTCAAGGATACGGCTTTAGGGCTAGGTGCGGAAGATAGTACATGCACGGTGTGGGCCTCACCAAAACCATTTCAGTCTTTGCCTCTTGATCAACCAAAAATGCCGTCAATCTTTTGCGCAAGGGAAAGAACGTTGGGTCAAAATCAGTCATGCCATTTTATGGGTTGTTAGAATGGTATTTTAACAGCTATCGTTCTCTCGTATAGGTGCGACTTAACCTACCGTCATGAGTGCTACTATGAAACTATACCTTAACTTTCTTTTTGCGGCTGTTTCGCTGTGCGTGGCGTGGGCAAGTCCAGCTAGAGCGATCACCATCGATGAATTCCAAGTAGACGACAGCGTCGTTTCCTCAACCACTCCGAACATCGCCAGCTCTATCCGCACCGCTAGCTCGCGGGCCATGGGGGGAGGAAGGAAACTTACAGTGATTAAGACGAGTCCTAGTCCGGGTGGGCGCACCACGATGGATACCGCCGCTGGGACTCTGGTAATTTCAATGGGAGACCACTCTGGTTTTGCAAGTGTTCTATGGGATGGGGACAGCACCTCCGCATCGGCTTTGAAAGCAGACGGCCTAGGCTCGCTTGACCTTACTCAAGACGGCTCCACCGCATTTACCTTTGAGCTGCGCTCGTTTGATTATCCCGCCCCTAATGCCATTATTATAACAATTCGAATATATGACCCGTCTGTTACTAATGGCTCAAAGTTTTCACAGGTTGCAGTGGTTGTAAATCAACAAATAACCTCTGCTAATCCATTCAGGATTACTGTTCCATTCTCGCTCTTTGCCACAAGTGGCGCATCAACGATCCCAGCGCCAGGTGGGACAACTTTCAGCACAATAACAACTCTCTCTGCCGGTGGTGCGAGTCCAACCGCTGTGGGAGCGCTAGCTTTAATGTTCGACGGAAACGCTGCGGATCTAAGTATGACAGCCTTCTCCACAAACGGTCCCTGCACCGCCCTCCCCAACTCTTCTGGCTCAGTCTTTGACGAGTGCGGAGTATGCCTCGACAGCGTCGATGCAAATCAAGGTAAAGATATCTGCGGCATCTGCTTCAAGGGCCCCGCTGGCTACAACTATGACGCTAATAAAGTCTTTGACGGTTGTGGTCTCTGCCCCACTCAGACAAACTACGAATTTCCTGCCGGCAAGAAGGATAGCTGCGGAGTTTGTCTAAGCGGTCAGCCGCCATATCAATACAAGGACCCTAAAGACGACTGCGGTCTCTGCCCAAGCGCGCCCAACTATCAAAATTCAAAAGATCCATGCGGTGTCTGCGGTGGAGACGGCTCTTCGTGTGCAGACTGCACCGGAAAGCCCAACGGCAGCGCCAAACTAGACCAATGCGGAGTGTGTAACGGCAACGGGACGACATGCCTAGACTGCACCGGCACTCCTTTTGGAACCGCAGCTCTCGATATCTGCGGCGTATGTGCCGGCAACGGCACCTCGTGCCTCGACTGCAACGGTATCGCCAATGGCTCCAGCAAAGTCGATATCTGCGGTATCTGCGGCGGCGCTGCCACCGACCCCACCACGTGTTTAAACACTGACAAGTCCTGCGTCATCGTTGAAGCCACTGCTGATGTCAAAAAGTACGAGGAAACCCTTGTAATGAAAGCTAAGTCCGTCCGTACTCGCTACAACGATGAACGCCGACGAGCGCGCCGCACAAAGTGTAAGATAAATCTCACTAAATCAACTCTAACTGTCAATTCTGCTTACGATCATATTATCTCTCGCAGTAGGCAGATCTTCTCTAAAGGAGTGGAGGTGTGCGGAAACTCCTGCATCACTACCACATATGCTGAGCAGGTTCAGTCTCTGGTCCCTGAATTCAAGGCCATGCAAAAAGAGACCCTGTGGCTCGCTAGGCAGGTCAAGAAATGCTACGCGTCAAATGGACTTGCGCGCAACGGTAATGGGCAACGCGGTGTCTCAGAGACCTTAGGCAACGTAAACCAAGGGCTAAGAGAGTTAATAGAAAAGTGTAAGAAGCAAAAAGTCTGCCCGCCGGGATCCAAATAGTCCCTGTCCCGATCCTCAAAGTGCAGTCGATGCATGGGGCTCGTTCGCAAGGGGCTTTTTGTCACTCCAAGCCGTATGGCCCTTGATGTGCCGAACCGCGATGTATGCGCTACTCGGTCTCGTGCTCGCTGCATGAATGACGCTGCGTCGCAAAGCATCGCAGTTACCCACCAAACAGAACCCGTTACTGTCAAGCTAAGTGAAGCAACAGCAGCTCCTAGCAGTCATTCAAGGCTGCTAGCCAGCCGGAGTGGGATCGTTCCCGTCCTTAATCCCGTCTCCATCGGTGTCGGCTAAGGTTGGATCAGTGCCAAAGCGCGACGCCTCAAAGATGTCGTAGAGACCATCATTGTCCTGGTCTTGCCTTAGCACACCTACATACTCACGATACTCCTTGAGCAGATACGAGACAAATACCTTCGCCATGGCAGCGTATCCTTGCGAAGTCGGATGGATATTGTCCGGCTGCAGGAGCCTCTTGCTGACTAGATCGAAGCGCAGATTGGCCGGATGTTCTACCGAATGTGATTTGAGAATTAAGTTGTCGAGCTCCTTAACCCACGGACTCTGAGATCCGCGGTTGGGTGACATAAGAACTGCTGTTACCACTAGCGGAGCAACTCCACCACTACGCGGAACCGAGGACTGAATTATTTGGCGTAGGCGCTTAAGATTTCGTAGGGTGGCTGCAGGGGGCCCAAAGTTCCACCTATCGTTACGACCAAGATCAAGAACTACAACGTCCGCTTTAATCAGATCCTGGGCCAACTTTGAAGTTGATGAATTTGCGAAAGCCCGGCGCAGGTTTTTCAGCAGAGTAAGGGTTCGAAGCCCCGGCACACCCTGATTTACAATCGCGGCATCCGGGAAGCGAGTTTGGGTGCGCAGTACGTATCCGCCCTGGTTGCCATTACTGGCATCTCCAACCCCAGACACAAGGCTATCCCCGATAACAACTACGACCGCGTCTCCATCGCAGTTGTAGTCTGCCAACCCAGCAGCCTGCGGACATGCGAATGCTCCTGAAGTACCAAGGAGACACGCCCCCAACAGTAGAATTATACGGCTGACTAACGAATTCATTGGCACCCCAAACCTCCAGCTGTACCCGCGAGAAGTTTTAACAGATACCACGGCCCTCAAGCAACATTACAACGGGCCACTTGGGCTCACACATTTCAATAGCTTAGCTTAAAAGGACACCCGATACTGTCACTAACAGCACCTGGAATAGACTGGCTGATGAGAGACTCATCGCACAACCGAGCACGATGTCGGCATAAACTTCTTGACTAGCTAATCAGACGATCGCACATACCCTTAACGCTACCTATGCACCGTCCCGCATCGGGAACTGAAACGCACAGTCGACCAGATATCTTGAAGTAAACCCTCGCAGAGCGAGTGTTCCTGACCGCCGCTCGCCTAATCGACGAAGTCTGCATCGTACACCGCGCCCGTCCAGCATGGCCGTGAGCAGAAACTACCGGACAGCTACCAAGAGCCTTACCAGAGGAATCGTAGATGGTGTGACTACCACCAGAGAAATTTCGCCTGTTGAAGATCAGAGTTGGCTCCTGGCGAAAGCCCACAATTGGGGTGCCGATCCCGCCTGAGCGAAGCGGAGCAGACTGCTTATAAATGGTGGCGCTCTCAGAGCCAGCAGCTTGAACCTTGGGGCAGATCTTATCAATCGGCCTGGCACGCTTCTGAGCCTCAGCAGCTCCACAAAAACCAACCACACTCATTGCTACAATAAAAAACGTGATTCGCTTCATGGGTACCCCTTTGTTTAACCTTTGCCACTAAAGGCATTAATCAATTTGGGCATGCAAAGCAGGTTTCCCCTGACGCTGCGGTCGCGATGCGCTATCGTCAGAATAACAACGCCCGGGATATTGCACAACATTCTAAACCCTGCGCGAGTGAGTTTTTTCAAAAATCACTCGCGCAGGGTTTATTTTTACCCCCGTACTCTCCGAATCTTAACCTTATTGAACGCTTGTGGCGATTCTTGAAGAAAATCGTCTTATACAATCTGCAGTATGAGCTATTTGCTGATTTCAAAGCCGCAATTCTCAAGCTTCTTTGCTAACATCAAGCAGTACCGTCCAGAGCTAGAGTCTATGATGACATAAAATTTCACACGCTCGGCACATAGCAGTTTGTTGTCTTCTACGGCGCAACTTGGCTACGCCAAGATTGCGCTCGCCCAGCTATTCTCATTCATTTTTTTTCAAAAATGAATGAGGCTGGGTTTATGTTCGGATGCGCTCGCTGCGCAAACGTTTCCTTTACTTGTTAGACAGGCATTCATGTAAAACACGTCTGGAGTACTTAGGTATACGTTAAGCAGACGGGGCTTATAGTCTACTGAGATAAAAACAAACCTTATTCAGCTTCAATCCATAGGCTTTGGAACCCATCGCAGCACACCCATGCTGCTCAACACTAGCGGTCCAGAAAAAGCACTCCCTTGGTGTAGTAGCCGACCTCCCCCGCAATGAGAACCGTGTACGCCCTACCCTCATCCAAAGCTTTGTTCATCGAGACCAGCTGCTGGCCGTCAGCACCGCGCACAGCTGTTATTTGAACACTACCTGCAGCTGTCGCCATATAATCTGACACTCCTCCTAAAGACACAGTTTGCGGACCCTCTCCTCCAGAGACAGAAACCACGATGTTCGATGCCCCCGCAGCGCCGTGAACGAAGCGTACCAACACACCTGCGAAGTTCTCTGGTCTGGCATCCTTAATCAAATTGACCCTTAGGCCAGAACCACTAAGGCTGCCGTACAACAGTATTGAATAGGCATCGTCCCCTGATGAAGTGAGATCAAACGAAGCAACTACATCATTTTGGCTCAGCGAACTGACCAAAGAGACACTCTGTGCACCCGATGCTAGACTGCGGTAGCCCTTTGTATCTGCAAAGAACACCTTTGAGGTAAGCGGCCCACCGGCGGACGATGAAAGGACATCAACGGGCAAGCCATCAATCGCGGCATGTAAGACTCGAACACCAGAGCGCGCATCGGCGCCACCCCCTCCACCTGACGATCCACCGCCGCCACCACCGCCGCAACCAGCGAGCGCACAGAAAAACACTAACGCGCACCGCAAAGTAATCAGCGTTCCGTTCATATCCCTAAGCACTGCAAGAACTCCTCGGAAGTTAACGTCCATTTAACCCTCCCCATCGATTATTTATTCAAAGTAGATCTGACCACTTCAGCGATCGCATCGTAGCCGGAGGTGTTGGGATGGAGGCCCTCAGGGAGGTTGTAGTTCCTACAACTGGACATCTCTGGACAATCTGTCTCAAACCGCTGCTGTACATCAGCAACCATAAGATCGTTTACCGCTGCGAGTTCGCGAACCACGTTTGAGTAAAGATTTGTGAAGGGTGCTAGCGATTCTCGCATGGCTGTGGGAGGCGGGAGAGTGTTGAGTACTATATTTTTCCCTTCAGCCCTTGCAAGATTTATGACCCGCTGCACAGCTGCTCTGTATTGCGAAGCTTCTACCCTCTGAATTGCGTCGTTTACTCCCTCCATAAAAACAATCGTATCCACGTCTGTACCAACGACGAGATCGCGAAAGCGCTCCGTTCCTCCGCCTAAAAGCTGCTCACCAGGAAGACCCGCATTACTCACAGACCAGCTGCTCTCAGAACTTATTCGTAAGGGATAACCACGCGGATCGCCAGCATCACTAATCTCCTCAACGGAATCACCAGGATTTTTACCGTCCCCTACTCCGTAAGTGATACTGTCCCCGAAAGCAAGGATATGAACCTTGCCATCGCCAGTAACATCTTGCGCTGCAATCTTCTTGTTTGGCATGAGACCAAACAAAATACCCGCGCAGATCGCCATAATCGCTCTGGTCTTGCTTATTGCTCGCATAACTCCCCTGACCTACCTAAGGCTAAAAGCTATACAGAAGCACCCGCCTATCATTAGGCCGAAAGTGTGGCATAGCCCTTCCTCCACTCGCGGAGGATAATTACCGGGTTTGAGTTTTCAGTAAAGACCCCTGGTATTGATAGGGATTAAAATTAGCTGCGCTAGCGTTTAGTCGCGAGCCTTGATACCGCACTCAATTATTGCTGCTTGAAATTCACCCAATGCTCAATCTGCTCCTCAGATTGCTCAAGCTTTGGGGTCTCCTTCCCACCGATACGCTCGATCAGTGAACCTATATTTGCTAGCCCCTCTGCCACAAGATTAACAGGGAGCATTAAGACTTTAAACGGCAGCGCCTTCCAGTTCCATGAGCCATCAAACGAGCGCTTATAAAACGACAGCGCCTCCTGCTCTACATACGGAAATGGAAAGAGCCCACTCTTCTCCTTACTCGGCGGAATAAGCGAGACCGTCTGAGTATACGCTAAACTCACATAGTGATCAGCTGCGAGAAAAACTGTCTCAGGGCGCCCGATCTGCTCGCGCAACTTAAGCCCGTACGAAAACGGCACCGTGCGGTCAAATATTCCGAGGATCAAAAGGGTGTTCTTGGCATCTAGATACTGCGCAGTATACTTCGGATCGGTCTTGAGCTGCTTTCGTAGAGCTGAAAAAAATTGCTCTTGAGAGTACCCGCGGGTATCGCTGACTGTTTGAATATAACTTTCGATTCGCTTCTGGTTAGAATCTTTAAACAGGTTGACTAAGTCCGTGCCGCCCATAGCAAGCACGTTATACTTAAGACGCGCGTCAACTCCAGCTGTCAGCGCCACATTGATAGCACCGCGACTAATACCAAAGCTACCAAACTGTTTCTTGCCGTATTCCGCTTGGAAGAAATCAAGCGCGAGACGATCGCGTATAATATTCAGGCGAAATATCTCTTCGAGCTGTTCAAATTTCGAGGGATCCTTAAATTCATTGCTACGATTGACGATGGCGGCATCGACCCCCGATTCAACGAAGTATCGCGCCATATGTTTCTCAATAAAATTTTTCCCGCCGAGAACAGGGAAAACTAGCACCAATGAATCGGTTTGTTTTTGGCCTTGAAAATAATCCACGATGATCGGGCCCGCGTACGACTCGATCGTGATGCGCTTGTGAGTGTAGTCGTCTGTAGTCTTCTCTATCTCTTCGCGGAACGAGCCGTAAGACTTTTCGGGCTCATAGTAGCGCTGCATAGCTTCTGGCCGCTCAGGCGCGCCACGATACCATGAGTCCGATGACAACCTGAAACAACCAGAGAGCTGCATCCCCACCAACGCGATGATAACCGGGGACACATGAGACCGAAAACTAAACCACTTTTTAAGCATAGCGTGCGCCAGAAACGTTTGGGGCAGCCACCGTCTAAGACTTTGCCCCTCTTTTTACTAGGATGTCGGAATAATCTCGAAAGAACTGAATACCCAGCCGAACACGACGTCTAAATTCTTTATGGAGAGCCTTTCACGCGCCGACAAATCCGCGGAAAGTGGCAACTATCTGTTTTAAGGCGACTACAACCACCTCCGTGGCCTCCCTAGCGACGCTGTGAAAGGCTATCCGTCTATTACCTCTGGTGGTGCTTTGGAAAAGACGTATCTTGGTAGAAAAATACGGGTTGCTGTTTTTGAATTTGTCTGCGTAAGTACCCGTATTTTCCTTTCTAATTCAATGTGATAGCGTCTGTTGGTAGCGGTCCGTAAAGCAAAAACACCTAAGACCGCCCAATCTCGCGCCGCTTTGGAGTAGTAAGTGTTGTAGGCCCTAACGGGCCCCTCACATCCCGGAGCCACTAAAACCATCGGGGCCGAATCAAATAGGAATGCTGTGAGCAAAACACCCGCGATTACACGCTCGATACTCTGGGGCGCCCTGACCTTGATTGTTGTGCGCCTACTGACCCTGGCCTACCCAGACCTGGTTGACACCACCGAAGGACGCTACGCTGGTGTGGCGCAGCTGATGCTGCACCGAGATGATTGGGTCACTCCGTGGATCAACTTTCACGGAGTGGATAAGCCCTACCTGGGGAAACCCCCGCTACATTTTTGGCTGGTACAGATCTCCTTTTTACTGTTCGGAGAGAACGCTTTCGCCGCCCGCTTTCCGAGCTTCCTGAGTGCAGTCGGTATCGGCGTTGCACTGTGGATCACCACTCGCGCCCTGCTCGGGCTAGAAGCAGCGATGGTCGCTGTGCTCGTGCTTGGCTCGTCGTGCATGCTATTTTTCTTGGGTGGCGCGGTCGTTCTCGATGTTACCCTGACCTTAGGCATCTCAATCGCACTCCTGGCCTTCTTGTTAAGCGAGCGCAGTCGCTTGGCTGGCTGGCTATTCTTTGCAGGGCTCGGCCTGGGAGTGCTAGTCAAAGGCCCTCTGGCGGGTGTTTTAGCCGGATGCACCATCGCTCCGTGGGCGTTGCTACAAAGGTACTCAAGCGGCTCTTGGCCCGCTCAGCTGCGCAAACTCCCTTGGGTCACTGGCTGCGGGCTTTTCCTTGCAATCGTGTTACCTTGGTACGTGTGGGCCGAGGTCAGAAATCCAGGCTTTCTCAAATACTTTCTGTGGAATGAAAACTTCGGACGGTATCTTAAAAAAGACTACGGTGATGTTTACGGCTCGGGCCACAGACAGCCGTTTGGAGCAGCCTGGGGCATGATGTTTCTTGGCACAGTGCCTTGGTCAGTAGCGCTCAGCGCCCTGTTGCTGATGCGGCCAAAGAAGTTCTTCTCTAAAAATACTGTGGTAGCGATCAAGAATGACTCGCTCCTTCTGTACGGCCTGTGCTGGGCGCTTAGCTGTCCTGTTCTCCTGCTAGGTGCAAAACAGTACACGGCTACCTATCTAATGCCCTCAATCCCTGGCTTTGCATTTCTTTTAGCTATCTGTTGGGAGCGAGGATACTCGCGTGGCTGGGTCAGCGATACATTGGTTGCGCGAGTCCTTAAGGTCATCGGACTGATCTTAGCTCTACTAGCAATAATCGGCGCGATCATCTCGCTCTGGTACAGTGTGAGCCTACTCTATGCTCTGATGACATTCGGCGCTGCGCTTCTGACATGTATCGGAATTATCAGAAATCACGGGGCCAGTGCAGCGTCACACGTGCTGCGCGTAGCTGTGATTACAGCCTTTGTTTATGGGGCGGCCTCGATGTGTTTTAATAGTCACCTCTCTAGCAACCGCTCTACACAGGAGGCACTTAAGCTTGTCCGCACCGTGATCCCTCCAGGCACTCCTGTCAGGCTCGGCTTACCGTACTATGTTCCATTCTCGGCGTTCTTTTACTCACGAGCCCAGGGGGATGCCCAGCTAGAGTTGGTCCCCTTGAATGAGGAGACGGTGAAGACGACTGCTGTTGACCTCTTCCTTGTGCGACAGCGTAACGTAAATCGCCTCCGCGAGGCTCTCCCAAATGTGCAAGAAGTAGAGAGCATAGGCCAGTGGCGAATCATGCGTAACGGCTAACGTCCACAGCGCAATGAGAGCTATAGAGGCTTACCCCTTGGAGGGCTCGTTGGAACCTGTTGAACCTGAGGCTGGAGAACCCGGTGCTGGAGACTCTGCGCTAGGCTGCTCTGACCACAGTGGGAAGCGCGTTGAATAACGCGGATCATCGATAATTATCTGCACACCACGCCTGTTGCGCATATTAACAAACACGGGAGCCTTAAGATTCGCCGTCGTCAGGCGCGGATCCGAGCGAACAGTTACAATAATTAGAATTGCGTATTCGTCCTCGGCCTTGAGATCGGTGTCTTTATCACCTACAGGCGGCTTGACCTCAAATTGCTGGCCAAACTCAAACCCATCAACAACAACGAAGGCAAGGTTAGGATCCTCAATAGAGTGCAACCACGAGAAAGGATGCTTGTGGTCAAGCATTACAAAACGAGTCGTGTGAGGAAATCCGATGATACCGGACGGAATAGTGATCACCGTCTCGGTGGGAACAGTGAATTCCCCGAAACGGGAGCTGTTAAACGTCAGCTCACTACCCTGTTTGTTCGACTCCTCGCTCATGACCCCTTCTCGCTGTCACCCTTGTGAGGGAGACCCTTCTGACTATCCTTCTCACTACCTAACGACTTCCGTTTTAAGTACATCGATGAGGTTCTGCCCTGTAAGGCTGCTGCGCCTTTCCCAGCTGGTTTGCCAGGCCCTTCCTCGGGACCCTTCGATACTCCCTTCCAACCTCCAGAGAGCTGGTCGAGAGACGAATCCAACAACATACCTTCGGCGGCCTTCTTGTTCTCATCGAGAATCTGCAGGTAGATCTCCTCTCTGTAGATTCGCAAATCCGCCGGAGCTTCGATCCCCACGCGGATCTGGTTACCCTTCATCTCAACTATTGTGACCTTGACGTTGTCTCCGATATAGAGACTCTCGCCAGGTTTTCTTGTTAAAATTAACATGAGGTCACCGCCTTCCTTGGCTTAACTACTAGGATCTACGTTTATTAAGATGCCATTACCAGCAACTAAGCACTAACGTATTGATAACTTCCCAGCAAGATAAAATCTGTAGCAATCTCAAAGAAATAGCCATGCTCTCGGAGTCGCTTAAGGCCTGGATTTAGAAAGATGTTTTAAAAGAGTCGTTTTCTGCCGACCTGATTGCCCTTGAAAAGCCTCGAATAGATGCACATCTAGATCGTCAATACAGCGTGTTTTTTAGCGCCCCAGCATGGTATTAACTCCGTGTTGTGTTGCTAACATAGAAAGGAAAAATGAAACGCATAGCTCTATTTCTTCTAACTAATATCTTGGTGGTCCTAACCATCTCGATCCTGCTTCAGGTTCTCGGGGTCGGTCGCTACGTGACCGCTCAGGGACTCAACTACACTGATCTAATGGTGTTCT
>Ga0315904_10006824_pt1 | contig 15484 bp, 6 predicted proteins | sample LakEriMetagenome_6_FD_203529 | JGI IMG/M metagenome (GOLD analysis project Ga0315904, IMG submission 203529) | Freshwater fungal communities from buoy surface, Lake Erie, Ohio, United States - Buoy 12 MA120 | ecosystem: Environmental > Aquatic > Freshwater > Lake | place: USA: Lake Erie, Ohio... | reverse complement strand
AGGCTGTAATCGACATAGGCCACGGTGCCGGCGAGGCCATTATTGGTGGCGATGCGGGCTGCCAGTTCGTCGTCGAACGATTCCGAAAAAAGGTCGGCGGCACGGAGGGACGGGCCAAGGGCAAGTGTGAGCAGAAGGGCTCCCAGGGGAGTGCGGGTCAGGTTTTTCATGGGCAACTTGGGATTGTGCACAGGGAAGCAGGAATCACGCCACACCATTTATGCGGGTCTCAGCGGCTCGCTGCGAGCCGGAAGAAGCGGCGGCTGCGCACCGGAACATCAAGCATGATCTCCACCATGCGGACCGGACCAGTGGCATCTTCTGTAATCCTGACGCCCTCGCTGGAAGCGGTGAGAGGATTCCCGGACATGCCAGTGGCAAGCACGACCCATGGACCATCGGGGGAATCCGCCGATTCCATGCGGAGGCTGGCCTCGCCGGCGAGGGAGGAACGCGGGAAGGAGATGACGGGGCGGCCGTCCCGGAAAGTCAGGGACGGAAGCGGCGTGGAGTCGGCGCGCGTGGGCAGCGACCCAGTCGCGTATTCGAGCAGGTTCGGGATGCCATCGCGGTCGGGATCGGCCAATTCCCCGGAAAGGTCGGCTGCAAAGCGGTCCGAAGCGAAGGCAGCCGCCTGCCATGCCCCGAATGGCTGACTGGCGCGCACCATGCCATCGAGGGCGAGGTCGAATCCCAGATCACTGCTGTTCACGGCAGACTGATGCAGCTGGACAGCCAGCACATTCGGGCCAGTGACCAGTCCCGTGGACGGCACCGTGAACGACAGCCATTCGGTTTCGCCACTTCCCGCGATGGCGACCGTGGCGAGCGCATTGGCCGCCAGCGGACCCGACCGCAGGTTGTCGCGCACGATCTCGCGTCCATTCAGGAAGAGGACGATGCCGTCGTCGCGCTGCACGCGGAAGCGGAGGGCATCGCAGCAGGCCGCGTCGGTCACCGTGAAGGTGTGGCGCAGCCAGCTGACCGGGTGCACGGCATTGGGATTTCCTCCGGACGAAAGCGTGGTGACTTCGCCATCGCCACCGTAGCCGAGCCGCGCCGGACCTGCAGGCCATGCGGAATCATTGAAGGACGGCAGAGTCCACTGGTCCGGGGGCAGGATGCCATTGTCGCGGTACTTCCAGGGCGTGCCTGCGGCAATGAACGGGCGGCCCGCCGCAGTGGTGCCCGCGAGGGCGAGATCGAAGCTGAGATCGGAACTACTGGTGCCGGCCTGATGCAGCTGGACAGCAAGAACATTGCGGCCCCGCCGGAGCAGCCGGGCGTCCGCGGAAAACGGGAAGAACGTGGATTCATCGGCACCGCCCACCGCGCTGAGGGCCTGCGTCGACGCCGTGAGCAAACCAGACGGGAGATTGCTGCGGACGATTTCCTGACCATTCAGAAAGACCGCCGCGCCATCATCGCGCAGCAGGGAAATGGCCAGCTGCGAGAAGGCATCGGCATCGCTCACCTCAAAGGTCCGGCGGAACCATGTCACTGTCCGGGCCGGATCGGGATTGAGCACGGTCGCTTCATCGCCTTCCCCGAAACCAAGCTGCGCCGCGCCCGCGGGCCACGCGGCGTCGTCGAATTCCCCATTCTTCCAATCGGCCGGCGGAATTGATCCATCATCGAGGTAGCGCCAGACGCCTCCCGCCGCCGCAAGCGGTGCCGGGCCATCCAGAAACGCAAGGCTGCGGCGCATGACTTCGTCGCGCGCAGAAGCCGGAACGATTGTCTCGAACGGAAACCCGAAATAGAGCACGCGCCCGCCACCTGCGGATCCATCGTACTGGATGGCTCCGCCGCCGCCGCTGCCACCGGAATAACTGAATGCCGTGAGGCATCCGGCTCCGGCGGGTGCCATCACATCGGGTGACTGGACCGGATAAATCCCGCGGCTTCCATTGTCGATGGTCACGGCATTCATGCCGCGGAAAATACCGTCGGCGGTGGCATTGAGGGTGTGACTGCCGCTCTGGTCCGAGGCATCCGATGCGAATGACGCCCGCAGGTGCTGAGCAAAGAAACTGCGGTCGGACGCAGTGGGTCCGCTTGATCCGGCAAGGTCGCGCCCGATTTCCGATCCTGTGACGAGCAGGCTGCCGCCTGCGAGCCGGAAGGCGGCGATCCTTTCCTGCTCGGCGGCGCTGAAGGTTTCGTCGGCGGCGGCTTCCTGTCCGCAGGCCCAGATGACCGTCCGGTATCCTGACAGATTCACGGTGCCGCCCGCCACGTCTTCGTTCTGACAGGAATCGAAGGCAGAGCCGGCCGCCGCCATCGCCAGTCCATGTGGCACCACGTATTCCGAGGAATTGCTGCGGCGCGGCAGGACGCGTTCCACCGAGCCCGCAGCCCCGGGCGGCGCGTACTGCTGCCGCGTCAGATTCTGCCGAAGATTGAGCGTGCGCTCGAAACGGTCGAATGCATTCACGAAAAGCACGCGGCCAGCAGTTGGCGTGGTCGGTGTGCGCACTCCGGCGGTTTCGGTCGGGAACGATTCACCGGCCGCATTGAGCGCAGCGACCCGGAAGAACCATGTCTCGCCCGGCGCGATTCCGCTGATGGTGTGGCTGAGCACATTGCCGACGACGATGGGCGACCCGAAGCCATGGCCATTCGGCGACCGGTAGATCGCGTAGCCGGTCGGTGCACCGCTTCCACCGCTCGCCACCGGAGCCTTCCAGTCGAGCACCACGGAACCATCGGCGGCGCCGCGCGCCCGCAGTCCAGCGGGAGCTTCCGGCGGAAACGCTATCGAGCCGCCGCCGAATTCATTCATGTAGCGGACCACGGCATGCATGGCCGCTTTGCCCACGGCACTGCGGGCCTTCGGATCGCGCATGAGCCGGGCGTCATCGACACTGTCATGAAAGGCCACCTCGATGATGGTCGCATCCATTTCATAATTGAAGAGGCTGCCATCGATCTCCGAATAGCCGCCGGCATAGGTTACCGTAGTCCGGTTGTTCCAGCGCAGTTCAAGGGGTGGCGACCCCAGCGCGACCAGATCGGCATTCACTTCCTGCCCGCAGATCTGGGCAAGCCGGGCCTGATTCGGTGTGGGATCGCTCGTGATGAGCGCAATCGTGCCGCGCCCGCCGCCGGCATTCGAATGAAAGCTGATGTGAATGCGGTCGGCGAGGCTGCCGGCCGCCTCACGGTTCATCTCGGCCGACCACTTCGGCGGCGCGGACCAGCTGTCGCTCTCATCATTGCCGGTTCCATCGTACAGGGTGGTGCTCTGTCCCTGACCAAGATTGGCCTGCATCCAGTACCGGCAGCTTTCTTCTTCACGCGGGTAGCGGCTCAGGCCAGTGCCACGATCGACGCTGCCCATCCCGTTCCCAAAGCGGATGGCATCGGCAAAGGTGTAGCTGCCTGCTGCGATGGTGCGCTGATTGCTCACCACCACCGACCCCCGGGCAGGATCGGCGCCCGCACGGAAATGGTATTCGCCAAGGTACACCCAGCCATTGCCCACCATGTGATGCGGAATGCGTACCTCGGTTTCTCCACCCGTATGCCGGATCCGGTACAACTGGAGCGTGCGGTCGGATCCATGCCGCACCCATGTGTAGACCGGATAGAATCCTTCCGCGGGAAGATTCGGGGTGTACGTCGCCGTGGCACTCTCCGCCGCCGCAAGACTGGCATAACGATACGGAAGGTCGCCCGCCGATCCATAGAAGATGGGCGACGTGCTGTTGGCCCACGTTCCAGTCCACGCGACGCCCGGATCGTCGTTGTCCATGACCACTTCGTTGGGTTGCTGACCAAGCGGCCGCATTGGCACCACCACGGCCCCTGCATGGAAGCACCAAGCCGCAAAGAGATTCATCTGGTCGAGGTTCCCCATGTCCTCGTTCATCTCATTGCTGATGCCCCGCTGCAGACGCCAGTAGTTGGGATCCCACGTCCAGCCGTGCCCGCCATTCAGAAAGACAATCTTTCCACTGAGAACCCCCTGCGGCTGCCGCCCCGCCGGTACCATCGGTGCCTTCGCCCCCCGCACCGGTGGCGATGACCCCGCAGGCAAGCGCTCGGCCCAGTCGGGCGACCATTCCACCGGAGGATCAAGCCATTCATCCACGAGCCGGCTCTGGCAGGCATCACAGCCACGCACGGCCGGCACGGGCGCCGCCAGCAGCAGCCCCGCGAAGCCCCAGATGTGAGATGGTCGCATCTCCTGACTTTTGCTTCCTGAAAGCATTCCCGCAATGGAGTTGCCATTGGCTGAGCCAATGGGGGAACGAGGTAAATCAATGCGGGCTGAGGGAGCCACACGTGGGATCGTTTCCCATGAAAGCCATTGCGCTGATGTGTCTGCTGCTCGTTTCCATGGTCTCGTGCAGAAGTGTTCCAGACGCAGGACCGACCGCACGGAAGTTTCAGCCGGGGACGCTCGGGATCGTCTGCCGCAGTGGCAGTCTGCGCGGCAGCGTGGACCGTCCCGCCTCCCCGGGCTCTGCATTCGCAAGGGCATCCAGCCGCAGTCTGAAGGCATCGATCGATGCCGGCATAGCGGCAACGCAGGAAGGTTGTGGTGAAGATCCGTGGATTGCCATTTTCATGGGAATTCCCCTGATGCTCACCGGTGCCGCCGCGCCGGTGGCTGGCCTCGTCGGTGCTGTGGCTACCATTCCCGGCCAGACGCCAGTCGAAGTTGCCGAGGAACTCAGTCTGCGCCTCGCGGGAGCATCGGATCCCGAAGCGATCGCCGCAAAGCTGGCAAGCGCCGCACGTGGTGCCGGCGTTTCGGTCGCCTCGGCCAGAGGTGCCGCTGCGGATCATGATGGCAGCGGCATCACGGATGATTGCGCTGCGGTACGGCGCCTCGGAGCCACCACGCTGGCCCACATTACAGTATACGGACCTTCCCTGACATTGCGGCGCGAGTATTCGTCGCTGACCCACCTTGAAGTGGCCATGCGCGTTACCCTGTGCGATGCCGCATCGGGCTCCGTGCGCCGACGTTTCTGGGTCCGCCATGCGGTGGAGCCCGGCCGGACTCTGCAGGCATGGTACCGACAGCCGGGGACACTTGCGGCTGCGGTGGACAAGGCCATCAGAGAAGTTTCCGCTGATTTCGCAAAGCGACTTCCCCTGGAAGGGGGCGAGGGAGAAGTGACCCGCCGATACGAGGCCCATACCGATGGCAGTTCGAAGGCCCCCTGGTGAGCAGCCCCAGCCGATTTCCTGCGGAACGGGGTCATTCCGCATTGCAGGGCAGGAGAGGATTCATAAGGCGTAGGGCATGAGCCTTTCCTCCAAACTCTTTTCGGCAGCGAAGCAGTACATTCCCGGCGGAGTGAACAGTCCCGTGCGGGCCTTCCGGAATGTGGGCGGCGAACCGTTTTTCGTGCGGCGCGCCAAGGGAGCGTACATCGAAGACGTGGATGGACGGGAAATGATCGACTACGTGGGCACATGGGGCCCGGCCATTCTCGGTCACGCTCCGGATGTGCTCATCAATGTCGTGCACGAAACCGCCAAGCACGGCCTGAGCTTCGGGATTCCCAATCCATGGGAAGTGGAAATGGCGCGCACGATCGTCGACTGGGTGCCGTCGGTGGAGAAGGTGCGCATGTGCAACAGCGGGACGGAAGCGACCATGTCCTGTCTGCGGCTGGCGCGGGGATTCACGGGACGCGACCGCATCGTGAAGTTCCATGGCTGCTACCATGGACATGTGGACAGTCTCCTCGTGTCGGCAGGCAGCGGCGCACTCACGCATGGTCGGCCGGACAGTGCCGGTGTGCCTGCCGCGCTGGCGGCCATGACGACCGTGCTTCCCTACAACGATGCCGCCGCCCTCGAGGAACTCTTCGCTGCGGCAGGCCATGAGATTGCCGCGGTCATCGTCGAAGCAGTACCGGCCAATGCGGGTCTGTTCCTGCCGAAGCCGGGCTACATCGATCTCATCCGGGAACTGACGGCGCGGCACGGAGCGCTCCTGATCTTCGATGAGGTGATGACCGGATTCCGGGTGGCCCGCGGAGGGTATCAGGAAATCTGCGGGGTGCGCCCGGATCTGACGGCCATGGGCAAGGTGATCGGCGGCGGACTTCCCGTGGGTGCCTTCGGCGGACGGGCCGACATCATGGATCAGCTCGCTCCCGATGGCCCAGTCTACCAGGCCGGCACGCTTTCAGGCAATCCTCTCGCCATGGCCGTCGGGCTCACGCAGCTGCGGGAACTGGAAAAGGTGCGCGGCTGGCAGCGGCTCGAGGAAACCGGCGCACAGTTCGAAGCCGGCATCCGGGAAATCTGCCACGAACTCGGACGCCCCCTCACCTTCAACCGCATCGGCAGCATGTTCTGCCTCTACTTCACGGAGGAACCAGTGTGGAGCCTCACCGATGCCATGCGCGGAGACGCCGACGCCTTCCGGAAGTTCTTCCACAAAGCCCTCGAACTCGGCGTCTACTTCGCACCCAGCCCGTACGAAGCCGGCTTCCTGTCGCTCGCCCACGGTGCCCACGAAATCGGGGAAACCCTCGAAATCTGCCGCAAAGCCCTGCGCCACGCCCTCGGAGCCAGTTGAAGAATCCGGACCGGTCGCCCAGCGGGGAATCTTTCGATGACCTCCAACGGCGGCCCAGCGAAGTCTCCTGAAGAAAGGCTGGCTGGCCTCGGGCGATCGCGTCCGATTCTCCGTGCGCGTGGCCGCGGCCGGACGTAGTCATGCGGTGACAATGTGGAATGGCCCTCTGATTTCTCTGGTGAGTCACCTTGCCCGTGCCGTGTGGCGTGGCTGGCGTGCCCGGCCGGGCATTGCCCTCCTCAATATTGCGGGCATCGCCATCGGAGTCGCAGTCTACCTCGCCATCCAGATCGTCAATCACAGCGCCACCCGCAGCTTCGAGGCCGGACTCGATCTCGTGGCAGGACGCAGCCACCTCGAAGTCACCGCCGGTAAGGGTGGACTGGACGAAACCTGCTGGCCTGCCGTGGCCGCGGTTCCCGGAGTGGCCGCCTGCTCGGGAATCGTGGAGGGCTACGCCACCATTCCTTCGCATCCCGGTGAATACCTGAGAATCGTCGGCATCGACCTCTTTTCGGCGGCTCCGTTCCAGGTGGGGGCCTCTGCCGGTGCTTCATGGCGCGACGACCCGGAAGCATGGATGGCGGAGGGCGGAAAGCTGGTGATTTCCTCGGCCATGGCCGCAAGGCTCGCACGGCAACCAGGCGATTCCCTCGTCATCCGCACGGGCGGCCGCACCAGCACGGTCACCATCGCCGCAGTGGCTCCCGATGAAGGCGACGGCGTCACCCGGATCGGCTTCATGGACATCGGCTGGGCGCAGGAACTGCTGGGTTCACCCGGAAAACTCAGCTCGCTCCAGATCATCTGCACAACTCCCGAATCTGCAGACGCCGTCGCGGCAGCCATCGCACCCATCCTCCCGCAGGGAGCCCGCGTGGAACCACCGGAACGCAGAAACCGCCAGGTCGGTCTCATGCTCCAGGGATTCCAGCTGAACCTGACGGCCCTCAGCCTCGTTTCGCTGCTCGTCGGTGTCTTCCTCACGGGCAGCACCATCGCGGCCTCGGTGGTCCGGCAGCGCCGGGAAATCGGAATCCTGCGCGCGGTCGGCGCATCGCAGGGACAAGTGCGCGGGCTCTTCCTCGCCGAGGCCCTCATCGCAGCACTCGCAGGCGGTCTGCTCGCAGTGCCGCTCGCCCGCTGGCTCGCAGGATTCCTCCTCGGGGCGGTCTCGCAGACGATTTCAGCTCACTACGTCCAGATGAGCATCGACCGCAGCTACCTCTCATGGTGGCATGTCCTCCAGGCGGTCGGCTGCGGACTCGCCGCGGCTCTGGCCGGCGCATGGCTGCCCGCCCGCGAGGCTTCCGGAGCCGATCCGGTCAAGGCCCTCCAGCCCGGGCGCGGCATCGAAGCAAGACGCACCATCACCGGAACCAGCCGCGTCCTCCTGCTCGCAGCCCTCGGCCTCCTCATCGCCCTCGGGCTCTGCTGGCAGTCGCTGCACGGCGGTCCACCATGGCTCAGCTTCGGTGGCTGCCTCTTTCTGGTGCTGTCCTTCGTCCTGCTGGCGCGTCCGGCCACGCGCCTGATGGCTGCCCTCGCGGCACGCGTGGCGGCCCGGTCCGATGCCGTGCTGCTCCGGCTCGGCGCGGAACATCTCGAACGCTCGCTGCACCGCGCCGCCCCAGTCGTGGCTGCCCTCCTCACGGCAGTAGCCATGGTCCTCGGCGTCAGCATCATGATCCATTCATTCCGCGGAACACTCCAGCTCTGGGTCAATGGAACCCTCCGCGCCGACCTCTATATCGCCCCGGCTGCCAATGAAATCGTCCGCCACAGCGATACCCTCCCGGATGGCCTCGTCGACTTCCTCAAGGCTCAGCAAGGAACGGCTTCCGTCGAAACCCTCACCGAGGAACCTGTCACGCTCGCCGATGGCAACGAATACATGCTGCGGGCCGTCTCCCGTTCGCCGGACCATCCCTTGCCCTTCATGGGCAGAAACCCAGCCGCAGCCAGCAAGGCATGGTTCCAGCCCGGCCACGTCGCCGTCAGCGAAATCCTCGCCGCAAGGATCGCAGCCCAGCAAGGCGACCTCCTCACCATCCCAACCCCCGCAGGCCCCCAGACCTTCACCGTCGCCGGCATCTTCTACGACTACGCCGACGACCGCGGCTGCCTCTACATGACCGAACCCACATTCGCGCAGCATTGGCCCGCCCGCCGCCATCACGCAGTCGCCGTCTTCCTCAGCAATCCTTCCGCCGCCCCAACCATCGAGGATTCCGTCCGCAGCGCCTTCAGCAAATCCGGGGAACTCTCCACCTTCCAGAACCAACGCCTCCGCGACCACGTCTTCACCATCTTCGATCAGACCTTCGCTGTCACCGGCCTCCTCCGCATCGTCGCCATCGCCGTCGCCGTCCTCGGCATCGCCATGGCCCTCAGTACCCTCGTGGCCGAACGCCGACGCGAAATCGCCGCCCTCCGCAGCATCGGTTCCTCCAAACCACAGATCGCTGGCATCCACCTCAGCGAAGCCGGCCTCATCGGCCTCACCGCCGCCCTCCTCGGCATGATCTGCGGCGTCCTCCTCGCCATGATCCTCACCTGGGTCGTCAACCGCGCCTTCTTCGGCTGGACCGTCCGCTTCTCCATCCCATGGAACGAACTCCTCCTCACCCCTCTCTGGGTCACCGCCTCCGCAGTCCTCGCAGGCCTCATCCCCGCATGGCACGCCGCCGGCGCCGAACCCGCCGACGCCCTCCGCGCTACCTGACCGCCTCCCGATAAACCGGACCGGTAGAACCCCAGAACACAAATGGTCTGTCCTTCTGTCGGGATGCGTCGTGGTAGTCGTGGGTTCGATCATCTCACAAAAGGTCTGTCCGGCTGTCGCCTCAAATCACCCCGCGTCCCCAACGGGGACCGAGAGGACATGACCCGCGCGAAATGGTCTGTCCTTCTTTCTGGATCCGTCGTTTGCGCCACCACAAAAGGTCTGGCCAATTGTCGTATTCCCAGAGCGGCAGGGTCGCCTCCCATAAGAGGTCTGTCCTTCTGTCGGGATTCGTCGTTTTCGTCTTGGGTTCGGTCATCTCGCGAGAGGTCTGGCCTTTTGCCGGGATTCATCGTTTTGAGCGTTGGTCAAAGCCTCGCACAAAAGGTCTGGCCATTTGTCGTCAGGAGGGCGGGGGAAGGGCTAGGGAGAAAAGGTCTGTCCTTCTGTCCAGATTCGTCGTTTTCGTCGCAGGTTCGGTCCGCTCACCAGAGGTCTCGCAAGAGGTCTGGCCATTTGTCGATTGGCCCGACTGTCGTCCGATCTTGGCCGTTCCGGTCCGAACCCTCGCGAAATGGTCTGTCCCTTTGTCGGGATCCATCGTGGTTGTCGATGGTTTGGTCATCTGACCAGGGTACCGCAAGAGGTCTGTCCATTTATCGCATTCCCGGAACGTCAGGGTCGCCTCGCGTGACAAAAGGTCTGTCCTTCTGTCGGGATCCGTCGTTTTCGTCGCAGGTTCGGTCCGCTCACCAAAGGTCTGGCCATTTGTCGGCATTCGTCGTGGGTTAAGGCCTCGCACAAAAGGTCTGGCCATTTGTCGGCAAGAGGTCTGTCCGACTGTCGCCCGCTGGTCGGTTCTCCCCCGCGAAATGGTCACCGCGAAAAGGTCTGTCTCTTTATCCGCCGGTCTTTTTATCCGCCGACCGCAGGGCTCCCACGAAAAGGTCTGTCCTTTTGTCCACTTCTCCGAGGCCTCTCACAAGAGGTCTGTCCTTTTGTCCACTTCTCCGAGGCCTCTCACAAGAGGTCTGTCCTTTTGTCCACTTCTCCCTTGAGAGAAGGTCTGTCGTTTTGCGAGGATCCGTCGTTTTCGTCGCGGGTTGGATGCTCGCACAAGAGGTCTGTCTGATTGTCGCTCGAGGGTGGTGGAGCGGACAGGGGAACAGTTGCGGCGGCTGCGGCCGTTCCGACGATCCGCGTAGCGCGCCTTGGCCGAGCGGTAGACTTCCGCGTGCCTCGCGAGGATGACGCCGTCCTCGTGGGGCTCAGTCGGGCAACTTATAATCGTGGAGATCCTGCAGCATCTGAATTCCCGCCGATGGCGACACTCCCGCTAACGGACCGAGAACAGTCACCCCGAGAGAAAGCGGAACTCCGAATACATACCGAAACCCGTTCACCGCACTTCGTCCGACCTGAGAACCAACCGATGGCTTGGCACGGGCGACGGGCGTCACTCGCGAAGGGCTGGCGCAACTGCACAGGCCGCCCAGTAAAGCGACCGAGAGAATCTTGTGGGGGGTGAGTGAATGATTCATCTTTTTGTGAGGTTACGGAATGCAGAAACCAGCCGACAGGCTCAGTGGAGGGTCTGTCATGGCGTGCCGGTGCTGCGAGCATGGCACTGCAGGCGTTCACCGGCGAGTGCGGAAAGTCCCCGGACTGATAGCCGCACGGTCTGCAGATGGCAGATGCCGGGCCGATCAACGTGTGCGCGTTCAGCAGACTCGAGATTGCTAACCGTTTGCGACGATCCCGGCCGTTCAGGTTGACTCGCTCCCTCGGGCATGGACACGAACCAAACCCCGCCGCGCCACGAACTGGAACTCCTCACGGAAGCCGAACTCGCCGCCCTCCTCAAGGTCTGCCGCCGCCAGCTCTACAAGTGGCGGATTGCCGGCATCATCCCGTCCTTCAAGCTCGGTCGGGCTGTCAGGTTCCGGGCCTCGGAGGTGCTCGCCGCACTGGAAAGGCACAGGGCGTGCTAACAAACGCTTACAAGCAGGCAGCGCGCGTGACTTGGTTTTGATCTAGCCCCCTCCGGGGCGATGTGGTATGGTCCAGCCGGAAGAAGATGCGCAGCAGTGCCGTTTTGATCTAGCCCCCTCCGGGGCGATGTGGTATGATCTTTGCAGCTGCAAAGATCGCCCGCAGTGGTTTTGATCTAGCCCCCTCCGGGGCGATGTGGTATGCCGCTCCCGGATTGAACAAGAGCAGGTCCGCGGTTTTGATCTAGCCCCCTCCGGGGCGATGTGGTATGCCAGAACCAGAAGCCTGCGCCGTCACCCTGCCGTTTTGATCTAGCCCCCTCCGGGGCGATGTGGTATGTTGTTCGCCTTCACAAGCTCCCACAATTCGCGTTTTGATCTAGCCCCCTCCGGGGCGATGTGGTATGCAAATCGGCGCAGGTAGCGCAGTCAGTTTTCCGTTTTGATCTAGCCCCCTCCGGGGCGATGTGGTATGCGTCTCCGCATCCGTACAGGAGCATCTGATCGGTTTTGATCTAGCCCCCTCCGGGGCGATGTGGTATGGATTTCGTGGATGGTATAGTCGGTGGTATGGTGTTTTGATCTAGCCCCCTCCGGGGCGATGTGGTATGTCATGGCAATCAACTTTCCATCAAGCCCGACCGTTTTGATCTAGCCCCCTCCGGGGCGATGTGGTATGCCATGCGGTCAGGCCACGACGGCCACGGCTGAGTTTTGATCTAGCCCCCTCCGGGGCGATGTGGTATGAGGGAGGAAGACCGACACGCAGACACGAAAAAGTTTTGATCTAGCCCCCTCCGGGGCGATGTGGTATGGCCGCTCGCCGCTCGCCGTTTTGATCTAGCCCCCTCCGGGGCGATGTGGTATGCTGTCTGGACGATTGACGCGCAGGCGGTCACAGTTTTGATCTAGCCCCCTCCGGGGCGATGTGGTATGGGAAAAGGGGAAGCGATTCCCTCAGGGGTTGCGTTTTGATCTAGCCCCCTCCGGGGCGATGTGGTATGATGGACCTAGCGGCAGGACGAGGCTGGGACATGTTTTGATCTAGCCCCCTCCGGGGCGATGTGGTATGGGGGCGCGGATCACCTACGGTGGCAGCAAGGTGTTTTGATCTAGCCCCCTCCGGGGCGATGTGGTATGAAGGTCGAATTCCGTAAACGGACGACGAAGAGTTTTGATCTAGCCCCCTCCGGGGCGATGTGGTATGAGCGGAGAAGCGCCGGCACGGGCACGAAAAAGGTTTTGATCTAGCCCCCTCCGGGGCGATGTGGTATGAGTTGTGGTCGCAATGCTCATGGTCACCAGTCGTTTTGATCTAGCCCCCTCCGGGGCGATGTGGTATGCTCAACATCCACGGAATCAAGTCTGATGGGACGTTTTGATCTAGCCCCCTCCGGGGCGATGTGGTATGAGGATGCTGTCCAGTTGCATGCGCTTGGCTGTGTTTTGATCTAGCCCCCTCCGGGGCGATGTGGTATGCATTCCAGTTCCTCACGGAATACTTCGGGGCTGTTTTGATCTAGCCCCCTCCGGGGCGATGTGGTATGCCGGGGGCCGATTTAAGCGTGAGGAAAAGAACGTTTTGATCTAGCCCCCTCCGGGGCGATGTGGTATGGGAACGATTCAGCATAGCAGCCGTTTTTTTTCGTTTTGATCTAGCCCCCTCCGGGGCGATGTGGTATGAACGCACGTGAGCGGGTTGAGCACAAAAATTAGTTTTGATCTAGCCCCCTCCGGGGCGATGTGGTATGGCCACCGGGGAGGATGCCGGGGAGAAGCTCGGTTTTGATCTAGCCCCCTCCGGGGCGATGTGGTATGTTTGCGTTAAACCGTTTCATTCCTACTAGCTGTTTTGATCTAGCCCCCTCCGGGGCGATGTGGTATGACGACAAGCATTCCATCGGAGAGTGCGCCGCTGTTTTGATCTAGCCCCCTCCGGGGCGATGTGGTATGGCGATGTCGCGGCAACGTAGATCGTATCACCCCGTTTTGATCTAGCCCCCTCCGGGGCGATGTGGTATGGGGATCGGGATCGGGATCGGGGCACAAAAAAGGTTTTGATCTAGCCCCCTCCGGGGCGATGTGGTATGCGTTGACGCCGCACGCGCAGCATTTATTGCCGTTTTGATCTAGCCCCCTCCGGGGCGATGTGGTATGCGAGGATGGCACCGATGACGGCGTATGCGTCCGTTTTGATCTAGCCCCCTCCGGGGCGATGTGGTATGTCCTTCCGGCAGCTTCTCGCCCGCCTCAATGCGTTTTGATCTAGCCCCCTCCGGGGCGATGTGGTATGACACGAGCAGTGTCCCAAGTGCGGCGACCTGGGTTTTGATCTAGCCCCCTCCGGGGCGATGTGGTATGTTGCCGGGACAACGTGAACGAGAAACTTGTTGGTTTTGATCTAGCCCCCTCCGGGGCGATGTGGTATGATGACTCCCGACCCGTCCGTTGTCCGTGCTCTGTTTTGATCTAGCCCCCTCCGGGGCGATGTGGTATGGTTGTCGGGATGGTGCCAAGGCCGACTTTGTTGTTTTGATCTAGCCCCCTCCGGGGCGATGTGGTATGTACCGGTTACTGAGCGATCTCGGTTCAGTCCTGTTTTGATCTAGCCCCCTCCGGGGCGATGTGGTATGTACCGTGGAAACATGCCAAGCTAGTTTTCTCCGTTTTGATCTAGCCCCCTCCGGGGCGATGTGGTATGGGGATCAAGGTAACGGCGGACACCAAGGGCGCGTTTTGATCTAGCCCCCTCCGGGGCGATGTGGTATGAAGCGTGGGCGAGTTCCGAGCTGTCCGACAAAGTTTTGATCTAGCCCCCTCCGGGGCGATGTGGTATGTGATTCAGCCGCAGACGGCAGAGTCTATTCTGGTTTTGATCTAGCCCCCTCCGGGGCGATGTGGTATGAAGCGGAGCGACGCACGACCGCAAAGCGCCATGTTTTGATCTAGCCCCCTCCGGGGCGATGTGGTATGGGTGACGGGCACTACTTCCACGTCTTCGGTGGTGTTTTGATCTAGCCCCCTCCGGGGCGATGTGGTATGGGAGGCGCAGCTGGAGGCTAAGGCGACGTTTCGTTTTGATCTAGCCCCCTCCGGGGCGATGTGGTATGCAGTCAGCGCACCGGAAACATTCGTATCGGATGTTTTGATCTAGCCCCCTCCGGGGCGATGTGGTATGATTTCCCGGACCTCAAAGGACTGAACCTCGGGTTTTGATCTAGCCCCCTCCGGGGCGATGTGGTATGTTGTCACCTCGAGGGTTGAGTTGATGGACGGGGTTTTGATCTAGCCCCCTCCGGGGCGATGTGGTATGATCGTAGGTTTCCGGGCGCACGGGCAAAGTAGTTTTGATCTAGCCCCCTCCGGGGCGATGTGGTATGCATCCCGGAGACTGGTGGCATCCCGAAATACCGTTTTGATCTAGCCCCCTCCGGGGCGATGTGGTATGGCCCGCTCAATGACATCAAGCTGAAGCGGATGTTTTGATCTAGCCCCCTCCGGGGCGATGTGGTATGGATGGCGGGCAGGTTTTGCGGTTGGAAGTGGAGTTTTGATCTAGCCCCCTCCGGGGCGATGTGGTATGCGCGTAGTCGGTCGCCTGTCACTCCCCGCACGTTTTGATCTAGCCCCCTCCGGGGCGATGTGGTATGGATGTCGGGCTATTTGGCTCCCTTATTGCGTCGTTTTGATCTAGCCCCCTCCGGGGCGATGTGGTATGCCCGCCGCCCACACAGCCCGCAACGGCGGTTCGTTTTGATCTAGCCCCCTCCGGGGCGATGTGGTATGATGGCGGCGCTGACGGTCGTGAAAGCGGCATCGTTTTGATCTAGCCCCCTCCGGGGCGATGTGGTATGGGCCTAACAAATCCGGAGAAGACGAGTATGGGTTTTGATCTAGCCCCCTCCGGGGCGATGTGGTATGGCCGCCGCCCGCGCAATTCAAACCGCAGCCAAGTTTTGATCTAGCCCCCTCCGGGGCGATGTGGTATGGAAAAGCTAGCGGACAGGCTGGACGGGACGGTGTTTTGATCTAGCCCCCTCCGGGGCGATGTGGTATGTACCAGAAAAAACGTGCATGCGTTTCCGGTGTGTTTTGATCTAGCCCCCTCCGGGGCGATGTGGTATGCTGACTGGCGCAAACCTTGAGCCGGAAGACCCGTTTTGATCTAGCCCCCTCCGGGGCGATGTGGTATGGGAGGAGGCGGCGGGGGTGGGGGCG
>Ga0315904_10006823_pt1 | contig 15485 bp, 10 predicted proteins | sample LakEriMetagenome_6_FD_203529 | JGI IMG/M metagenome (GOLD analysis project Ga0315904, IMG submission 203529) | Freshwater fungal communities from buoy surface, Lake Erie, Ohio, United States - Buoy 12 MA120 | ecosystem: Environmental > Aquatic > Freshwater > Lake | place: USA: Lake Erie, Ohio... | reverse complement strand
ACATCAGCAACGACTACGCTGGATAGTTTGGCTTATGGTGAATATTATGTCATGTGCGAGGTCACTGATAACAGGGGAGCAAAGAATGTGGACTATAGAGTTATCACTTTTGCTGAACAACCTTCAGGTAACCTTACGCTTTCCCAATTAAGGTCCCTAACTTCTTCTCCACTTAATCAAGAATATTTTATTACTGATCCAGGAAGGTCTGGAATGGTTAGGTATGACGCAGCAGATGTGTCCAGTACAGATAACAATGGTACTGTGTTTGTTTCCGGGAGTGGGTTGAGGTTTAAAAGGCTGGACTTCCAAGGCAATGTAATTGACCCTGCAACCGATACCGTTTATGTGACATGGTTTGGGGCTAACGGATCGGATACCACTTTCGACAACACAGATATTTTCGAGGACATTATTGCAAAGAATTTTAAAAGAATCCTCATTCCTGATGGTACTTTCAGAATTAACGGGCCATCTCTAAATAACTACGCAAATTCTGACCCAAAATTTAGGGGGTTAATGGTCAGGGCGAACCAACATTTTATTGGGCTTGGAACACACCGATCTATTTTAATAATGGACGGCGTTGTAAACGAAAACACTTCTACCTACTATTGTTTACTCAATGCGAATGGTGGGGGGGCAATAGACACCTGTGATAATGTCACTTTTACAAGATTTGCCATAAGGGGCAAAAACTACGGCTGGGCAACTACTGTTTCTATGCCGGAAGCTATTGGGATTTTCCAATTCATGTCGGCTTCCCATTGTACTGTTGATTCCATGAAATTTGAGTATATATATGGTCATGGTCACGCAGATTTCGCACAATTCGGGGGGAAGTCAGGATATACTACAGTAAGAAATTCAATATTTAGGTACAACTCCAAAAATGGTATTAATATAGGCACTAATTACCCAACTGTTGTGAACAACTTGGGCGAGTTTAATCACTTTTCTTTATTTGAAGGTGCTGTTTCAAACGGAATTATAGCCAACAACATTGCTAATAACAACAACTACATCGGCATCTCCGTAGGCGGCTATACAGATAGCGTAGAGGCGGCCACAAACGGTGTTTACAACCTTGTTATTAATAACGTTATTACAGGCTCAGACCTTAAAGGAATAACATTCAGCGGGGGAACAAGGCTTTCCATTATGAGCAATAACGTAATTTCTTATTGCGGTAATGAGGGCATCCTTACATCTGAACAGCAAGATATTCTTAACGGGCCGGGGGTCTATACGAAGAACAACTACATTTATAATAACACGGTATTTGATAACGGTGTAGACGGTTTTTTGGGCAAAGGTATATATACTACTGCCGCCAATAACTACTTTTATAATAACACGGTTACTTCTAACGGAGATGTTGTTTATAGGGGGAAAACATATCGGCAACACTTTGGTATATTGAACGAAGCGGGGGCAAAGTACTCAATGATTGCCAATAATATTGTAACGGGCCATCCCGTATTTGGCGATTACTTCATTCCCGTTGCAGCAGAGGCGATTTGGTTAGATACCGGGCAACTTTCTGGACGTTTATTTAAGGTAGAAGCCCCAGACCAAACACCTTGGGCATGGTCGCAACTTTCTGGAAGTCTTAATATAGGTAACCCAACAGGTATTAATACGGCACTTACCGGGATAGACCCCAACAGCCTGCACACCATTAGAGTTGGGTACGGTGCAGGACTGTCTGATACATTATCATTGATAACAACCCGCCCTCCAACTATAGAATTAGGTAGTGATACTACAGTAGCAGGCACAAGTGTAGCTTTGAGTGGTACAGCAGTAGATGTTGATGGTACTATTTCACAGTACCAGTGGCATATTATGAGAAGACCCTTTGGTTCTACTTCTACATTAACCAATGCATCAAGTTCTACAGCTGCCTTAACCAACCTTGCTATAGGTGAATACTATGTAATGGCTGAAGTGACTGACAACAGAGGCTCTAAAGGCGTAGATTATCGCAGGATAACTGTAACCAGTTTAGAGGGAGGTAACATATTCCCAACTGCTAATGCGGGAGTAGACCAAGTAATAACTACGCCTACTTCTCAGGTTAATTTAAGCGGTTCTGGTACTGATTCTGATGGTACAATAGTATCTTTTGCCTGGACAAAACTAAGTGGAACGGGTGGTACTATCACATCAGCATCATCAGCAACCCCAAATGTTACGGGATTAATTGCCGGAACCTATACATTTCGATTAATAGTTACTGATAATGAAGGTGCCACAGATGATGATACAGTAACAGTACGAGTAAACATACCTCCTGTTGTTAATGCAGGGGCAAATGTAACTATTGCCCTTCCTGTTAACAATACTACCCTTTTCGGATCTGCTAGTGATCCTGATGGAACATTGAGCTCTGTCACCTGGACAAAATTAAACGGACCCGCTGGAGGTAGTATTAGCAGTCCAAATACTGCAGTAACCAATATTACATCTCTTACTTTAGAAGGAACTTATGTTTACCGACTTACAGCTGTTGATAATAACGGAGCCAGTATTTCTGATGATGTTGAAATTACTGTAAATCCAATATTAGCAATATCGCCTATTGTATCAGTTAGATCTGTTGCAACAAGTTCCAATAGTTCAATGCTTACGGCTACTGCCAGTGACCCAGATGGAACAATTGTGTCGTATTTATGGGTTCAAGTAAGCGGTCCTTCGGCTGCTACTATTGTATCTCCTTCTTCGGCAACTACTGTTATTAACGGCTTGAATGTCAATGGCAACTATCGATTTAGAGTAACGGTAACAGATAACGGTGGTAATTTAGCTATAGCTACAGCCACTGTTAAAAAAACAAGTCAAGCCATCTTAATTCGAAAACTATAATGAAATCTGATGATTACATTATTTTTATTAGTCATATCACTTATTTTTGAACTTTAATATCTTATCCTATGAACAAAGTATCTATTGTTGGTATTCTCAGTGCATTGGTACTGGCGGTATCTGAAATTATAAGACCAGGTGAAGAACTCAATTATTGGGTTCTTGCGTTCTCTGCTGTTATTGGGGTATTGACTTACATTGGTAAAAGTCTTGGTGGTCAGATGTCTACTATCATTGGTCTGGTAGTTTCTACTATTACGGTATTTCTGGTAGCGCATCCTGTTCCTGGCATGATTGAGTTTGACGATATATTTAGCAAATATATTCTCCCTCTGGCTATTGCAATAACGGGTGTATTAATCAACCGCAATCAAACACCTTCTAGCAATTAACCATTTAAGAACCGGACTGAGCTATGTCACAAGTATCTAAGCCCCAAGATCAGCAATCAAAATTTACTGATGCCGTCAAAATATGGGCCAGTCCGGTTCTTATTATTATCAGTTCGTATTTTATTAAACTGGAATTCGAACAAATGCTTGCTAACCAGCAAATGATCATGAGCGTTATTCCCGAACTCAGGGAAAGAACTACTACCCTTCAAAGGGAAATGCGAGAGCAGCAAGCTACTACTCAACAACATACTATTGAAATTACTCAGCTGAAAAGCTATTTTTTAAGACCCGAAGAAATAAAACTTACTAATCGTTGATACAAGCTGCTGACATAAAAAGGATCATGCCCAGAGCGAAGGATACTGACATTGCAATGTATCTGCCTTTTTTCCAGCAATACCTTCCTCAATATGAAGTCAATACTCCTATAAGGCTTCGCCACTTCTTTGCTCAGATTGCCGTTGAAAGTGGTTCACTTGCCCGAGTAGTGGAGAATCTGAATTACTCCGCTCCCCGCCTATTGGCGGTTTGGCCCAGGCGATTTACCGTAGCAAAAGCATGGTCATATGCCGGCAAGCCCGAAAAGATTGCCAACTATGTTTATGCCAATCGATTAGGCAATGGATCAGAGGCTTCTGGTGATGGTTGGAAATACAGGGGAAGATCATTGAAACAGGTTACCGGTCTGGAAAACTATCGCAAGTGCAGTCGTGATCTCTTTGGAGATGACCGCTTGGTAACCAATCCCGAATTACTGGAGATGCCGGAATATTCTGTACTGGCTGCTTTGTGGTTTTGGAAAAGTCGAAACCTTAATGCAGTAGCTGATCGCAGAACCGTACGCGATGTGACTTTGATTGTCAATGGAGGCACCAATGGACTTTCAGACAGGGAACTTTTCTTTAATCGATCAAAAACCGTTTTTGCATGAAATATATAATCGCTTTTTTATTCTCATTTTCTTTCCTGGCTTGCGGATCACTTAAACCCGTTCCGGAAACGACCATCCCAAACGTAGATAGCATTTTTGTCATCAAGACAGAAATCAAAAAAGAACTGGATACTGCGCTAATGCAGGAGGTTTTATCGGAAATGCTAACCATGCTGGATAGCAGCTATGTCGTATTTATCCGGGATTATTACGTCGATAAGGCTAGCGCACTGGTTGCCCAGGCCGGTTGGGAATACACCCGGGATAGTCTTGCCGCTGATTTTAAGAAGCGATTGAAGACTACCCTAAAGAACTGTGGATCCGTTAAGACCGCTATTATTTACCGACCCGATTCATCTCTATCAGTTGTAAACTTGAAATTGAAAGATACAATTGTAGATCTGCGAGACTCTATTATGATTTTACGTAAGAAGATTCAAATAAGTGATAGTCTAAAAGAGAATGTTGAATCCACTAAAACACTTTATAAAAACGGCAACTGGGTATTAGCTGCAGTACTTTTTTTACTAGCCATATACTCTGCTTTCTTTCTAAACAAGAAATCCAAAAAATGAAAATACTAACTGCAATAATTCTTGTGTGGTGGCTGTTCAATCCTTCGGTCAATGCAGGCGAAGACATAGTTATCTTTGAACCCCGCGACAGCGTAAAGCTAAACACCACTACACAAGGATCTATTGTTCAGTATCAATGGACTATTCTCAACGGTAATCCTGGGGCTTTTTTGACTACTCCTAACCTTTCAAATACTATGGTCAGAGGCCTTACTCCTGGGCCCTATCGGTTTCGGATTACGGTATTTAATGACCTGGGAAACTTTGCCTCTGATACCGTTATGGTGACGGTACTTACTAAAAACCGGCGACTAAAATACCGAAACATTATTATGTTTAACTAGTTGAGACCCGCCCCGTAAGGCGGGTTTTTTCATCAACTCTCATGAATAAAATAGGGCGATATTACTCATTAGTTATATTTGTAATATTAATAATCTTATCCCATGAAATCTAATCGTGAAGTTGTCAGCGAAGCCATGCAGCGGCTCAACGCGCTCAATGCCGATGAGCTGATCAGCAAACGTGCTGTGCTATCAACATTAAGGGATATGGCTGCTCAGGTGATTAGAGAAAGAAGCGCCAACCGCCAGTTGTTTCAGAACGATGAACTGTATGTAACGGTACAAATTGCTTTATCTCCTTTTAACGATAAACTGGTACGATCCGTAAAAAAGATTCCGGCTCGTCACGACACGACTTACGGTAAGATTATCCGAATCTTTGATACGCAGGGAGAGGTTGAATTTGTTGCTACGACTGCACATGAAATGCAGTATAAACTGACCAGACGCTATAAGAATCCATTTAAAATATACTACTACGTTGAGAACGACTATGTGTATGTAGCAAGTCCAGATATTGAAAGGGTAAAGCTATCGGGAATATTCAAAGAACCGATGAAAGCAAAGCTTTTGGATATCAACGCTACGACTCCGGCTTGCATGTTCCCATTAGACGATCTCTTTGTATGTCCGCAGGATATTCTCTCGGTTGTTATTGATATGGCGGTGGAAAAGTACACCGGTAAACTACAGATCAGGGCAACACAAGATGAAAATCCGGACGGTAACGTATTAAGAAAATAATATGCCGGCAAAAGGAAGTAAACGAAAGTTTCAGAACCGAAAGAACTTTTTAAAGAAAGACTTGTGGGAACGATATGTAGAAAAAAATGATGACGATGTGACCTGGGATGAGTTTAAAACAATCGTCATGGATGTTTTAGAATATGTCGCCAAGAGTATTGTAACTGATAATCTTGGTTTTCGCCTTCCTTATAACATGGGATATATAGCTGTAACAAGATACAAGACACCAAAAAACATGATTGACATGGTGCACTTGTGTAAAACTGGAATTAAACGACCTCTGCTTAACCTTCATTCGTTTGAAGATCAGTGCAGAATTCTATGGTTCAGTTCTAAAACGGTGGCCAATTTTAGGAATCGTGGACTTTATAAGTTCAAGGCTTCCAAAGAGTTGAATTACCGAATGAGAGATATGATATATGCAGGGAAAGAATACGATTCGATTTCCAGTCAGATGTACATGAGCGATTCACAATTACAAAAGTTAGCGGACAAAAAAACTCGATACGCAAATGAGCAATGAAGAAATGATATTTGTATCACCTCAGTCTTTAATCAATAAAGTCAGAAGCAATTTAAAGTCTTTTGATGCTGCAGGATTAATTGATGAAGGTGACTTTTACGACTGGATCAAATACATTCTGACTTATTTGAATGTAAGTAGCTATTGTCCTCAAATGGCGATTATGGAGCTTCGAAACAAGAAAGCGGCGCTCCCTTCCAACTTTGCTTATGTTTATGCCGGCTATGAGTTACAGCCCGTAACCAAACTGGGCAATAGCCATTTGATTGGTGGATCAATTATTACCATAGAAAAAGAGGTTACTGGTAATTGCGAAACCATTACGCCTTGTACCGAATTGGAAGAAGATTGCGTAATTAATACCAAGTACTTTGTCGAAGGTAGTAATATGAAGTTTGCCAATCCCAGATTGATCAGATTATCTCCCCAAGTCAGTCATGTCATGGTAGACGGGGAATGTTTGAGCCTCAGTAGCAATAGCCGCAAGGAGTTCTTTATCAGCAGAAACAGCAAAACCATTACGACCAATTTTGATGGATGGTTTATGTTCATGTACTATGGTTTTCCTGTAGAAGAAGAAACCGGTCTACCCGCTATTCCGGAAAACGAGATCATTCAGGAAGCCATTGAATACTACCTGATGAAGCGGATCATGGAATTATGGTGGTTGAATTCAAGCGCGCCTGATCTGGAAAGAAGACTGGCTGCAGTAACAAACACTTTTGACGAAAAGATGGGAGATGCCAAGCTTTGGGTACAAACTCCTTCGTTCCAGACTTTACTGAATCTTGGTCATCGCCGTAGATCCCTACTGGATAAATACCAACTCAATACTAAACAATACTGGTAATGCCGGATAGTTCAAACATATCAACGCCGATAAAAGGAATGAATACAGATGCTCACGAGCAACAGCTTGACGAGCAATGGTATGACTATGCCTTAAATGCGGATAGTGAGGACACCGATGGGCAAGGTCAGTTTCTTCAAAACATAGGCTCTACGCTAAAAGCGGTTGATATTCCCAAAGGATATAAAGTCATTAAGGCCTTGCCGATTATTGAGCAAAACCGAATCCTGTTGTTTTTAACCGGTCCTTCTTCTATCATTGGAGAGATTACCGGTATCAACAATCCTACTATACCCGATGACGGTCACACCCTGGTGGACAACGATTGTACGGATTGTGATGATGACAAGCGCAACGCGATCGCCGTTACCAATACATTAAAAGCCAGCCTTCGTTATCGTACCATTATCCAGGCTGATTGCTTGAATTTTAATGTTCATTTTCCTATCAGAGCTGTTTACCGGAGTACTGATTGTCATGTAGAGGTAGTGTTTAATGACAAATTGAACGAGCGCAGACGCATAGAACTTGAATTTTCTAATCAGTTGGATTCTACATCAGATTTATTGGTAAGGGAAAAGTATTTAGTTGTATCCAGTTATGCTACGCCGGCCGCCGACTGTGCTATGGATCAACCTTCAAGTTCTATGGAACCGGTTTACTCTACGGAGTTGGATTGTCGTAAACTGGCCTTTCAACCCAAACTGGATCGTTTGGAAGTAGAACCTACCGATGACGTAGCAGGTGGTAGTCTGGAAGCTGGTGTATATCAGTTCTTTATTGCTCATGCCGATGAAAACGGAAATGCCTTATCTGCCTACATGGGAGCTACTAATCCTTTTCCCTTGTTTTCCAGGGAAATTACGATCGATACCGATTACAAAACCGGTAAAGCGATTGTGCTTAAAACGAATTCTATTGTCGGAGGCGTGCATGATTATTTTAACATTGCTGTTGCCAAAACTGTTAATAACTCCACTTCTTTTGAACTGGTCGGAACATATAGTGCGGGAACTACCCGAGTAGTTTATACCGGTAACGACATTTATATTAAGTTGAATTCTACGGATATTTTCGACAGAACTCCTTATTATAAGACAGCCGATGACGTAACCACCAGTAACAACTTCCTGTTCTTTACCGGTCCTGCCGAATGGCCTAAAGGGAACTGGCAGCGGGTAGCCAATAAAATCAGCCTGAAATGGGTTACCCATGAGATGCCGATTGGAAGTTACCGAAACGGAATTATTGCTTCCCGCTATAAGAGTAATCTGAGGGATGAAGTTTATGCGTACGGCGTGGTATTTGAATTTGACAATGGCGACGAAACCCCGGCTTGTCTTTTGGTTAATAGAGCAGCTGAGGTCGACGATCTCATTAATGTACCATCTACGGATCCTAACGCTTTTGAAGGTTCAGGTCCTAAATGGAAATTTTATAACACTGCTAGGGTAACAGCAAGTCAGTTTCAACCATTTAATCCAGCCAATCCTACTGTTGCCACTCCTTATCAAGAAGGAGATTTTGCTTATTGGGAGTCTACTGAAAAATACCCTGATAATCAAGAGATATGGGGTGAGCTCGCGGGTAAACCTGTTCGTCACTTTAAATTTCCCGATTTCCGGGTGTCGCCTTTTTTTGGAGTAGCCGGTCGTGTCAATATGATTTATCCCATAGGGGTTAAAGTCAATCACAGTTCGGTACTAGATGCTTTGGATGAAGCTTTGGCTTGTGGTCTTATTTCCGCTGAGGATCGCGCCAGGCTCAAAGGATACCGTATTGTCAGAGGCAATAGAGCGGGATGGAACTCTATTGTCGCAAAAGGTCTTGTATATGATTCATGGAGCTATAATAAGAAAAACAAAACATTTTACTATCCTAACTATCCGTTTAACGACCATAGGCCTGATCCTTTTATTTCTCCCACCGCAGATACCTACAAGTTTGGTTTCGGCGTGGCTGGACACAATGTTGGCAATGCCTACAAAAATCAATTTGTCAACACCGGTCGCTATACGTTTCACAGTCCTGAAACGCATTTCAACAATCCGAGCATTGAAGGAACGAATGAACTGAAACTAGAATGTGTAGCTGTAGGTACTTCCAGAGGTAACTTTAAAGAAGTTGAAACCCATTCCAAATACAAACTGGCAAGTATTGCTCAGTATGCTGCTTCGTTGTTGTTGTCAGCGCCTCCTGGTTCTAACTGTAGTTTTAATGGAGTAGGTCTTAGTAATTTAATTTGTGGTCCAGTAAAGCTATTTACGACTCTTTTCAATATTACAGAAAGCAATCTGGATCCAAATAATACTGATCAGGCCGCTGAAATTATGACTGATTTCCAAGCCATTCAGACTTTCTTAAACAATTATGAGTTATGGAAAACTGTTTCTGAAGCACTAGTACCATTCAGTAATTTCTTTTATCAGTTTCAAGCGATTGGTAAATATGAGAAATATCTTCTTCCTGCAGAAGCTCAAACCCGTAGGAAAATTACTAACAAAGCTTATTTACCATCTCAGTCGGTTGTGTTTGATGAAGCCAATGATCCTTTGTATTTTAATAACTGGCATAGGGAGTCCAGCGTGTATTTAAAAATCGACAATACACTACCTGTATCTTCAGACTATAGTTTAGACAATAGCCGTTATACATTAGGAGAAGATGGAACTTGTAATAGTCCGGAAACTATTCGGGAACGAAACATATCGGCTTATTATGTATCGGTTAAACGCCCGATCATTTCACAATACGGGAACGTTTTTGGAATCGATTGGCTGGATACGGGCGACTTTAAACCCCTGACAGAGAATTCTGATCACACCGTATTTGGCGGTGATACCTTTATTGGGAACTTCGGATTAAAGCGCAAACATCCGTTCTTCTTGTACTCAGGTGTAGGTTTTAATGCTGGTGCCGATATTTTATACTCAGAGATCGGTAATGTGGGTTACCCGAATTACTACTTCGACACCCAACGAGGATTTCTTGATAAGATTGAAGATTTCTCGGATTCAGGATTTTCGTCTTTTCTTCAGGCATTTAATGACCGCGATATTCTGAGGAAACTCTTTGGTTTACCCGTATACCGGTTTGACTGCAGGGAAGATAAAAGACTGTTTATCAAAGGGAAAGTTTACAACTATTCATATGGGGTAGCATATTTTCCAGTAGAAACTGCTGTTAATCTTGACCTTCGACATGGCAAGGATAACGGAGCCGCTGACTTCTACCCCAATAATCAAGACCTGGACAATTGGCTTCAGCAAAAAAACGTACCGATTAAGGAAGACAACCAGTACCATTATAATACAACTTATTCTAAGCAGAACAAGGAAAGTGTAATTCGGCCGCTAAGGATTAATTACGAACCCACTAAGGTGTGCAAAACTCTTAATCCAAACGATGTTATTTATTCGGATGATTGGAAACGTTTTCGTAGTGCAGACAAACATACGTTCTCGCTGCGTAACGGTAAGCTCATAGGCATTACTGGTATTGAAAACGACAAAGTGTTGGTTAGGTTTGAAAAGACCTTTGAGATCTTCAATGCTTACATTACTTTGCCTACATCAGCGGATTCTGCTATTGTCAGTACGGGTAAGATGTTCCAGAGCAAGCCGCAGCAGTTCAGCCAAACCGACCTGGGTTATGGCGGTACCCAACATAAAGCTTTTCTTTCTACTGAGTTTGGTCACGTTTGGGTTAACGCTCAAAGTGGAGAGATTTTTGTGCTTGGTAATAATGGAAGCGGGTTTGATGCTATCTCGGCAAGAGGAATGGAATACTGGTTTAAAGAAAATTTACCATTCAGGATACTAAAAAAATTCCCGGGATTCTTGGATGCCGACAATGAATTCTACGGGGTAGGTATTATTCTGGGTTACGAGCGTAAGAAAAAGAAATTGTTTTTAACCAAACTTGATTATGAGGTCATTAGCAATAACCTGAAGTATGATCTTGAACATCGGTATTTTTATACTGAAAGCGCTGGAGGCAGCAAAACCGTAGTAGAACTGGGAGATCCCGAACATTTTGTTAACGTGAGCTGGACGATTTCGTATAAGTTCAGTGATCAGTCGTGGAAAAGCTTTCATTCGTTTCTACCTAATTATTACATAAGCCTACCGGATTATCTCCAGTACGGGGAGAATGATGAATGCCCGGCCATTTGGAATTTGGGATTAATTAATTCCAGTTACCAGATCTACTCTGGTAAGCTACATCCTTTTGTGGTGCAAAGTATTTCTAAACCCGACATTAAGCGACAAATGCTGAAAAGTGTAGCTTATGGGTTGGATGTGGTGCGCTACCATGGAAAGGACGAATATTATGTAGATAACGTGACTTTCAATAAAGCGTTGGTTTTCAACAATCGCCAATGCTCGGGTATATTGAGTAAGATCATTGCGGATCCGGAAAATCATTTTCAGAGCGTAATGTATCCCGAGCCGACCATGACGGGCTCAAATATCCTGGTTTCCAAAATCAGAAACGGATGGAGTTTTAACCAGTTTCATAACATCGGTGTGGGTAAGCATAATAACATTCCGGTTATGACAACGGTACCGGATGCTACTCACCGAATCCCTAACCCGCTGGCACTTGATCCGTTCATGGATATGTCTGCCAGGGAAAGATTCAAACAGGAAGTTAACAGAGTAAGACTTATAAACGATTGCAAATCAGCCTATAAGTTTCGATTCAAATGGTTGTTTAACAAACAAAGTTCAGAGTAATGAGTTGGCTTGACAATTACGTACGGGAAACAGATCAAGAGATTGCCAGTTTTATCTCTTACAGCGATGCTCGCAAGGCGGCGCGTGCTCAACTTGCTGCCCATAAAGCCCAAATAGCTGCTGAACAACAAGCCGAAGAACCTGAAGAAGAAGAAGATTTGGAAGAGCCGGTAGAAAAACCAGTAGGAATTAAAGAGTCCGAGCAGATACCAGAGCAAGTTCAAAGGTTTCTTCAAAGCCAGCGCAGAATGGAAGTAATGGGAGGGCCGTCTGCGTCTCCGCAGCAACAGAAGTATTCTTTTGATCCTAATATGAAACTTGACCCGAGCAAAGCATTGGATGCCATCTTCGGAAACGAGGGCGGCAAGACCGGTCAGCAGACGCAGCTGCGGGGAAAAGACGGTAGGCGCGCTTCTGCCTTGGGCCGGTACCAGATCGTGGACTCAACCCGTGAAGGCATCCGCCAGGGGCATTTTTCCAAGTTCAGCAGGCAGGAGTTTGAGCGATTGTATAAAACCAACCCTGAGTTTGAGCGAGCCGTTGCCAGGGCTCATATGAGCGATCTCATTAAACGGTACGGAGAAAATGCGCTCGGCGCCTGGTACAGTCCGAAGTATGTGACAGAGAAACGATGGAACGAAGTACCAAGTCCTGAGTACGGCAATAAGCTCACCATAGGTCAGTATCAGCGCAATGCGATGAACCGGTACCGAAAGATGGAAATCGGCGGTGAAATTTTTGAAGAAGCAGAAAGAGACAAACCTATTAGTCCAAAGTCCGCTGTTAAAAAATCGGTTAAGAAAAAAGCTGATACGGATAAGTTTGAAATGCGTTATAAAAAAGTGGACTCTACATTTCCTGATATCGTAAGAGGTATTCTTCCCCTACCGGATAATGCTGCCCAAATGGTTACAAAATTTTTGTTCAATAATGCAGCTATGAGCGAAAGCTCGCTGGATGATGAACAGAAAATGATTTTGTGGGATACTATACAAAACGCCAAGCGGCGCAGCGGAAAAAACAACGGAGGTACTGAATATCAAGATTACGGTAATCAAGGATTTGGTAGTCCTGACGAATACAACCAATGGTTTAACAAAGGAAGTATGAACGGGGTTGATGTAGTAAAGAACAGCCTGACTAATCCTGGATATAAGTTAGCATCGACCATTGGTAGAGGTCGCTATTGGACAGATCCTGAAGATGAAGACATCTTGTATTATACAGATGTGTATGACTGGAATACGAAAGAGAAGAACTTTGAAGGAGATAGCTGGTATCAGAAACTGAGAAACAAGATGCGTGACGGGGAAGAAAAAAACCTGAACGCGGAGAAAAACGAACCAAATCGAATGAACTTCAAGCTCAATAGAAAAGAGATAGAAGCCATTCGTGCAAAAAAGAAACCGGCGGCTCTTGATACTTCTTCAAAAATTACGTACTACCTACCTCCTGACACGTTGAAAAAGAAACAACACGGTGGTTGGCTAGATAAGTACGCTAATGAAGATAAAGCGAGTGAATTACACATCGATCCTCCTGCAAAAAGTTCTACACATGTTGCAAAAAAAATAATACCGGGCTTTAAAATAAATCCTCATGTTGTAAAAGCAATAGAAGCAGATAAAATGAATTTGGGAAAAGCTCTTCGCAACAAGTTTCAAGGTAAAAATTTATCGGAGAGTCAAAGATATTTAGACAAGTTAGATGAAAAAATAACAGGGGTAGCTGCTTTATATCCTAATCCTCTAATTTCTTTACCGTCTGCAGCATTAAATATGATCATGGGGGTAATGAACAATGAACAAATTGAAGACTCAGGTTTGGATTTAATGGGTGTGTTTGGAACAGGTAGTAGTTCTACCGTCAAGAAACTAGCAAAGCGTGCTCCGTTTTTTAAAGGTCTTACTGCTTTGGATACAGTAGGAGATATTCTTGAATTTACTCCGTCTAAAGATTTACCTAAAAAACAAACAGGTGGATGGTTGGACAAGTTCGATAAAGGCGGTGAAGTAGAACCGGAACCTAAGTCTACAGCTCCGAAAGGATATGCTCGTAGAACAAAAGAGCAACGAGAGGCCTGGAATAGCTTATTGGATTATGCAGCTGAGAAAGGATTGGCGGGTAAGCCCGAACTGGATGATCGGAATCAAAACCTGAGCCGAGGATTAATTGACGAGTTTAATACTAAGTTTCCAGATCGCGCTATCAGTCCAGACGAAGTGCAGCATTACCAGTATGAACTGCGTGGAATCAACGAAGGTTCATTTCCTCAACTCGTTACCAGTAAACCCGAGTACGCTCAGATTTGGGGAGAGCGCATGTACAAAGATAAATTCAACGATAAGTACATCAATAAGGAACGATCACAGGCTGACAACTGGTTTGGATCAATGACTTCTACACAGTACTATCCTCAGTATCAGCACGTTGACAAAAACAAAAAGATAGACTACGGGGTAGATTACGACAGGTATGCAGAAGCGATCTACCAAGAAAATCAAAAATTGAAAACACTCGCCAAGAACAAGCGTGGCGGTAAAATCCGTATCAAATGAACAGAACAGAACTTTTCAAAAAAGTAGGCGTTAAAGACGAAAAAGAATTCTACGCCAAGTACCCCAGCGAAGATGACTTTCGCAAGGCTCACCCTGACATTCCTCAAATGTTCTTGGGCGGTTTGCTCAAATCCGTATTGCCAATGGCTGCCAGTTTTATTCCGGGAGTTGGTGGTACAGCAAGTAAACTATTGGATTCTGTCATGGGTGGTGGTCTTAAAAAAGGCAGCGGTCAGGGTCAGAACATGATAAACCAAGGGATCGGTATTGCCGGCAATCTTATTAAAGGGTTATTTGGCAAGAAAAATCCAACTGGTATGGCTCCAATTAGTATGGCAGGAGCGGCCGGAGCTCAAATGATCAATAGCGCGCAAATGCAAAATGAAGCCAGGGATAAGTTCATTTCGGGTATGCAACCCAATATTAAAGCTCTACAGGATCAGTTTGGAGATGATGACAACCCGCTTCTTCTAAAGCGTGGCGGCTACGGCAAGTACAAATATGCCGGTACCGTAGAGGATGCCGATATAGTTCCTCAGTCCATGAGAACCTCTGGAAAGGTAAATGCCGAAGTAGAAAGCGAAGAAGTCGTAGAAGATACGCAAGGAAACATTGAATACGTGGATCCGTCAAATCCTCATTCCAATAACCACGAACAGGGCGGTGCGCTTATGGAAGATGCCCAAAGGGTATTGGAAGCCACTTCTACCAAGAAAGGCAGAAACGATTGGAGGGATAAGGCACTCAGGCTTTCTCCCGACCAAGCTGAAAAGATAACAGGTGTAAGACCTAAGACGAGTGTATCTCATGCCGGGGCCCTGATGAAAGCCGATGAGCATTTTGGCAAGCAAAGGGCAAAATACACCAAAGCCATTGATAAAGTCAATAAAATGAAAAGACCGGATAAGCTTTCTATGGAAAGCGCCAAGTTGAATTTTAAAGTCGGCAAAACGCT
>Ga0315904_10006822_pt1 | contig 15488 bp, 13 predicted proteins | sample LakEriMetagenome_6_FD_203529 | JGI IMG/M metagenome (GOLD analysis project Ga0315904, IMG submission 203529) | Freshwater fungal communities from buoy surface, Lake Erie, Ohio, United States - Buoy 12 MA120 | ecosystem: Environmental > Aquatic > Freshwater > Lake | place: USA: Lake Erie, Ohio... | reverse complement strand
CAGGCGCACTTAAACAGAAAGGGCTTATCAATGCACTTCCTGATCTGAAGGATCTGCAGGATGGCGACCTGAAATATAATGTTGATTTCAAGAGTGTGTATGCAACAGTTTTGAATAAGTGGCTGGAAGCGGATGACAAGGAAATACTCGGAGGTCAGTTTGAGAAACTGGACTTCTTGTAGAGAGACAGAGGGACAGAGAGTCAGAAAAAAAGTCAGAATTCCGAATAAGAATTCTGACTCTCTGACTCTCTGGCTCTCTGACTCTTTAAACTTGTTCTTCCTTCCGCATTCCAATACGGTACAGCATATAGGCCATTGTCAAAAAGGCTATTGCACCAAGTAAGTAGTATCCGCCGTGGCCCAGGGCACCCGAAAGGGCATGTTCCATATTGATCTTTGCCAATCCCGCACTGATGCCTTCGTTCACCGAAAGGAATGCAACTATAACACCGGCAAGCGCACCCCCCGCAACAAGACCAGTGGCAAATAGATTACCGCTGCGCAGGTCTTCTTCTTCCTGTGTTTTCTCTGCTTTTTTAGCATGCTGACGATCTACGATACCCCTGATGGCACCGCCGATAAATATGGGTAGTGTAGTAGATAAAGGAAGGTATATTCCTATTGCGAAGCTCAGCGCTTTGATTCCGCAAAGTTCCATCACAATGGCAATGGCAACGCCTACGAGTACAAACTGCCAATCCAGGTTGAAGGAAAGTATCCCCTTGATCAGGGTAGCCATCAATGTTGCCTGGGGTGCTGAATATTTTTCTGTGCCAATTGCATGATTAATTCCCTGCGACAACATTTCCTGGGTTGGAGTGTCGAGCACTTTAATAGTAAGTCCGATAGCCAGGGATGATACGATGGCACCAATGAACAGCGCGATCTGTTGATTGCGTGGTGTTGCACCAACGATGTAGCCTGTCTTAAGATCCTGTGAAGTAGCACCGGCATTTGCTGCAGCGATACAGATCATGCCACCCACTACGAGTGCCATCGGTTCGTACACTTTTCCGGTCCACCCTACAGCTATGAACACCAGGCAGGTACCCATGATGGTTGCAATGGTCATACCCGATATCGGGTTGTTGGAAGATCCTATCAGACCAACGATCCTGGAGGATACTGTAACGAAGAATGCGCCAAAGATCACAACAAGTACACCCAATAATAATTTACTCATTACGCTGTCCCCGGGAACTGAAGGCAGAATGGTCATCAGCAGGATCAGCACAACGCTGCCAATGCCTACGATCTTTATGGAAAGGTCCCTCTCCGTTCTTGCCACTGCAGTTGCTTCGGCTCCACCCTTGAGTGAACCCAAACTTCCTTTGAAAGAGGAAACGATGGTGGGAATGGTTTTGAATAATGTGATGAATCCGCCGGCGGCTACTGCTCCTGCGCCGATCTGCCTTACATAAGCCCGATATATGGCAACTGCATAATCATTAAACGTATGAGTAGCGGGATCCCAGCCACCGGGTCCACCTGCAGTAGCTATATCTTTCAGGTAACCAAGCTTGATGAGTTGAGTGGCTATCACATCAGATGGCACCAGGGAAGCAAGGAGCGGGTTGAACACGAACCATGTAAGTACTGAACCTGCAACAAGTACACCAGCGATCTTGGGGCCAATGATATAACCCACACCCAGGTACTCCGGTGTTATTTCTCCACTCACTTTTGCAGAAGGGAAATATTTATTGGCCTGTGCTGTCATGTATTCCGGTGTTTCCGCGATCACGTGCAGTATCTTCTGGAGAAATGCATAAATGGCTGCCACACCTACTCCAAGGAACGCTACCTTGGCAAAATTTCCGCCTTTTTCGCCCGCTTTTAAAACAGAGGCACAGGCGGTTCCTTCAGGATAAGGAAGGGTTTCATGTTCTTTAACGATCAGAGCCTTGCGTAACGGTATCATCATCAGAGTTCCGAGTATACCACCGAAGATCGCAAGCGTAAGGATGGTGAAATAGTTGAAATAGTCTGCGCTACCGGATTCGCTCAGGAACAAAAATCCCGGCAGTGTGAACACAACACCGGCGGCAATACTTTCGCCTGCAGATCCCGTAGTTTGGATGATGTTATTCTCAAGGATGGTGGTGCGCAGGAATAGTTTACTCAGCGCTATGGACATTACCGCAATGGGAATGGAAGCAGATACGGTAAGTCCGGCTTTCAGGGCAAGATATACAGTGGCAGCACCGAAGATGATACCGAATGCAGAACCTACCAGTACGGACTTAATGGTGAACTCCTTCATGTTCGTTTCCGGGGAAACAAACGGAACAAATTTCTTTTCAGACATCGGGTTGTTGTTTTGGTACAATTAAGATAAGTAAAAATAGGTTGTAGGTTCTAGGTTGTAGGTTCTAGTAAAACAATCTACAACCTACAACCTAGAACCTAGAACCTTACTTCATGCCGTGCATCATCTTCAACAGCCATTTATTCAGCAGGAATAGAATAGCAGATGCCAGTCCGGCCATGATCACGAAAAGGATGAAGAAATCATAGAGGTTATTGATCTGGTATCCCAGGAATGAATTGAATTGATAAGGGATCTCGAGTTCTTTCAATTTGCCGATCTGTTCTGTAGTGGCTGTCGCTGTTCCGTTCAATATCGCGGGCAGGTCTATACCACTTTCCCCGGCCTTTTTGAATTCGGCAGGCCCCGGAGGATATAACGCACTGAGTTTACCTGCTACTACATTGGCTGCAGCATTTGCCATGAACCATACCGCCATCAACAACGACGCAAACCTTAGTGGCGCGAGTTTATTCACCAGGGAAAGACCAATGGGTGAAAGGCAAAGTTCACCCCAGGTATGGAGGGCATACATACCTGTAAGCCATATCATACTCACTTTCACATTGGCATCAACACCTTTAACGCCCAGCGCTATCCATGCATATCCCACAGCCAGTAGAAACAGTCCTAATGCCATTTTCATGGGCGAATTGGGTTCTTTATTCTTTTTTCCAAGCTGAAGCCAGAGCCATGCGAACACGGGAGCGAACACTACTACAAAAAATGAGTTGAGCGATTGGAACCAGGAGGGAGGTACACTGTAATTCAGGAAGTCGATATGAAGCTTGGTTTGCTCAGCCGCAAAGAAAGACAATGAGGCACCTGCCTGTTCAAAAGCACTCCAGAAGAAGATCACAAAAAATGAAACCACAAAAATGGCAATGATCCTTTCACGTTCTTCCCTGGTGAGTGACTTGTCACCAAAGATCACGTACAGGATGATCGCTAATGCTCCCAGCAGCAGGAAGCTGATGTCAAAAATATCCTGTGCATGCAGGTAAAGCAGTCCCATGGCAGCAAGACATAACCCCGCTACGCTTAAAATTGAAACTATGGATGTAGGATGTTTTATGGGCGATGCGGTATTGGCCATGTGCTCGGGTGTAACACCGATGGGTTTGTTATTAGGATCAACAATGTATTTGTCCTGAAGCATAAGCATTGTGACCACACTGATCAGCATGCCAATGCCTGCGGCGAGGAAGGCCCATTTGAAATCTGATGGGTCTCCGGTATTGCCTACCAATCCGCATACGAATGGTCCTAACATGCCACCAACGTTGATTCCCATGTAGAAGATGGTGTATGCTGAATCGGATCTTTTATCATTGGGTTCATAGAGTTGGCCTACCAGAGAAGAAATGTTGGGCTTAAAAAATCCGTTGCCTGCGATCATGATACCGAGGCCGGTATAAAAAAGCATGGTGGAAGTCTCGGGTGCAGATTTATACATGCTGGCACAAAAGAAAAGTACAAACTCGGCAATAGCCATAACGAGGCCACCCAGCACTATGGATCTCCTGTTGCCCCAGTACCTGTCTGCCATGAAACCGCCGATCAGCGGGGTGATGTAGACCAGGCTCGTATAGCCACCGTATAATTCGGAAGCAAAAGGTTTGGAGAACATAAGGGCATCGGTCATGAAATAGATCAGGATGGCCCGCATCCCGTAGTAGTTGAATCTTTCCCACATTTCAGTTGCAAATAGTACATAAAGACCCCTGGGATGTTGTTGAGTTGAACCTGTTGTAGCCATTATTAAGATTGTGGCGGGCAAAATAGGGAAATTATAAAAAATTAACCCCTGAAAAAGTTGAGAAATATATCTTCGTGCAGAATTATTCAACCTATCCGTGAAAACATATCATTATGAAACCAGTTAGAATTCTTCTCTTAGGATCAGGAGGCAGGGAACATGCGTTGGCCTGGAAGATCAGTCAGAGCAGTTTGTGCGAGAAACTTTTCATTGCGCCGGGCAATGCAGGAACAGCAACCTGCGGCGAGAATGTCAATATATCATACAATGATTTCCTGGCTGTGCAGTCGCTCTGCCTGCGGGAGCACATCGGCCTTGTGATAGTGGGGCCGGAAGAACCGCTGGTGAATGGCATTTACGACTATTTCATGTCAGATGCAGCCCTGCGTAACATCGCGCTGATCGGTCCTTCTAAACACGCCGCCCAACTCGAAGGCAGTAAGGCCTTTGCCAAGGCTTTCATGCAGCGGCATAATATTCCCACGGCATCATACCGGGAGTTCGACCTCACCAATTATGAAGAAGGCGTTGAATACCTGAGGTCCCTGCCTATTCCCATTGTGTTAAAAGCAGATGGGTTAGCTGCCGGGAAGGGAGTGATCATCTGCCAGAACCATGTGGAGGCCATGGCAGAGTTTGAACTGATGATCCAGCAGGCAAAGTTTGGGGACGCGGGGAAGAAAGTGGTAGTTGAAGAATTCTTAAAAGGTATAGAACTGAGCATGTTCGCCCTGGTAGACGGGAAGTCATATGTTTTGTTGCCCGAGGCTAAGGATTATAAGCGGATAGGGGAAGGCGATACCGGGTTGAATACTGGCGGTATGGGTGCAGTGAGCCCCGTACCATTTGCTGATGGGGAGTTCATGAGAAAGGTGAAAGAACGGATCATTGAACCCACCGTGAAAGGGCTTCAAAGCGAGCAATTCGAGTATAAGGGATTTGTATTCTTTGGACTGATCAATGTGAATGGCGAACCCTATGTGATCGAATACAACTGCAGAATGGGGGACCCTGAAACCGAGGTGGTGATCCCGAGGTTGAAAAACGATCTTGTTGAACTTTTTCTGGCGGCATCCCAGCAGAAACTTGAAGATATCAAAGTGGAGATCGATCCGCGGGCCGCGGCAACGGTAGTGGCAGTGAGTGGCGGGTATCCCGGTAATTATGAAAAAGGTTTCGAGATCGATGGACTGGATATCCTGAGTGAAGATGATGTCATCATCTTCCACGCCGGTACAACCACCGAGGAAGGCGTAGTGGTCACCAATGGTGGCCGGGTTCTAACCATCACATCATATGGAAAAACAGTGGCCAAAGCTGCCAAAAGGTCTTCCGAAATGATGGAGTTCCTCGATTTTCACGGGATGTATTATCGACGGGACATTGGGTATGAATTTGCCTGATGAAATAATTAAAGATTTGCTACGTTGTTTATTCGGATTATTTCGTCAATTTTGCCTCCATTACATTAATGACTACCCAATATCATCTGTACAATGGGACTATTTAACTGGTTTACCCAAGACATTGCCATAGACCTGGGAACCGCCAACACCCTTATCATACACAACGACGAAATTGTAGTTAACGAACCCTCTATAGTTGCCCTCGACAGGAACAATCCTAAGAATGTTCTTGCCGTTGGTAAAAAGGCCCTGATGATGCACGAGAAAACTCACGAGAGTATCCGTACCGTCAGGCCCCTGAAAGACGGCGTGATCGCGGATTTCAATGCTGCAGAGCTGATGATCCGGGAGATGATCAAGATGATCTATCCAAAAAAGCCTCTTTTTCCCCCCAGCTGGAGGATGATGATCTGCATACCGTCAAGCATTACTGAAGTTGAGAAAAGGGCAGTTAGGGATAGTGCGGAGCAGGCCGGAGCCAAAGAAGTTTACCTTTTACATGAGCCGATGGCTGCTGCCCTCGGTATAGGTATTGACGTTGAAGAGCCGGTGGGTAACATGATCATTGATATCGGTGGTGGTACCACGGGTATCACGGTGATCGCGCTGGCCGGTATCGTTTGCGACCAATCGATCCGTATCGCGGGTGATGAATTCACTGCGGATATCATGGAAGCGCTCAGGCGTTATCATAGCCTCCTGATCGGTGAGCGTACCGCGGAGCAGATCAAGATCCAGATAGGGGCAGCCATGAAAGACCTGGAGACCCCTCCGGATGATATCCCGGTGAACGGCAGGGACCTGGTAACGGGTATCCCTAAGCAGATCATGGTGAGCTTCCAGGAGATCGCCGAAGCATTGGATAAATCCATCTTTAAAATAGAAGAGGCCATCCTTAAAGCCCTTGAAACAACCCCTCCGGAACTTGCGGCAGATATTTATCGCAGGGGGCTTTATCTTACAGGTGGCGGTGCATTACTGAGGGGACTTGACAAAAGGCTCAGCCAGAAGATCAAACTTCCGGTGCACGTAGCAGATGATCCGCTGAAGAGTGTGGTGCGTGGCACAGGCATTGCCCTGAAGAATTACTCGCGGTATCCTTTTGTGATGAGATAATTTAATGCGTAACGTTTTTCTATTTATTGCCCGGTTCAGCAACCTGTTGCTTTTCCTGTTTTTGCAGGTGATAGCCCTGAGTATGCTTTTCAGGTACAACAAGTTCCACCAGGCAACGTACATGAACGTGGCTAACGAAGTCACAGGCAAGTTTTATGTGCGGTATAATAACATAGAAACTTTCTTCAGCCTCCAGAAACAAAATGAACGCCTCCGCCAGCAGAATGCAGACCTGCTGAACAAGCTCAAAGAGGATTTCGAGCTCCCGGACAGCAGCACACAATTAGTGACTGACAGTTTCAGGGTGGATTCCCTGGAGCAGTACAGGAAATATCTCTACCTGCCTGCCAAGATCATCGGCAACTCGATCAGCGCGCAGAACAATTTCGTTACCCTGCATCGTGGGGCCAACCAGGGCGTTGGCCTGAATATGGCCGTTATCGGGGCACAGGGTGTTATAGGCAAGATCGTGAATGTAAGCCCCAATATGTCGGTGGCGATGAGCCTCCTGCACAGGAAAAACAGTGTGGTGGCGGTTTTAAAGAAGGGCGGTGGATTTGGTGAGGTGACCTGGGATGGAAAAGATCCCCGTTTTGTGACATTGAGTAATATTCCGCGTACCATAAAAGTAGCCAAGGGCGATACTGTGGTGACCAGTTCATATTCTGATATCTTCCCCCCGGGAAACGTTATCGGTTATGTCCAAACGGTGATGGAAGACAAAAGCAGCAGCACATATAACCTCAAAGTGAAAACCTCTGTTGACTTTTATTCTGTTCAGCATGCCTACGTAGTTAAGAACCTGCAGAAGGCAGAATTAGATTCTCTCATGAAAAAAGTGAAAAAAGACTGATGAGCAATCTTGTACGAAATATCATCCGGTTTGCTTTTTTCATCCTGTTCCAGGTATTTGTACTTGGAAAGATCCCGCCACTGCATCAATTCATCGTACCATACCTTTATTTTCTTTACATACTCTGGCTGCCATTTAAGATCACCCGGGCAGGACTCACCCTGCTTGGATTCATATTCGGATTTGCGCTGGATATGTTTACGAAAACGCCTGGCCTCCATGCCGCAGCCTGCGTTCTGATAGCTTATGTAAGGCCATTCCTGGTAAGCCTGCTGATGCCAAAAGAAGCAACGGAGATCGGTTATTCTGAACCATCCATCACCAGCATGGGTTTTGTTCCGTATGCCGTTTATGTATTGGTGCTGACCATCCTTCACCACAGTTACCTGGTATTCCTGGAATGGCTCCACTTCGGGAATTTCCTCTATTTCCTCGGAAAAGTTTTTGCAACCACTGCCATCAGCCTGCTGCTGATACTGATCACAGAAACACTGTTCGTGAGAAAAGCCAAGTACAGAACCAACGTGGCCTGAAGAATAAAAAAGTAAATAGTGAAAATTAAAAAGTTTTTGGCTTTTTACTTTTTACTTTTGACTTTCCAAACATGTCTGTTTTCAATCAATCCCGTCAAACGGTAATCCGGCTTATTTTCCTGGCAGTCTTTGTGATCCTGATCGCCAGGCTTTTTGTTTTGCAATTATTGTCTCCTCAATACGGGATACAGGCAGTGGATAATGCGGTAGACCGTAAAACCATATACCCCGACCGCGGTCTGATCTTCGACCGGAAAGGGAAGCCCATCCTGGAAAATACGGTTACCCATGATCTCATGATCCTGCCCAATCAATTGAAGGGGATAGACACACTGGGCTTATGCCAGGCATTGGGAATTGATACCACTGAATTCAGGCAGCGCCTGGTGACATCCATCATCCGGAACGGCCGTTACAGGCCCTCTGTATTTGAAGCCTCCCTGCCACTGGATAAGTTCGTAAAACTGCAGGAGAATATCTATCGCTTTGAGCCGGGGTTCTATTTGCAGGACAGGCCCATTCGTTCTTATCCCTATCGCGCAGCGGAACATGTGCTGGGATACATTGGTGAGGTAGATTCCAACATCCTGAAGAGAACCAATTATTTCTACCAGTTGGGTGATTATATGGGGCTTACGGGTATCGAAAGATTTTATGAGAAGATCCTGATGGGCCAGCGGGGTGTGCAATACAGGATCAAGGACAATAAGAACAGGCTGGTGGGGAGTTATGAGAACGGCGCATTTGATACTGCTGCCATAGCGGGAAGAAACCTTCAGACTTACCTCGATATAGATGTGCAGATACTGGCCGAGAAAATGCTTGCCAACAAACTGGGAGCAGCGGTTGCCATAGATCCGAAAACAGGCGGTATCATAGCCATGGCCAGCGGGCCAACTTACGATCCCAACCTGCTCACGGGGTCTGAAAGGAAAAGGAACTTCTCTTATTTATTGACCGATACTGCCCGCCCTTTGTTCAACCGGGCCATTAAGGGCCAATATCCCCCGGGATCAACTATAAAGCCCATAGGTGCATTGATTGCGCTGGACGAAGGTGTGATCACACCAGAATATGGCCTGGGCTGCGGTGGTGCTTATTATATGTGCAGGAGGCCGATCAAGTGTACGCATGCCGGCGGTGGACACGCCGCCAACCTGAGGCTGGCCCTTGCCAATTCCTGCAACTCTTATTTTTCCCATATCTACCGGCTTGCTGTTGACAATCCAAAATACAATGATGTAAAAGACGGATACCTCCAATGGAAGAAGTACATGAACTCATTTGGTTTAGGCGTAAAGCTGGGGATAGATCTGCCGAGTGAAGACAAGGGCCTGATCGTAGACACTTCCTTCTATAACAGGCTTTATCGCGGTTCCTGGAATTCATGCACCAATGTGTTCCTCGGTATCGGCCAGGGTGAGATGCAGGCAACTCCGCTGCAGATGGCCAACCTCATGGCGGTCATCGCCAACAAAGGATATTTCTATACACCCCATTTTGTGAAAGAGATCGATGGAAAGGGAGAGGCCGATTCAGTACTTGCACCGTTCAAAGAAAAACATGTTGTGACCCAGATCCCCGAATCGGTCTATGAGATCGTACAACTGGGTATGCAGGACGTTATAACCAGCGGAACGGCAAGGGTAGCGATGATCGAAGGTGTCAATGTATGCGGTAAAACAGGTACTGCAGAAAACTATGGTATCATCAACGGGAAAAGGGAAAAGCTGCCTGATCACTCCTGGTTCGTTTGTTTTGCGCCCCGTGAAAATCCAAAGATCGCTGTGGCAGTGATAGTGGAGAATGCTGGTTTTGGTGCTACCTGGGCGGGTCCCATTGCGCGTATGATGATGGAGAAATACATCAATGACAGCCTCAGTGATAAAAGTAAACTGGATTCAGCACGCATTGCAGACAAGGAGATCATTCTTGATGTGGTGAAAAGAAAAAGGATGCGGCTGGATTCGATACGGAGAGTAAGGCTTGCCCTTGAGATGGGAGACAGCTCGGTGATCCATAATGCGATCCCTGTAGCTCCTGAATCACCTAAGCTGGATCGTAACATTGAACGTAAGAGAAGTAAAGATACCGTGCCGCCTAAGAAAGTTCCGGACACCAACAGGGCCATCACCATCTACCTGAGAAAAGATGATGAATCACAAACAACAGATATAGTTTGAGAGGGAATCCTGAAATATCAAAAGGTATCGACTGGACACTGGTATTGCTTTACCTGGTGCTGTGCATCATTGGCATCATGAGTATTTTCGCAGCCACCTACCGCAATGAGGACCTGATACCGGGCTTCCTGTCCATGCGCACCGATTACAGCAGGCAAACCATCTACCTTCTCATCAGCCTTGTACTTGGGGTCTTCATACTGCTTACCGACAGTAAATTTTTTACAGCTACCGCAAATATTTTCTATTTCTCGGGATTATTGCTGTTGCTGCTTGTGTTCCCTTTCCACACCGAAGTAAAAGGAACAAAATCGATCATCAGGTTCGCGAGCTTCCAGTTACAGCCTGCAGAGTTATGTAAGATCTTCGTGAACCTGGCACTTGCAAAATACCTTTCAAGGATCGACACTGACTTCACAAAACTCCGTTCCCAACTCATTGCAGCGGCTATTGTTTTGGTGCCAGCGATCATAACCGTACTGCAAAGCGAAACAGGTCTTGCGCTTGTTTATTTTTCATTCTTCCTGGTGATGTATCGCGAGGGGTTGCCAAGTATAGTACTGGTGGTTGGTTTCTCCCTGGCCGTGCTGGTGATCGCAACCTTATTGCTTGAGCCTAATGTATTGGCGATTATCCTGACCGCTATTGCCGTAATAGCGATCTACCTGATGCGACGACAGATCCGGCGAGACAGGTCATTGTTAATTGGTATTGTTGCTGTATGGTTCATATGTGTTGCCATCCAGCGGTTTGCGGTCCCCTTCTTTTTCAACAATGTGCTGAAGCCATACCAGGTACAACGGATCTATGCCACAGTTGGCCGCGATTTCCCGGTTGACCCAACAACCATGACGGAGGAAGACATCCGTAAGATCGAGGATAAAAAGAAAGCCAGTTCATACAACGTTAAACAAAGTAAGATCGCAATTGGCTCCGGCGGATTCCTCGGCAAAGGACTCCTGAAGGGAACACAGACGCGCTATGACTTTGTGCCTGAACAAAGAACCGATTTCATTTTCTGTACTATAGGAGAGGGCTTTGGATTTGTGGGAAGCACTGTATTACTCTTGCTATACCTCATTCTGCTGTTCCGCATTATCATCGTAGCTGAACGACAACGAAGTACATTCAGTCGATGCTACGCATACGGCGTAGCGGCAGTTTTATTCTTCCATGTTGCGATCAACATAGGTATGACCGTTGGACTTGTGCCCGTGATCGGGATCCCCCTTCCATTGTTAAGTTATGGCGGTACGGCATTGATCACTTTTACGGTGTTGCTGTTTATCCTGATCAGGTTAGATGCTGATAGGCAGATGGTTTTAAGATAGGTTGTGGGTAGTAGGTTCTAGGTTGTAGGTAGTAGGTTCTAGGATCTATCCCTACAACCTACTACCTAGAACCTAGAACCTACAAACAGGTATCTTTACAAAATGAGAATCATTCCCTTATCAGAAGGAACATTTACCATAGATCAAACCAAACGATTCATTCCCTTTGACGCATCGAAACATGAACTGAGCAACCGGCCCTCGGGCAGCCTGCTCGTTGAGATCCAGCCCTTTGTTGTGATCACAGAGCATGATGTGATCCTGTTGGACACAGGTCTGGGTTTCCATAATGCGGATGGAAATCTGCAGATCCATCAGAACCTGCTCGACAATGATATCAACCCGCTGGATGTCACCAAGGTGCTGATGAGCCATCTCCATAAAGACCATGCAGGCGGTGCGGGTTTGGAGAACAAGATCTTGCACCACTTCAACGTCAGCTTTCCCAACGCCACTTATTATGTCCAGAAGAAAGAACTGGAATTCGCCTTTGAAAAAGGGGCTCCTTCTTTTGTGCCCCAGGAATTGGAAGTATTCAAGAACATGGAGAAGCTCGTGTTGGTTGACGGTGAAGGGGTTATCGACAATAATATCAGGTACGCATTAAGCGGAGGTCACAGCCCGTTCCACCAGGTATTCTGGATCGAAGAAGGCGGTGCTACCGTCTTCTTCGGCGGAGATGAAGCACCACAATTACACCAGATGAAAAGCCGTTTTATAGCTAAGTATGATCATGACGGTAAAAAGGCTATGGAATTGAGACAGAAATGGTGGGAGGAAGGTAAAGGCTGGACATTCCTGTTCTATCATGATATTAAGACACCTTATCTAAAGCATAGCTGATCCATTGCCCCGATGCAGCTACCATATATTGATCCTGTTTACCCTGCTAGGGCTGTTATCAACAGCCAGAGGGCAGGATACTGCCAAAGAAGAAAGAAGTAATAAGATCGTCTTCCTGCTTGATGTCAGCAATAGTATGGGTAATGATAATAAGATGCAACTGTTGAAAAAATCGACAGAGGAGTTATTGAAACTATTAGACAATAAGGACCAGGTAAGTCTGCTCAGTTTTGGTACCCAGGTGAACCTCTTGTACAGTACCACTTCATTTTCAACACCTGACTCATTATTGAAAACTATATCGAAGGTGAGACCCACCGCATCTTCCACAAATATCAATGGGGCCATTTACAGTGCCTACGAAATACTGCTTCAGAAAACAAAAAAGGAACTCAAAGCAAAGCATCCGGTTCCGTCGTTGTATGATAAGAACATATTGCTCGTAACTGACGGGCTATTTGACCTTAATCCTTATACAAAGAACCTCGTTTGTGAGCATCCTGAGATCAATTTAACCTGTGTGATCGTGGGGCGGGGAATAGAAGCGGACAAAGCAGTTACATATATAAGGGAGGAGCTGCAATTAAAAGTGATAACACTGGTAGATGAGGATAAGGATGTAAAAAAGCTGGCTTTGTTGTTGGAACATCAATAAATAAAAAAAGGCTAGCCCTGGAAAGAGCCAGCCGTTGCTAACCTATGAAAAACACCAAGTTAAAAATACAGATTTTTGACTAACGTGCGCCAAGGAGCCAAGTTTTTTATACCCGTTTTTAGGTTTTTTTGTTGAAAATTCTAACCTCCGCGCTTTTCCTGTCTTTTTTCCAACAATTCCCGCCTTTCCTGCAATTCTTTTCTCACCATATCCCGGAATTTACCCTCGGCCTCATAAAGTTTATTTGTCCGATCGGGTGTGAGGATCCTGGAAAAATCGTTCTTGTACTTTTTACGGATATTCAGCATTTGCTGTTGACGTTCCAGTATATCGGCCTCTTTACTGTTGGTCATTGCAGTCTTCATCTCTTCCTGGTACTTATTATATACCGGCCAGAATTTTTCCGCTTCTTCAGGGGTGATATTCAGCTCCCGGGTAAGGTAGGCGATCTCCAGGCTTTTCAGCCTGCCATCCCTTCCTGGGCCCTGACCAGCACCCTGACCTCCACCGGGTCCACGCCCGGGTCCGGGTTGAGCGATCACCGCCAAGGGTAAAGAGAGGATAAGTGCGAGTATAATTTTTTTCATATATTATTTTTAATTCATGTTATTTTCCTGCAGTCCCGGGTTTTCATTGATGAACTGCTGTAACTCAGCTTCATTGATCTGATCCATGATCGCATTGAGATCTGCTTCTTCCACACCTGCCAGTGAAATGGGCTCAAGATCCAGATCTTCGGGAACCGATTCCAGGTAACTGGCCATTTCATTTGCACTGACCTTGGGCAGCTCTGTATTAATGTTGACAATAGCCGTTGGCCCGGTGGCAATATCATTGTTCATTGCAAAAAACCAGGTAAAAATGCCCAGTATGGCCACGATCGAAGCAGCAGCATACAAGATCCGTAACCTGCCCGGCTGACTAAATCTGACTACTTTCGCCTGTTCCTTTTGTGCAGGTTTCTCGATTCCTGACAGGTCTTTAGCCTCGGTCATTACAGATCCCAGGTTTTTTTCCAGGGTCGTAAAATAGCCTTCGGGAACTGTGAATGGATTTTTTCGGTCAAGGGAGGCCAGCAAGGGTGAAATGGATTCGAGTTCAGCAACCACCCCAGATTCTTCCTCTTTTTTGATCATTTCGACCATTTTTGAAGGAAAATCATCAAAATAACCTGCGGGTACGGCAAAAACGGGCTTAAATGGGACTTCCGCAAGCGTAGGGCTGATGGTCAATAACTCGGTTAATATTTCTTTTCTGTCTGACATCTCTAGGGGTTAGACAATTTTTGATAACTGGGGTTTAACGATTGAGAATGAATTCTTCAATTTTCTTCGCTGCATGATGGTAGCTTGCTTTGAGCGCTCCTTCGGAGGTTTCCAGTACCCTGCTCATTTCATCATAACTCATTTCATCGTAGTAACGTAAGCAAAATACCAGTTTTTGTTTTTCAGGAAGCTGCTGGATGGCCAGCTGGAGTTTCCATTCAATTTTGGACGAATCAAAGTCCTTATCGGCTGCCAGTTTTTCAGAAAGGGCAGTGGAAATATCTTCAAAACTGACCGCTGATCTCTTTTTTTCCTGTTCAAGGAAGGTTAGAGATTCATTTGTGGCGATCCGGTATAACCATGTGTAAAAACGGGCGTCTTCCCGGAAATTATCAAGTCCTTTCCAAACCTTGATAAAGACGTTTTGCATTACGTCGTTCGCACTTTCGTGATCAACTACCATCCGTCGGATATGCCAATAAAGTTTTTCCTGGTATTTTCTAATCAGCTGGGTATACCCCTTTTCTTTCGTGAGGGGATCACGAAAAAGGCTCAGTAATTCACTATCGTCTGGAAAATTAGCCATCCGGCTAAACTTGCATATCGCTATTTCCTGTTGCGGACCTTTTCTACCGCAGCCAGGATATCAGGCGTATCGAGTCCGTATTTTGTAAGCAGTTCGGTTGGTTTGCCACTTTCCCCGAAAGTATCGTTAGTACCGATCATCTCGATGGGGACGGGGCAATGTTTCCCGGCCACTTGTGCTATGCTGTCACCCAGGCCACCGATCACATTATGCTCTTCCACAGTAACTGCGCATCCTGTTTTTTTCAGCGATCCTATGACTGCTTCCTCGTCCAGGGGTTTAATGGTGTGTATGTTGAAAAGGTCTACGCTAAGTCCCTGTTCTTCCAGGATCTTGCCAGCTTCTATCGCTTTCCAAACCATATGCCCGCAGGCGAAAATGCTCACATCCGAGCCTTCTGCAAATCTCTGCGCTTTTCCGAGCTGGAATGGTTCATCAGGATTTGTGAATATGGGCCAAACCGGTCTTCCGAAACGGAGGTAAACCGGACCTTCATAAGAAGCAATGGCTTTGGTTGCGGCCTTGGTCTGGTTATAATCGCAAGGCACGATCACCGTCATGCCCGGAAGCATTTTCATCAGGCCTATATCTTCCAGGATCTGGTGCGTTGCACCGTCTTCCCCCAGGGTAAGTCCTGCGTGTGAAGCG
>Ga0315904_10006821_pt1 | contig 15490 bp, 18 predicted proteins | sample LakEriMetagenome_6_FD_203529 | JGI IMG/M metagenome (GOLD analysis project Ga0315904, IMG submission 203529) | Freshwater fungal communities from buoy surface, Lake Erie, Ohio, United States - Buoy 12 MA120 | ecosystem: Environmental > Aquatic > Freshwater > Lake | place: USA: Lake Erie, Ohio... | reverse complement strand
AAATAAATCCCCTTTTTATATTGAATTAAATAATAATATTCAAGCATGTTTTTTATTATTTAAACCTGAGCCTATTAAATTAAATATAATAAATATTGAAAAATTTAATTTTTTTTTTTATAAATATATTTTTTATTATATAAAAAAAAAAACTTTTTAAAAAAATGTTATCTTCAAATTATTATTCTTATTTTTTAAAAATTAATATAGAAAATTTTTTTTTTTTTTTAAATTATTTCACAAAATTAAAATTAAAATTTTAGGTTTTGACATTAAATTTTTAATACATAAAAAAGATATTTTAAATTATTTATTTTTTTTAAAAAAAAATTCTACATTTTTATATACTACTTTAATTGATTTAATAGTAGAAGATTTTCCTAAAAAAAAAAAAAGATATGTTATAAAATATTTTATTAGAAGTATAGTTTATTCTAAAATAATTCAAATAACTTTACAAATAAAAGAGTATAAATCTATATATTCAATAATAAATTTATATAAAAGTTCTTTTTGATTAGAAAGAGAAGTATGAGATATGTATGGTATTTTTTTTTTATTTAACAAAGATTTAAGAAGATTATTAACAGATTATGGTTTTAAAGGAAATCCATTAAAAAAAGATTTTCCTTTAATAGGTTTTTTAGAAATAAATTTTGATTTTTTTTGAAAAAAATTAAAATATAATAAAATAAAAAATACTCAAAAAAAACATAATTTTTTTATAAATAAAATTTTTAAAATAAAAAAAAAAAATTATAAATAAATAAAAAGATGACAAAAAAAGTAAATCCTCAATTATTTAGGATAAATAAAAATAATTCTATAAATTCTTTTTATATTAATTTTTTTGATAATTTAAATCAATTTTATATATTAAAATTGAATATATATTTTTTTATAAAATATTTTAAAAAATATAAATTTTATATTTATTATTTTAAAACCCAAAGAAATATGTTTAAAACTTTTAAAATTTTTTTTTTAGGTTTTTTTTTAAAAAAAAATAATTTTTTTTTTTTATTAAAAAATCATTATTTCTTTAAAAGAAAAAAAAAAATATATAAATATAAAAAAAAATGTTTTAATATAAAAAAAAGTAATATTTATATATATATAAAATCTAATATTTTTTTAAAAACTTTAAATAAAAAATTTAGTTATTTTTATTATGAAATAATATTAAATAAATATTTATTTAAAAAAATTAAAAAAAAATACTTATTAAATATTTATTTAAAAAAAAATAATTTTTTTTTTTTAAATAAATATTTAAAATTGAAAATATTTTATTTAAATTATAAAAATTTTTATATATATAAATATACAATATTTATATTATATTTATTAAATATAATTAAATTTTTTAAAAAATTATTTATTTTAAATATAAATTATAAATTTAATTATTTATATAAATTTTTAATTTTTTATAAAAAAAATTCAAAAACTTTTAAAAGTTTTTTAATAAAGAAAAAAAAAAATTATTTTTTAAAAAAAAGAAAAAAAAATAATTTTTTTTTTTTAAATTCATTTATTAATTTAAAAAGAAAAAAAAGAAAAAATTATTTTTTAAATAATAAAAAAAAAAAATATAATTTTTTAATAAAAAAAAAAATATATATAAAAAAATATATTTTTAAAAAAACAAAACATGGTTTGAAAAAAATAATAAAATATATTTTTAAAAAACCAAAATATGGTTTTTTAAAAAAAAAAAAAATATATAAAAAAAAATATATTTTTAAAAAAACAAAACATGGTTTTAAAAAAATAATAAAATATATTTTAAAAGAACCAAAAAATAAAAAAAAAAAATTTATTTTAAATTATAAAAAAAAAATCGTTTTTTTTTTTTTAAAAAATATTTTATTTTAGATTTAAAAAAACCTAAAAAATTATATAGATTTAAAAACTTAATTAAAGTTAAATTTAAAAAAAATTCTTTTAAAATATTTAAAATTTGAAGTTTTTTAAATATTTTAAAAATAAAAAATATTAAAAATAAAATATTTTGAAAATGTTTTTTTAATTTAAATTTTAAAAATTTTTCATATAAAAAAAAAATATGACCTAAATATAAAAGAAAAATAAAATGAAAATTTAAATTTAAAAAAAAATTTATTTTTAATATAAAAAAAAATATTATTAATTTATTTAATAATTTAAAAAAAAAAAATAATTTTTATTTATTTAAAATTAAAAATAATATTTCTTTTTTTAAAAAAAAAAATAAAAATTTATTTTTTAAAAATATATTAAATAATTTTAATAATAAATATAAAAAATTTTTAATAAAATATTTATATTTAATTATAAAAAAAAAAAAAAAAAAAAAATTAAAAAAAAATATTTTAAAAAATAATGTTAATTTATTATTTAAATATTTTTTTAATTTATATTCATTTTATATTATTTTAAAAAATAAATTAAATAATAAATATTTATTTTTTTTAAAATTTTTTTATTTTAATATATATAAACATAATTTTTTTAAAATATTTAATTTTTTAAAAAAACAATATTTTTTATGTTTTTTATTTACTTTTTGATTTAAAGATATTTCTTTTTTAACATTTTCTTTATGAATATCTTTTAAAAAATTAAAAAATTCTGAAAAATATATTTTAAAAAATTTAAAATCTTTTTTAAAATCTATTATTTTTAATAAATATGGAATTTTAGGTATAAAATTAATGTTAAAAGGTAAATTATTTAAAAAAAGAAGAAAAAAACAACTAGTCTTTAGTAAAGGTTCTACAAATATTTTAAGTTTAAAAACAAATATTAAATTTATTAATTATAATATTTTTACTAGAGCAGGTTCTTATAATTTTAAATGTTGATTATTTTTTATTTAAAAAATGCAAAAAAAATATTTTTATAAAAAATTTAGAAAAAAAAATAAAAGTATATTAAATATTCAAAAAAATAATTATATAGGTTTTTATCAATTACGTTCTTTAGAAAAAATATTTTTAAAAAATATTAATATAGAATCAATTAGAAGATTATTAGCTAGAAAAATTAAAAAAAAAATAATTTTTATTTTCTTTAAAAATAGTAATAAATTACCTATTTTTAAAAAACCTCTAAAAGTTAGAATGGGTAGTGGAATAGGAGCATTTAATATTTGAATATGAAAATTTAAAAAATTTCAAAAAATTTTTGAAATTTCTTTTTTTAATAAATATTATTTAATTAAAAAATTTTTAAATAAAATAAAAAAAAAATTACCTTGTAAAAGTTTTATAACTAAAAGAGTTTAATATTAAATTTATAAAATAAAAAAATATATATAAAATTTTTAAATTGGTTATAAATATATAAAGTATTGTATAAATATATATAAATAATATTTAAAAACTACTTTTTTATAAAATATATATATATATATTGGTTAAAATTTAATAATTAATAATTTTAAAAAATATATTTTAATGCATCTAATATCTTTTTTTTTACCATTAATTACTTCATTATATATTGGATTATTTGGTCGTTTTATAGGAAGAACCGGAGGTTTTTTTTTAGCTATTTCAGGCATTTTAATATCTTGATTTTCTTGTTTATTATGATTTGGAAAATTTATATATATTTCTTTTGGAATATGATTTTCTATAGGAAATTTTAATATTTATTGAACTTTTAATTTTAGTAGTTTTAGTTGAATTATGTATTTTGTAGTAATTACTGTAGCTATGGTAGTATATTGTTTTTCATTTTTTTATTTATCTTCAGATCCTCATTTACCTAGATTTTTTATGTATCTTTTATTATTTACTTTTTTTATGTTATTATTAATTATAGGAGATAACTTATTATTAATTTTTTGAGGTTGAGAAGGTGTAGGATTATGTTCTTATTTATTAATAAATTTTTGATACTCTAGAATTAATGCAAATAAAGCAGCTTTAAAAGCTGTATTTGTTAATAAAATAAGTGATTTATTTTTATTCTTTGGTATAATATTAATTATAAATGAAATAAATACTGCAGAATTACCTGTATTTTTTTCAATAATTCCTTTTTTAAAATATAAAGTAATTTATTTTTTTGGAATACCTATTAACTTTTTAAATCTAGTTTCATTATGTTTTTTAGGAGGAGTTATAGGTAAATCTGCTCAAATAGGTTTACATATTTGATTACCTGATGCTATGGAAGGCCCTACACCAGTTTCAGCTTTAATTCATGCAGCTACTATGGTTACTGCAGGAGTTTTTTTATTAATAAGATTTTCTTTATTATTTGAATATTGTCCTAAAATTTTAAAAATAATTTTATTTTTAGGTACTTTAACAGCTTTAACTTCAGCTATTATAGGTTCATTTCAATATGATGTTAAAAAAATTATTGCATACTCTACTTGTAGTCAATTAGGATATATGATTGTAAGTTGTGGTTTATCTAATTATATATTAGCATTATTTCATTTAGTAAATCATGCTTTTTTTAAAGCTTTATTATTTTTATCTAGTGGTTTATTAATAGCTTTTTTTGGAGAACAAGATATAAGAAAATATAATATATTTTTTTTAAAAACACCTATATTATTTATATTATTTTTAATACCTAATTTATCTTTATGTGGTTTTCCTTTTTTTTCTGGAGCTTTTTCTAAAGAATTAATAATACAATCTAGTAAAATTACATTTTTAATAAATGGAAATTTTATATTTTATATTTTATTATTTAGTGCAGGTTTAACTACTTTTTATTCTTTTAAATTATTATATATTATTTTTATTAAAAAACCTACTTTAATAATTACTAAAAATGATAAATAAATTTATTAAAAATTTTACTAGTTATATTTATTACCCTTTAATTCTTTTACTTTTATTAAGTATTACTTCTGGTTATTTATTAAGTGATATATTTTTAGGATTAGGTTCTAACTTTTTTTCTAAATCTATATTTATAAATCCTATTCATAAACAAATATTTTTTGAAAAATTTTTTGAAATTTTTTTTTTTAAATATATTCCATTATTATGTTCTTTAATATTTTTTTTTATTTTTGATATATTTAATTATTATTTTAAAATACATAAATTTATTTATTATTTTTTTAAATTAAAAATATATTTTGATTTTTCTATTAATTTTATTTTATATTTTTTTTATAAATATAGTTATATTTTATTTTTTAAACAAATAGATAAAAGTTTTTTAGAAATTTTAGGACCTTTTGGTATTATTAGATTTTTTTTTTTTTTATCTTTTAATTTAAATAAATTAACTTTAGGATTATTATTTAATTATATATGTTTATTTATATTTTTTTTTTCTTTTTGTTTAATTTTTTAAAAAATGAATATTTCTATTAAAAAGTTAAAAAAAAAATTTATAAAATTAAAAGCTTTTAATAAATCACCTCAAAAAGGTGGAACATGTCTTAAAATTTTTGTAGGTACTCCTAAAAAACCTAATTCAGCTTTAAGAAAATTAACAAAAATATTATTATCTACAAAAAAACAAATAATAGCTCATATTCCAGGAGAAGGACATTCTTTACAAAAATTTTCAACAGTTTTATGTAGAGGATGTAGAGTAAGAGATACACCTGGAATTAAATATAGAGTGATAAGAGGGGCTAAAAAATATCATTTAAAAGGTATATTATCTAGAGTTAAAGGTAGATCAAAATATGGAACAAAATTTACAAGACCACTAAAGTAAAATAATGATTTTAAAAAAAAATTCTATATATAATTCTATAATATTTGAAAAATATAATAATAAATTATTTTTAAAAGGTAAAAAAGAAAAAAATTTAAAAATAATTTTAAAAATTTGATCTAATTTAAAAAAATCAAAATTAAAACCAAAACTTTTTTTTTTTTTAATATTAGAACAAATTAAACCTTTATTTTTTTTTTCTAAAATAATAAAAAAAAAAAAAAAAAAAAAAATATAATATATAAACCTTATTTATTAAAAACAAAACAAATGTATTTAGTAGCTTTAAAATGATTTTTAATATCATTAAATAATAATAAAAAAATTAATTTTAATAAACTTTTAGAAAATTGTTTTAATGTATTTATAAAAGAAGATTTAAAAAATGAAGCTTTACTAGAAAAAAAAAAAATATATATAATTATTTTAAAATATAAAAAATATATTAAAATTTAAAAATGATATTTAAAACATCTAATATTTATATAGCGGATAATACAGGTCCAAAAAAAGCTAAATGTTTAAATATTAAAAAAAAAAAAAATAGGATATTTAGCAGATATTTTAACAGTAGTAATAAAAAAAAAATTTAAAAAAATAAAAAAATTAAAAAAAAATATTTTAAATAGTATTTTTATAACTTCTATAAAAAAAAATAAACGTATAGATGGTTCTTTTATTTTATTTAAAAAAAATAAAATAGCTATATTAGATGAAAAATTTATTTTTTTAGGAACAAGTTTAAAAAGTTTAATTTGTAAAGAAATAAACCTAAATAAAAAAAAAAATTTAAAATTAATATCTTATTCAAAAGGTAATATCTAAAAAAAAAATGAAATATAATATTTTAAAAAAACATTATATAAAAAATTTTAAAAATTTTTTAATTTCACAATATATTATATTTCTAAAAAATATATTTTTTAAAAATATAATTAATATAAATATATCTTTTTCTAAAAAAACTTTTTTTTTATCTACATTTTTATTATATACTTTTTATAATAATAATATAAACTTTACTATAAAAAATAAAAAATATAATTTTTTTTTATCTATATTTTCTTTTTTTTTTTTATTTAATACATTAATATATGCAAATTTAGAAAATTTAAATATATTTAAAAAAAGTAGTAAAAATTTAATATCTATAAAATTTGATTTAAAAAATTTTTTTTTAATACCTATTTCTTTTTTTTTTTTTAAAAAATTAAGAGGTATTAAACCAATAAATATTTCTTTAAAAATTAATATAATTTTAAAAAAATTATTATATAAATATATTCAATTTTTTTTTAATTTTTTTCAAATTCCTTTATTTAAAAAAATACTTTCAAAATAATGATAACTAAAAAAACTTTAATTATATATTTAAAATTTTTTAAATTTAAATTATTTTTTAATATATCTAAAGTATTATTAAATCAAAAACAAATTTATAATTTTAATAATATTTTAAAAATTATATTTAATTTAAAAAATTTAGGTATTTTTATACCTAAAACATTTAATATTAAAAATAATTTAATTTTTTCTTTTTGAAAAAAAGGATTTATTTCTAATTTTGAAAATTTAAAATGATTTTTTATTAATTTTTTATTTTTAAAAAAAATTCCATCTATATTAATTAATTTAACAACTGATAATGAAATTTCAAAAGAAATTTCAAAAAAAAAAATTCCATTAATTATTTTATATAAATATAATACTATAACTAAAAAAAAATATATAGGAGACTATTTTTTATTTGAGGCAGGTAATTTATTAAATATCGATTTAATATTTATATTTATAAAAACATTAAAATTTATAAAAAATTATAAAAATGTGTAATATTATAATAAAATATTCAACTAATAATATATTTTTAACAGTTTTAATAAATAATATTAAAATTTATTCTAAATCTTCAGGTACATTTTTAGAATATAAAAAAGGTAAAAGAAAAATATCAAATTTAGCTTTATTATTTTTAATTAATAATTTTTTAAATTTTTTTTTACTTAATTTTAAAAAAAAAATTTTTTATATTTTAAATATAAAAATTTTTGGTTGTACTTTAAAAAGATTTATTTTTTTAAAAAAAAATTTAAATCTTTTTTTATCTGAATTTATTTTTTTTAATTTATTTTTTTTACATAAAAGTACTTTTACTTTTAATGGTTGTAAATTAAAAAAAATAAATAAAAAAAAAAGAAGAAAAAAAAGAAGAAAACTAAAATTTAATTAGAAGATTATTTTTTTTTATAAAATTATTAATTTTTTAATGTTATTAAATTTAAATTATTTTATGTTATTTTTTTTATTTTTATTTAGTATAATTTTATCTTCTATTTTAATTATACTATCTTTTTTTTTTTTTACTAAAAAAAAAACTAAAAATATTAGAAGAAAATCTTTATATGAATGTGGTTTTGAATCTTTTGGTGATTCTCATATTTTAATTAATGTACAATTTATAACTGTATCTTTACTTTTTGTAATATTTGATTTAGAAATACTATTTTTATTACCTTGATTAAGTAGTGCTAATTTTTTAGGTTATTTAGGTTTTTTTTCAATTTATATAGTTCTTTTTTTTTTTTCTTATGGATTTTTTTATGAATGATTTTTAGGAGCATTATCTTGAAAAAAATTTAAAAATAATTTATAAATTATATATTTAAAAAAATGTTAAAAAAAAAAAATTTAAATTCTTTATTATACTTAATTATAAATAATAATATATTTTTAAATAAAAAAAATTGTCAAATTTTTTTTAAAAATAAATATTTAGAATTATTATTTTTTTTAAAAAAAAATAATTTAATTTATTTTTTTAAAAAAATAAATTTTAGATTATTAATATATTTTAAATATTTTGAAAATATTGCTATACTTAAAAATATAAAAATTTATAATCACTTTGAAAATAATAAAATATTATCATTAAATAAAATATTACAAATTAAAAAAAATAATTCTTTTAATATATACATATTTTATAATAAAATAAAATTTTTAACTATAGATGAAGTTATTAAAAATAAAAAAGGAGCTTATCTTTTAGCTAAATTTTATTAAAAATGAATAGTTATTTATTACCATCTTTAATTATAAATATTAAATTAATATTTTTTAAATATATAACTATATTAAAATATAATTTAAAATTAAGTTTTAAAAATTTTTTTTTTTTTATTAATAAAAAAAATTTTTTTTTTATTTTAAAAAATAATTTTAAAAATATACCTTTAAAATTATTTTTAAATAAATTATTTAATTTTTTAAATGGTTTTATAAAAAAAATAAAAATTAGTGGAAAACGTTTTAAATTTTATATAAATTCTTTTTTTTTTTTTTTTAAAATGGATACTTCAAAATTTAGTAAAACTAAATTAACTACTAATATATTTTTACAAAAAAAAAAAAAATATATTAAATTTTTTTTTTTTTCTAATAAAATTTTGGAGCTTCTTAAAAAAATTAAAAATTTAAAGATACCTAATAAATATACTAAAAAAGGTATTATTTTTTTAAATTAAATTTTTAAATGAATACTAAATTATACATACCATACTATTGAATAAGTTTTAATTTTCAAAATTCAGGAATTTTTTCTTTTAATATAAAACATTTAAAATATTTTTTTTTTGAATGATTTTTATTATTTTTTATATTATTTTTTTTTTTACTGATATTAATAAATAAAAAAAAAAATTATTTAAATATTACTATTTATATATTTTTTTTTTTTTTTATTTTTATTATAAATAATTCAAATAAAGTTTATTTATTAAATAAAACTTTTATTATTGATAATTTTTCTAATTTTTTTAAAATATTATTAATAATCTTTTTTTTTTTTTTTCATTTTTTTATAAAAAATTATATAAAAAATTCATATTCTTTTAATAAAGAAAATGAATTATTAAATTATTTTTTTTTAATTTTTTTTTTTTTAATTTTTTTAATTCATAGTTTTGACCTTATTTCTTTTTTTATTACTATAGAATCAAGTACTTTTTTAATAGTAGCTTTAGTTTTTTTACAAAATTATTCTACATCTAATAAAGAAGCAGGTTTTAAATTTTTTTTTTTACATGCATTAGCTTCTAGCTGTTTTATTTTAGCAATATTAATTTTTTTATTTATATTTAAAACAACAAATTATATTACATTATTATATTATTTTTTATTTTCTAATATATTTTTTAAATTATTTACAAATTATATATATTTAAATGTTTTAACTTATTTAGCTTTAATATCTATATTTTTTTTTTTAATGTTTAAATTTTCAATATTTCCATGTCATTTTTGAATAGATTCTTTTTATGAAGGAACTTCTTTAATTATAATATTATTTTTTTCTACAATATATAAATTAGCTATTATTGTATTTTATTTTAAAATATTTTTTTATTTATTTATTAAATTTGATAATTTTTTTTTTTTTTTTATTATTTTTTCTATTTTATATGGAGCTCACTTAGCTTTTTTACAAAAAAAAATAAAAAGATATTGAGCTTTTAGTACTATTAATAATTTTGGATTTTTTTTTTTTAGTACAATTTTTTGTAATTCTTTTTGAGGATTACAAATAGGATTTTTTTTTTTAATAGTTTATTTTTTAATGACTTTTATTTTTTTTTTTATTTTATTTTTTACAAGAAATATTTTAACTGGTAATTTTTTATATTATATAAGTCAATTTACTTTTTTAAAAAATAAATATATTATATGAATTTCTTCGATTTTATTTTTATCTTTAGCTGGTATACCACCTTTTATTGGATTTTTCAGTAAATTTTTTATATTTAGTGGTATTATATTTATAAATTTATATTTTATTATGTTATTTTTTATATTATATAGTTTAGTTTCAGCTATTTACTATTTAAGAATAATAAAACAAATTTTTTTTTTACAGTATATTAATAATAATAATAAATTTTATTTTATTATTAATTTTTATATTAAAATTTTAATAAATTTTTTTTTATTATTTTCTATTTTTAGTTTTTATAGTACAACTATTGTATTTAATATAGCTACATATATTATATATAATTTAACAAATTTTTAAATTAAACTATAAAAATTAAAATTTCTAATATTATAAAGAATGGTCAAAAAATTAAATTTAAAAAAAAAAAAAAAAAATTATAAATATATTATATAATGTATATTATTATTAAATTAAATATTATATATTAAAAATAAATTTTTTATTATTTTATTATTTTTAATTTTTATAATAATTCAAATATATTAGTATTTATAATTTAACAATTCTTTAATTAAATAAATTTTTAAAAGGTAGTATCTAAGCGGTCAAAGGAGTTGGGCTGTAAACTCAATGATTTTAATATCTTCGTGGGTTCGAATCCCACCTACCTTAAAATATAATAATTTTTTAAATATTATTAAAAAATTATCTATCAATTTCACCTAAAACTAAATCACATGTACCTATAACTGTAACTAAATCACTTAAAAATATATTTTTAGATAAAGGTATTAAACTTTGTAAATGAAAAAAACCAGGAGCTCTTATTTTACATCTATAAGGTCTATTTTCTCCAGTACTTTTTAAAAAAATTCCAAACTCACCTTTAGGTGCTTCTATACCTATATATGTAGATCCTGGGTTTAAAATAAATCCTCTAGAAAAATTTTTAAAATGTAATATTAATTTTTCCATATCATATTTAAAATATTGATTATTAAATTTCATTTTAAAATCTATAACATTTATAGGACCATTATTTATTAAGTTCACGGCTTGCACAATAATAAGAATACTTTGTCTCATTTCTTCTACTCTTATTAAATATCTTTCATAACAATCACCTTTTATACCTATAGGTATTTTAAAATTTAAAAAATTATAAAATTCATAAGGATATATTTTTCTTAAATCTCAACAAATACCAGAACTTCTTAACATAGGACCAGTAATACTTCAATCTTCTATAAATTTTTGATTTAAAATACCTATATTTTTAAGTCTTTGAGTTCAAATCCTATTTAATGTTAAAAATTCTTCTATTTCATCAATTCTATTAGAAAATTGTTTACAAAAATTAAAAATTTCTAATAATAATTTTAAAGGTATATCATAAGATATACCTCCTGGTCTAAAAAAAGCAGCATGCATTCTAGCTCCAGATACTTTTTCATAAAAAGAAAAAATTTTTTCTCTTTCTTCAAAACCTCATAAAAAAGGAGTCATAGCACCTACATCTAATGCATGAGTTGTTAATGCTAATAAATGATTTAAAATTCTTGTTAATTCACTAAAAATAACTCTTATAATTTTAGCACGTCTTGTTATTTTAGTTCCTTTAATTTTTTCTAAAGTTAAACAATATGCATGCTCTTGTATCATCATAGAAACATAATCTAATCTATCAAAATAAGGTAAACCTTGAATATATGATTTATTTTCTAGTAATTTTTCAGTACCTCTATGTAATAAACCTATATGAGGGTCTATTTTTTTTATAATCTCACCTTTTAATTCTAATAAAATACGTAAAACTCCATGAGCTGCTGGGTGTTGAGGCCCAAAATTTATATTTAAAGTTTTAAAACTTCTAATTTTATATTTAGAATTTTTTTTTATTATATACAAATTTTTATCAACTTTTTTATTTTTATTCATTTTTTTTTTTAATAGCAAAAGAAAGATTTGAACTTTCAATTTAGGGTAATGAGCCCTACGTTTTAACCTATTAAACTATTTTGCTTTTTTTATACATATAACCAAATTATATTTAAAAATATTTCTCCAACTACAAGTTCCCTTACAATTACCTTGTTACGACTTAGTTTCAATAGCTTATTTACAGAATTTTTAATATATTAAAAATTATTTAATAATTAAAAAAAATAAACAAAAAAATTTAAATAAATAAACTTTCAAAACGCGACGGGCGGTGTGTACAAAGTTAATTGACAATTCACCGTATTAAGCTGCGATACGATTACTAGTGATTCCACCTTTATAAATTCAAATTTCAGAATTTAATCAGAACTATAAAAATTTTTAAATTTATTAATTTTTTAAAAATTAATCTTTTTTTGTTTTTTTTTTTGTAGTACGTTTGTAGCCCTTAATTATACAGGCCATGTCGACTTGACATCATCCTTACTATATATTTTTTATAATCAAATATTTAAAAAGGGTTTCGTTCGTTTTAGGACTAAACCAAATAATTTACATCACGAACTGATGACAGCCATGCAACGCTTTAAATTAGGTAAGATTTTAGCGTATTGTCTGATTAAACCACATACTCCACCACTTGTATAAACTTCCGTCAATTCCTTTAAGTTTTAATCTTGCAATCGTACTCCCCAGGCAGAATATTTAACGTGTTAACTAAAATAATTTTAAAAAAAATAAAAATATATTTCCGAAAACATTTAAAATTATTGAATATTCATCGTTTACAGTATAGACTACTAGGGTATCTAATCCTATTTGCTCCCTATACTTTCGTATAATTAATGCCAGTTTTTTTTAAAAAGATGTTTTCACCTTTGGTATTCTTTTTTAATTTTGGATTTTAACCCTTATAATTTTAAAAAATTCTTCTTTTTTTAAAAAAACTCAAACTGTTTTTTTGTATATAAAAATATAACTAAAAATTTTAGTATTTTATTTAATAGCAACAAAAAATCATCTACATACGTTTTACGCCTAATTTAAAAAGAATAACGCTAGCCCTTTCTGTATTACCGCTACTGCTGGCACAGGTATTAGCCAGGACTTTAAAAAAAAAATCATTATTTTTTTTTTTTTTAATAAAATTTACAATTTTCATCTTCATCTTTAACAAATTTTCACCAGATCAAGTAAAAACTCATTGTCCAGTATTCTTCACTGCTGACCCCCAAAAGGGTTAGAACCTTTCTCAGTTTCTATGTGGTTGAACATTCTTTCAAATCAACTATGAATAACTAACTTGGTGCACTTTTATTACACCAACTATTTAATTCATAAAAAACTTATTATTATATTTATATATTTTAATTTTAGAATAAAAAGTCTATTATTATTTATTTATATAAAATTTTAAATATTTTTTAAATTACTCACCCGTATGCTTTTTTTTTTAAAAAACTTACATGTGTTAAATAAAATTTAAGCGTTTATTCTAAGCCAGGATCAAACTCAAAATTAAAAAAAATTAAAAAAAATTACTTATTTATTAAAAAAAATATATAAGCTTAATAGGATTTGAACCTATATCTGAATCATCATGAGTGATTAATTTTACCAATTAAACTATAAGCTTAATATTTAAAAAACTTAATTACTTTTATTTTTATTTTAGTACTTTTTTAAAAAGCCTATTAAAATAATAATCTATTATTATTAAAATATTAAAAAACTCAAACTTCATATGTATTCAGTTTTTATTTTTATAAATGTAGCTACAAAAGTTTTGCTTTATATTAACAAATTTTAAACTAAAAATTTAAATTTTACCGTTCCTCTCGTATTAGGAAATTTTTATTATATTTTATGGAAGGTAGGGACCAAACTGTTTTACAACGTTCTAAACCCATCTCATGTACCGCTTTAATCGGCGAACAGCCGAACCTTTTAAACCATATACAAGCTCAAGGATGCGATAAGACGACATCGAGGTGCCAAACAGCTTCGACGATAAGAACTCTTAAAAGCTATCAGCCTGTTATCCCCAGCGTACCTTTTATCTGTTGATCGTTATTTTTATCTTTATAAAATAACGGGTCACTATGACTAACTTCTATAAAAATAGAAATTCCTAATAAAAATCTTATTTTATTAGTCAAGTATTTTTTTAGCATTATCTTCAAATATTATATAAAAAGGAAAATACCTTTGTACACCTTCGATACTTTTTTGAAGGTGGCCGCCCCAGCCAAACTAACATATAATAATAATTTATAAATTATTTATATATTAAATTTTTAAAATATTTTTTCATTAACATTTAAAAAATAACTATATATCTGTTTTAAATATTTAATAATAAAATTAAAATGTTTAGTAAAGGTGCATGGGGTCTTTCCGCCTAACCATAAATTTACGCATCTTCACGAAAAATTCAATTTCAATAGATTTATATTGGAGACAGTAAGGGAGTCGTTATATCTTTCATGCAGGTCGGAACTTACCCGACAAGGAATTTCGCTACCTTAGGACCGTCAGAATTACAGCCGCCGTTTAATTTTTATTTTAAAAAAATTTTTAAAAAATTTTAATAATATTAGAAATCACCGGGCAGATCTCAGACCCTATACATCTTCTTATTGATTTAGCAGAGTCTTGTGTTTTTAATAAACAGTCGCTCCCTTTTTTTTTTATTAATATAATTTATAAAAAATTATATTAAAATCTTTTTTCCCTAAGTTAGAGATTTATTTTGCCGAGTTCCTTCAATATAAGTTATCTAACGTTTTAGTATATTATACCAAAAAACTTGTTTTAGATTTAAGTACGGTTTTTTTTTTCCAGTTTTTTTTTTTAATAATAAAAAAAAAAAAAAAATTAAAATAATTCATCAAATATATAAAAATTATAAAATTATTTATTTTTAGAAACCGTTTAACTCTTTTAAAAATAAAAGAAAACCTTTTTTTTAAAACGCCAACGCAATGTTGTTTTTTTTACTCATGTCTATATTATTTTTTTTATTTAAAACAAATAAAATATTTTACTACCTAAAAAAAAATTTTTTAAAATATAATTTCGGTATTTTTTAATATTCAATACATTTTAAATTTTATAAAAAATTATTTATTAATCAGTAACGAATTTTTTAAA
>Ga0315904_10006818_pt1 | contig 15493 bp, 10 predicted proteins | sample LakEriMetagenome_6_FD_203529 | JGI IMG/M metagenome (GOLD analysis project Ga0315904, IMG submission 203529) | Freshwater fungal communities from buoy surface, Lake Erie, Ohio, United States - Buoy 12 MA120 | ecosystem: Environmental > Aquatic > Freshwater > Lake | place: USA: Lake Erie, Ohio... | reverse complement strand
CCTATCCGACTGAGAATATGATGCTGATGAGGATAAAAAAAGGACAAAAAAAAGAGTATATTATTGTTCATTTATTCTTCGTTTTCCTCATCAGCTTCTTCTTGTTCTTGTTCTTGTTCTTTTTTTCTTGCTTCCCTTTTTGCTTTCTGGTCTTTATTCCACTCTTTTTGGGTGCGTCTGGCACCTAATTTTTCCATTAACCATTTAACTTTATCATTTCCAATACTAAGTCCTTGTCTAAATTGTCTGGTTGTTGGAGTTGGATTTTTCTTTAGGAATTTTTTACCCTCCGCAATTAATTCTTCTTCAGTTCTTACATTTCTTACTTTGGATTCATATCTGTTTTTTCTAGTTTCCTCTTTCTTTTTGATAAATGCTCTCAGTGCGAAAATCTCATCTTTTAACTGTCTAATTTCATCACAATCTCCTGACAATTCTTTTACTTCTGTTTTTTTCTCTTTTTTTGTTTCTTCTTTATTATCGTTCTGTTTTTCATCTTCATTTTCTTCTTTATCCATCACTGGAGCTGTATTATTTATGTCATCTTTGATTCTGAATTGCGTTTCGTACCATAGAGAAGTTCCTCTACTAGGTTTATGTCCAAAGTATTGTTCTAATAGAACACCTAGTGGAAGGAATTTAGGGTTATACTCTTGTACATCATGAACTGTATTTGCGTAAATTGCTCTCAGAACGCTAGTAATCTGATCTCCATCTTTTTTTACTTTTTCTTTATATACTTCTCCGAAGTGTTTTTCGATAAATGATAGTTTAAATTTGAAGTCTCGTTTGTCAAATGATCTTATGTATTCGACGGCTTCCACAACTTGCTTTCCAGTAAGATAAATAACTGGACGAGTTGTGGGTTTTTGGCTAGACTCCAAATCGCGTTGTTTACTAATTCCGTCTGTATGAATCCAATTAGGTTTGCCTTTAATCGTGCTGACAATAATATCATCGTTCATGATTTCGGCTTCTCTCATTCCTGTTGCTAATGCAATAGCTGCCAATTTTGCATCATTTTTGATATCACTTTTGTTTTTATATAGATCTGAAATTGCTTTAAGAACTCTAGAGTAATCTAACCAAATAGGCTCACGTTCAAGTAATTTTTTCTCGTTTTTTTCCTTATTTTGTGAGATTAATTCCGTATCGTCAAATGGACGAAATGCATCATAATGATCACTTTTCCAATATTTGCCGTTTTTTCCTGGATTTCCGAATGTGTCTTTGAAGAAATTTCTAAATGTTGTATAATTCTTTTCAATAGTTTTATCTTTTCCAATGCTATTCATATCAACTAGTTCTTTTAAATCTTTCGCCATTTTATCAACTTCTTCCACTTTAATTGCAGGAATAACTTGCCTAAAAACATCGGCTACTTTGTTATAAACGGATAACATTTTTGGGTCTACAACTACTAGCAGTGGATTAAGATCTTTAAACATAGCCTTTTCGAGTGAGGGTGATTTATTAAATGTTTTGGTTAATGTTGCAAGTTCATTTTGAATTGTTGCAATTAGCTTTTTATCGTTTACAGTGTTATGCAGATTACGAAGGAAGATATCTTTTTGCTCTTTCCATCTTGGATCATCTTTGATTGCATCCCTTCTAGCATGAATCGCTGTATTATCAAATCTCTTTTTTTGTTCTTTTTCAAGATCACGCTGTTTACGATATGCAGCCATTATTTTTGACTTTGTGTTCGATTTAATGTTTTCGATACCTTTTTTCACTTCAGGTTTCTCAAGCATCTCTTTGAATTCTTCCACTGTAAGCGATCTTTTCTTTTCTCCCGAAGCTTTCATATCTGCGATAGTTTCTTTGATTTTTTTCTTAGTTTCTGGCTTTTTCATCAATTCTTTCACTTCATCCATTGAACGAGTTTTTTTGCCACCGCGAACTTGCATTGCACCTAGAGGGGTACCTATGGTATATATAAGGATCACAAAAAATAAATAAATATATTTAATATATTATTCAATTTTTCAAACGTATCCGTATTTGTGTTTCATCGCTTTTATTTGCTTTTCTGACTTGCGAACTTCGCTCCAGCCGCTCGCATCTTTCCAATTTTTGCCTCTGATACGGTCAATTATGAATTTCATAGCATGGAATCCGCAAGTATCGGAATCTGCAGATTTTGGCTGCTGTTGCACTCTGTTATACTTGAATTTTAGGTAAACTGATGGATTTGCTCTGTCGATTAATTTATCGAGTTCGTGCAGGAAGTACATATTCGGTTGCCTCGCGTAGCTATCGTAGAAATTTATTTCCGCTCTTGGGAAATCAATATATAATGCTGTCCAATGCTCACCACCCATGTTATGTGGTTGTGTGTTGATAATCATTGCAACTTCTCCATCAGATACTTTAATTGGAACATGGGAAAATTCATCAATCGCGAATGTTCCACGGTAAATAGGCCAGTATTTCATCATGATATCTGAGATATCAAGAGTAGATAATCCTACTTTTTTTCCTTTCGGAATTGGTGCATTTCCTAGCCCTTTCATATCGTACGGAGTAATCATTTGGCTAAGCCGTAGACGTAATCCATTATGTAAAACTGGCGCTAAAAAACCCTTTCCGTTCTGTTCTTCATCAACAGTTGGTTCTTCTGGAGCTTCTGGTGCTTCTGGAGCCGCTGAAGATGCTGTGTTTGAAGCATCTCTTCTTTTAATTTCTTCCTGTTTTTCTTTCTGTATTCTTTCGTGATATTCTTTTTCCTGCTCGTATTGGGCTTTTGAAGCTACAGCTTGTCTTCTCATTTGCTCTTCTCTATCTTTTTTTTCAGCTTCTTTTGCTGCTGCTTCTGCAGCTTTTTCTTTTGCTGTAGTTTCTTTGTCAATTTTCGCTTGTTTGTCCATTTTGTATTTCTCCAGTTTAATTTTTTTAGCTGCCAATGCTAGTTGTTTATCAAGCGATAATTTCTTTTCTTCTGGAGTGAATTTTTCCATAATTTCTTTGATTGGATCAGCTTTTCCGATATAGCGTGATGGATTTTGCAGCTTATCTGCAGCTAGTCTTTTCTGTTCTCTTTCTTTTTCTTTCTGCATAAGGGCGATTCTTTCTTTTGCAATTGCATCTTTTGCAGCTTGTTGTTCAACTTCTTTCTTTTTCTTTTCATCGTCAGATATTTGTGTTTTCTTTAGTTTTATTTGTGTCAGATCTGCAGCATTAACTTTTCCAGCAACTTTTCCTGTTTTTTCTGCTTCTTCTTTCGCTTTCAGTTCTGCATCAGCAGCTGCTTTTTTCTCTGCACTTTTGCGTTTTCTTTCCTCAATATCAGCTTTCATTTTTTCTCTTGCTGCAATTTTTGCCGGATCTTTTGCAGCTTCCTCATCAAGTTTTCTTTGTCTTTCTTCTTCTAATCTTTCACGTTCTGCTTTTGCTGCAGCCGCTTTTGCTTCTTTTTCGGCTTTTTCTTTTGCTCTTCTAGCATCTCCTGCAGCTTTCTTTTCTGGATCTCTAGCTTCTTCTTCTAGCTCTTGTTGTTCTTTCTTTTTTCTTGCTTCTTTATCTGCAATACGCTGTGCAGCTGCAGCGGCTAAATCAACTGCTGAACTTGCACTTGCTACTGGAGCTGGTTCTGGCTCTTTCTTTTCTCCAGATTTTTTTGTTTTTCTTGCTTCATATTCTTCTCTGCGTTTTCTATCTTTTTCTCTCTGATCGAGAAATTCTTGGTACTTAGCAGGTCCGAGAGCTTTTGCTTCTTCTTCTCTTTTTGCTTCTTCTTCTGCTCTTTCGCGTTCTTTTTGCAATTTAATTAGTGTTTCTGCATCCATTACTTGCGGGATTGAACCATCAAGTGGTGGCGGTGGTGGAACACCCATTGGAGGTGGTGGTGGAACTCCGCCCATTGGAGGTGGTGGTGGAACTCCGCCCATTGGTGGAGGAGGTGGAATTCCTCCTAATGGAGGTGGTGGGGGAATTGATCCTTCAGTTTTTGCTTTTGTTTCTGTTGTAGAACCTAGAATTTTTTCTTTTTCTTCTGGTGTCATGTCTTTAATTAAATCAGATACTTGATCAAGCCGAGATCGCGTATCTTTTGCTTCTGGAGCGAAATCTTGAGTTTCATCTAAAAGTGCGCCGAGCTCATCTGGATGATCTTCAACAAGAACTGTGATATCTTCTCCATTTTCCATATGTTCCGCAAGACTAATAACTGCATTTCTTGCACTAGCGTATGCTTCGTTTTCATTCCAGATTTTATCATTATCATACTGGCGAACAATTGAATCCAGAATATTTGTCATTGGATTTATCTTCTGATCCGTACTCTGCAGAAGATTGTAGAGAGCATCTCCGGATTTGCCTTTAATTTTATCTTTGCCGAAAATTGATTTCCAGCTAGAAAGCAAGGAATCTCGACCAGATGTTGTATTTGCTAGTCTCTGTTCTAGTGCAGCTCTTTGACGTTCTCTGTTCTGCATAACTGACTCTCTAATCTTTACAATTCGAGTTTTTAGCTTTTCTTTTTGTATTGCCATACTATCAAGTTCTGCTTTTTTCGCATCATATTCCATCATTATTTCTTGCAGTTTCTTTGTTTCTTCTGCAAGTTTTGCTTTGTTTTCTTTCGATTCTTTTCCTGTTTGTTCCATTTCTAGAAGAACTTTATCTCGTTCTGCAGCAATTCTTTTTGCTTCCGCATTGATATCTTCGAGATCCTTTTTCAATAACTCAGTTTCTCCTTTCTTAACATCTAGTTCTTCTCTTGCAATTTCTGCTTCTCTTCTTGCGACTTCTGTTGAATATTCCTGAGCTTGCAATTCCATCTTTAGAACATTCAATCTGTCTTTCGCTTCTTGCTCTTTCTTTTCAAACTCTTCTTGAAATTGCTCAATTTTATTTTGTAATTCTAGTTTCTGAACATCTTTTGCGAGCTTCATTTTCCTTATTTCCTTTTCCGCAGCTTTTATTTTTGCGTCTCTTTCTTTCGCAAATTGCTCCATTTCTGCATTGTATTCTAGTTCCTTTTGCTTCATGTCAGCATTGAGAGCAGCCATACGATCGGCCATTTCTTGCTCTTTCTCGTCAAACTCTACTTTCATCGCATCATATCTAAGTTTTGCTTCGCGAAATTGAAACTCAAGCTCTTTCGCGTTTTTTGCTTTTTCTCTATCATCTAGCACTGATTTTGCAAACAAACGCAAGCTTTCATGAGGGCTTTCTTCTTCTAATCTTGACATCAGATTGAAGAAATCTTTCTGTTTCATGTCCTTAATATCAACCATAAAATTATTGGCTGACGCTTGAGTTGCAGCATCCGCAGGCATAATTGCACGAACAGGTCCTGGTTGTGAGGGCTCAATCGCAAGGAGAGGCTGCTTCGCCGGATTCTTGATTTCTGACAAGATTTCCCGCAGGTATCTTGCATCTTTTTCTGCATCCTGAACAATTTGTTTCGCTTGAGAAGCTGACCAACCCACAGACTGAAGCTCTTTAGGAATTGGCTCTACTTTCTTACCTTTTTCTCCTTTCTTAGACTTAGATTTCCGAGATTTTTTCTTATCTTTTCCATTAATCTTCTTTGCATTTACGAAATACTTGATGATGATACTCAAGATTTTCTTATAGGACATTCCCTCATCTAGTTCTAGGTATTTCTTTTTACCTAGTACTTTGATATAGTATTTGTCTTTTTTTTTGTCAAAGTAAAGACGCGGAGGTCTTTTAACAGTGTCCTTTGCTTTTCTCTTCTCAACCATCCTATATAAGAATGTCAAAAAAAATTTATTAGCTTTTTTAATTGTTTGTCAAGTTTGGAATAATTCCCAATCTCATTTTACAACATTTCTTTAATAATTCCAGATCTCATATGATCTGCAATAGTTGGCTGTTGTTTGATGTGCACAACTTCGCGAATAACTTTCGGCTGTGGTTCTGGAGCATATCTATAAGCAGGAACTGCACCCATTCCAGCAAGTTTTCCCTTGTATCTTGCTTTATATTTTGCTTTTGCGATAGCATACGCTTCCGCTTTGATAACTTCTGGGTCGATAACTTTTTTTGGCCGTCCTGGACCCCATCTTGGTTTTTCAGGCTCTTCCTCAGGTTCAGCCGCAGGAATAGGCTTATCAGGAATACGAGGTCTTCCCCTACCACGTTTTGTAGCTACAACCTCTTCTTCCGCAGGTAAGGGTGATTCTTCTTTGGGCTTTGCTTTTGATTTTTTCGACTTTGACTTGGTGGAAATAACGATTCGTTCATCATCTGAGCTTGAATCCGAGTCGTCCGATTGGCTTGCTTTGGCCGCACTTTCAGCAGCGGTTTTTGACGCAGTTTGCACAGCCTGTTCGGTAATTGGAGCAGGTTTTTCAACTGCCTTTTTAGCCGCTGGAACAGAGCGGGAAGGCGGAGCGTCTTCATCCTCGGATGTATCAGAGCTGGTTTCCAAGTCTTCCTGCTTTAGTTTTGAAGCCGATCCAGTTAATGCTTCTGCAATTTTCTTGTTCGCAAGCTGATTAGCAACTCTCCGAGCGCTAGCTGCACGTCTTGCATCAAGAACCCGCTGCGTAACTGTGTACCCTCTCTTGGGTTTTTCCTCGGTTTTGTCCTCCGTTTTGTCTTTTTTAGCCCTTGACATGCGAAAAGATGCCTATAGATAAGAGCAGAAATTTTGTCTACAAAATAATATTATTATATATTCTAGTTTTTAGATGATTTTTCAGCATTTTCCTTCTTTCTAGCCCTAAAATCACGTTGATGTTTCCGATTTTTCGCTCTTCTAATTTCTTTTGCAGCTTCAGCTTTAGCAGCATCAATCTTATTTTTCTTCTCATGATACTTCTGTCTTTGTTTTTCTAGTATTTTTTCTCGATTTTTTTGGTAGTATGTTCTTTGCGCAAGGTAATTATTCCGTTTGGCATATGCTTTCGCATGAACATCTCCATGTTCGGCCCTATATTTACGACTTGCTTCTCTACGATATTCTCTAAGTTTTTCGAGATCTTCTTTTGATTTTTCATTATCAGATTCTGTATCGCTATCGCTTGATCCAATTTCAGGTTTAGACTTTTTTTCCTCTTTATCGGACTGAGTTTCTGAGTCTGACATTGCATTTATATTAATAGGGAGGATACTTTTTATATCATAAATAAATTCAAAAATCCAAATTTCACCTACAAGAAAAACTGATTTTGAAGGCTGACTTTTTGCTTCCACATCCCAAATCATCATTACATTTCAAAGAATTTTAGGATACAAAGTCCCTCCCTGAGATGGACTGCCTTGGCAAAAAAAATTCTATTTTGGTAAAAGTCGTTCCCAGCTTTCCTAGATTTTCCTCCTCCCTCCCTGCCTCCCTACTCTTCTTTTCTTTAGAAAAAGGGTAAAAGTATATAGTAAATAGGTAAATGAACAGAAAAAAGTAGTAAATTTTAATAACTGAATTTTGAACCTAGAGGCTATAGGTACAGTAGCTACGCTCCTTGCCCCTTAAAAAATGATGATGACCGGGGATGTAGGTACAAAAAACTAGCTTCCAAAAAAAGTTTTGGTTTTTTGATATTTTTTGTGTTATGATTATGTTTTTTTATTTAGTTTCGTCGTCATCATTCGATTTTGCTGTTTTAGTAGGTTTGATGTTTTCAGTTGGAGGTAGAGGTTTCAGGGGCGCTGATTTAGGATCTGTCTTGACCTTGACAGTATCAATGACCTCTGGGTAGTGTTCGAACATTTTCTTTGGATTATCAGTTTTGAACATAGGAGCCAAACTATGAAGCATGACACCATTAGATTTTCTTCCAGCTGTCATTTTTCTATGGAGGATAAGCATTCCTTTGATAGTTTGAAGTGTTACAACTTTTACGTTATCTTTTTCGCACCATTTTTTGTAATACTCATATAGTTTTGAGATTTGAACCTCGAGTTTGCTATTAATTTGCAGGCCTTTGATTTCATCAGCTGGTTTGACTTGAGTATGATCGTCATTAGTCAGATTTTCATAAAGTTCGTCAATAAACTTTTCGTGTGAGCGTTTAGCCATATCTCCTTGCAATTGTGAAGTTTGAGATTGATAATTAGATCTTTGATCGTAAGATTCGTATTCGACCTCTTTTCCGTCTTTATTTTTGTAAGTAAATTTTAAATCACACAGCCATGTATAATAATGATTTGCTGCTTCTTGATTGAAGCACTTCTTACGTAGTTTAGTGAAATATTCCTTGTTGTTAAGTACCCTTTCTGTTGCGTTGATTGATAGATATCTTCTATCTTGAGGATACGCATCGTAATTATTTGACATGAAAACGCAGAAGTGGATATTTTCGGCTTTTATTGCTTTGACATACTTATCAGCATATCTTCTTTGCTTGCCAACAATTAATTTTTTATTTTTATCCATAAGAGGTTTCACTTCTCCAACAGCTACTCCAGTTTCTTCAACGATAAGCAACGGAACGCCCATTTGATCTGAGTTATTAGGATTTAATAAGGTTTCTAAAGAGTCAAATTCTAGCCAATTTCCATCTCCGAAAATAAAATCTCTTCTAAACTCAAGTTCGGTACTTTTTCCAGAACCTCCAGGTCCGCAGATAACTAAGGCATTTCTTACTAAGCGGCCAGGATGTTTGATTGCATCTTGAGTTATATGCAAATAGCGGTCATATAGCTCATCATCTTCATCGCAGATATTTTGGTATAGATGATCAAGAATCATTTGAAACTTACTAGTATCGACTTTATCAACACGCCTTGCTTTGAGTCCTTTCCAGGTGTTGAAGTTTCCTTCTTTTGTTCCTTTTGGATCTGGCCCAATAGATTTATATGCAGGAAGCCAATTTAGATTATCAGAGGCGAACTTTGTAATTGAGATAGTAAAAAGTTTGGATTTTCCATTGTCATCAATTCCCCAATATTTGAGGCTCATATCTGAATCAAATCCACCTTTCGAGCCGGCATCAACGAGCTGAAACGGTTCTTCAGTATTATCTTTTTTTACATACAATCCTTTGCGAATTTTAATAATTGCATAAACTTTTCTCATTTTTGGGATAACTTCCATTTTCATCTCGTCTTTGGATGCAAATTCTCTATCAATAAATTCTTGCGAGAATTCTAACCAACAGTAATTATCTGTAGGATCGATTTCATGAGGAGGATTTTTAATTAGAGTATCCTTATGGTCCGGAAGATATTCCAAATCTAAGTCAAATCCCTCGTCCATATCTTTTACTTTAAGATTTACTTGAATACCGACAGTTTCAAGGATTATTTTTTCGCATTGCTCCAGAGAATTTTTATTAAATCCTTTCTTAGGAAGCATAATACCATCGTGGCAAAGAACACTGTTAATCGGTCTTTTGTAGAAATTGTAGATGCACATGAGAATTTTGTTTTCAACTTCATCTAGTAAATTATGGAAGTATTTACCTTGAATGTTGAATGTTTCTCCACATGCTTTTTTCTTAGACTCAAATTTTTTGTATTCTTTTTCATTTACCCTTGAAATAGCACCTCGAATTTCAATGAGCTCATTTCTGAGATCTTGCAGAAACTCAGTTTTGTTTTCGCATTTTTTATATGCTGCTTCTCCTCCATTAAGAATAGCTAGAAACAAATCCTTAGCTTTTGCGCGAGGCATTTTAAGATCGGCGAGATGTTTTTCGCGATTATCGCAATATTCATCTATTTTCTCCGATCGGATTTTGAGTTCCTTGCATTTGAATCTTGCACATTCATAGTGCGAGTTTACAATGTCGATATCAACATATTTGTCAGGCGCAATTGTGTGTCTGATTTCGCGAGTAAGACCTTGCATGGAGCATCCTCCAAGTGCATAGATTCTTCCTCCAGGCTGTCGTTGCATGTAATGAACTTTTACCTCTCCATTCTGAGATTGTTTAAGCATTTCTTTTGCAACAGCCATGGGGCACTTTTCATCGACGAGTAATTCTTCGTCCTCATTGAGTCCCCTATTTTTCTTAATCAATTTGAGAAATTTTTTCTCATTTTTCACAATATACGCGAGTTTATGTTGATCAAATTTCTCAACATGACGAAGAGAAATCAAACTCTTTTTTCCACTTTCAGCAGACGCAGACATTGTACCAACAACGAAGTTGCAACAATATGCAAAGCTTGACCCTTGGTATATGAGTACCAGAGTTATATCTTTATACCATAAATAAAAAATAAAAAATAAATATATTATTGTGTTGCTATTTTTTTGATATATGATCCCGAAATTTACTCGGAAAATCGAAGATGAACATAAATAATTCCAGCCCTATCACCACCTGTCGGTTGAGACCACATAAAAGTATGAGTCCCAGAAATTGTTCTTGGAGATACAAATGAAAGCTCGAAATTGCTGTCTGTAGGTGTTGAAGAATCAGAAAAAGTTGCAAAAATATCACCTGCGAATAGTGATGAACATTTCAATTGGGAAAATTCATTTTCATCACCAGTTGTCATGTATGAAACTCGGATGCATTGAACGCTCGATACATTGAAAGGAATATCAATTTTAGCATCATAACTGCTTATTCCGTTGCAATCCCACGTCAGGATGACATCCTGGGTTCTTGCTCGTTTCGAGGTCTTGCTGTCCATGGTATATCTTATGGCAAAAAATAATATTCAAAATCAAAATATTAAGTTTTATTTTTTTCATTGTTCATTCAATTTATCCGAGCAGACCATCAAGCATAACGCCGCGAGGAGTGGGATTCAGATTGCGCTCGAAAATGCAGAAAGTGTAATGTTTTAGGGCTTCTGCTGCAGAAAGAGTCAGCGAGAAATCCCATTTAAGCTCACGTCCAGAAGTAAGACTAATTCCTTTCTGAATATTTTCGTCATAAGCAGATCGATCAGCCACAGATCCAAGCTCATCAAATGCCTCAACATGAACCCAGTTATACTTAAAACTATCACGAGACTGAATAGCGCTTCCTTTTAGATGAGGATACATAAGCATGTAATCTTCATCCTTTCCGTCGCTCATATCAACATTGAATTGTTGACGACGTCTGTTATCAACCATTGTGTAGTAGGATCCAGCGATGGAGGCTCCGGTGTTATCTATTCTTGTAATTTCGTAGCGGTTATTTTTTTCCTCAGTTCCGGAAATAATAGAGTGAATAATACGTCTGAGACGAAGTCCTTGAGACATATTAGTCCTGATGGTTACGTTATGACTAGTTGCAGAATCCAGCGAATTCTTGTAGGATTGGGGGTAAGGAATCAGATAGTTCAGAGTTCCAGCCTCAAATTTAGATTGCAGAGTGGCAATAATATTCTCATTACGCTCTTGAGCGACATACAGACGCAGAAGAGTAATAGTGGGGACAGTAGTAATTGCAGCAGCTCCAGTTGCAGGATTTGTGGCAGAGGTTCCAGTCCATCCCCAGTTGAGACCTTGAGACCAGTTAAGAATAACACGAAGAGGCTCTCCAACGTATAGAGTCTGATCCTTGCTGAGAATAGAACTGGGGACAAGATCGGCAAGTGGAAGTTTAAATCTTACAGTAAGAGCCGCTCCATAATCAGATCTAACAACATACAAATTCTCAGTGTATGCATTATCAACTTGATCTCCATTGTATCTGTAAGCGCTAACATCAGCAGCAGTAAATTGCACAGCGTTAGTAGTACCATCAACTTTAGCATCGGTAGCTCCGCCATTACTAGTAGAAACGTAGCATTCCTTGCTATCAGAAATATGGACAACTTTGCCGTCGGTAACGCTAAATGAGGGTCTAGCATTGCATACCTGCAGAAGTCCCTCTTTTTTTCCAGTTTGCAGCTTCTGATAAGAGCATTCGAGTTTGGAGATAGCTTTGCTGTACTGGGGAGCGAATCTGTGATCGAGCAAATTCAGACCTTTAGATGTTTGGACTTGGATAGAATCAATGCATGGGAATGTATCACGAGGCATATATGTATACTTAGCAGCTTCCAGTGGAATGGTAGCGGTAAAATCGAGAATCGACTGTGCCGGATTAAAGGCAGCAGCTGGAACATCGAATTGGGAAGTATTCCCGGAAGCCAATCCGATCACAACATTATCTGCGCCCGTATTTTGGGACAGACGAGTGAGTTCGAGATACGATCTATGTTGCTTGAGTTGCTCAAGATCGATTTGAGGAGACAGAATGCTCAACTCCTGTTTGACAGACTTAGATTCGGACATTTTGCGTTTGGCGAAGAAAACTTAGTCTTCAGACTCGGTCGGTAGACTATATATGGCACTAGATAAAAACTCTAAATGAAAAATAAAAATAAAAAATTAAAATATTCGGAAATCTTAGAAATTTACAAAATAATTTCCGTGTCGAACCTACGCCTAAACGAAGCGTTTTTAACGTCAATATATAGAAATGAGTAATCTTCTTTTGTTGCTTCTTCGTATAATTTAAGGAATTCCTCATAGTTTATATGTAAATCTGCATCTTTAAAAACAGCTTCTAGTTTTTCAGTTGGTAGTCCTTTAAAAAGTATGTAATAATCCATCTGTCTTCTGCTAGAAGGCAGCAAATCAGATAACCACTGTGTACTAACTACCACTTTTGAGCAGTAATGACGGTTAGTTTTGAGTAAAAAGTCAACATTTTTGTTTTTTAGCTCAGTAGACAAGTCATCGAAAATAAACATATATTTAGGATATAACTTAGTTGCTTTTTTCTTAGCTCTTTTTTCAGCTTTTTCTTCTTTTTTCACTTTTTCAACCTCTTCTGCAGAGCACATAATCGGAAGTAATTTTTTCTTCCTGTTTCCGAATTCATCTTCTGCATCACTATCACACCCCTCATCAACCATTTCTTTAATTACTCCATTTTCACCATGAGATTGTTTGAGATCATCAATAATTGCCTTTAGCATATCATCTGTCCCATCCTTTATCGACATGAAAGTGTAATAAGTCATTTGTTTCTTTTCTAGCATTTTTACTAATTCTTTGTACGTATCGTCTTTCTCCACAGTTGACGCAAAGATGTAAACTATTGTTTTTGTGCTTGCACAATTCTTAACAATCTCATAGATCAACGTGGATTTGCCCGATTTCTTACGTGCAATCAATGCAATATTTGCGTAAGGCTCTGCAAAATAAGCTTTGCCTTTAACTTTTGATTTGCTAAAGTCTTTTTTTACAACTGGCTCAATTTTGATATTATTTAGTTTTTTGAATTCTAGTTTGGACATTTCTTGGGCTACTATATAGTACTGGGTAAATCTTTCAAAAAGAAAAAATGTTGGGTACCTCTCGGAAAATATTTTATGTGAACTCGAAAAAACGTACAAGTGGAACAACTAGTCGATTCGAATACGAATTCAAAATGCCATCAGATGCGAAATTTGATACTGTCTGTGTGCTTTCTGCAAGCATTCCAAAGTCATTCTATCTGATTCAATCAGGCTCAAATACTTTTATTCTTGATGAAGCTGGAGATGAGGTCGTTATCACGATTCCCCCTGGAAATTATGAGCAAGATACATTTCTCGGAGAAATCCAATCATTGCTTAATGTTGAATCCCCTAATGGCTGGATTTATACAGTTTCTGTGCCAGATCCGAAATATGATGCAGACACCGGAAAAATTACATATTCTGTATCCGGAAATGGTTTAGATGAGCCATCTCTAGTTTTTCCCGACGAATCGCTTGTGCATGAGCAAATGGGATTTGAAGCTGGAAGTTCTAATATATTCGTGAATGACACATTGGTTTCCACATATGTTTCTAATCTGCAGCGTGAATCTACGCTTTACATTCATAGTACGCTTGTTGCTCAAGACGATACAGATGTACTTGTCGAGATTTTCACGGGAGGATCTCCAGATTTTAGCAATATCACCTATCAATGCACAGTTCCAGAATTATATTCGAAACCTATGCGCCAGACTGGAAATACATACGAATTTCGACTTTGCAATGAAAATGGCAATGAAGTTTATCTTAATGGTGGAGATATTCAACTCACTGTAGTTTGCTACAAAAAAACAAAAACCCTAGAAAACATCGACAAATACATTACAGCATCAATTCTAGATCATTTTGAATCGAACAAGCAAAAATATGAACAAGATCTGAAAATGGCATCGGTTCGTCAGCCAGATGAAGTAATTACAGAAGATTTGCCTGAAGTGCCAAAACAGCCAACAAAGGCTGCACCTATAACTGGAGGGCCATTGATCAAAAAATCTGTCAAGTTCAAGGATTAAAATTTTACAAACTCGAATTTCAAATATTATTAATTTAAATTTTTTATATCGACCTATTATAAGACGCATACTCGCACTTAGCAAACATGCCTCGCAAAGGAAAACGTCGTGTTGGAAGACCATGCAAAAGCCAAAGTGGCAAGGGAATTGGAGCAGACATCATCAGGGGTCTCAAGAAGGCCAATGATTGGGCCCGTAAAACAAAAGTTATTTCGAAGGTTGCAAATACTCTTGCGGATGTGGGCGTGCCATATGCCCGTCAAGTGTCCAACGTTTCCGGACAGCTCGGATACGGCATGGGTTCATACGGCGCCCAAAACATGAGGCCTCGTGTGATCCCCGCAATGATGAAGCGCTAATTCTACAGCGGCAAAATCAGGAAAAAAACATGTAATCAAAAAATAAAATCAAGTCTGCAGACAACCTACATTTTTTTTTGCCTGAAAATTAAGATCCGTATCTAATATATACACGTGATCAAACAACGGCAAAATGAAGGGTGTTAAGAACTCATACGTTGGATTAACAAATACTATGAATATTAAAGCCACAACAGGCTCATTCAGTAATTCGCTTAATCTTACGGGAAGCACAGTCGAATTTAAAAATGCAACCATTCTAAATTTTGCTCTTGATTCATTGGCTGTTGATATTATCACAGAAAAAACAGAGAGTACAGGAACAACAATTAACGGAGTTCTAATTTCTGGTGGACTTGTTGACACTGTTAATCTTTCAGGATTCAAACTTGATTACGATTCTAAAATAAACCAAGCAGTGCTCACATCATCGACACCATCCTTTACCAATATCTATCTTTCTCAATTTGGAACATCTGCTGGATTTGTTAAAAGATTGTCTAGTGGTTTAATGACAATCGATACTGGCAGTTATGAGAGCCCTCTAAGTTTTTCTGCTCCACTTTTGCGTTCGCTTAATAATGTCTCACTTGATACAGCTTTGCCGATTACACAAATTACGAATTTAACAACTGCCGGATTTGTGAAAACAGATTCCAAAGGCAACACATCGGTTGACACAAATACATATCTGACTGCAAATGAAACAATTACACTAAGTGGCGATGTTTCCGGAAGTGGAACAACAGCAATTACAACGACTATTGGTGCTCTTAAAGTGCTTAACTCAATGTTAGCCGGATCAATTACAGCGTCAAAGCTTGTTTTAACAGATATAACTACTTTATCGAATTTAGTCTCAATCGGAACAATTACCACAGGTGTTTGGAATGGAACGGCTGTTTCAACAACTTATGGAGGAACTGGTCTGTCTGCAGCATTTACAAGCGGCCAGCTTCTAATTGG
>Ga0315904_10006817_pt1 | contig 15498 bp, 27 predicted proteins | sample LakEriMetagenome_6_FD_203529 | JGI IMG/M metagenome (GOLD analysis project Ga0315904, IMG submission 203529) | Freshwater fungal communities from buoy surface, Lake Erie, Ohio, United States - Buoy 12 MA120 | ecosystem: Environmental > Aquatic > Freshwater > Lake | place: USA: Lake Erie, Ohio... | reverse complement strand
AGGAACTGGCTTGACATGGTATCAGACAAGGAGTCGGAAGTTGATTTAGATGAGGACTATTGGCTAACCGATAAAATGGAAGAGTCAATGTTTAAAGTATACAATCCTAAGCCATGAGAAACGATATCATTCTAATTGCAAGGGGTGTTATTAATGTATCCCAGCCAGAAACCATATATGAAGAGGTGTGGTTTTCTAATAAGGATGCAGCAGATACATTCTCATCGCTCGCCGGAGTTGATAATCCACTGCCAATCTATGGCCCATTTGTTAATGCATCAGTAAATAATGGGTTCCCGTTTTACCAAGTTCTAACAACCATATAACAAACAAGGCAATGCAACACATAATACTCACATGGGACGAGTTCGAAGCAAAGTACAAGCCGCAGGTTAACCACATACTTGGCGAAACCAACGCCCCAATGAACGGATGGATGTACGAAACCTTTGAAGAAGAGTATGAGTACGTCATGTCAGTACACGAGAAAGAGCCTGGACGTGTATGGACTGTACTAAGCGGGGATGAATACTTAATTGGTTTTGCCAGCGGTTGGCACTGGGTCAACCGAATCGGATATATAATAACAGAAGTCCCTGTCGAAGATGGGCTTCAAGTTGGAGTGTACGACGAGGATGACAGGATAGTAGAAGAAGACGAAGATAGTTAAAACTAATCATATGGCAAGATTTATAACGCTGACGTGGCACGTTGAGGATGTCATAGAACAGGCGGCAGCAAATGATATCAAACTTATTGACGAGCAGGCGCTTGATATCCTACACCTATTAAAGTCTGAGCATGACGCATCAATCGGTATCAACTGGGAGGTGATTGACACCTTTATCGAGATGTACCTTGATGGCATGTTCGATTACAAACTTAGTAAATTGAATCATGTTAAAGAATAACCAATGAATATCAACGAAACACTCGACAACTTAGTACTGTCTGCGCACGCAGAAGAGTTCATGAACAAGAACAAGCTGAACTGGAATGTCAGCAAGACCCCACTGTTTGCCACGGATGGCTCAGTAGCTCCGGCTGTAGGTATACAGCGCAGCGATAACTCCGACATTATCGGCGTTGTCAGCCCAAGGTATCAGCCACTTCAGAACAGCAGGCTGGTAGAAATTATGCAGCGTCTTGCAGATAGGGCCGACTTGGAACTGGCATCAGCCAAGCAGTTTAATGGCGGCTCTCGAATCTCTATCCAGCTACGAACTGGGGATTTAAGGGTGGGCAATGGAGTCAGCAAGCTGAACACGTTCATCACCGCTATCAACTCCCATGACGGTTCCACTGGGGTAAGGTTTGGCAATTCCAACACCGACATCTCATGCATGAATACATTCTTCCGTGCCTACAGGGAACTAAAGGAGCAGTTCTCATTCCGGCACACCACCAACCTGGACATGCTGATTGATGATGCGCTGTTCCAGATTGACAGGCTACGCCAGGCTGAGTCACAGATTGCTGTGAACTTTGAACGTATGGCTGAGGCCGATGCAAGGCGGGATTTAATCAGGGATGTAGTCAAGAATCTTGTTGGGTTTGACAGGTCGGCACCAGACTTTGATGAATCAAAGTGGAGCGCTGTTAAGCTAAACCAACACAATAACCTTGTTGATTGTATTCTTAGCGAGATGCGAGAGAAGGGCGAGAACAGGTGGGGTTTGTTCTCTGGGGTAACAAAGTATACTACACACCAAATCTCTGCACCCAAGCGTGAGAACGGCAGAGATGAGTCAAAGCTGTTCGGTACTGCTCAGGCATGGGATGCCAAGGCTTACAAAATGCTTGCACTATCCTAATCAATATGAATAAGACAACCATTATACTGGCTATCATTATGGTAGTACTCTTTGTTGCCGGGTTTTCTAACGCACTCCTGGCGCATGGACATCACCATCTGAAATGCTTTGAAGGCCACCTGTCACGGGCGATATGGTTTATTACCATAGCGATATGCATACCCGGGGCGTGCGATATTGCAATCAGAATGAAAGGAAGAACATGACAAACTCAGAGGGTATTGACAGGCTTTACGAAGAGATATATAAGACTGTCATCGGTCTGGCGCAGGAAAAAGAAGTCAACAAGAGAATGGCTATTGCAGGGACGGTCGGTGTTGCGTTGGATGAACTGAAGCTGGCAATGCAGTTCCTTAAGGAAAGGGATGAAAGAATTAAATCTGAACTTGAGCGATTATCAATTCTGGAAATTTATGACGACATTACAACAAGAACAATTGAATCCAACGCTCTTAACTGGAGAGGAGATAGATAACTTGATAAGATACCTATGTGATGAATTATCTTTTGAATATGAAGTTATCGTAGGTAGGCGTAAGATGGATACCATTGTACAGCAAAGATGGGTAATCATCATGGCCTTAAAGACGAGTGGAGACCTGCCATTTGCACAGATAGCACAGGCTGTCAACAGGCACCACACCACCATTCTACATGCCGCCAGTCAACACTCCAGGATGTGCAAGGAAAGCAATTGGTACCTATCGAGATGGAGCAAGGCGCATACCAAGGTACAGCAGTGGTTGGCCGGGCCGACACCCGAAACACTGAACGCCGACAATGGCATATCCAGGTGGATGATTGACTTAGAGGCATTCTCTAAAAGAATAACTAAATTTGTTTATGGTAACGAAACAGGATATCGCATTAGAGCTTTTAAGCGTGGAGGCAGTATCTCACGCAGCGGTGGCGAAGGAGATATGGGGAGACTCGAAGGGTGCGGCACGAGCAAAGCTGTCGCATAGGTTCAGAGGCGACACCCCTATCTCGGATGCCGAGGCTGAATTAATCATCCGGTTCTTCAGGAATTTAAACCGTAAGATTGGTATTGCCCTGGCCGCGGCGGCACATCCTGTACCTCCCGATGAGCAACAAAGTGGTTTTTAATTCTACAATGTGCGTAAATTGTAATACATTTAACAGAACAATTGATACACATTGTATATCTTTGCACTGAATTGAATCGGTCGGAGATAAGTATGATAAAAAATAATTCTGCACTAATAAGATGTAAGTCAATCAATTACGGATTATATAATACTAGGTGTGACTCCAGTTGACACCCCGATTTATAGGAAATTTGAATATATTTTAACACAATTGTGGCATATATGCCACAGCTTCATATATCGGTACTATTATATATTGCGGCCTGATTGACACCAGCGTATGAAAACGTTTATAAACACTAAGGACGGACAAATGCTTCAATTGGACACGGACAACGGATACACAGCAAAGGTGGTTTTAAACTTCTACGGCCCCGGCCATCACGAGATTTACGAGCGTGCGGAGGAGGCGCTTGATGATATGGTGGCAGGCCCACCCATAGACTCCTTCGAAATCGAAACACATATAATAGTTCCTCAATTGTAAACATATGAATCTCACCTTCTTTGTCAGGAGCAATACTATCTACGCTCGCATCAATTCTGGCAAGCGTGGTGTCTCAGCCAGAGTAAGCACGGGTATCAAATCAACAGGCACATTCGACGCAGACAAGCAAAGGTTCACCGAAAGAAGTGAAACGGCTATGCGTAACAACGCCCGACTAAGGGACATCGCCTCTCGGTTTGAATCACTGCTTAGTCAGGGCCACGGGTACGAGCAGATATCAGAAGCGCTGATTGAAAAGCAACCATCCGTGGTTGTCGAGTCAACGGACAAGCTTATGCTACTGCAGTATATGGCTCATAAGGTTAAAGACATCGAAGGGGGTGAGAGGAGCCGGAGGCGCAAGGCATACTCACAAGATAGCGTCCTTGCCTTTCGGTCTACATACCGGGCATACAAGAGATTCGTACAGGAAACTGGTAGCGACATCGACTTATTTGAAGTTGACTTGTATGGGAAGAAGGATAGGAAGGAACGGAAGTTGGTGGCAGACATGGTTCACGAACTAATGTACTCACTTCTTGACTGGTTTATTGAGATGGAGTATAAGCCCAACACACAGCGGCACTACTTCAACATGATAAACAGGTTTATAGCCATGGCAGAGGGTGAGCATATGATTGATGTGCCGAAGGAGATGGCCCCTGCTGGGGAAGAGTTTCCAATTGTTACACTACCTATGGGATTTGTAGGTAAGTTTGCAGCAGACACATACAATTTGTATGGCCAGCTAGAGCCAAGGCTTAAGTGGGTGTACGAAGTCAGCGTTGTAATCCTCATGACTACCTTCAGAATCAAAGATGCGCTGGCCCTGAAACGAGAGGACTTGATTGTTAGGGGGAAGGACTCTGCGTATATCAGGCACATCTCATCTAAGAGGAAGAAACCACTTCTCGTTCCTATCCCTACCTCTTTTTACCACAAACTTATCGACAACTACAATAGGTATGGGGGGATATACACCAAGTGCGATAAGGTAGCCATGAACTATCTTACATACAACAGGCTAAACGAAGAGCTGTTCAGCATGTACAATGAGTTAGGGGTTGACTATAGTGTACAGAGAATGCGTTCAGACCAGCAGGGTACGTTCACTGTAACCAAGCCGATGTATCAATACATAACAGCGCATGCCTTAAGAAGGACAGCCATTACAATGATGTTGCTTCATGGGGTTCCAGAGATGCAAGTCAAGTTTGCAAGTGGGCATGAGCAAGACAGTGCATCTTTCAAGAAGTACGTTGATTATGTGGAGTCTGTATTCAGTACGAAAATTAGTGATTACCAGGAGCGCTTGCTTTCAGAAGCGATACATGCTCATGAAGAAGAGAGTTCATCTGAGATAATTCTTTCACTCTGTCTTTTAGATAGTCAGACTCATTAGCGGGTGGTGTTTCTCCATCAATGATGTAGTCGTAGGACATCCCAAACCTCCCCTTCAACACCCTCATGCATTCAATCGGGAGCATATGCCTCCCCTTTTCAACTGAATGCACCCATACCTTAGACATCCCAAACATGTCAGCAAAGTCTTGCTGGGTCATGTTGTGCTCCTGCCGAAAGACTTTAATGCGAGCGCCAATTCCTTTTGAAAGTTCGTTGTTCATGATTTGAAATTTTCGTTGAACCAATTTACGTAACAACAAATGTATACAATGTTTCCAAATTGAACAGCAAACAGCTATATTATTTAGCATTTGTATAACATGTTCCCATTTTGTAAACCAACAATAACATATTAAATTTGCAATATGCAATTCAGCTACGACTACGGAACTGATACTGTGTCCACCTACGGTAACGCATACCCACTGAAAGACATCAGGGTATGGCTTACAGAAAATTACCCAGACTTAGTTAAGTCCCACTTTATCAAAGTGATAAGTATTAGCGGGGTTAACCATGCAACATTCGACTGGTTCAACATATACCAGGTGGCTGAAGATACTGGAATACTGCAAAATTATTTTCAATCTATATGGAAAGAAGCGAACAAATAAACGAACTGGCCTCAGCGCTGGTAGCCTTCAAGAAGGCATGCCCTCCGATTAAGAAAGAGTCAACAGTTAAGGTAGCCACCAAGACTGGCAGCAGCTACTCCTTTGAGTATGCTGATTTGTCAACCATTGATTCAGCAATCAATGAGCCATTGACAGCCAACGGACTGGCCGTATCTCAGCTTGTTGAAGAGCCTGGTGTGTTAACAACCATCTTGCTCCATAGTTCTGGGCAGTTCATCTCCACTCGCTCTGTACTTCCTCCCGGGAATGTTTCAGACAAACAGGCTATCGGCGGTGTGATTACCTACCTTCGTCGTTACGCATTGACTGCCATCCTTGGTATCGTTGCTGACGAGGATGATGATGGCAACTACGCCAACGGCAACTCGGCACAAAAGGTAGCGGCCAAGCCTGCTGCTAAACCAGTAGCTAAGCCTGCATCCAAGCCTGCTCCATCCACACCGGAAGAAGCACCAACGGAATTGCTGAAGCTTACAACAGAAATCAAGGCCAAGATGATTGAGGCAATCAAGGCCGGAAGACATGAGCAGGTATCTGCACGCCTCAAAGACTATGACATCTCGCTTGGAGATAGGACAGAGCTTAACACGCTCATCTCCCAAGCCAAACAAAATACTGGCAGTTCAGCAAGCTAACCCTTTATGAATAAGCACTTAGAGCTTACACCAACAAAAGGGCTATCGGAAGCACAGTGGCAAGAGCTTCGCCGTTCATTCTCCTTACGGGGGATGATAGGCGGCTCTGACGCTGGGGCTCTGCTCGGACTGGACGGGAAGTACCGTTCACCAATTACATTGTACTATGACGCTCTTGGCCTATCCGGGAAGGAGGTTAAGATGAATGAAGTAATGCTGCATGGAAAACTTTTGGAGGGACATATCGCTAATCTTTGGCAATACTGGAGCGGCGATTCAAATGGGATGGTACTCAACTTTCACGAGGGTGTCAAGGTACGCTCCTGCAGAGAGTACAAGTACATTGCAGTCAACCCAAGGTACCCTCACCTATTCGCTAACATTGACAGACTCATAACCAAACATCCAACGTGGGGGAAAACCAAGGGTGTACTTGAAATCAAGACGATACGTTCTTCGGTTTCCGATATGTACACTCTTGGCGTACCTCCTAAGTACATGGTGCAATGCCAGGAATATATGATGGTGTATGATTTACCATATGCTGAGATTGCATACCTCAAGGATGGCAGCAGTGTGAATGTCTTAACGTTCGAGTCTGACAAGGAATTGCAGCAGAGGATTGAGGACGCAGCCGCTGGACACTCATACCGTGTAACTTCTGCCATTGCTGAAATGGAAAGGTTTAACGAGCAGCATGGATTCCTTACCGAGGATGATGCCAGAAAGATAGCCATGGAGTACGAGCCGGAAGCGGATGGGCTTATCAGTACGGAAGGATTCTTTTCCGACAGGCACCAGTCTCTTCAGAACACCCTTGAGATTATGGGTAGCGACACTCATTACGGATGGGGCAGGAAGTACAAAGAGTTTGATGCTGCAGCCAAAGAGGCTGAAGAGCAGAAGCTACTGTACAGAACAAAGCTTCAGCAGTTCATGCAGAAGAACGGGGCCAACTCGATTGTATTCCCAGATGATGCAGGCACTGTCAATTGGAGAAAGATATTCAAGGTAAACATATGAGCAACACGACATTTAGCACAACCTACATCATGCCGTCGCTAAAAGAAAGTGGCGTATTGCTAAGGCAGTTTGAATCTGAAACCGTCCTGGTTACGCTGGCAAATGGCAAGGATGCATTAGCCTGGTTTAATTCAGAGACTGGGTGGGAGTACTGGAAAAACGAGTACGAATATAATGACGTTAAGTTCTGGAGGTACTTAACTCCAGAAGAGAAAGTAAAATTTGCAATCAATGAGTAAGTGGCGCAAAGCAGATAGGGTAATACCATCCTTGGCAAAATACAAGGAAGACGAATGGGAATCTAATGAGGTTGAAGTCGAACTGGTTAGTGGGAAAAGAAAGGTGGCGTTCTTTAACTCGATTGGCGGTTGGCAGGACTGGGATGGCAAAAAGAATCTGAAGGTAAAAAGATGGAGGTACATCAAATGACGCAAGAAGAAATCAGGACAGTAATTAGGGAAGAAGTTCAGTCAGCAATAAAGGGATTCTTTTCTGCAGCAGTCAGCGAGATTGTTGATACAGAAGAGGCCATGAGGTTCCTGGGCGTAGAGCATCGAACCACTCTCACCAGGTATCACCGACAAGGGTTGCCGTACATCAAAGGTACGCCTAACCGCTATGTGAAATCCGACTTGATAGAGTTCGCGATGAAGAAGAGAATATGTCAAAAGCCATAGGCTGTGAACACATTCACGCTGCCCTCCGACCCCAGTTTATTTGGCAGAAGGATAGCAACAAACCATTACAGGTTGTTAATGATGACAACACCAACTCCGTTGGCATGGCTGTAACAATTTTCATTGGCCTTTCAGTACTATATGGAATCAGCAAGTCAGAAACGATGTCATACCTGGATATCAAGCATGCTGAATACAGGACAAAGCTGAAGAGGTTCAAAGAACATGTATACGGCGGCATGCTCAGGAAAGCCAATCGGATTCCCGGGCAGGAGATGAACATCGACGACAGGTACTTGGTAAAGTACGAGATGTGTAGGAACTACATAGACCTGCACTATAAGTCCGAGCAATTTGTACCACTTGATGAACTGTTTAAAATTGTATAAAAATGTACGCCGTATTTAATGGAATCTTCGTAGGCGCAGAGCCAGAACAAACTATTGAAAAAGGAAGCTCCACTTACCGGGTTCAGAACGCTTCGTTCCAAGAGCTCGACGAAAGCCTCAAGCCCATACCAGGCAGATACCTGGTGGTTGAGGTGTGGAATCAAAACCTTGAATCCCTCAAGGGGTTCAAGATTGGCGACAGGATGGCCATCGATGTAGAGGTGATTACCAGAAGGAAGTTAGATAAGCCTGAAAGATACAGAACCAGAATAACCTATGTAGGGCATAACGAAATCTCAGAACGTACAGAGTGGGATGAACTCATAATCAACTAAGCATGGACATTACATTAACTACCGAACAGGCAGTTAGTGCTGGCATGCCACTGACCCATTACTTGGTAGGGTACACCCTATCAAAGCATTGTGTAACGCCTGACGCAAGGTATGCTATCGGCAACCTGTCTGTCCCACTCAACATGAACCCGGAACATATAGAGGATGTACTCCTTGAATACCCGGACTACTTTGATGTGTGGCCAGATGGAACTGTTAGCATAACAGAATATGCCAAACCGTTGTTTGATGACGGAGAACATGAGACTGGACTCCATCACCAGGTTATAGAGTTGTTCAACAAAGTGAACGGAACAACATACCGGACAAAGACATACAAGAAGCTGATTGATACTATTGTTAAGAGCGACAAGAAGATAACTCTTGATTCTTTTGAGGCGGTAATCAGGCACAAGGCCCAGACATGGGGCACGGACGATAAGATGTCTGAGTACAACAAACCATCAACGCTATTCAGGAGCACCACCAAGTTTGCTATATATCTTGATGATGCACGCATCTACTGGGACAGGCAATACAAGAAACATGCAAACTGGTTATAACATATGTATCACAGCGAGCTTGAAAAAATCGGAATCGATATTCCATATGGGAGAGGTGGCGAACATTACGTCAAGTGTCCCAAGTGCGCTGATGACAGGAAGAAAAAGAGATTGAAAACGTTGAAGGTAAACGTAGACAAGGGTGTCTACGTTTGCTTTCACTGTGAATTTAAAGGAAGTGTATCAGGGCATGCAATGGAATATCAACAGCAAAAGAAGGAGTACGCTTACCCGCCTCCTGGGGAACTCAAGAAACTTTCTGAAAAGATTATATCTTGGTTTGAAGGGCGCGGGGTATCAAACCAGACACTACTCAGATACCGAGTTGCTGAGGGCAAGACGTACTTCAACCAGGTTGAGGAGGAGCGCAATGCCATTCACTTCAACTACTATGACACGAAGGGCAAGCTAATCAATATCAAATACAGAGATGGAGAAAAGAATTTTAAGCTATTTGGAGGGGCTCAACTTATCCCGTATGGAATGGATGTTGCTTACGATAGCATTGATGATTTTGTTATACTCACGGAGGGAGAAATCGACACCTTCTCGTGGTACGAATCAGGACTACCTGCTGCTGTCTCTGTTCCTAACGGTGCACCTGCTGTACCTAAGTCAGGAGAATACAACCCCAAGCTTGAGTGGCTTGACGAGTCATGGCAGTTCTTCGACAGCATAGACAGGATATACCTGGCGCTGGACAATGACAGGCCTGGGCAGCTACTCAGAGATGAGCTGGCTCGTAGGATTGGCAAGGAGAAGGTTTGGCTAGTCAACTACCCGGAAGGTTGCAAGGATGCCAATGAGGTTCTTGTTAAGCATGGTAAGCAGGCACTGTTCAATTGCTTTGTGAATGCAGAGCAGTACCCAATAGAGGGTATCGAAGACTTGAGTACAGAGATTGACGAACTCATGGGAATCTTCGAGAACGGCCTGCCTGTTGGCGATACCACTGGTGTTGATGGGTTGGATGAGATACTGACATGGCATCCAGGGCAGCTTACTGTAGTCACTGGCGCACCGGGGCATGGTAAAACTTCCTGGCTTAAGATGCTGACATGGTGGCTATCCCAGCGTGCCGGATGGAAGTGGTTCATATATTCAGCAGAGGAAGGGAGTACGGCCATGGCTCTGGCAGATATCATTAGCATCGCTGCAGATAAAACTTTTCTCAAGAAAGCCTTAGCTCCAAGAGTCTCCAAAAAAGAAATCGAAGAGCTGATGCCCGTAGTTAATGGGCACTACAAGTTCATGAAGATTGAGGATACAGTAATTAAGGTGGACGACATCATCAAGAAGGTCAAGGAGATGGTAAAGAGGTTCGGTATTCGCGGTGTTATCATCGACAACATGAGTACTGTTGAGAACGGACTTCCAAAGGGTGGGGAGAGTAGACACAATATCCTTGGGCAAGACATCACCAAGATAAGGCTTGCTGCCAAACAACTCGGTGTGCATGTATTCCTGGTGGCACACCCGCGGAAGATGGAGACAACCAAGGATGGGATAATCAAGCCGCCGGGAGGATATGACGTGAGTGAATCATCTCACTACTACAACCTTCCTGACAACGGAATAACTATTTATAGAAACCTACAAACTGGCAACACGGACATCATTGTATGGAAGGTAAGGTATAAGTATACCGGAACCATGGGTAAGACGCACATGACATTCAACAAGGACACTGGCAGGTTCTACCCTGCTGTTGAGTATGCTGAACCACAGGACACTATGATGTTTAGGGGCCAGCCAAAAGACAATTCATATGCGGAAAGGTTCAGGAACGTCTAAGAAGGCGCAATCGAAGCCAGCGCAGGTTAACCGGGATGAGCAGCAGGTATGGGCCAAGAAGTGGAACGTACCATGGAAGACTGAGGATGTACTGATTGAAACTGGGAACGACTTATTCCGGCCATGCAAACCGGAGGAGGTTGTTCCCAACTTGGAGCAGTACTATTTTCAGCCAAGGTTCAGGCCGGGGAACTTCTACCTACAATCGTTCTCACATCTGGTAGACTGGAAGACAGTAGTAGAGCTATGCGAGAACGGATACCTATTTGTCCGAAAGGATTTCAAGTTGTAATGACAGAAGTTATTTACGGTAACGTCCCATCCAAATCAAACTGCTACCGGGTGGCTGCAGTGAAAGGCAGGGGCATGATGTACAAAGCACAGGAGCTGAAGAACTACGAGAAGGGTTTTGAATCCCAGTGCAAGGTGTACAAGGACAGAAACATTGAAGGGTATTTTGAGTTCCACATGGATGTGTACTTCCCTTCATGGCGCTCTGACTTGGACAACTCAGCGAAGGTTGTTCTGGATTGTCTCCAGAAGGTTAATGCCATAGCAAACGACAACAAGTGTGTGCGTATGGTTTTAACAAAAAATATAGACAAAGACACCCCAAGAATCGAGTATAAGATATTGGAAATATAGTTCACAATTTGTAAATTTGCATTATGATTCTAACACAATTAGTCGGAACGTTAGGAAGGGACGCAGAGCACAAGCAGGTTAATGGCAGTGGGCTCATTACTTTCCCAGTAGCGATTGACCAAAGCTACAAGAAGAAAGATGGAGAAAGGGTTAGCAAAACCCTTTGGGTCGATGTAAACATTTGGGCAGATGCTCAGGGCTTATTGAAAGTCCTAAAGAAGGGAGCTGTTTTGTTCGTCAGTGGTGAGATTAGCGCTCGCGCTTTCACATCCAAGGATGGCGAACTGAAGGCATCCCTCTCGCTTAAGGCTCGCGACTTCAAGATTTGCAAGTACGCAGAGGATGCGGTTGCTGACGAGGAGTTTGCCGGAGCTGAGGCTGCAAGCAATGATGGCTTGCCATTCTAATTGCACCTGTATTGGAAGATTTAGGCACCTACGCACAACGGGGAGTCTCTACTCCCTGTTTCTTTAAAACAAAATTATGGTTAAAAGACTGATACGAGACAACATACTACTCAAGGTTATACCAGAAGAAGATACTGTACTGGCCAGCGGAATCATTATGCCCAGCGTCAGGAAAGACCCACGAATTAAGGGAGAGGTTGTAGCTGTTGGCCCAGGCCTGCCAAACTGCCCAGTGACTACCAGGGTTGGAGACACGGCGTATGTGGAACGTGGCATTGGGCAGCAGTGGGATGAAGGCAATGACACCTATTTGATTGTGAAGGAAAATGATATATCTGCAATATTATGATAATTGGTTTGAGCGGATACGCAAAGAGCGGCAAGGATACAGTGGCTGCTACACTCATAGAGAAGTGTCTTGGGTTCCAGGTTAAGAAGTTCTCATACAAGCTGAAGCTTGTTGCGTCGATACTTACCGGGTATGATGTTGAGGATTTCGAGAAGCAGGATGTTAAGGATAGCAACCTGCCTACGATGTGGAACAAAGTAAATGTGACCTGGGCTATTGTGGGTGGTGAGTGGGCTCCGGTTTTAACCAGGGAGGAGCCCTACCCCGTTAGGTTGTTTCTTCAAGAATTAGGGACTGATGCAGTTCGTGACAACGTACATCCTGATGCCTGGGTTAACGCACTGATGTGTGACTATGATACCCTTGCAAGGATGGGCGCTGAACCTAACTGGGTTATTACCGATGTCAGATTCCCTAATGAAGCTCAGGCAATAAAGGACAGTGGCGGATATGTATTCAGGGTTGTTCGCCCTGGAATCAGCCCAGTCAATGCACACTCATCTGAGACAGCCTTGGATAACTGGGCGTTCGATGGACACATAGACAACTCTGGCACGCTTGAAGACTTGTCAGAAGAGGTTGGCAAATTAATCATACCCACAATAAATAAACAATGAACAACAATCCCTTTGTGACACTTATGTACCTGCCGATGCTCCTGGTGATGTTCCTTTTCATCGCAGCAATCTGGCTCAACTCGCTGGTTAAGTTCCCGGCGGCACTATTCTACTCTAAAGGTAGAAAGCTCCTCGCAAATGGAGAAGCCTTTTCAATTTGGTACAAAGACAATGTAAAAATGACTCGCGAACTTATCGACTGGGTTTTTGAATAGCGGCAAGTTGAAAGAAAAGTCCACACCTGAGCGGCCTATTGTTAGATGCGGAGTAGCGTATATTTGAAACCAAAACACCAGTCATCCTGCTCGCCGCAGTACATATATTTAAATTAAAATAAACATATGTCTTGTTTTAGTTTATTTTTTATGGTATATTCGTACTATGAGTGCGGATGTTGGAAGTAAAATAAACAAGCTCCTTAGTTCTCAACCCCGTTACCAAATGACGCATACAGCTTCTGCTGCCTCCTCATGGTATCTTTGCCAATTCGAAGTGCATTCCGTCTTTGCGCTTGAAGTTGCCACCCCAAGTCCATCCGGCATCGGTGAAACACTTTACGAACCCAGGCGAGAGCTTGGGTTCTTTACCTAACCCATTTTCCGCGGCGTTCACATCAATGGCGCAACCCCATGAGTGGATTGACAGCAGCCTGATAGCACGCTCGACATTACCATGCGCCATCAGTTGTTGGTATGCCGCCTCCCTCCCCCTTACTGGGCGAAAGTTGTGACAACCATCCCAAGTTTTCAGCTCCTTCCAGAACCCCCTATTGATTAGGTTCTTGAAGGCCTGCTCCAAATAAGGTATCGCATCCTTGTTGATGTACACCCTCTTGGGGATAATGCCCATCTCTAATTCTGTTGGCACATCCCAGATTGTCATGAACTTTGATTCGTTCTTCTTTGGGTGTCCATATGCACGAAAGAAATTTAAACCTCCAACCATAAAAATTCTTTAGAGTCCTACGCCGTATACATTAGCGCCCGACCATTTATAGGCTTGCCCTCCAGTTCTGATAAAGTCTACAAGGGCAGCCCGGTAATCTTCATTACTGATACCGGTTCCAGTAGCAGTCTTATCCATGTATTTCTTCCAGTCGCCACCTACCTTGCTAAACAGTGATGCCTCCTTCAGATACTTATCCTTCATCTCTGCTGGTATACCAAGCTCTGTAATCATGGCCTCAACACGCTTGTTGTATTCATCTGCTTTAGTCTTGGTGTCCATGTACTTCCTGTTGTTTGCTTCGTATTCTGCCCTCTGTTCCGGTGTCATAGAGTTCATGACATACTCATCAGATGGGCGAATGATTTTCATTGTTCCCTTGGATATGCCCTCACTAACATGGTTAGCCGGGATACGCCTCAAATCCCTCATGCCAAAGTTTCTCATCTGGTAATTATCAAAAGCTGAGATACTGCCATCCTCTCCGGGTTCAACAGCAATCATTGCGTGTATAGGCCTATTGTCCTTCCACAGTTGTACTATATCACCGGGTTGCGCCTTCTCTTCTGCCGACAGGAACCTCATTCCGTTCTTCTCCATGTTCCTATTGAATCCAACATTCCAGTCGAAGCTCACGCCCTTCTCACCCTTATCATTGACATCATACACAAACTCGTCTGGCTCTGCCCCGTCCCTTACCCCGAACTTGTACCCCTGGGAGCGGTATACGTCACAAACCCCGGCAATGCAAACATTGGTTTTGTAATCTTCAATATCTTCTGCGCTCTTCTTCCCGGAAACGAGCGCCCTCAATCCACGATTGTCAGCACTAATCTCCTTTGCTTTCCCAGACTTCATCCTGCCCCTTCCGTCTTCTGCAACACGCTCCCCAAAGTATCTTGATGGGGTTGAGTATTTTTCAAGAGACTTCACTTCGTCCTGTATAGAAGCTCCGCCCAATTGGTTGTACTTTGAGAAGAACTCCTTTGCCTTCTTTGGGTCAATCTTCTTTTTGTCATCCGGTTCTGTCCCAGGATTTCCGCCAGCGATTAAGTCATAAAGTGTAGCCGCCATTATTATTCTGGTCTTTCTGGTGCCTTAAAAATTTCCAAACTCTCATCCCTTGTCTTGATATACTCAACAGCCCCCGGACTCCATCCAGCATACTGCTTGTTGTATATCCCGTTTAGCCTGTTCTCAAGCTTCTCACTATCTGTTCCGAGCCTCAGGGCTGCAGTATAATCCTCGTGTAGCTTGTCGAGTACACGCCTGTACCTCTCTGTTGTTTCCTCGACTATTGCATCTCTTTCCTCATCCGTGGATTTTGGATTGAACCAAACACCGTTAAACTCTTGCCTGATAACCACCAGCTCGGATTCGGCTTCTCTAATCTTAGTTGAGAATCCCTTTGCAAAGTTTAGTTCGTAACTTCTGATACCAAGGAACTGTGCCATGGCCTCTGCGGCAAACCTTCCATCCTCATTTGCATCTAACAGCCTAACTACACTTACCCATGTTCCGGGCCTCACCTTCTTAAATCCGTAGCTCAATGCGGCAATCATCTTCTCTATGCTGCCATCAACATTTGAGTAAATTGGCCTGCCGTATGAGTCCGTCCCCTCCAGCATCTCTTTCAATGTTGCTGTAGACATCTCCAAGTCAAAGAATGG
>Ga0315904_10006816_pt1 | contig 15499 bp, 5 predicted proteins | sample LakEriMetagenome_6_FD_203529 | JGI IMG/M metagenome (GOLD analysis project Ga0315904, IMG submission 203529) | Freshwater fungal communities from buoy surface, Lake Erie, Ohio, United States - Buoy 12 MA120 | ecosystem: Environmental > Aquatic > Freshwater > Lake | place: USA: Lake Erie, Ohio... | reverse complement strand
CCCCAGCATCTATAAGAGTATCTGCATAAGATAAGGTTCCAGAGGCGTCTATGCGTAGAGCTTTTGTGCCGGGTGCAGCGGGAAGTCCTGATGCTCTAATTCCCCTTTGGAAATAAGCCCCATTAACCACGGTAAGATTAGAGTCAGGAGTAGATGTCCCAAGACCCATATTGCCGTTTCCTAACCAATAATAAGGGGTCGTTTGAACGCCATTATTCCAAAGCCTAAATTCAGCTCTGCTCGTATAGGTCGCTGCCGCTGGGTCGGTACCCCTAATAATAAACCTATTTAATTTTCTATTATTGGCATCATCCCTTGTTCCAAAATCCATCCCCGTTCCCATATTGGCTTGAGGAGTGCCTGTAGTCAAAGAACTTTCTATAAGCAATGGCAATTGCGCCCCTGTATTATTAGTAGTCTTTTCGTTAAATATAGCCACATAAGAGCTTAACCCGTTATTTTCAGCATAGATAGCAGCGTTGCTATCTGATACGTTTGAGGCTGAGTTGTAGTTGATTTTAAGAGCAAATCCTCCCGTGTCTACAATTGCCAAACGACCATTAGGGGTGAGTGTTCCTATTCCTACGTTCTGTCCATTTTGGAATAGCTGCGATGTGTCGATTGTATTAGTTCCCGTTGCCTTTGGAATATACCCGCTGATAAGACTTCCCCCTACCTTATTGTTAAAAGTCGTCCAGTCTGTTGTTGATAAGGCTCCGCGGTTGGTAGCGGAAGCGGTGGGAAGGTTAAAGGTGTGTGTGTCTGTGAGGGAAGATATGTTAAAGTCAGTACCAGAAGTTCCCGTTGTTAAATACTGAACTTGTGCAGTTAGGCTATTTAGGGCCGTGATACCTGTTGTAAAGGTGGTAATGACTTGACAAAGGTTATTATCTTCTGTATGTAGGGTAATAGTTCTTCCCGCGTGAGTAACATAAATCCTTACCGCTAAACGATCTGTTAGGGTTAATACTGTCTCAGGAACTGGCAGCGTAGAAAAATAAGCCTCTACTGCTGTACCGCCCGTAATCACGTCGGGGTTAGTAGAACCGCTTGCAATCAGAGTAAAAGTTGTTCCATTGTATTTGTAAAGCTCTACATAATAAGTAGGACTTCCTCCGCCAGAGCTTGCCGAAAAGAATAGCTCAAAATTCCAATTACCGCCGGGTATTTTGAGTAAGCCGGGGTCTCCTGCATCAGTAATAAACTGAGCAATATATCCATCAGCGTTAATTGTAAAATTAGTTCCCCCTCCTAAGATGGGCGTCTTGTTCATTTCGTAGTATGTATTCCCGCCAAAAGTTCCTTGGTTGACCGAGCCATTCAGATAATAGGAGACAGAGGCTCCACCTCCCCCTCCGCCGCCCGGGAAATCCGCCAAGGTTCCGTCACCCCGAATGTACTGAGACGCCAGACCCGCACCTGTTACAGCAAGGGTTCCAGCACTTGTGACAGGACTTCCCGAGACATTAAAAGCAGCAGGCATAGTAAGCCCTACTGAGGTTACCCTTGGAAGAGAAGCTACACTATCTATTCCTTTTTGCCTCCAAGCACGAGTTGAAATTAAAGTAGTATCAATAGCCAGAGTTCCCGAAGTCGTAATACCTGTCCCGTTGTTGGTTGCTACCGAAGTTACTGTTCCGCCTGCGTCTGAGGATCGGATAGCTGCGGCCGTATCGGCTAATATCTTTTTGGTGACATATCCCAGCGGGTTAGTGGTAGTTAGAGAGTCTTTTCTTCTAAGATAATATGCTGATAAGGTGGCTGAGTCGGCTGAAGCTACTTGACCTGTCTTGCTAAGCCCGTACCCTACGTTGTTTAAGTATTTTCCGAGCATTGAGGCGGTGTCTGAGATATTGAGCTTTAGATTAATTCTATTGCTGAGGGAAGCTGTGTCAATGGCCCTTAGATAGGGGGCCAGCATTGCAGCCGTGTCGGAGATATTGAGTTTTCCGGCCAGCCCTGAGCTTACGCTGGCCTTAGTTGCGATAACATTGGTAGTGTCAATTGCAAGAGTTCCCGAAGTAGTGATAGGGCCTCCTGTAATTCCTGATCCGTTGTTTGTTCCTACTGAAGTAACTGTTCCACCTCCAAGGGTAGTGTCCGCTACTGATATTTGACCTTGTGCGTTAATACGAAGTGCCTTTGTTCCGAGTGCGGTGGGAAGTCCCGGCGCTCTGATCCCGCCTCCGATATAGACTCCTCCGTTAACAGTAAGAAGACTATCGGGAGTTTCTGTTCCAATACCAACATTTCCTGAGGGCTTAATAATCATTCTGTTTGCCCCGTTGTCATTATCGTAAAAGCGTAAGTCTCCTGAGTTGAAGTTTACTTGTCCTGTGCTAATAGTCCAGTTTCCGTCTGATGCTGTCTTGAGTGTCAGGGAAGATGTGGTACCGGCAGCAGTTCCCTCAACATTCAAAACCCCTCCTACCCCTTTTATACCAAAGGTGTTTGTATTAAATAAGGTTGTATCTCCTGTACTAACAGTAAACTTGTTAAGACCCGTAAAGGTCAAGTTGTTATTTGCTCCTGTAAGTGTTCTGTTTCCTGTAAGCGTTCCGTCAGCCGTGTAAATATTTACTGAGCCAGAACTTCCCGAACTAACCAAAATCCATTTTGTAGCATTAGAATTTCTTATGTAAAAATCCCCCGCTGTAGTGTAAAGCTGCGCTCCGGGGTAGCTTTTTAACCTCTGAGCATTGGCCGCGTTTGTATCGGTGATGACTATTGGAATAAGTCTTGATTGTAAGGCTCCCTTAGAAACTACGATAGTGCTATCTGATCCCAAATTTTGGGTGAGAGGGTAACCCTGTGAGTACGACATCTTCCCTAAGACAAAAAGAAAAACAAGAAGTAGTATCTTCTTCATAATCAATTATTTATACGGGGTATAGCTGAAACTGCTCTCCCGCAATAGCTGCTGGAGATATTGTTAATAGTCCTAAGTTTTTATTCCAAGAATAATAAGAGTTGCCTCCAATATTAAGCGTACTTTGAGGTATACCGTTTCTTACAAAAAGTAGGTTAAACCCTATAAAGGCAGACAGAGTAGCATTAGTAGCCCCTGCTGGTACGATAGACGTTGGTGTTACTTCAAAGTCATAAGGATTGGGTATCTGGGAAGGGTTGACTGGGCTAATAGTTCCCCCGGTTCCGGCTATTTGTTGCGCCTGTAAGTTGTACCCCCTGCAAAGAGAATAAAGGTAGTTTGATGTTTCGATGAGGGAAGTGTCGGCAGGATTAAGATTATACAGCCACTCAACCGCCTTTCTTTCGTTGTAAAGAATTTGGGGCGTTTCTGGAGCTATTCTTCTTCCAAACAAGGAGCCTTTCTCAACGTCAATGATTGAGATATACTGGCTAATCTTAGCAATATTGAGTATGTCCGCAACTGTAAGTGCCATTTTAGAATAGATTGTTTTGGTTATTTACCATATATGTTGCAAGGTCATAACACTCTTGAGCTGTGGTAATATCGTAACCGAGGGTTACAGCTTGGTTACCACTATCAATTAAGACCCTAAGCCTACTCTTGTTCTGAAAATAGGTATTGTCTTGTAATATGTAAGAGGGATTGCTAATAGCTGCTTGCCCTTGTGTTAGAGAATAGTAAAACGTCTCATTAAAAAGTGTGAAGCCTGCGAGGGAAGTCTTGGTATAGAGCGTTACCCCGGCAGCATTCACCCAGTTAACGGTTACTGAAAGGGCGGCATCGGCTGAAAGGCAGTCGATAGATATTGAGCTTTGTGCTAAAGGCCAAACGGTGTAGTTGGTTGTTGTCCCATCGGCTACCACATATTCCCCCGCATAATTAACTAAAAAAACTCTACGGCTAACTATAGCCAAATCAGATCCAGTAGAGGTGTCTGTGATTATTACGTTAGAGGGAAGTCCTGCCTGTTGCGAGGTGCTAAAATTAGGAGTTAACGGCATCTCTTAATATATTAAATTGTTAATCAAAGTTACTAAAATTATTCTTCTTTTTCTTCTTCTACCTCTAATTCCAGATCGTTTTTAGCTTGCTTAGAGGCTTTTTTCATAATAAGTTTGTACAGTTCTTTTACCTGATCCCTGTTTAATTCATTAAAGTATAGCTCTTTCCATTGGTCAAACTCTTCTTGAGAAGCCGAGCCCGAAGAAAGCTTAACCTTCCCCTCCAAGTCAATGAATAAGCTAACATTGTTTTTTTCGTACTCATCAGCCATTTCTTCGTAAATCTCGTCTCTTCTCTTTTTGAATTGCTCCATTTCGGCGGCAGTAGCTTCTCTTTTCTTAAAGGTGGAAGGGTCTTTTACCTCGAATGGCTTATCTTCCCTCTTAACATAATCCCTCTCATCTGATATATTCCACCCAAAAAATTGGGCAAGCCCTGAAATAGCACCAAGAGCGCCGTCTCTTCGCAACTCCTTTCCTATCGCCTCCATTGAGATAGGATAGGCAAGATTTTTTACAACCCCTTCCGCTGTAACCGGCCTTCCCATATAGTCTTTCCCAGTAATCACATCAACAAGCGTACCCGTAGCTGGGGGTGTGCTTGATCTAAAAAAACGAACTACCGTTTCGCCTCTTCCTTTTGGCTTGTATTCTCCTTCTACTTTTTGAACACCTAAAGCAAGTTGAACTATGGATCTGACGTATTTTGTAAAATTGCTAAACATTGGTATTCTCTTGTTTCCAATTCTAACTGTTCCAAAAGTGGGGCTAGTTGGGTCAAAGTCAACATCGTCTGCTCCAGACCAGTACGCCAAAAGCATCATCGAAAGGCCAAACCCAATCATTTTTGCCGTCCCCGCTATTTCCGCTTTCCTCACTTCTGGAGTTAACCCTGCGTAATACCCCTTCCTTCCAAAGAATGGCGAAACTACATCGCTAATTCCCAATATATTAAACCTTGTTGCCATTAATTGTGGAGACCATATACCAGCTCCTATAATGTCCCGAGCCCTCTCCATAGCTGGTGGTAGATTAGCCCTACCCGTAGAGTTGTTAATAGCGTTTGCCAAGGCCTTGAAATCTTCAGGATTTGTTTCAAAAGTCTTTCCTTCCTCATACCATTTTTCAGCAACCTTTAAGAAAGCGTCAACCCTAATACCGTTACCCATACTTACAAATAATCTTTCAAACGGCTTTGTAAAATACTTCCCTATATTGTAGCTTTTTTTACCTATTTTGAAATTTCTATCTAATAAATTGTTGCTAAATATCTCTTCTTTTTGGGCTTCTTTAAGTGCAGCTGGTTCAGTAATTGAAAGACCACTTTTTTGCATCAGGTCCCAGACTGGCTTGTTGTTTTTAAGGGCTGTTAACCAACGGTTAAATCTCTTTTGAGAAGCCATATCTCCCCACATATTTACAAAAGCCTTGCCCCAAGAACTTGGATACTTAAATAAAGCTGGAAAATTTTGTATAAAAGTTGCTGAAGCGTCAATTCCAGACTTGATAGCCTTGGTTGTTCCGACAATCATTTTCCCCGCTCTTCCAAATTTTTGCAAGGCCGTCTGATTTTTTTCTTCAGCCTTCATTAACTCAATCTCAAATTCGTGCTTTGCGTCCTCTTTTGCCTGAATAGCATCGAGCATCTCATTGTATTCTTTTGGATACTTTTTTTGAAGCTTTGTATCGCTGAATATAGAAACTGGTTTTTCTTTAACCGCAAAATCTTTATTATCAAGCCGTTCTTTGTATTCTTTTGCTTTTGCTAATGCCCTATTTTTGGCATCTTTTATTTTTTTAAGATCGGGGTCAATAACATCTACCTCTCTATTATTTTTTCTAAGTTCGTTAATTTGGTTTCTTAAATCTGTTAGCTTTTTATTTTTTTGTATTCTCTTCTTCTCCGTTTTTGGCTGCTCCCCGGCCAATTCTTTTTCGTAAATAGACAATAATCGCGCTTCCTCTGTTAAATCTCGCAACTTCTTAGATAATTCAGATTTTGTCTCTTTTCTTTCCGTATACTGGTTTCCTATAATATCCCTGATGTCCTTTTTTGTAATTTCAGGAACAGCATCTTTGAAATCATCGTATATTTTGTCTATTAATAAATTTAAGTTGTCTATACCCTCGCCGACATAACTTGCCATTACTTTTTTAACGTAGGGGGAAATCGCGATAAACTCTCTTACAAATGGAAGGGGAACTGCCGAAAGGCCTTCTGCTCCAGAACGCAATCTTTTTAGAGCCTCTCTTGCATCGGAAATTGCCTGTTTTCTCTCAGCTATCCTATCTTCTCTTGATTTTACAACCCTTCTTTTTTTTGTTTCAGAAACCTCTTCTTCGGCCATCATTTGGGCCAACTTATCTTCTAAATCCTTTATTTTAGTATTGGCAATTTCAAGCTTTGCCTTGTAATCGTTTACATCGCGCTCAACCTCTCTGATTTGCTCTTCAGTTAGTTTATCAACTCTGTTGGCTTCCATTTTTGCCATCAGGGCCGTGTCGTAATTTTCTAATGGGTGAGCGTAAGACCCTCCAGTTGGAACACGAAGAGCGGCACCAGCAGCACTTCTGGCACTTCCCGCCGCATCAATAAGCCTTTTAATTCTATTTAACCCATCATTAAATTCTTTACTTCCGGGTTTAATTGTATTATTTTTAAGGCCATCAGCAAATTGTTGTCTTACACTTGCTAAGTGTTGCTCCATTATAACCCGTTGCTCATCGGTTAAGACCTCAAGATCCTCTGCTTTTTTAATTAACGACTCGATGTTTTTATCGTAACTTCCCTCAGCAACCCATTTATCTATCTTTGCTTTTGCCGCTTCTCTTAATTCTACATCTGTTTTTCTTGGCCTTCCTTCGTAGGTTTCAATACTAAACTCATTGGCTACTTCGTTAATCCCTTTAATGCTTAATTCTACTGACTTTTTTTCTGCTGCGGTTTGATTTTCAACTTCACCTTTTTCGGTAACTTTTTTAGGTCCTGTTGGGGGAACTCCTGCCTCCACTTTTCCGCTAACTCTGGCTTCTGGCTGTACAGGAACTTCACCTGCTGCTTCGACTTGAAGGGCATCGTATTGTGATTTTAAGTGTTCTCGATATTTTTTATCAAAGTCTTTCGGGTCTGATAATTTCTTATACCAGCCTGTGCTTTTTACATATTTTAATCCTTGATCAATAGCATCTACAACGGTTGCGCCACCCTCAAGAGCTTTGGCTATTACTTCGAGGCTGGCATCCCAGACTGCATCGTATCCTGTTCCTGCACGGAAGCCTCCGAGCTTTGAGATTTTACCTTTTCTGGTTGCGTCTGCTGCTTTTCTAAGGAAGTCTCCTGCCCTGCGCGCTTCTGCGCTAGGAACAGCTTCGACAGGAACGCGGCTAACTCGGCCTGTTTCGTTAAGTTGTTTGATGCCATCGATTATTATGTTTTGTGTTTCTGGTGATAGTTTTTGAATAATTGGAGAAGAAGATAATTCTGCTGACTGCATCTCTCTTTCTATAGTATCCCAATCAATAGTGCCGTCATTGTTTCGTATTTCATTTAGTACTTCTGCTATTTCTCTTTTTTGTGCTTCGGGAAGTCCTGCCGTAAACTCTTGTATTTGGCGCTCCATCTCTTCCCCCAACTCCATTAATTCTTGTTCGCGCATCATCATCTTGTACTCGGCATCGTAGCTTTCAACCAACTCCCTTTCCATTGACTTTGTGCCGTAATTCTCCAATACAACTTCCTCAATGATATTCCTAAACTCTTGAGTCATATCCAGCCTGTCTGCGCCCGCTAATTTTTCAGCCAATTCCTCTATGGTAGGCCCCTTTTTGCTCGATAGACCAATACGGCTTTTGCGTTCTTCCGGCTTCATCACGTTCCACCTAATACGATTTTCACTTCTTTGGAAAAGCTTTTTTATAGCATCGGAGCTTATTTTCCCTCCGCCTATAAAGTATTGTAACACCTCTCCCCTTGGAACACCTTCCACATCTAAGTTTAAGGCTCGTTTTCTAATATCCGTTTCGGCTTTTACTTCTTTAGCTTTTGGCTTTTCTTCAACCTCGAAAGCTTCTGCAAACTCGATAGGTTTATACCTCTCAAAAGCGGGTGGCTCAGTCCTTGGGGTTTCAGGTCTAACCTCTCCAAGTTCTGGCATATCTTCCATTTCCTCTACGGGTGCTGCGGGAAGTTCTGTTTGCTTGGGCAATTCTCCTCTTTTTATTGCGCTTAATTTGCCAAGCTCTTCCATTTCATCTGCCGTAATTTCTTCTTTATTTAAAAGCTCTAAGTATCTTTCGTTTTGTTCAGCGTTAAGGTTTTGTAGTTTTTTTGGACTGGGTTCTATTCTTGATATGTTTTTGCTATACAAGAATCTTTCATTCCCATTTTCATCAATTATATCTACAACAATTTGACCATTTTTTATTCCCACATTTTTAACTTTCCCCTCTACCCTTTCCCCATATATATCGCCAATTACAGTATCACCTATATCTAATTTCTCCTCTATTGTAACCAATTCTTCTACGGGTGCTGCGGGAAGTTCTGGCTTAGCCTTTGGTTGGGCGGCAGTTACTCTTGCTTTCTGATCTTCCGTCAATCTCTCAAACATTTTGGGGTTCATCACCTTTTCATAACCCTCTTCTTGGACTTTCTCAATTTTATAATCTTTACCTAATACATCAAGAAAGTCTTGTACTGTTTTAAACTTAACTTTAGTGTCTCCAAATCTTTGGTTTTCTTCTAGTTTCTGTAACCAATTCCTAGCACTTCCATCTAGGTTTGTAGTTACTCTATAATAAACAACATTACCGTCCTCGTCGGTAAGTTTATAATCTTCTCTTTTAACTGGAATCCTATCTTCGGTAAAATTATACTTTTTCTCTGCTGCGGGAACTTCTGGTGCTGCCTCTGGTGCGACTTCCCCGACACCCTCAGCTTTACCAAGTTCATAATCTGCTAAAGATTTAGCGATTGTTACCCTAACATAAGGTTTGCCATTAATTTCTCCGCGACTACTTATCTTATCTTTAAGTGTTTCGGGGACTTGTAATTCATTTTCGTACGTGAAAGTGACTAAATTACCTTCTTGAATATCTTTTATTTGTTGTTCTTCTGTTGGTTTTTTAGGTGCTGCGGGAACTTTTGGCTCTACACTTAACTCTATCGGCTTAGAAATTTGCTCAGGCTCTCCAGCTACTCTTGGAGCTTCCATAGCGTATTGAGCCATCTCTGGCGCAACCTCTTCTTCAGGTGCCGATAAAATAGCTTCTTTTTCCTTTTGGGCTTCGCTTATTTTATTTTCAATATCTTTTCTTAAGGTAGAGTCCTGCGTCTTAGCCTTTTCTGCCAGCGCCGCTCGTTCCCCCAACGCTAAAATCAAATAATCCTTTTGCTTCTCTACGGGTATTCCCTTTTGGTCAAGTAATCTTTTTACCTCTACCGAAAAGGCAAGGTTATCTAATAATTCTTGCTTATTTAATGTAGGGTCCTTAACAGCAGATTGTTCAATAATATTTGCATATCTCTTAGGATTGGACGCCGCCTCGTAAATTGACTCTTTGGCAGCATTGTTTTTTTGCTTTACTTTTCCGTACCCCGCTACCGATGAAATAATTGCATTGCTTAAAAACAAGTGCTTAAAGCTTTCCCCGTATGTGCCTTCTGGATATAATTTTTTCAGTTTGTCAGGGTCCATTCCCAATGCAATATCCAAGATTTCATTAGCTCCTTGCAGGGCAGTAAGCTCAGCCGATACTTTTACATTTTGCGCTAAGCCAGCTCCCAAAACATCAACACCCTTTTTTACAATGGTATTTAATTCTTTTTTAGCAACCTCTCTTGTTATAGAACCATTTGCTAGATTACTAACGACTTGATTAACCTCTGGCTGTGCCTTGGAAAATACCGATTGCACTTTTTTAAGCGGGAATATACTTCTTCCCATTGCAACAAAGGCTGCGGTATTAAAGATGGCAGAAGTGTAAGCCTTCATAGGGTCGTTTGGAAATTTAACCGTACCCTGATCTAGCATATCACCAAAAAAGGCTGTCGATAAATTTACTGCGTCAGCAACAGCGGCTGTTGTTGTAGCGGGAAGTCCTGTCCCAGCAGCAGCAGCGCCAATAAGAGGAGTGGCAACTCTTCCCGTAGCACCTATCGCCGCTACAAGTCCAAGTACATTACCAGAATCAGCTAAAAACCCTCTTAATCCTTCAGGGTCGGCGGTTATATTCATCGCCTCTTTTTCCCAATTTTCTCTTACAACATCTTTTTTTGATTTTCCATAACCCGCTATCTTGGAAAGAGTATTATAGGCGCCCACCAAAACACCTTCACCACCTCTTGCAAATCTTTCTAAAAGAGAGGGGGTGTCTAAGTACTGGTCCTCATTTCCTTTTATGTATAAATCGTATATCTTGTACTCTTCAGGCGTAAGAACCTGAGTGGCTACCGTGTTTAAGTCTTTTCGAAGAGCTGGCGTATCAAAGCCCGCTATTGCGTTTCTTCTGTAAGGAGACCTTTCAAAGGCTTGGCTAACCTTGTTTCCTACAACGGAAACGCCCCACATTGTATTTCTGCTCAAATTCACTTCTCTGGCGCGCTGGATAGCCGCGCCGATATTACTATCTTCTTGGTTTTCAAACGCAATTACTTCGGGAGAATAGAGAAACTCCTGCATAATTTGACCCATCTTTGCTGACCCAAGTGCGTTTGGTAAATTAGGGTTATCAACGCTCGTATTAACAGCATCGAGTTCTTCTTGGAAAGAGGGGTATTTATTAATATGGTACATTACAGCCGCTCTTTCTATTTGGGGTATGATATTTGACTCAATAAAAAGATTGTTTGCTGTCATTAGGTCGGGTGCCTTGATTTCCCTCAAGCCCCTTGTAGCGCTTTCATAATTGGCAGCCCTTTCCTTTGTAAGTTGATTTGTGCGTGTATCGGGAAGTGGTGATTGTGCTGCTTTGAAGGCCTGATAAAAGTTTGGAATTTGTTCTTTCACCAAAGTAGAAACAGCCATTAGGTCGGCTTTTCTTTGCAAGTCTTTTTCCTCAGACTCTTTTTGCTCTATCGCCCCTAACGGATCTGCGCTTGACGCAACTTCCTTAAAGGTTGGAACAACAATATTATCAATCTTTTCTTTTGGTAGCGCAAAACTTGTTTCTACCTTTTTTAAGCTTTTTGCGGGTAAGATAACACCCTCAGTAGGCATTGTTGGGGTTGGCCCAGTTATTTTTGTTGGCGCCTTAGCTTTTTCTTGCTGAAGAAATGATAGCACATCTTCCCGCTGCTTACCCTCAATAGCCTGCTTAACTTTTGGCTGTTGCAAAGCGGTAGCAATACCCTTGCTTATCGCCTTACTTATCGCTCCGCCTTCTTCCGATGGGGCTTCTGAAATACCAACTTTTCCACCAGTCGGTAAGGAGGGTTCCGAAACCTCTTTTTTTTTAGAAAGTCCAGATAAGTCAACCACATCTTTATATTGTGGATACTTAGTAGTTACCCTTATTACCAAATCAGTATCATTAAAATCTTTATATTCAGGATACTTAACCTTTAGCTTTGCAGCAAATTCCGATATTGGTAATTTTTTATCTGGCATATTATCAATCTTGTTGTAAAATTCCTAATGGATCATTATTTTTTGTTGACTTGGTCTTGGTTGGCTGGCCAAAAGTCATTTGCTGCCCTTTCAGGGGTTCGGTAGAAAATTTAAGCTGAGCATTCATCATCATATTTCTGCTAACAGGGCTATTGCCCTTAGCCTTTATCTCAATAACTTGCCCGTCTTTCACTTTAACCTCAACATCTCCGTTACCAATTTTATACCCAATAGCAGATAATGTAGACTTGACACTTTGAGGCAGCTTATCTCCTTTTGTCGGTATAGTTCCTGTAAAATCTTGGGCTAACTGAACACCGGTTACCATATTCTCAAAATCAATTTCATCAAAAGCATTTCCCTGTACTTGTTCTTCTTGCGTAGCCCTAGCTGCCGATCTCGCCATTGCTCGTGTTTGTTGCAATTCGGTATCAGGTTTTTGAACAACATCAATAGCTGACCTTGCTTGACGAAGAACATCAGCATAAGCTACAGCAAGCGGGTCATCATCGTCTGCTATCATACCCGTACCAACAAGCTCTTTATTTAGATCAGCTAAATCAGCCGGACTGAGTGTTTTAGCTCTACGAACATAGTACTCGTATTTGTCTGGGTTATCCCTCACTGAACGAACAAAATTATCAGCAATTGCATTTATTGATTTTGGCGTCCAGCCCTCTTCTGTTGAAACCGTTCCCAGAACCTTGTTTTGACTTTCCGGGATAACGCGTAAAAATGATTTGGGTTGCCCCTTTGCGGCTTCGGAAAATTCTTTAATAAAATCAAAAGAAGGATCCCTGTACCAAGCGGCGTTATAATCAATGCTTTTTCTATCTGGGTCATCAAGAGGGCGATCATGCAAGGATATATCCTCAATTAAAGCCCTTGTGTTTAATTGGTTTCTTTTTGATGGATCAACCAACATATTTTTGGCAGCTTTAGCCTTTTCTTCTTCATTTTTACTCGCCTGAATATAAGATAAGGCATCATTATAGAGCTTATCTGCTTGCGCTCTAACCAATGGATTTGATTTAATCTCGGATTTATTATTCATCGAAAAATCAGTCCAAGCCTTTCTTCTTGCCTCAAACCCCGGTAAATCGTCTGTTCTTACTCCAGTAGGAGTAAGTTTACCTCCAAGATCCATCAAATATTTGTCAATAGCCTCTTGCTCTGCTTGTCGCTTAGCTTCTCTTTTAGCAAGTATCTGCCCTTCTAAGTTAGCCAATCTGCTTGTGTCAAACTGAACCGCACCAAGGGTAAATACTTCGCGAGGAATAGATACTGCCATTTTTTTATCCTAATTTAGGCTGGGTATAAGTTCTTGGAGTTGGATACAGGTTTAACATACCCCTGTTAATCGTTCCGGGTACATAATTTCTTGGATAGCTCGGAGCGGTAGATCTTCCCTCGGCGCCATAAATATCCCTATATAATCCTTGTGTAGCCGCTGACTGTGCTGCTCCAAATAAATTGCTAATTCCAGTATTTGCAATCTGGGTTCCGCCCGCTGCTCTTTGTGCGGCCATTTGAAGTCTCATTTGTGAGGGGAGGACTTGGTTCTGCTGGAATGCAGCCATTTCTTCACCTCTCTTTAATTGAGCGGCTTGACCTAATTGACCAAAGCGACGACTTTGTTCTTGTTCTGCAGCTACCTCAGCTCCAAGACCAGCATCAGCCATTGATCTCACAATAGATGAAGTAGCTCCAAGTCTTTCGCGAGCGCTACCTAAGTTTGCTAATCCACTTGCACCAGCGCGCTGTATGTTGGCCATTTGCCTTTTGTACGCTGCTGTTTGCGTTGGAGAAACACCGTAACGCTGCATAGCTTGATTGTAGTAATCAAGAATACCTTTACTTTGTTGATACTGAGGAAGGCCTGCAATTTCTTTTTTTAATTCTTTTCTACCTCTTGCGGCTTGTATAATACCTAAGCCTGTTTGTAGAGCTGATAATCCGCCCTGTATCGCTGTTAAAGGGCTAATTGCACTTGCTGGATTTGGTGGCATAATTAAACTATTTTACCGTAAGGGGGCTGTCCGTAAACCTAGCCGAAACCTCACTCAAATTTACTAAATTATTTGCATTTGTTTTCTGAAATTTTACTACCAAGTAATTGCCTTTCATAAAATTGCCATTTATCTTGCCCCCGCTGGAGTTGGCATCCCTCTTGATGGCTGAGGACGGGTTGCCCTCCAAGAGCTGAAATTCTGCCTCAACAAGGTTACTGACTTGCTTGGTGGTCCCGTAGGAGTAGGTATTGGTGTACATTGTAGGTACCGACCAGATGGTATTGGCAACCTCCATTAAGCTGTTCCACGACTTCTTGGTGTGGTAGTTTTGGTTAAAGACGACCGTTACAAAGGCGGGGTACTGGGTTCCGTAGAAGTTGCTGTAATTGGTAGTGTTATTGTGCTTGTAGACGCGACCTTCTTTCCAAGAGTATATTAATTCTTGGGCGTTATCTAACCACTCTGGGTGATAGCTGAAAAATGAGGTGTATCCGTTACGCAACTCATTGAAAGAGAATGTGTAAGGGGAAATCGTGCTTAAGGGCTCTAAATCAAGTGTAGAAGATCCGTAAATATAAATACTTGTTATTTTGCGTATTGTAAAACCGGGCTTCCCGTTGTAAGTTACCGATGTAGCGGTAAAATTTCCCCCAGCATTAACAGAAGATACTATGGAGCTTATCATATTAGCTATTGTATTACCTGCTCCAAAGGTATAGGTGAATTGCGTATAGGGAAGTGGCGGCGAAACTGGATCAGCCGAAACGCTCACAGTAACCACATCCCCGGCTTGCGGTGTGCCCTCAAAGGTTGTAACCAGAGCCGGATATTCAATGTTGACTAAAGCGTAAATAATAGCACCAGCTTGAGAATTGGTAATTTCCACGGCGGGGTTCCCAAAATAGGTAGTGGCAGTAGCCACCCAAAAAAACGAACCGTTAATAGCGGAAACGGCGGCATTAACCACGTTAGTTGGAGTCCAGCCAGCCAAAACCAATATTGGGTAGTCGATTGATACATTCCCAATACTATCCCTAAGTATAAAATGAACAATATCTCCAGCTAACGGCGTTCCAGCAAACGAAGCCACATATTTAAATGGGCCTAAGTTTTTGGTAAAGGGAGCGTACAACGTGGAAGGCGTGTTTATGTCACCATTGGTAATAATTCCATTGTCCACAGTCCTCAGCTTGTCTGCTGTATATAAGTTACCTCCTTGCAGGCTACAAACATATTCCTCATCAAAGAAATTGTACGTTCCAAGTATCTTAGATTTCACAAAGCTTGATGACTCATAATTTTTATTATAAGGGATAATCAAATCACGGATATAAAACTGACCCTTATATAGCTCAGATATTGGGGTTAATCCATCGGCCGACCTTCTTACTTGATACCCTCTAACAGGGTCCACAAAATAGTGGGCATTTTTACCCCTTACAAGGCTTGTGGGATCTTCGCCAAGACCATAGGTTCCAACCAAATATCTTACGTTGTTTACTGTTATGATTGCGTTTGTAGTTGTAACAACAGCTTGTCCAGCATTGTCTTGAAGATACTTAGCGTAAATTCCGTAAACGCCAACCCCTCTTTCTTGATAAACATAAAGAGTTCTGTCCTCTACCATCATTCTGCGAATAGCCCCTCTTGCCCTATCTACCTCATCAAAATCGGCTGGATTAAAAATATTTAAGTTATTTATATCCGTTCCTTGCTCGTATTGGCCTCCCCAACGGACCATTGCTTGGTTGTAAATAGTTTGAGCATCGGGATTGATAGTCCAAGCCCTTCCGTTTGAGTTAACGGCGCTGGGGAAATAATCGTTATAGTTAACGTCCATAAAATACTCGGTGGTGAACGCTGTGGCTACGCTACTTGCAAGCCAACCCCTTTCCCTGTAATAAACGTCGCCCTCATACCATTGGAAAGTTGCGGGATTGGTGGAGT